>Ga0265320_10000678_pt1 | contig 25903 bp, 26 predicted proteins | sample 4827metaG_FD_202087 | JGI IMG/M metagenome (GOLD analysis project Ga0265320, IMG submission 202087) | Rhizosphere microbial communities from Carex aquatilis grown in University of Washington, Seatle, WA, United States - 4-8-27 metaG | ecosystem: Host-associated > Plants > Roots > Rhizosphere >...
GGCGCCGTCAGCTCCGACGTTCCCGGCGACACGGCCAACAAGGTCAGCGCCATTTTGGCCAAGTACCCCAAGGGCCAGATCGACGCCATCTGGGGCAGCTGGGACGCCTTTACCCAGGGCGCCTACAAGGCGCTCAAGGAAAACGGTCGCACCGAGATCAAGGTCTACTCCATCGACGTTTCGAACCAAGACCTTCAGCTCATCCAAGAGAAAGACAGCCCCTGGCTTCTGACGGCCGCGGTTGACCCCAAACTCATCGGCAAGATCAACCTGCGCGTCGTTGCCAAGAAGATCGCTGGGGAAACGACCCCTGACAGCTACGAGTTCAAGGCCAACCTCATCAAGAAGGTCGACCTGGACAAGGCTGGCAAGCCGGTCAACGTGCTCGGCCTGGCCGACATTATCCCCGGTTGGGGACAGAGCGACGACCTCACCAGCCCCTGGTTCGCGACATTGAAAGCAAAGAGCAAGTCCTAACAATTCGGAGGGGGGCGACCCCCCTGGGGCGGTACTTGGTACCGCCCCACCCCCCGAGCGGGGGTAACCCCCGCAACGCCCCCTGTGAACCTTCGACGATCTCCGTGTGAGAATTCCTCACCTTTTTCAGGAGTCCCCATGAGCCGCCCGTTGCCCAAACCTGACTTTGCTCGCAACATGAAACTCATCGGTCACAGCGAGCAGGGCGGACGCGGCGACGGACTCCAAATCATGGTCCACCGTGGTTTTGCGTACATCGGTCAGCCTTGGTCGGGGGGTTACTCCATCGTGGACGTCCGCGACCCGAGAAATCCCGGTTCCACGACCTTCATTCCGGCCCCCAAGAATACCTGGCACATCCACCTTCAGACCCACGAAAACCTTCTGTTGGTGATCCACGCCCGCGACCTGTTTGCCGATGTCAGCTTCTCGCAGGACGAGCGCGTCTACTACACCAAGTCGGTGGGAGAGACCTCGGGAACCGCCGGAGGTCCGACCGCCGACAGACCCTGGAGCGCCGGTTTGGGAATTTACGACCTGTCGAAGCCCACCGAACCTCGGCCCGTGGGCTTTCTTCCTCTCGAAGGAGTCGGTGTCCACCGCGTCTGGTACGTGGGCGGCCGCTGGGCCTACGTTTCCGCGCTCCTGGACGGCTTCACCGACTACATCTTCCTGGTGGTCGACTTGGCCGACCCCGCCAAGCCCCGAGCCTCGGGCCGGTGGTGGCTCCCTGGCATGCACAAGGCCGGCGGCGAGGTTTCCAACCATCCCGAGGGAAAGCGCTTTGCCCTTCACCATGCCATCGTGCACGGCGATACGGCCTACGCCAGTTGGCGTGACGGCGGCTTGACGCTTCTGAGTTTGAACGACCGGGAACTTCCGACGCTGATTTCGCACAACAACTGGTCGCCGCCGTTCGGCGGTGGCACGCACACGGCCCTCCCTCTCCCTGATCGAAACCTTCTTATCGTCCTCGACGAGGCTGTGCTCGACAACCAGGAGGACGGAGAGAAGCACACTTGGGTCTTTGATATCAGGGAGCCAGCCAACCCGATTTCCATAGCGACCTTTCCCCAGCCACGGGAAGCCAACTATGCGACCAAGGGCGGTCATTTTGGACCGCACAACTTGCACGAGAACCGGCCCGGAAGCTGGCAAAGCGACAGGATCGTCTTCGCCACCTGGCAGAACGCCGGAGTGCGGGCTTTTGACCTTTCCGACCCCTTCCACCCTGTCGAAACAGGAGCCCTGGTTCCCGCGGCTCCCACCAAAATGGTCGACAGGCGACCCGGGCGACCCCCGGTGATTCAACTAGCCGATGTGTTCGCCGACAAGAACGGTTTGCTGTATTGCACCGACTACAACGCGGGTCTCCACATCATCGAGTACGAAGGGTAGTCTGCTCGTAGCCCAGAATCAACAATGCGTGGAGGTTCGCATGCCCATCCTCAGACAGATCGCCCAACTGGGCCACCCAGTGCTTCGAGAAACGGCCTCTCCGGTTCGAGATTTTACCGACCCTGCCCTCTCGGCGCTTGCCGAGGACCTTCTGGTCACCCTCGAAGCTTCCGGCGGAGTCGGTATCGCCGCTGTGCAAGTCTACGTTCCCCTTCGAGTCATCGTCGTTGCGTCCCGACCCAACTCCCGCTATCCCCACGCCCCGTTGATGGAACCCTTGGTTCTCGTCAATCCCGAGGTCGTTTGGATTTCGGAAAAAAAGGAAGAGGGGTGGGAGGGGTGCCTGAGCATCCCTGGAATTCGGGGTCTGGTTCCCCGTGCCGTGAGCTTGAAAGTCCGCTACCTGACGGTGAGCGGTGAGAGTCTCATTCTGGATCTCGAGGGCTTTCCTGCCCGGATCTTCCAACACGAACTGGACCACCTCGACGGCCTGGTGTTCCTCGATCGCGTCGAAAGCAACCGCAACCTGATCAGTGACCAAGAATACCTGCGGCAGTATACCTGAGGACCGAACTCAGGCCTCGGACCGCCTTCGGGTGATAGGATACCAAAGATGAAGGCTCGCACGCACTCGGCCCATTGGGGCAGTTTTTCTGTCGATTTCTCGGGACCGTCCGGTCGCCTCAGGGCCGTGGCCGATCCCGAGGACCCCGAACCGTCGGTCATCCTGGGCAGTATGGGCGACGCACCGGCGCATGCAACGAGAATTGTCCAGCCGATGATCCGTCAGGGATGGCTGGATCAGGGACCGGGTTCGAGCGATCGGCGGGGAAAACAACCCTTTGTTCCGGTGGAGTGGGACAGGGCTCTCGACCTGGCGGCGGGTGAACTGGAGCGGGTCAGAACAACCCACGGAAACCCCGCGATCTTCGGAGGCTCGTACGGCTGGGCCAGCGCGGGCCGATTCCATCACACGCAAAGCCAGCTCCACCGTTTTCTGAACTTGATCGGCGGTTACACCTTTTCGCGTGACACCTACAGTTCAGCAGCGGCAGAAGTCATTCTCAGGCGGATCATCGCCCCCGAGTCCAAACTTTCGGCCGACACGGTGACCTGGGACGGTATTGCCGAACAAACCGAGTTGTTGGTGGCTTTCGGCGGCATGCCGCGCCGTACTCAGATGGTCGGAGTAGGCGGGGTCTCCCGGCATCGCGGCGGAAAGGCGATTGAAGCGGCGGTTCGCAGAGGAGCCAGGATGGTCTCGGTCAGCCCCATCCACGACGACCTTCCCGAGGCCGAATGGCTGGCTATCCGGCCCAACACGGACACAGCGTTTCTCTTAGCGCTGGCTCACACCCTGCTGGTAGAAGGACTCGTCAACCGAGGCTTTGTTGACCGCTACACCGTGGGGTTCGACGAATTTGCCGCTTATCTGACCGGGGAGTCCGACGGCCAGTCGAAGTCGGCCTCGTGGGCCGCCGCAATCACCGAAATCCCCGCCGACACCATCGTCGAATTGGCACGGGCCATGGCCTCTCACCGCACTGTGCTGACGGTCACCAACTCGGTGCAGAGGGCCCAAGACGGCGAGCAACCCATTTGGCTGGCCGTCGTTGTCGCCGCGTTCTTGGGCCGCTTTGGCCCTGCGGAGGGCTTCGCGTTTGCCCTGGGAACACTCGGGAATTTGGGGCGGCTCCCCCTTGCCGTCAGACTGCCTTCGTTTCCCCAAGGAACCAATCCGGTAGCCGACTTCATCCCTGTGGCGCGCATCAGTGACCTGCTCCTGCATCCGGGAGAGAGCTTTCCTTACGACGGCGGCCGCTACGTCTACCCCGATATCCGCTTGGTTTACTGGGCCGGGGGCAACCCTTTCCACCATCATCAAGACCTCAACCGTCTTCGGCAAGCCTGGACCCGCCCCGATACCGTCATCGTGCAGGACCCCTACTGGACCTCGTCCGCCCGGCACGCCGATATTGTCTTCCCCGCCACAATTTCGCTGGAACGCAACGACCTGGGAGCGGCCCGAAACGACGACAGGCTCATCGCCATGCACCAGGCGGTGCAACCTTTCGGCCAAGCCCGAGATGACCACCAAATTTTCGCCGGGTTGGCGGCCAGGTTTGGACTCGAGTCGGCGTTCACAGGCGGCTTGTCGGTCGACCAATGGCTCAGAACGCTGTACAGGGAACTGGAGGAAAGTCTCAGGAACCTCGGAGCTGTGGTTCCCTCCTTCGATACCTTCTGGAGCGACGGGCAGCTGGCCCTGCCGACACGGCCCGCGAGCACCTGGCTGGCTGATTTTGTGGCTGATCCCGTGCGTTCTCCCCTCCCCACCGGCTCGGGTCTCATCGAAATCACCTCGCCAACCATTGCCGGCTGGAAGGATCCAACGCAACCGGGCCACCCGATCTGGCGGTCCCGGAGCGAGGCCCTAGACTCTCCGCGAGCGCGTCTGTACCCAGTCCTTCTCGTGGCCAACCAACCTTCTACCCGCCTGCATAGCCAGCTTGATTTCGGCGTGGTCAGCGCGGCCTCGAAAATCGCCGGGAGGGAGCCGCTTCGGCTCAACGCCGCAGACGCGACCCAGCGAGGTCTGACGAACGGCGACGTGGTGAGGGTGTACAACGATCGCGGCGCGTGTCTGGCGGGGTTGCTGGTCAGCGACGAGCTTCGGGCGGGGATCGCCCAGTTGTCGACCGGGGCCTGGTTCGACCCTGACGACTCCCTGAAGCTTTGCCGCCACGGAAACCCGAACGTTCTGACCCTTGACGAGGGAAGTTCCAACATCGCTCAAGGGAGCATCGGACAGCTGGTTCTGGTCGAGATTGAAAAATGGCTAGGGGAACTCCCCCCCGTCAGGGTCCATTCTCCTCCGGAAACCACAGAAATCGACTCCCCTCAGAACTCAAAGAAACCATGGCGGAACCCAGAGTCGGCCTACGTCGGTGTTGAGCCCGACAGCCAAGCCCAGGGTGACAAACTGACCGACAGCGACGATACTGACGATCCAATCGACGGCGCGGAAATGTAGCTCACGGTACCAGGTCCGAGGCCCCGAACCAAAGGCGCGAAGGTCGAGCGCGTCGATGACGTCTTCCCCCTTCAAGATGGTGCCGATCGTCACGGGCACCAGAAGCGGTGCCAGATTTCGCAGGGCCCGCCACAGGCCGCCGGCACGGTCCAACTCGTACCCCCTGGCCTTCTGCGCTTCCATCGTCGTCTCAAAATCTTGGGCCAGGTTGGGAACAAACCGGAACGCCAAGTCGGTGGCCACGGCAAACTTGTCGCCGACGCCGAACTTGTGGAAGACAAGCCCGTAGCGGGCCGGGTGGAGGGTGTACGGCAGGGGCGCAAACAACAGCACGACGATACCGATGCGAACAAACTGCGACACAGCAAACGTCAGCCTCTCCACGCTCAGCGTCAGCCACGGAGACTGCCAAAGAAGGTGGGAGTCGACAAACGAGTCACCGCCGCCCTTGCCGGTTACCAGGGTCAGAAGGGTCAGACTCGCTGCGACAAACAACAGGATGGACCACAGGGTGCGGCTCTCTCGGAGGGTGACCCGCGAGAGCCGAAGTTGAATCCCACCCGCCGCCCCGTAGATAGCCAGGATACGCAGGTCCCAGACTTGAAACAGGGTCAGGCTGAGCATGCCCAGAAACGAAAAAAGGATCCGGGAACGGGGGTCTAGCCTCTGATAGAAGGTATCCCGTTCTCGGTAGGGCCAACTCACCAGCATCCGGATTCTCCAGGTCGTTTCACTCCTTAGCGGCCTGTTCGTGACCGCGCGGCGTTCCATGCGGTCAGCAGAATGGGCAACAGGATCACCGAGTTCACCAGATTGGATCCTGCCGCTGGCACGAATTCGCCAAAAAGCGCCGCGCCGGGCGTCGTGCCGTTCTGCAAGATGCCCCCGAACGCGGCAAACCCAATGCCAATCAGGATACCAAAGGCGCCCCAGAGTTCGGCCGCGGCCAGGTCGGCAGCCTTGAGGAAGACAAAACGAGCGGCCACGACCAAGCCTCCCCCGAGAAGGGGAAGCCACCACAGGGCCCAACGGCGTTCTTCTTGCCGCTGAAGTCGCTCACAGTAAAGCCGGCGTTCAGCCACAAGAGAACCGAGGCCGCAATCGCGACGACGGCGACGACGATGGTGAGCGCGTTGACAGCCCTCCGGCTGTCCTTGAACGCGAGCACCAGACCAGCCACCAACCCGAGAATGCCGTTGCCGACGTCCCACAGGGGGTACACGCCCCAACCGGTGAGCGCGTCACCCAAGATATTTCCGACGAAGCCCGCAAAGAACCCGACCACGGGCCCGAACGCCACCCCGAAGAAGACTGGGATGACGATGGCCGGGCGGAGGGCTACGAGGCTGATCGAAGGGAGTTGGACCACATTGGTGAGCCACGAGAGAACCCCGTACAACGCCGCACCGATAGCCGCGTAGACCACCTGACGCGTCCCAAACGCCCAGACGTCCTTTTCTGCCTGACTGACATACAAGAAGTACAGGATGACCACCGCTGCAACCACAACGCCGACCCAGCGGGTCAAGGGCAGAGCCGCGTCGTCGGTGGCACCCCGGGCGTAGGCCAGAACACCACCGAGATACAAGAGACCGATAGAGACCGCCGCCACCACAAGGAGCGGGATCAGGGGTTGGACCCAAGGGTTGTTCACCTTGGGGGTCAGGGACGGATTGCTCATGGAAACCTCCTTTGATCGGATGCCCGCAGACACCGATTTGTCAAAGTCTACCAATTCTATAGTCATTATCAAGTATAGCTTTTTTGTTTTTCTCGGGGAGGGAACGAAAGACGTCGGGCCCACCGAAGCGCCCCGTCAACGCGAAGGCGGCCTTGTTCAGTTCCAGGAGCGATGTCGGAATCAGATGACACCGTTCCAACAGCTCCGGCCGCGTCAAGACCTCCTCGGGGCTTCCATCGGCGGCCAGGGTGCCATCGGCTACCAGAAGGACGCGGTTGGCGTAGGTCAGCGCCAGATCAAGGTCGTGGGTGATGAAAACAAGAGCATCGAAGTTTTCCAGTCGGCTCACTTCGTCCATAAAGCGCCTTTGACTGGCGTAATCCTGACCGGCGGTTGGCTCGTCGAGGACCAGGATTCGGCTCCCCATCGCGAGCACGGCGGCGATCCCCAGCCGCTTCTGCCGGCCAAAAGAGAGGCTCAGCGGCGACCTCTCCTCGGTACCCGATAACACCGCCACGTCGAGCGCGTGGGCGCAGGCGCGTTCGACGCGGTCGGCAGGGTGCTTGAGGTTGTGCGGCCCAAAGGCCAGCTCCTCTTTCACCGTCGGGGCAAACAGCATGTGGCCGGGATTCTGAAAGACGTACCCCACGTCAGCCGCCAGGCGCGCCACGGTCGTTGACCGTGTTTCTTGGCCGCGCACCACCACCCTCCCTTCTTTGGGCTGAAGGAGCCCAATCAGATGCTTCATCAGCGTGGACTTCCCGGCCCCGTTGGGTCCCATGATGGCGATCCTGTCCCCGCGCCGAAGTGCGAACCCAATCCGGCTCAGGACCGGAAACCCCGGCGTGTACCAGAACCCAACGTTGTCAAACTCGGCAACAACCGGAGTTGACCGACTGGCCTGACTAAGAGGCGGAGAACTTGGGTATCCCTGAAATTTCAGCAGGTGTTCCACAGGAAGCTTCATGGTCCCAGGGTCGACCGAGTCCAGAAATCCGTCCAGCCCACCCCAGAAGCGCTGCACGCCGTCCTCGAGGTGGAGGACTCTCCGGGGAGAAAGTCCCAGGACCTCCTCGATACGATGTTCGATGACGGCTACGGCCCGGCCCGAAAGAGCCTGCGCCCGAATCAAGGCCAGCGCTTCCCGCCCCGATTTCGGATCCAGACTCGCCAGCGGTTCGTCGAGGAGGAGGACCTTGGGTTCCATGGCCAGTATCCCCGCTAAGGCGACCTTTTGCTTCTCTCCGCCGGAGAGGTGAAAGGTCTCGCGGTCGCGCAGATGAGAGATTCCTAGTTCTTCCAACGTGCGTTCAACGGCGTCTCGAATGCGCGGCCGCGGCCAGCCCAAGTTCTCAGGCCCAAATGCGACTTCTTCGGCCACGTGGCTGGCAACGATTTGCTTTTCGGGGTCTTGCTGCAGAGTTCCAACCAGAAGCGCCAGTTGCGAAAGGCTGAGCCCCGAAACGTCTTGGCCTTGGTAGACGATGGAACCAGCAACCGTGCCGCGGTAGGATCTCGGAATCAGTCCGTTCAAGCACCGGGCCAAGGTCGACTTGCCGCTTCCACTTCCCCCAGCTACCAGAAGAATTTCGCCCGCCTCCAGATCAAACGAAAGGGAGCTTAAGGCGGGTCGGGTTCCCAGACGGTATTGGAAAGAAAGGTCTCGGACGGACAAGGCGGGTGCGGATACCATAAGTGCCATGGTACCTTAGATAATTAACCTTGTCCTGTGACAAAGAAACATTTGTTGCAAGATATACTTGACTTATATGAGCGATTAAGTACAGTATCGATCTCGTGGCCCAAATTGCCGTTGACCGTGTCAGCAAGTCTTTCTCCCAAAACCGCCGCAAGCCGTTCCTGGCTCTGGAAAATCTCGACCTGGAGGTCGAGAAGGGGACTTTCGTCTCCCTTGTCGGTCCGTCTGGTTGTGGCAAGAGCACTCTGCTCAACCTCATGGCCGGGTTTGACCGGCCCGACTCCGGTTCTGTTCTTATCGACGGCCAGGAAGTCGGCGGTCCCGGTCCCGACAGGGTCGTGGTCTTTCAGGAGCCTGCCCTGTTTCCGTGGCTGACACTTGTCGACAACGTCGCCTTTGGGCTGAAGCAACGGGGCGTTCAACGATCGCATCGGGTGGCCCTGGCTCAAGAGCAACTGCAAGCCGTTCATCTGGGCCGGTTCGCGGACCGCTTTCCCCACGAGCTCTCGGGGGGAATGAAACAGCGCGCGGCCATCGCCCGGGCACTAGTCATAAGTCCGGAAATTCTGCTGATGGATGAGCCGTTTGCCGCACTCGATGAACAAACCAAGTTCGTTCTGCAGAAAGACCTTGAGGAATTGTGGCTCAAGTCGGGAAGGACTGTCGTCTTCGTTACCCACAATATCCGCGAAGCGCTTCTACTTTCGGATCGGGTTGTCGTCATGGGCACCCTTCCCGGAAGGATCAAGCGTGACCTTGTGGTCGCGGCTCCTCGGCCTCGGAGAGCGACTGATCCGGACCTTGTCGGTCTGGAAGAAATCATCATGGAGGACCTCGCTGAAGAACTCGAAAAGGTCCTCAAACAGGAACTGGATTTTGAATACCACTTGGCGGAGAGCCGCCTTCCTCCTTCTGCTGGTGATAGCCTGGGAAGCGGCATTTAGGATCTTCGGCTGGGGATGGAAATTCCCTTCTGCTCTTCAGACCGCGCAGGCTTTCCTCGATGGTGTAACAACCGGAAAGCTCCTCGGGGCCATTCTCGCCAGCCTCGGGCGCATTCTCTTCTCGTTCGCCCTGGCTGTGGTTCTAGGCACTCTGTTGGGCTTTCTCTTTGCGCGATTCCGGTGGGTGGACGACACCTTCGGCTTTCTGGTCGTGGCGCTTCAAACGGTTCCCAGCATTGCCTGGCTGCCTTTCGCCATTATCTGGTTCGGGCTCAACGACGTTGCGGTCGTGTTTATCACCACGATCGGTGCAACCTGGACCATGACTTTGGCCGCCCGGACGGGCGTACTGAACTTGCCGCCGCTGTACTCCCGGGCCGCCGGCATGCTGGGCACGGGCACCGGTGTGAGGTTGTTCCTTCAAGTCGTTCTTCCGGGTTCGTTTCCCCATCTGATGACCGGTGTGCGGGTCGCCTGGGCTTTCGCCTGGCGGGCCCTAACCGCCGGAGAGTTGCTGTCGCGCGGGTTGGGCCTGGGCCAGACCCTGCAAGACAGCCGTGATATCGGCGACACGGCCATGATCTTGTGCGTGGTCCTGGTGATTGCCGTCATCGGAACGGTCATGGACCACCTCTTGTTCCAGTCCCTTGAAAACCGAGTTCTGGTCCGGTATGGACTCAGCCCCGAAAGAAAAAGGAGTCTTGTATGAAAGTACTACTGCGTTTTGCGGCGGTCGGCCTATTGGGCCTTGCATCGCTTTCGGCCTTTGCCGAAGGGGCGGGCACTGTCCGCTTCGGTCTTCTCAAAAATGTGACCCACGCTCCGGCCTTGGTGGCGTTGCAGGAGGGCATCCTTCAAAAGAACCTCGGCCCTGCGGTGAAGATCGAGGTCTCGGCCTTCAACAACGGTTCAGACTTTTCCACCGCGCTGGCGTCGGGTCAACTGGACATTGGTTTCGTCGGCCCAGGTCCTGCGATCAACCAATACCTCAAGAGTAAGAACTTCCGGGTGATCTCAGGGTCAAACAATGGGGGAGCCGTTTTGGTGGTCCGCTCTGAGGCCGGGATAAAAAACGTGACTGACTTGAACGGCAAGACCGTGGCGATCCCGACCAAAGGCAGCACCAACGAGATCTCGCTCCGCCTGCTTCTGAAGCAGTTCGGCTTGAAGGTCACCGATGACGCTTCGGGAGTTCAGATCGTAACCCGCGCTCCGGCCGACACCATTACCGGGTTTCGCCAGAAGCAAATTGATGCGGCGCTCCTGCCAGAACCCTGGGGCACCCAAATCGTTGAGGCAGGGCTAGGGTCGGTGCTTGTCGACTGGGACAAGATTCCTCCCGAAGACGGCAAGTACCCGCTGACCATTCTTGTCGCCTCCGATGATTTCCTCAAAAATCATCGTGATTGGGCCTTGGCCGTGATCAAGAGCAACCTTGAGGGCATCGCCTTCCTGAAAGCCTCCCCCGAAAAGTCGTGGACCTCGGTCAGCGACCAGCTCAAGACGCTGACGGGAAAAGGCATAGACCCTCCCTTGGTCAAAGCCGCTTTGGATCATCTGTCGCTGACCGATCAAGTCAGCCTCTCCTCCCTGGAGATCTTCGCCCAAGCCTCTTTGGAAGCCGGGTACCTTCGGGGCGTCACCGCGGCCGACCTCAAACTAGACCCGTTCCTTGATCTGTCTTACCTGACTGAGGTTAAGAAAAAGAAATAGGAGAATTCATGCAGCTAGCCACGCTCAACAACCCCTTTCCCTCCTTTGTTGAAGACCTGACCCTAGTCTTGCTGGGCACAGGCACGCCGCGCTCGTTTCCTGGAAGGGGAAAGGCCGGGGTGGCTGTCCTAGCGGGTAACAAGACCTTTGTCGTCGACTGCGGAGGCGGTACCGTCGACAGGCTTCTGGACGCCGGCATCGCTCCCCAGCGGGTCGATACGGTTTTCTTCACCCACCATCACAGCGACCACAATTCGGGGTTCTTCGACCTGTTCATTTCCAGTTGGCGAACCCATGTGACCGTCGAATCCGTCTTTGAAGGACGACAGGTGCCCTTCCAAGTGTACGGACCGACAGGAACCAGGACCATCATCGGGTCGCAATATGCCTCGTTTGCCTACGATATTGCCCTACGGGTCGGGTTCAACCGGTCGGCAGAGCAAGGAGCGGACATCGAATACCAGGAAAACGACTTCGGCGTGGTCTTTGACCGAGAAGGGCTCCGAGTCACAGCCTTTCCGGTGGATCATCGGCCCGTGACGCCAGCCGTTGGATACAAGTTCGAGTACCAGGGAAAGTCGGCCGTCATTTCCGGAGACACGGTTCCCGTTAGGGCGTTGGTGGACCAGGCACGGGGCGCCGACCTCTTGATCCACGAAGCGTACAACAAGGAGTGGCTCGACGAACTGATCCGGCTCCACCCCGACCAGACGGCCGGTTTGGCAAAACCCGCCAGCTACCACAGCACGACTCTCGAAGCGGCCCAGCAGGCCCGCAACGCCGGGGTAACACACCTAGTGCTCACCCATCACATTCCAGGACCGGCTGAAACGACCGAGGCCCAGAACGACTATGTTCGAGGGATGGATTCGATCTTCAGGGGCAAAATCACGGTGGGGCGCGACAGGATGAGGTTCGTTCTCTAGAATAATACATCTTATCAACTGAGTAGGTTGACATGTCGAAGGTTCTCTTATATTTTACTAAATCGATCGTATTACTCATCTTTAAGGAGACTCTCATGACTGCAAGACTTTTGACCGTCCTCTCGGCGGCTCTGCTGCTGGGCAGTTGCGCCTCGAAGCCCGATGTGGTGACCATCGGCTACCAGGTCACCCCCTACGGCGAATTGATCGCCAAGAACAAAGGGTGGTACGAAGCCCAGCTTGGGGCCAAGGTTGTTTTCAAACAGTTCGACTCGGGTCGAGACCTCAACACGGCCTTCGCCTCGCACAGCATCCAGTTCGGCCTGCTGGGTAGCACTCCGGCGGCTGTTGGCATCTCGCGGGGCAACAAGGTCAGCTTGATCTACATCGATGAAATCATCGGTTCCGGCGAAGCCTTGGCGGTAAAGACCAAGGCCAAGATCGCCTCGATCAAAGACTTCGTTGGAAAGCGCGTTGGTGTGCCGTTTGCCTCAACGACGCACTACAGCCTCCTAAGCGCGCTGAAACAGGAGGGCGTCGACCCCGCCAGCGTGAAGATCCTCGACCTGCAGCCTCAAGACATCTTCGCCGCCTGGACCCGGGGAGACCTCGATGCCGCCTACGTTTGGGAACCGACACTAAGCAAACTCTACGCCGGCGAGGGCCAAGAACTGACCGACAGCGGCAAGCTCGCCGAAAAAGGCGTGGTGACGGCCCTGGTGGAACTTGTCGACTCGGAGTTCGCCAAGAAGTACCCCGAGATCGTCGTCAACTACCTCAAGCTTCAGCAGAAGGCCCTCGACCTCTACAAGAGCAGCGAAGACGAGGCGGGAACCGCTCTGGCCGCCGAACTCGGCGTCGACAAGACCGAGGCCCTCAAGGAGGCCAAGGGCTTCATCTGGCTGAGCCTTCAGGACCAGGTGAAATACTTGGGAACCGGTGCGCAGAAAGGTCCCTTCGCGGACACTCTGAAGAGCACTGCGGACTTCCTGGTGGGTCAGAAGGCCATCGAAACCGCTCCTGACCTCGCCGGATTCCAAGCCGCCATTGACACAAGCTTCCTAGAAGCCGCTCTGAAGTAACGTTTTGAGGCTGGCCAAGTTTTTTGGTCAGCTTCCTCCAGGAGAGTTTCATGTCGCTCAAACACTATCACATTGCAGACGCCCCCAAGCCGGTGACGCCTTACAGCCACGCGGTCGAGGCCGGGGGGTTGGTGTTCGTGACCGGTCAAATAGGCAATGATCCGCTTCACCCTGACGCTCCGCTTGCCGACACTGCGGAGGGCCAGACACGACAAGTCTTTGCCAACTTGCAGTCCGTCCTGAATGCGGTCGGGGCCGTCTTCGCCGATGTCGCGTTTGTCCGCATTTTTCTGACACACTTCAAGCGCGACTACGCGGCCTTCAACGCCGTTTACAACCAGTATTTCACCGCGAACAACCTGCCCGCCAGAACCACCATAGGCGTGGCGGAACTGGCCCTGGGAGCCTTAGTTGAAGTGGATTTTGTGGTCCGCCGTCCGAAAGAGGCCTAAGCGTGGCCCAGCACGTTCTGCCAGCCACGGCGACCACCACCCATACCGGATTCCTCGACGCCGCCCTGAAACCCGTCCTTTCCATCGACAGCGGTGATGTCGTTCAAGTCGACACCCTGCCGTCGGGTACGAGAACCGATCTTGCCGATTCGCCCTTTCCGCTCCTCAAGGAACATTCTGAAATCCTGAACGGTACCGGTGGACCAGGACCCCACATTCTCACTGGACCGATCGAAGTGCGCGGAGCCGAACCCGGCGACACACTCTCGGTGCGGTTTCTGTCGGTGGAGGTCCGTCAGCCCTGGGGCTGGAACGGACTGTGGCCGCTCAAGGGCGCCTTGCCGGCGGACTTTTCGGCCAAACGGCTCTTGTTCGTTCCCTTTGACCTCACACGCAACCTCGCCTTGCTGCCGTGGGGACAAGAGATTCCCCTACGGCCATTCTTCGGCATCCAGGCAGTTTCTCCCCCTGCCTCCTGGGGCCGTGTTAGCAGCGTCGAGCCGCGTTCTTTTGGCGGCAACCTCGACAACCGTGACCTGGTTCCAGGATCAACCCTGCACCTCCCCGTCTTCAACTCGGGAGCCGGGCTTTCTTTTGGAGACGGGCACGCTTTGCAGGGTGACGGCGAGGTGACACAGACGGCGCTTGAGACGTCGCTGCGGGGGACCTTTGAAGTGGTCTTGAGCAAGCGCACGGGGTTGACCTCGCCCCGAGCCGAAACGCCCACCCACCGAATCACCATGGGCTTTGACCCCGACCTCGACGATGCCGCTCAAACGGCATTGCGCGATATGGTCGCCTGGATTTCGCGGACCAAGGGAATCAGCCGCGAGGACGCGTTCGCGCTTTTCGGGTTCGTTGGCGAACTTCGCGTCACCCAACTTGTCGACGGCAACAAGGGCGTCCACGCCTTGATTTCCAAAGAATACTTCTAGGAGTTTCGCATGAGTCATCCTCAAACCCCGGTCGAACAACAGACCCAAAAACGCCGCACGCTCGGTGTGACAGCCCTCGACGCGAGCAAGGTCTACGACGGCTACACGCTGTTCACCACCCTTTCCGGCGACGGCATCGTGTACCTCATCGACCTGAACGGCAAGGTCGTTCACCAATGGAACCTTCCGTACTCGCCCTACTACGCCAACCTTTTGCCTAATGGCAACCTGTACTTCAACGGTTGGACTCCCATCGAACCGGGTGACTTTCGGTTCGGGCATTGGCCGCTCTACAAGGCCGGCGTCATCCTCGAGGTCGATTGGGACGGCAACATCGTCTGGGAGTACAAAAACTGCGACCATCATCACGACTCGCGCCGCGCCCAAAACGGCAACACCATCCTGCTGGCCATCGAACCGACACCCCCGAAGATTGCCAAGAAAATCCGCGGCGAGGTCGCCCGCGACAACGTCTGGAGCGACAAGATTCTCGAAGTAACACCGGCGGGCGACGTCGTTTGGGAGTGGCACGCCTGGCAGCACTTTGACCAACTGAAGGACAAGCCTGTTCACGCTTCGGAAGACCCTCACCACTGGCCTCACGCCAACAGCGTCGAAGAATTGCGAGACGGCAACATCCTGGTGAGCTTTCGCGGCATCAGCAACGCCGTGATCATCGACCGCAAGACAGGAAACATCGTCTGGGAACTCGGTCACGACGTACTCTCCCACCAGCACAACCCGAACCAGCTCGAAAACGGCAACATCCTGATCTTCGACAACGGAACCCAGCGGCTTCACGACTCGCACACCTATTCCCGGGTCATCGAAGTCGAACCCCAATCGAAGAAGATCGTGTGGGAGTACCACGACAACCCGGCGTACAACTTCTACAGCGCTTTCATTTCGGGCGCGCAGCGTCTGCCCAACGGCAATACTTTGATCACCGAAGGTCTGAACGGCCGAATCTTCGAGGTCACGGTTCAAGGAGAGGTCGTTTGGGAGTACGTCAGCCCCTACTTCACGGAATTTCTGTTCTCGAACCGCGACAAGTCCATACCCGACGATCTGTTCACCTACTACGGCGGCAGCACCATCAACAGCATCTTCCGGTCGTTCCGCTACGCAAAGAGTCAGTTACCCCGGTTGAAGCTCTGAGGAATCTTTGCCAGAGGATGCTCGTCGAGAACATCTCCGCCGGGGAGCGATTGGGAAAGCGACGACCACGGGCTACCGAGAAAGATTCCGGCCCACGGTCGCGAAGCAGCGAGCGCGGCCTCGCCGGGGTCGAAACGGTACGGCGTGTCGCCGATGCCGTCTTGGTCGAGGTCGAGGCCGTGCCAGGCGTCCCAGTAGTTCTGGTCAAAGGCGGGGCGGGTGTGGTGCGCTGAAGCACTGAGCATCGATGCCGACCCGCCGCTCGGCCCATGGTTGTGATCCTTGGTCCCAGAGTCGGGTTCCTGAAATTCGGTTCCAGCGACGTCTAGAAGGTTGCCCCGGTGAAGGTTGGCCGAAGACGCTGTGCCCGAATTGTCGCCGCCCCACGTCCAAGCGACGCCGTTTTCTTCGACAAGATTGTGACGAAGCGACCCGTCGCGGGCGTCCAGGAGTTCAATCCCGGACGCCTGACGCATAATCTTCGAGTCGAAAATTTGAATCCGCTTGGTTCGGATTTCCCGAACTCCGGCCGATCCGACCCTGTAGCCCTCTGTAAACGAGCTTCGCCCAACCGACCAGTCGGCAGACTCCATGACCATCAGACCGGCCACTGTCCGTTTCGTCGCGATTCCCGAGGCGGTCCCCTGATGGGCAAACATGAGGTGAACGCCGTAGCGCGCGTCGGCGACGTTGATCGCCGTCATCGAAACACCGGCACTCTTTTCGACAAAGACACCGTCGGCGGCAAACCTCAGGTTCGCCCCGGCTAGGGTGACGCCGTTCGAGGCACTGATGCGAATCGCGTCGCCGCGTTGCCAGAACGGAAAGTCTTGAAGACCACGAAAGCTCAGGTCTTGGATCACGGCCGAATCTCCGTGATCGATCCAAACCCCGGCCCACGCCTTGGAGATGGTCAGCCGCGACAAGGTGGCCCCAGGGGCCGACACCACAACGGCGGTATGGTCGCGTTCACTGCCCTCGCCCGAACCGAGAATTTCGAGCCCGTCCACCCGCACTCCGGGGGACCGAATCCAAAGGGTCGGCCCGGGTCTTCTGGGCTCGTGAATGAGGCGCGCGCCGGGCAAACCGCGAAGCTCCAGGGGGCGGCGAACCACCAACTCGCCTCTATAGTCGCCTGCTGGAATCATGATGCTCTCCCCAGTTGTCGGCCTGTCAACAAGCGTCTGAAGACCCGCAAAATCGAGGGCCCCCACAGGCGTTCCCAGGGTCAAGGTCATGGCAGTCACGAAGAACCACGTTTTCACGTCGGCGTTCCGATCAGACCGACCAACCGCTGGCGGCGGGCTGGGGGATCCAGGGACTTCCACTCCTCGGTCGTTTGTTGAGCAACGACCCGGCCCTGCGAAAACACCATCAGCTGGTCGGCCTTTTCCACGGCAAGATCCAGCCAATGCGTCGAAAAGATGACAGTGCGGCCTTCGGACCGCAGGCGGTCCATCTCGGCCTCCAAGCGAACCACCCATTGAGGATCGAGCCCGCCTTCAGGTTCGTCGAGCAGCACCAAGTCGGCGTCGGTCAGCCGGGTCTGGGCGTACAGAAGCCTTCTCAGCATTCCTTGGCTGAACGTGGCCACGGATTTGGCCGCCTCGGTGGCCAGGCCAGCGTCATCGAGCACCGTCCGCACCCGCGACCGGGGAGCCTTTTTCCAGGTGGCCACAAGCCGCAGCCAGGCCTCGGCGGTCCATCCCCGTGAAAAGGAAAGGCGGTCAGGCATCGAGGCGACTTCGAACTTGTCCAGACCAGAAATCGAGCCCGCATCGGGAACCAAAATTCCCGAGAGCAGTTTGAGGAGGGTGGACTTTCCGCCCCCGTTGGCCCCGACCAAGGCAATCACGCTTCCCTCGTCCCAAACGGCCGACGCTCCCTCGAGGGCCGTCTTTCTCCCATAGACCTTCCCCAGGTCCTTCAGCTCGATCGACCGGTTCATCGCGACCTCCTTGACCATCCGGCGACGGCCAGCGCCGTGGGAAGCGCCAGGTGCGCCAAGGCAAGGAATCCGAGGGTCACAGGGCCTCCAGGCGTCGCCAAAAAATCTCGGACCGGTGCAAAGGCCGGTCCGTACGCCCAGCCCTGGCCTCGCACAAAGACTGTCGCCACGCGGACAAACTGCGAGGGATCGAGAACCAGAAATCCCGCCAAAACACCAAAGGTCCAGCGCGCGGGAAGAATTCCAAGGAGGGCCGTAACCAACGCCTCGAGCGCAAACACAGAAGCGATCCAAAACACGAGTACACCGGCTATTGCGGCCCAGCGCGAACGGACCCACGCACCCAGGGCCAACCCCCACGCAGCGTGGAGGGCGGTCGACAACAACCCAAAGGCCAGACTGATCCACCCAGAAGCCCCGCCCAATGACTGCGGCGCCGCCACGGCGAGGCTGAGAAGCACCGAGAGGCTCAGGGCCCCACCCGTCACGGCAAAGAGTCCCAGACCTGTTCCCGCCACCTGCTTCCAGGGACTGATTCGGCAAGAACGGTAAAAGTCGGCCATTCCGTCCTCGCGGTCACCCGACGAGAGAAGGGCCCCGGCAAACAACGCTGGAAGCGAAGTGAGGGTCAGCAGCAAAAGGTCGGCCTCGGCGGCCCGGCGATCAAAGGCCTGGCCAAACGGGGTCGGTCCCGAAAACCAGAACCCCGTCAAGAGCAGACTTTCGAGAACCAGTAGGCCGACCAGCCAGCCGCCCCGTAGCAAAAGGCCGGCGACAGCTCGGGCTAGGGCCGCCATCGCCGGTCCTTCAGATCGTCCGCCAGAGTATCGAGCGCCTTTCCTGAGGCCAGGCGGGCACCAAGATGCGCGGCGACAAATGCTCTTGCCCTGGCCGGAGTCGAAAATCCGTGCCAGCCGTAGTTCATGGGAGCGGGCACATCATCGGCGCGGACAAACACGGCCTCGTCCCATTTCACCCAGTCCCTGGTCTGGACGTCCTGAACAAAGAAAGAAGCGTCACGGAACCTGTCGGGATGGTCGTGAACATACAAGGCCAGGCATCCTGGGTCGTCGAAGACCAAAACGGTTCCTTCTGAGTCGACCGATTCAGCCGCATGACCCTCGGGAAGGACGGTCATGCGGCATTCGGCGCAGACGTCCGATTCAGGCCGGATCGCCCGAGGTTCCCGGGGAGTGGGGCCGCACGAGACAAACAGAAGGAGAACAAGGGCCCCCATGAGGTTGACGCTTGAATTCGAGGCTGACCAAAAACGTAGCGAGGAAGGGTTTCTGCAAGTGAAGAGTGATCCGAAAACCGGAGCATATCGTAGATACGTGAGGATTTGAGGGAACTTTTTGCGCCGCAGAAATCCTCCGCAGTAGTTTTTGGCCAGCCTCATCACATCGAGCCCATGCCGTCGGGGACGGCCGCGGGAACGTCTTTCCACGCGATCGGTTTGGCGCTCTTGTTCGCTTTGACGAAGGCGTCGGCCGACTTTTGGTCAGCAAACGCGTGCAGGCCGTAGCCCATGGGCGTCCGAACGTCTTTGGTGGTCAACCAGACCGCCTTGTCGGCTTGCACCCAGGCGTCGCCCACCACCGAACGAACGTACCGAACCTTGATCGAAGCCGCCTTGATCTTTTTCGCCCGTTCGTACTGCACCAGGCATCCGATGTCATCAAAAAACAGCGGCTTGCCGGTGGTGACGATTTGCGCTGCGTAATTTTGGTTCGTGACAGCCATATTGCATTGCGCGCAAACGTCGCTCTTGAAATCTGTCGAGGCCGGGGCGACTTGCCCCCAGACCGCGCCCGAGAGGGCCAACAAGGTCCCCAAAAGCAAAATATTCTTCACAGTATTCTCTCCCAGTCTCAAGGTTTAGGCGCGCTTGCGGCGAAACAAAGCGACGACAGCCACCAAGAACGCGGCGATGGCGACGATCAGCGAAATCACCGCCGTGGGCGAATCTGCGGCAGCAGCCGGTGTTGGAGCCGGGGGTGCCTTGGCCAGATCGTCGATAACGTGAGTCACCGAGTAAGGCCCCTTTCCCGTCTTTTCCAGAACTTCAGGATCTTTGGCACTGGGATCGGCCGGATCCACATCCCAGCCGACAATACCACTACCCTGATAGGTTTGATAGGCTTTCCAGGCCAAATCGACAGGCTTGTCGGGCACCTGAGCGCTGAAGCTGAAGTCGTCACGGAAGTCTGCGGGAAGGTTGCCGCCAGACCAAACGATGGAGGTGGCGTTTCCTTTGGCATCCTTTTCGACGGTAATCTTCCAACCGGGTTTGACCGTCGGAGAAACCGACTGCAGTCCAGAGGGAAGCAGGAGTTTCAACTGGGTGTTGGCAGTTTCCTTTTCGTTGGGAACCGACACGTTGAAAGTGACAAACGAGGCGACACCAGCCTGAGCGGGCTTGACAACGACGTGGGCCCAAGCGGGCAGAGTCAGCAGGAACAGGCCTGCCAAAAGCAAAATACGAAGCGAGGTTTTCATGGATTCTCTCCAAATAAGCGGCCTATGCGGCGCGGAATAACAGTGTCAACGACACCGGAGTCAGCGGAAGGCGGCGCGGAGGGGCGCGGATTCCCGGAACCTCGGCCAGAAATTCTTGAGTCTTCCGAAGAGCGGGTCGGAACGGGACCACAAGAACCAGCCGGAGGCCCGTCGGCGCTTCTTCACAAGCAGGTTCGGTGCTTTGAGCCGCCGTGCAGCAAATCGGAGGAGGAATGGGCGCAGCGTCACCAGGGAGAGCGTCAAGATGGTGATGCAGCACTAGCACGGCCAGCGCGGCCGGAACCAGGGCGCGGGACCGAAAGAACACCACAAGAACTACAGGAATCAGGATCAGCGCCAGGTGCGCCAGGTGGTCGTTCATGCCCTGCCCTTTGGTGAAGGAGGAGAGCGCAATCCCCACCACAAAACCAAAGCCCCAGCCAAGGCCCCGAGCGCCAGAAGCCAAAGATGGTCGCCAAACCAGGCACCAAGACCCGAATTGGCCGTTGTGGAGGCACCACCGGTGACTCGTACCGAAAAGGAGATCAGAAACGGCTGAAACGTCATTTTCCCGACAGGAGCGCCGTTGACCCGGACCGTGTAGACGCCAGGACGCTCAAAGGTGAACTCATGGACCGAAACGAGACCCGTGGCAATCTGAGCAAACAGCGGCTGAGTGTTCACTAAGGTGTCGCCGGAGGCAATGGTGAACGTGCCGCGGCATTGGGCCGGGTCTAGGCGTCCGGAAGTATCTTTGAACCAAAAGTAAAACCGGCTGGGTTTGCCGGCGACCGGGGCATCATCAGGGTCGACGTGCATGGTGACACCTATGGTGCCGTCCGTAAGGACAACGTGACCCCAGACCGACCCGCCGGCGACCAACGCCACGCAAGCCGCCAGAACCACTGCTCGGAGCCTCACGGTTTTGCCTCGCCCGCGCTCGGAGCCGGAGCGGGCAGGATCATGCCGTGGTGGCCGATGATCCATCTCACGCCGCCGGTGGCCGGCTGGGTTTCAAGGCGCGCAGTGGTCCAAAACCAGGCCGACGTGATCAGCACCACAGCCAACAGGGTTGCCGGCCCATAACGGCGATCCTGGGGATATTTCCTGCTCCACCAGGCGTCGAACCGGAGGGCCTGAAGAAAGGCCAGAAACCCGAGAGCGGCCAGGCTCCAAAACATCCACGGCGAATGGGGGTCCCCATAGTGAGTGCCAACCAACAGAATGTGCACCAGCACCAAGACGCCGCAAAGGTAGACCCAGCGGTGTAGCATTTTCCAGCGGTGCTGTCCCAACCGCCGAACCGCCCCATCCCAGGCAGTCGCCCCCAGAACCGTCAGAATCACGAGCGCGAAAACTCCAAGTAGCAACGCCCAACCTGTGTAAGGGTCCAGAAAGGACACTCCCCCAAAACCCGCGAGCGGCCCGAAAAAGGAAACCAGCGCATGAGGCAGCGAAAACAACAGCGACGAGAGGCCAAAGCCCCGGCGCGCCAAGAACCAGGTCTGCTTGGCGGGAAGCCGTGGAAACGTCAACGCCAAGGGCGAGATTAACAGGGTCAGGTACAGGAATCCGGCGGCCAGCAGACCATAGATGTCGCCAAGTCCCACCAAAATCAGCGTGTCCTCGGGTCCCGTGTACCCGGAACTCAGCCCGATCAGGACCAGCGCCAACACGTCAAGAATGAGAATCATGGCCGTCAGCCGGCGACGTCGTGAGGAAATGTTCTGGGGAACTTCTTTCGACGGCCCGTGGCTTTTTGCCATCATCAATACCCTTTCACCTTCCAAATTTCCCTGAGCCGCGCCAAACGCCTCCCGGCCTCGAGCAGCGTGTCCTCCTTCTTGGCGAAGTGAAACCGAATCAGATGGTTCACCGGCTCGCGGAAGAAACTCGATCCGGGTACGGCCGCCACGCCAACGTGCTCGGCCAGCCAGAGACAGAAACGGGTATCGTCGGTCGCGTCAAACTCCGAAACGTCAACCAGCACGTAGTAGGCCCCCTCGGGCCGAGTGTAGTTGAGACCTGCATGGTCGAGGATGCTCAAGAAGAGGTCGCGCTTGGCGGTGTACTGTGTTCGCAATTCCCCGTAGTAGGAGTCGGGCAAGGCGAGCCCGGCCAGCGCCGCCTCCTGCAAGGGAGCCGCTGCCCCCACGGTCAGGAAGTCGTGGGTTTTGCGCATCACGTCGACGGCCGCGACAGGCCCGAAGGCGTAGCCCAGCCGCCACCCGGTGATGCTGTAGGTCTTCGACAGCGACCCGCAGACCACCGTCCTTTCGAACATTCCAGGCAGCGTCGCAAAACTGACGTGCTTGTGGGGTTCAAACACGATGTGCTCGTAGACCTCATCGGTGACCACCCAGACGTCGTGCTTGGCCGCCAGTTCAGCCACGAACAACAACTCCTGACGAGTAAAGACTTTCCCGGTGGGGTTTGAGGGGTTGCAAAGGATGAGCGCCTTGGGCTTCTGGGCAAAGGCGGCGCGAAGTGCGTCTTGGTCGAAATCAAAGGAGGGAGGCCTCAAGGGAACGTAGATCGGTTCGGCGCCCGACAAGATCGCGTCGGCCCCGTAGTTCTCGTAGAACGGGCTGAACACGACAACCTTGTCTCCGGGGTTCACCAAGGCCAGCATCGCCGCCATCATGGCTTCGGTCGACCCGCAGGTCACCACGACGTTCTTTTCCGCGTCGTAGTTCAGTCCGGTGAACCGGTTCTGCTTGGCCGTGAGCGCCTGGCGAAAGGCCGGCGCTCCCCAGGTGACCGCGTACTGATGCGGGCCGCTGGCGGCCACCCGGGCCAACGCGTCGGTCAACGCATGCGGAGGGTCAAAGTCGGGAAACCCCTGACTGAGATTGACGGCGTCGTACTTTTGGGCAACGCGGGTCATCTTGCGGATCACCGACTCGCCGAACTGCCCGGCTCGATCGCTGACCTTAGGCAAGGAGGGCCTCCTTGAGTGACGCGGGAGTCACGGCAAACGGCAAGGCGTGGATAGACTCGTGCGAAAGCAGGATCTTTTCAACAACTGAGTCGATTCGGAAATCGTCACGCGCCAAACCCAAGTCAGTCCAGCTTGCCGGGAGACCCAGGCTCGAATACGCGGCCTGCAGACGACGCCGTTCGTCCTGCTGCCCCTGAAGAGTCAGCTGCACCAGAATGCCAAACGCCACTTTGGCCCCGTGAAGCACCGTTTCGGCTTCGGGGAGGAGGGTCAGTCCGTTGTGCACAGAGTGGGCCGCGGCAACCCGTGTGAAGCGTTCCCCGAAACCGCCGACAGCTCCTCCCCCGGCAATCACCGCATCGACCACGTCGACAAATGCGGCGTTGACTTCGCCCCGCCGGTTGGCTTCCAGGGCCGCCGAGCCTTTTTCGAGGAGCAGGTCGCGCAGGGTCCGGCTGATGTCGAGGCCAAGGCGTGCCGTTAGCGGCAGAGGGTCTACTCCCATGACCAGCACGGCTGCTTCGTACCACTTGGCCAAAGTGTCGCCGATCCCAGCAGCAAGATATTGGACCGGAGCCCCGGCCAGTATCCTGGGTTCGACAAGGGTTAAGAACGCACCCTGAGGAAACGTCTCAAAATGGAGGGCGCGGCCCTCGTCGTCGTACCAAACCGACAAGGGCGTCCAAGCCGCGCAGGTGGCGGCAATGGTCGGCAGCGAGACGAAGGGGCGCTTGGTTCGGGCGGCGACCGCTTTGGCGGTGTCGAGCGCGGATCCGCCTCCGATGCCGATCACGGGGCCTCCCCCGACCTCGCTGGTCAACGAACCCACCAACGATTCCGTGCAATGTCCCTGAAAAATGAAGGTCCTGCCAGATTTTTCAAAGACCGGGGGAAGAAACGGCTTGGCGGCCACGGTCGCCCGCCGGCCGCCTATCCAAAAGGCCCCCGCCAGCTCTTGGGCTGAGAAGAACTCCTCAAGTCGGGAATAGGCCCCAATATGGCTAAAGGAGTTTGAGGGTCCGACTTGAACCCTTAGCGACGGTGGAAGAGGAAGCATACCCCTGTGTACCGAGCTGGCGGACTTTTGTCAATATACACAACTTACTCACTTGACATTACTAATTTACAACTTTACTATCGTGCTCATCAAGGAGTCATCGTGATCGACCCGGTCTCGCCTGCCATTGCCCTTTCGGGCACGCGCTTTCTCGTCACCTACCTGGTGGCTTCGGCCGCCCAGGAGATCGAGGCCCGCGTCAGGTCCATCGCTTTGGAGCAGACGGTGGAGTTCCCCGAAGATCTCCTTCCCGAAGGATACCTGCGAGAGCAAATGCCGGGACAGATCGAGGCGCTCGAACCAGACGACGAAGGCTGGTTTCGAGCCGTCCTGTCGTACCCCGACGAAGCCGCAGGTTCTGACTTGCTGCAGTTTCTCAACGTGGTGTTTGGCAACACAAGCCTACAGCCGGGTGTCCGCGTGCTCGATTTTTCACTTCCTCAGAGCCTGAGCCGCGGACCTCGTTTCGGAGTGAAGGGAGTCCGTAAGGTTCTGGGGATTCCTGTCCGTCCGCTGGCCTCGACGGCGCTCAAGCCTTTGGGACTTCCCGTTTCGGAGCTCGCGCTCCAGGCCTACCAGACGGCCCTTGGGGGAATCGACGTGATCAAAGACGACCATGGACTGGCCAACCAAGCCTTGGCTCCTTTTGAAAAACGGGTGGAACGTTGTGTGGAAGCCGTAGCCGCCGCCAACCGCGAGACAGGCTTGGCCAGTGTCTACGCCCCCAACATCACCGCCGACGCCGAAACCGCGCTCGCCCGTGCCAAGTTTGCCCAAGCCGCCGGAGCCGGGGCGGTCTTGGTCTCGCCGGGACTCGCCGGATTTGGCGTGGTACGAGCCTTGGCTGACGCCGACAATTTTCGGCTGCCGATCGTGGCGCACCCGGCGTTCACCGGCAGTTTCGTGAGCGCAGGTCCGGGCGGCATCGATCCCGCGCTGTTTTATGGAACCTTGATGCGGGCCGCGGGCGCCGATGTGTCCATTTTTCCCAACTACGGTGGACGCTTCTCGTTTTCCAAACAGACCTGCCTGGCCATAGCCGAACGGTGCCTTGAAGCTCGCGCGGGCCTCTTGCCCAGCTTCCCGTCACCGGGCGGCGGAATGGGCCTCGAAAGGGTGACCGAGCTCAAGCAAACTTACGGAAACGACTTTGTTGCTCTTGTCGGCGGCGGCTTGCACCGCGAGGGAAAAACCCTTGTGGAAGGGTCCCGCCGGTTTGTCGCCGCCCTGGCCCAGGGGGCCTGCTGATGGCGTCGCTCTTGGAGACGCGAAACCTCACGGTGGAATTTCCTGGCGTCCTTGCCCTCGATGACGTTTCCTTCCGTGCCAACAGCGGCGAGGTCAGGGCCGTCGTCGGCGCGAACGGGGCCGGAAAGTCCACCCTTCTGAAAATCCTCACAGGGGCGTACGAACCAACCTCGGGCACGGTGGCCCTTGACGGTGAGCCCCTGCGCTTCCGGAGTCCCCGTGACGCCAAATTGCGGGGAATCGAAGTGGTCCACCAAGAAGTCGACGTCGCCTTGGTCCCCTCGTTCAGCGTGGCCGAAAACGTCCTTTTGGACCGCCAGGCGCTCGACCGCGGCCGGTTCTGGGTTCGTTCCCGGGTGCTGGAACGCGAAGCGGGAAAGCTTTTGGAAGCCCTCGCCCCCGACCTCGACCCGGCTCGCCGGACCTCAGAACTCACCCTTGCCGAAAAGCAGCTGGTCCTCATCGCCCGCGCCCTGGGACGCGATGCCCGGTTTCTTCTTCTTGATGAGCCGACAGCTCCCTTGGGACCCGCCGAAACGCAGGCCCTGTTTCGGGTTGTCCGCACGCTGGTTTCGAAGGGGCTGGGGGTGCTGTTCATCAGCCACAGGCTTCCCGAAGTGCTTGAAATTGCCAGTCAGGTGACCGTCTTGCGTGATGGGCGCCTGGTCTCCGACGAGCCCCTGAACGGCAAGACCTCGGCCTGGCTGGTGG
>Ga0265320_10000683_pt1 | contig 25874 bp, 22 predicted proteins | sample 4827metaG_FD_202087 | JGI IMG/M metagenome (GOLD analysis project Ga0265320, IMG submission 202087) | Rhizosphere microbial communities from Carex aquatilis grown in University of Washington, Seatle, WA, United States - 4-8-27 metaG | ecosystem: Host-associated > Plants > Roots > Rhizosphere >...
GGCGCGGGAGGCGTGAGGATGGTTGCCGCTGCGCTGTCCGGGATGGGTTGAGCCTGCAAGCCGGTGCAAAGCTCCAATCCGATTGAAAGCACGAAAAGCCTGTATAAGTGATTCATAAGCAAATTCGGCTGTGGATTTGTTTTACTTATTGAGGTGTTCCAGGGAGAACCGTAAGTTTCTGCCCCCAATTTCGATGCCAGGCGTACGAGTAAAGACCGCCCAGTGGTGTGAATTCAGCATGGCCGTCCACCAGCGCCAAACAGATCCCGCCTCTCGGCGGTGATTGCACCCATGACGCTTTGTAATTTCGTGATGCGCTTCCAGCGATGTATGCGTGCCGTTGCAAGGTTACTCGTCCCATTTGCCTTTTTATCCCTGAAACAGAAGGGTCACAACCGGTATAGAGATTGGCGGCTGGACTGTCCTGTTCCGCAGGCACTGCATCTATCCAATTACCATCTGAAAACAAAGGGGTTTGAGCTGAATATCTGACCATGGATTCCTTTCCATAAACCCATCCCGGGTCTTGCACATTTCCTCCCTCTTGATCTCTTTGATCCACATAACTGGACGCATAAAACCAACCGTTATAGGTATAGCTACAATCAATATTCCTCCCCACAGGTGAGACGACGGTCAGAGATGAAGTATAGCAATGGGTGGTGGTTCCGGCGTTTCCGCCCGCTCCAACACCCCAGTTCTGCACTGTGCCAGTGGGTTTGAGCTCGTTGGGGGGCACCTTGTCTTTAGCCGTCGGGCAAACCATCATGTTAACTGCCTTGGAGTAATAAGTAAGCAAGCAGGCCATCCATTCGCCCTTCGGCCCGTACTCCGCTGTATTACCCGGTTGCATCATGACTCCATCATAATCATTGGAATACATTATGTCGGAGACGGCAAATTGTTTGAGGTTGCTCAAGCACCCAATTTGTTCGGCCCTGCGTTTGGCGCCGGTCAATGCTGGGAGCAACAGCGACGCCAGAATGGCAATAATTGCAATGACCACCAGCAATTCAATCAGCGTAAAGGCTTGGCAATGATACCGATTTCCGGTTTGATGCTTCATTATTAGGGGTTATTAGGGGTATGTTCTAGCAATCAAGGTTTCTATCTCACTGGGCGAAAAGCCAACTGTAGCGCTCTCCCTTGCAGGAGGTATTTCACATCTGAAAACATGGTTCTAATTATGATAGCGAAATTTCACCGTGAAACCCGCCACTTTGAGTCCATTTTTATTGACGCAAATATATGCGAATTCAACGGCCGCGGTTTTGTATCAGGTCAAAACATCCCTTTGGAGTGTTGAAATTCCATGACGGCAAGGTTAATCTTGCGATGCCCATGAACGAACACGTTTTCCGGCCATGAACGAAATCACCTTGGTTTTACAAGCGATCGGCCGGGGCGAAAAGCAGGCTTCTGAGGATTTGCTGCCGCTGGTTTATCAGGAGCTGCGGCGTCTGGCGGCCGCTAAAATGGGCCGGGAATCAGAGGGCCAAACGTTACAACCCACGGAACTGGTCCATGAGGCATGGTTGCGGCTTGCCAAGGATAACGAACAATCCTGGCAAAGTCGCGCGCATTTTTTAGGGACCGCCGCCGAGGCCATGCGCCGGATACTGGTGGAACGTTCCCGTCGCAAATTAGCGGTCAGACATGGCGGCGGACTCGCCCGGCTTAACATCGAAGATCTTGATCTGGCCGCCATGCCACCGGACGACAAGGTGCTGCTGATTGATGAGGCGCTCGAACAGTTGCGGGTGGAGGATGCGGAAAAGGCGCGCATTGTCACCCTGAAATTTTTCGGCGGGCTCACCAATCAGGAAATTGCGCAACTCCTGGACATCGGCGAACGCACGGTGGAGCGCCAATGGTCTTTTGCCAAGGCCTGGCTGATCAGCACCATCCGGATGAAGAAATTCGAATGATTCCCGTTCACTGACGATGAACCCCTCGTTCAATCAAAAGGAACAATTATTTCACGAAGCCGTCAAACTGACGGACCCGGTCCAACGCCGGATTTTTCTGGATGAAGCCTGCGCCGGCAATCCGGACCTCCGCGAGGCCGTCGAGAATTTGCTGGCCGCTCATGCAACGGCCGACAAATTTTTCAATCAACCCGAGTCGGCCTTAAGCTGGTTTGAAAAAGATTTCCAGTTCACCGCCTCCAACCCGAACTTGAACGAGGAAAAACTGCCGGGTGAGGAGCAGTTGGGTACCCTGATCGGACATTACAAACTTATCCAAAAAATCGGCGAAGGCGGTTGCGGCGTGGTTTATCTGGCGGAACAGGCTGAACCGGTGCGCCGCCAGGTGGCGCTCAAAGTCATCAAACTGGGCATGGACACCAAAAGCGTCATCGCCCGCTTTGGCACGGAACGGCAGGCGCTGGCCTCGATGGAACACCCAAACATCGCCCGGGTGTTCGACGCCGGCGCAACCGCCGCGGGCCGTCCGTTTTTTGTGATGGAGCTGGTGCGCGGCATCAAGATCACGGACTTTTGCGATCAACATCAGCTCGACACGCCGCAACGGCTCGATTTGTTTTTGCTTGTCTGCCATGCCATCCAACACGCGCATCAGAAAGGCGTCATCCATCGCGACATCAAGCCGTCGAACATTCTGGTCGCATTCAACGACGGGGTGCCGGCGCCGAAGGTGATTGATTTTGGCATTGCCAAGGTCACGGAGAAACAAATCAACGGCGACACCCTTTCCACCGGGCTGAACCAATTGATTGGCACCCCGGCTTACATGAGTCCCGAACAGGCCAACCTCGCCGGACTGGACGTGGACACGCGCAGCGACATTTACAGCCTTGGCGTGCTGCTATACGAACTCTTGACGGGCAAGACGCCCTTTGACGGGAAAAAACTTCTCGCCGGCGGACTGGATGAAATGCGCCGGACGTTGCATGAAAAAGAACCGCCGGCTCCGTCCACGATGATGTTCACCTTGTCCGGGCCGGAACTGCAAAAAGCCGCCGCGCTGCGCCGCGCGGATCCGCCCAAACTCATCACGGCGTTGAAAGGAGACCTGGATTGGATTGTTTTGAAGACGCTGGAGAAGGACCGCCAGCGGCGTTATGAAACCGTGAACGGACTGGCGATGGATGTGAAACGGTTTTTGCAAGATGAACCTGTCATCGCGCGGCCGCAAAGCCAGTTGTATCGGCTGCAAAAACTTGTCAAGCGAAACAAAATTGTTTTCGCCGCCGGAGCCGTCGTGGCCGCCGCGCTGATTCTCGGCCTGGGCGCGGCGACCTGGATGTTTTTCCGGGAAAAGGCCGCGCGCCGCGAGGCCGTGGCCGCCGAGGAACAACAATCCATTCTGCGCCGGGAGGCCGACGAGGCCCGGCGACGGGCGGAAATACGGCAGGAAGTGACGCAAGCCGCGTTTGCCATCAGCCAGGATCGGTTTGATGAAGCCGATCAAAAGAGCCGCGAGATCAGCGAAGTACCAGCTTCGCTCGAAAGCGCCGCGGTGTTTCGCTCGCTCGGCGAATGGCACGCGCTAAACGGACGATTTAAAACCGCCGCCGAACGCTTCGGCGTGTTGTCGCAGGCGAACCAGTTTGACAACTGGAACGTTGCCTCAGCCGATGTTCTCGCGCGGGCGGCCGTGCTGGCCGAGCAGGGCGACCCGGAGGCTTACGAACAGTTTCGCGCGGCGACGGTCCAGCAGTTGTCCGATACCGGCAATCCGGTCGTTGCCGAACGGGCCATCAAAGCCACGCTCCTGTTCCCGGTGGAAAGATCGTTTTATGATTCGCTGGCAGCGTTGGTGAAAACGGCGTTGCCCAAGATTCCGCAGACAATTTTCAATGCCCCGTCCCCGGAAATGCCTGGACGAAACGGCCCGCGCGGTCTGCGGGCGGCCACCGCGGTTACCGCTGACGCGCCTGAACTTGCCGACGCCCCGCCCGCTGTCGCCGGCGTTTACAGCTTCGACGGCCGCACCGTCGGAATAGATTTCAACGTGGCCGTGGATCCCGCCACCGCGGCAAATTCCGGCAATTACACCGTGCCCGGAGCCACGGTCACCAACGCCGTCGCCAGTGCGGATGGGAAATCGGCAACACTCTGGCTCGCGTCGAAGGTGGACGGCAATTTCTCGGTGTCCATTCACGCCCTGAAAACCAGCGGGCCAAATTCGCAATGGTTCGAGGGCGGGGCGACGAACAAGGTGCAGCGCCTTCAATTATTAGCTTTCGGCGATGCCACCAGCCAGCGGGCCTCCGCGTCGTATCTGGGCGGATATTCTTCTGTGACCGGAGGCGGATCCGATGTTTTTAGGGCCGGGGATAATTTTGTGTTCCAATACCTGACCGTGACCAATGATTTTGATTACCGCTTGCGAATCATTTCTGTATTCGGCGGCGGCGATCCATTCACCCGGTCAGGCTTGATGACACGCGATTCGCTGACGGATATTTATGGCCATATGGTTTATGTTTCCCACAACGCCGGGCCTAACGCCGGCAATACCGACCGCGATTCCGCCCAGGTGAACCTGCGACTGACCGTCAACGCCAACGTGGACAGCCAACCGCCAAATCCCTTGCCCGCTTTTTACGGTTCCAATTCGTGGGTTCGCCTGCAACGCATCGAGAACACGTTCACGTCCTATTATAGCAGCAACGGCCTGGACTGGGTCCAGCTCAACCAATTTGATGCGGCGCACACCGGCGACAATCGTTTCACCAACCGTGAACTGTATCTGGGCATCGCCACCTGCGCTCACAGCCTTGCTTCCACGGCCACCTCCGTCGTCAGTGATTTCGGCGTTTCGCCGCACGCACGCGTTCGAATCGTCGCGCAGCCCACCGCCAGTGTTGTCTGGCACCAGGGCGCGCCGTCCGCCGTCGGCGTCGTTGCTTCCGGTGATGCCGTGGCCTACCAGTGGCAAACCAACGGCGTGAACATCGCCGGCGCCACCAACGCCACCTATCAACTGGCCGCCGCCCGCCTTTCCGACGCCGCCGTTTATTCGGTCATTGCACAAAACGACATCAATCGCGTGGTCAGTTCCCAGTTCAACGTCACGGTCGAGCGCGATACCAGTCCCCCAATTCTCGTGAACAGCATCAGCTATGACGGCTCCGACGTGGCGCTGACCTATGACAAGCTCATGGAGCCGGAAAGCGTCACCAATGCCGGCAATTACACCGTCAACGGCGCCGCCGCCGCGGGCGCAACGCTCTCACCAGACGAACGCCTGGTCACGCTGCGTTTGGATCAGTCCGTAAGCGGCAAATTTGTCGTGACGGTCAGCAACGTGCGCGACCTGTCGCAGAACACCATCGCCAGCGGCAGCAAAATCACCGGGCGGGTGCTGGGGTTGAAACTTCAAGCAATCGGTGACGCGGCCAATCAATCATATTCGGCCATTTATGCCGGCAATGACGCAACGATCGTGGCTGGCGGATCGGACATCGCGGGCAACGACCATTTTGTTTATCAGCATCTCATGATGACCAACGATTTCGACTACCGTCTGCGTGTCAAATCGGTGATGGGTGGCAACTCGAAATTTGCGCGGACGGGACTCATGGCGCGAGACTCGCTCACCGAAAACTCGAGCCATCAGGTGATGGTGGGAGTCAATGCCGACGACACGTTCCAGGTGTGGGTGCGCACCGTGTCCGGCACCGCCAATCAGACCCAGCCGCCCAATCCCCGGCCGAAGGCCTTCGGTTCAAATTCCTGGGTAAGGCTTCAGCGAATCGGAACCATCTTTTACACTTATTACAGCAATGATGGCGAAAACTGGGCGCAGTTGTATCAATTTGACAGCGCGGCGGACTCCGACGGGCCGTTCGCCAATCCGCTTTATTTGGGAATCGCCACCTGTGCCCGAAGCAACAAAGACACCGCCACCGCAGTGGTCAGCGACCTGGGCATCAACCAGACGGTGCCGGTGAGCACCATGGTATCGCTGGCCTTGATGGAATACCGGCGGGGCGATTGCACCCGGGCCAGCGAATGGTGCCGGTTCTGCCTGGCTTCCGACTATCAGGCCGCGCACATTGCGACGGCACACATCATTCTGGCCATGTGTTGCCAGCGGCTGCACCGCCTTGCCGAAGCCCGCTCCGAATTCGCCATCGGGCGGGACATGGTAAATGTCAAACTTTCCACCGGACTCGATCATGGAAACAACACCCAAGGTTTCTGGTTCGACTGGATTTCAGCGCGCGTGCTCCTGCGCGAGGCCACGCTCGGCATCCCGTGAAAGGCAGCACGGCAAGCCAGGTTGCCATTACGCCGCAGTGGCATGATCTTCATGGGAAGGAAAAATCTTCCTCAATTATTGCCCACGCCGCCGGCTGTTGCGTAGTTGGTCAGAATAACTGATATTCCAATATCTGGAACTGGCATTAAAGAATCGGAAAGCCCTTTCAGAATTAGAGCCTCGTTACCTCGGCTGCTACTAAAGCAGGCATTTTTTGAAGGACTGGTAACGCTGCTAAAATGCCGATGAGGACGGCACAGCGGCGATGATTCGCACCGGCGACGTTTGCCAGATTTGACTTCTTTGACCGCTAATGCAGGGCGGCCGTTCCAGTTCACTGCTCACCGCTTGGATGGCGGCAAATTTGTCGGACTGATCGATGACTTTTCGAAGTAAGTCGCGATGCCAACCACGAAAATCAACGCTACAGCAAAAATTACCCAAGTATTTAAGTCCATCGAGGCCGATAAGAAGCTTATTCCTTGCCAACTTTTTGCACCTGCCGCGCTCGTTATCCGCAACAATCCAGAATGGATGCCCAACCTCCCTTTGATTCATGCTCCTCAATCCTGTCCCGTTGAGGCAGGTTCAACACCTCGCCTGAGGCGTGATGAACTCTGGCAGAATCCCGGCTATTTCGGCGATGCGCCGGCAATACTCAGGGTGAGTTCAATTGTGTCGGCCACCTTGTCCTCATATTGGCCGGGATTGATATTAAAATCGCCGCGCTTGATGCTGAAGCTGGCACGGATGACCAGCAGATCGCCCTTCTGGTTCGGCAGGCGATCGCCCAGCTTGTCCTTTAGATAAGTCAGTTTTACCGGCACAGTGAGGTCCTTGGAAACGCCCTTGAGCGTGAATGTGCCGGTCACGTCCGCCGTCGTGGTGTCCCCCGCAGTCTGGACATTTTTGAACTCCTTCGATTCAAAGCTGATTTCGGGATTCTTCGTCGCATCCAGCCATTTGTCGCTCAGCATGTGCGTTCTTTGCATCGGATTGGGCAACATGAGCGAACTGGTGGCGACGATGATCTTGCCTTTCGTCGCGCCGGGATTCGCCGGGTCAAAAGTGACCGTGCCGGAGACGCCGCTGGCGTTGCCATTGATGGCCTCCAGCGGCGCATCGAGCTTGAACCCGGCATTGTTGATGCCCTTCGGGTCTTTGAAGTCAAACGTCTGGGGCGCGGCAAGCACGACGCCTGTCACGCCGATGAGGGCCAGGATGGCAAGTTTTGTTTTCATTGGTTGGTTTCAATTCTTGTTTTTTTTGATTTTGATGGAACAAAAAGGGAAATGCCGGCCAGGAGGCCCGCGCCCAGCAAGGCGGCGCCCAGAAAATCAACGCCCGGAACGAACTTATCTTGCCATTGAACTCCTTCCAGGCCCGTGACGGCGTCCACGGTTTTGATCGGAACGCGGGTCTTCGTCCAGCCGCGGTTCGCGCCGGCCGCCATCCAAAAAATGATGGCACCGGCCACGAGCAAGGTCGCAATAATGCGAAGGATCTTTTTCACGGGTTGGTGCCGGCACTCAAGTTAGATCCGGTCAAACCTGTTGGATAAGTTCCCCGATCTCATAACGCACCTTGGCCAGGCCCGCGTATTTGTCCCCGGTGTCGCGATAACCCAGCGCGCAGGCCACCACGGTTGCATATTCTCCGCCGGTCAAACCCAGCACGCGATCGTATTCAACCGGATTGAGACCCTCCATCGGGCAGGCATCCACCCCCAGCATGGCGGCGCAGGTCATCAGATTGCCGAGGGCGATGTAGGTCTGGCGCGTGGCCCACTCATGCGCGGTTTTGCCCCGCGGCCCGTTGACGACGTCGCCGAGCATCATGTCGCGGTAAAAATTCATCGATTCGGCGGGAATTTTGCGAAGGTCGCTGGTGCGCTGGATGAGTTTGGTGACGTCCGCCGCGGTCATTTTGGTGCGCGCGGTGAACACGACAAAGTGCGAGGCGTCCACAACCTGTTTCTGGTTCCACGAATGCGGGAGCAATTCGGCGCGTTTGGCCGGGCTGTTGATGATCAGAAAACGATAAGGCTGCAGTCCGTAGGAGGTCGGGGTGAGCACGAGTGCCTGTTCCAGGGCTTGCCAGACATCGGCCGGGATTTTTTTGGTGGCGTTAAAAACCTTGGTGGCATAACGCCAGTTTAATGCTTCAAGCAGTTGTTGGTTGTCTATGGAATTCATGGTTCAAGTTTAATTTGTCTGGCAGAAATTGGCATAGGTCCGGACAAAAGCAAATTCACTTTTTATCATCATTTGACATGATGCAATTCGCTGCTAGGTTTCCGTTCGGATGAGTTCCAAGGTTTTTCTCCGCCGCTTCATCGTCTGCTGGCTGACGATGATGGCGGTTGCCGCCGCTGCGCAGTTGCAGCGCGTGCCGAACACGTCGCTCACCAATCTGCCGGCCCAGCCGCCGCAATTTGGTTACACGCTGGCCAATGCCTTTCCTAGCTTGACTTTTGTCCAGCCGGTCTGCATTGCCTCCCCGCCTCAGGAAACCAACCGCTTGTTCATTCTCGAAAAAACCGGGAATATCATCGTCATTACGAACCTGGCGGCTCCGACGCGCACCGTCTTCATGAGCCTCTCGGTGATGTCAGACAGCGAGTCCGGCCTGATTGGACTGGCATTCCATCCCGGGTATGCGACCAATGGTTACTTTTTTGTTTTCTCCTCACGCGACCTAAATCCACCAAACGGCGACCGCCATCAGGTTATTTCCCGGTTTCAGGCCACACCCCCCAGCGCCAACGTGGCCTTGACCAATACGGAACTCACGTTGATCAGCCAATCCGACAACGCCGGAAATCATAATGGCGGCGATTTGCATTTCGGACCGGACGGTTATCTTTACGCCTCGGTGGGCGACGAAGGAGCGCAATACAACGGCAGCTTCAATGCCCAGGTCATCACGAACAACTTTTTTTCGGCGATTCTGCGCCTTGACGTGGACAAACGGCCGGGAAACCTGTTGCCCAATCCTCACCCTGCAAGCAGCACCAATTACTTCATTCCAGTGGACAATCCATTTGTCGGCGTGACCAATTTTAACGGCCATACGTTCAGTGCCACCAGTGTTCGCACCGAGTTTTACACGATTGGATTCCGCAATCCCTGGCGCTTCAACTTCGATCCGGCCACCGGCTGGCTTTATGTGGGCGACGTCGGACAGGACCTTTACGAGGAGGTGGATGTCATGCCCAAGGGTGGCAACGGCGGCTGGTCCTATTACGAAGGCCTGCATGTGGCTTCGCAGCTGTATCCGGGGCAGCCCGGTATTTTACCGACCAACAATGCTCCGCCGGGATTGATTTTTCCGATCCAGGAATATCCCCACAGCGGCACCGCGGGTTACACGGGCAACTCCGTCATCGGCGGCGTGGTCTATCGCGGCAGCCGCATCTCGCAACTTTATGGCGCGTATGTTTTCAGCGACAACGGCAGCGGCAATATCTGGATCTTGCGTTACGAAGGAAGCAACACCGTGCCGTTTCAACAGATCGCCACCGGCGCAGGGCCGTCATCATTCGGGATAGATCCCCGCAACGGCGATGTTCTCCTGGCCCAGCTCAACAACGGCCAGATCGGGCGTCTGGATTACAATGCGACGTCCACGGGCGCGCCCTTGCCTCCCACGCTTGCCGGCACGGGCGCGTTCGCCGATCTGACTTCGCTCACCCCCAACGCCGGCATCGTGCCCTACGACCTCAACGTGCCGTTCTGGTCCGACAACGCGATCAAAACGCGCTGGTTCTCCGTGCCGAATCCCAGCCTGGCCATCGGTTTTAATCCCAGTGGCAACTGGTTGTTCCCCACCGGCACGGTCTGGATCAAACATTTCGAACTGGAGTTGACGAACGGCGTTGCCGCGTCGCGCAAACGGCTGGAAACCCGCTTTATCGTGCGCAACACCAATGGCGTCTATGGCATGACGTATCGCTGGGATTCGGCGACCAATGCCACGCTCGTGCCGGAAGCGGGCCTGGACGAAACGTTCACCATCAACGATGGCGGCACGTTGCGGACCCAGATCTGGCATTATCCCAGCCGGTCGGAATGTCTCGCCTGCCATACGGCTGCGGGCGGTCACGGCCTTGGCTTTCGCACAGAGCAGTTGAACCGCAACTTCACCAACGGTTCGCTCACCACCAATCAAATATCCGCACTCAGCGCCGCCGGATATTTCAGTTCGCCCGTAACCAACAGTCCGGCCACGCTGCTGGCTTTGGCCGCCGCGACCAACACCGCATTCAGCCTGGAATATCGCGCCCGTTCGTTCCTCGCGGCGAATTGTTCGCAATGCCATCAGCCTGGCGGCGCAGCCCAACGGGCCAATTGGGACGCACGGATCACCACCCCGACGGCCAACGCCGGCCTGGTCAAGGGCATCCCGGCCAACAATTTTGGCAACCCGAACAATTTCATCATCGCCCCGCAGTCTCCCGGCAACTCCATTTTGCTCACCCGCATTTCCACCCGCGATCTCGGCGCCCTGCCCTCCATCCAGATGCCGCCGTTGGATTCCATGCTGGTGGACACGCAGGATGTCCAGCTCATCAGCGATTGGATCATGAGCCTGCCGCTGGACGGCGCGCCCGCCCTGCCCGGTTTCAACCTATCGGTTGGGTCAGGCACGAACTTCATCTTGGGCGGTACAAACGGCTGGCCCGGCCAGTTTTATAACATCCGCACTTCCACCAACATCGCCCTGCCCCGCAACCAATGGACGCCAATTGCCACCAACCCGTTCGATCCCTCCGGCAATTTCATTTTCACCAATCCGGTCAGTCCCGGCACCCCGTATCTTTTTTATCTGCTCCAGTTGCAATGACGCGGGCGGAATTGCTATAAACGGGTGATGAGTTCACCCGATCTTCGCGTCCGCCGCGCCACCACGGACGATTTTCAAAGCCTGAGAGAACTTTGGAATTCCATGCATTTCCCGACGGATGAACTGGAGAAACGGCTGACGGAGTTCCAGCTGGTTGAGACCACCACTGGGCAAATCGTCGGGGCGATGGGCCTCCAAATCACGGGTCAGCACGCCCTGCTCCACAGCGAAGGCTACACGGATTTTTCCGTGGCCGACGCCGCGCGGCAATTGTTCTGGGCCCGCATCCAGACCATCGCTGCTCATCTTGGCGTTTTCCGGCTTTGGACCCGGGAACAATCGCCGTTTTGGGTTCGTTGGGGTTTTCAACCCGCCTCCGCCGAAAACCTCGGACGCCTGCCCGGACCATGGAAGCAGTCCGACGAGAAATGGCTCACCTTCCAGATCAAAAACGAGGAGGCCATCGCCACCGCGGAAAAGGAACTGGCGGTGTTCCGCGAATCGGAAAAAAAACACGCCGCCGAAGTGCTGGGTCAGGCCCGTACATTGACGACCACCATCACCGTCATTGGGTTCGCCATCGGAATCGCCATGATCGGCGTGGCCTTTTATCTGTTTCTGCGCCGCGGTTTATCCCTGCCGGGGCATTGACGGCAGGTTAAACTCGTCCGCGTGGTAGGAACTCCGCACCATCGGCCCACTGGCGACGTGGACAAAACCCAATCCGAGGGCCACGCGTCCGTAGGCGGCGAAGGTCTCCGGTGACACAAATTCCACCACCGGCAAATGTCTCAAGGACGGCTGAAGATACTGGCCCAGGGTGAGGATTTCGCAACCGGCGTGCCGCAAGTCCTGCAGAGCCACCATGATTTCCCCTTCCGTCTCGCCCAAGCCAAGCATCATGCCGGACTTGGTGTAAATCGTATCGCTACGCTTCGCCTTCACGGCACGCAACACGCTTAACGAACGGTCGTAAGTGGCGCGGTGCCGCACGCTGGGCGTCAACCGGCGGACGGTTTCCAGGTTGTGGTTGAAAATATGTGGGTTCGCCGCGAGCACGGCTTCAATCGCAGCCTTGCTCTCGTTGAAATCCGGCACCAACACCTCAATCACAATGCCCGGGTTCAATTCACGCACCGCCTCGACGGTCTGCCGGAAATGTTCCGCGCCACCGTCCGCCAGGTCGTCACGCGCGACGGCCGTGATGACGATATGCTTCAGTTTCATCCGCCGGGTGGCCTCGGCCACGCGGCTCGGTTCGTCGGCTTCCAGCGGCAGCGGTTTGGCCGTGGACACCGCGCAAAAGCCGCACGCACGCGTGCAGCGGTCGCCGGCGATCATGAACGTGGCCGTGCCCTTGCTCCAGCATTCCCAATGATTCGGGCATTTGGCGCTTTCACAGACCGTATGCAGTTTAAGTTCGTCCAACAGGTTGCGGGTATGCGCGAACGTGTCGGACGTGGGCAAGGCAATGCGCAGCCAATCCGGCAGCCGCGGACGCGGCTTTAGTTCAGTCGTCGTCATTTAATTATATTTAACCACGGATGAACCCAGATGGACACGGATAAAATCAAACACAGAATGACGGCGAAAAATTCCCCCTCGCCCCGTGAGGAACGAACGGGGAGAGGGCCGGGGTGAGGGGTGGCTGATCAAAACGGCCTCCTCACCCCAACCCTCTCCTCGTATTGGCGAGGAGAGGGAGAAAACAATGCTATCGCCCGGTTTTTTAATTCTTTTCAAATCCGTGTTCATCCTTGTCCATCCGTGGTTGTAATCTTCTTGAAAAATCCGGGTAATTCCTCCGGGCCGAAATTGGCCAACACCCGGCCATCCACGTCCATCACCGGCGCCAGTTCCTGGCCGGACAACCGGACCATTTCCGCAAAAGCCGCATCATCGGCGATGACATCCAGCGTTTCGTATTTGATGTCGTGTTCATCAAGCCATTGCATCGCCTTGTGACACCACGGGCAATACGGTTTGATGAAAAGACGGATTTTCATTGGTAGAAATTCAACCACGAACTAGCACGAACGGGCGCGTTCTCATTTCTTCGGGGTGATGGTTTTTAACTTGGCAATCGCTTCGGCGTCACCTTGATCTGCGGCTTTTTGGAGCCAATAGATTGCCAACGCTTGGTTGGCTTCGCAGCCCTCACCTTTAAGATAATGCAGCCCAAGACTGCACTGTGCGCTGGCCGAGCCATTCGAGGCTTGCGGTTGCAACCAACGAATTGCATTTGACTGTCCGGCGAAGGTTTTTCTGGCCTCTATTTCCTGTTGGATTTGACGTTTATATTGCCTTGCGTTCTCAGCCTCAATTTCCCTTTTTACCAATTCAGCTTGTTCGTCATAATAATCCCATAGTTCTAAAACCACGCCATTGGCTGGGGTCCCATCTGCCATCATACCCCTGATTGTTCCGATTTCGGAAGCCATCAAACTTAGCTTCTGACCATTGGCCAGTTCTTCTAAGCGAGGATAATTCTGAATGATTATTTCCTTCCCATCATTTGCCGCGATAAATCGGTCATCAACAGTCAACTTGAACCGCGTTTTATACACCGCAGTTACTTCACCATGCAATCTCCGCGGACCGCTTCGCTCCCCTAGTGTGATTTGATTTGTCCAATGCTCGGCTCGGTATTCTTTTACCCGAATTATTTGCTCATTTGTTTGAGCAGGCGATATTTCGGCAAGTAGGCAGACAAGCACAATCGCGAGCGTTTTCATAAGCGATGGATTTTGTAATTAACCCGCAACGTATCCTGTTGATGTTCGCCGTTAGTAACAGGGTGATTTCGATGATTAGCCCCCAATTTGTTTCTGATACGCTTCTGGCGACAGCAATGCGTTCAGTTCGGTGGGACTGCTCAATTTGATTTTGAAGAACCAGCCCCCGGCGTAGGGCTCGCTGTTGGTCAGCGCCGGATCGTTCACCACCGGTTTGTTGGTTTCCAAGACCTCCCCGCTCACCGGCGAATAAATATCGCTGGCGGTCTTCACCGATTCCACCACGGCGCACGCTTCTCCGGCCTTCACCTTCCGCCCCTTGTCCGGCAGCTCGACAAAGACGATGTCCGTCAGTTCGTGCTGGGCGTGGTCGGTGATGCCGACGGTCGCGGTGTCGCCGCTGACCCGCACCCATTCGTGGGATTTCGTGTATTTCAGATCGGATGGAACATTGCTCATAAAATTTCGGCCTGCAGATTACGCGACCGATAGGGATTCTCAACCCAATTTTCGGCAGGGACATCGCGCTGCGAGGTCACCGCCCGCGCAGCAGCGGGCGGAACTGATATGGTACGACTTACGAATCACCTGAATCGTTGCGCCGCTGTTACGCAGTGCGCCGTCCCTACCAATCATGGCTTCCGGTAAATCGGTTTGGGCACCACCGCTGCCTTGAAACGTTTGCCGCGAATCTCAATTTCAATGTTGGTGCCGGGTTTCGCCGATTCCGGCGGCACGTAACCCAGTCCGATGCCGAGGTTGAGCGACGGACTTTGCGTGCCACTGGTGACAATGCCGGCGCTCTTCCCATCCGCCCAAATCGGATAATTCGGCCGCGGTGGCGCGCATTTATCGGTCATTTCAAAAGCGACCAATTTCTTGTTGGTGCCGTGCGCCTTTTGTTCCGCCAAAACCGCGCGTCCATTGAATTCTCCCTTGTCCAGTGAAACAAAAAATCCGAGGCCGGCTTCGATGGGCGTCGTGTTTTCGTCGAGTTCGTGACCGTACAGCGGATAGCAGACTTCCGTGCGCAACGTGTCACGCGCGCCCAGACCGCAGGGCTTGATCCCAAACGGCCGGCCGGCGGCGAGGATTTTGTCCCAAACCTGCGGGATGGCCTCGTCCGAACCGACGATTTCAAATCCGTCCTCCCCGGTATAGCCGGTGCGGGACACGAGCACGCTGTGATTCTCAAAACGGAAACCGCCGATCTGGTTTTTCTTCAGAGCGGTCACGGCATTGACACGCTCGCAGGAGATGGATGCGCCGGGAAGGCAGGCATCGATGAATTCCTTCACGCGCGGACCCTGTGCCGCCACGGCCGAGTAATTGTGTGAGGCGTCGGTCAGTTGCAGTTCGCCACGACGGGGAAATTTGGCGGCCTGCGCCTGCAACCAGGCAACATCCGGCTCGATGCGGGAGGCGTTGATGATGAGCAAAAAGACCTCACCGGAAAGGCGATAGGCGTACAGATCGTCAATCACCCCGCCGCGTTCGTGGCACATCAACGTGTACTGGCCTTCGCCGGGCGCCAGTTTGCGAATGTCATTGGTGAGGACAACACTGAGAAAATCGGCCGCCCCGGCGCCGCTGACCGTCACCTCACCCATGTGGGAGATGTCGAAGATGCCGGCGGCGTTGCGGACGGCGAGGTGTTCGTCCGTGATGCTGGTGTATTGCACGGGCATTTCCCAGCCGCCGAATTCAACGAGCTTGCCGCCGAGCGTCTGATGCTCGGCAAAAAGGGACGTGCGTTTGAGCATGCGTCCAGCTTGCCGGATTTCAAATGAAGAAACAATCCGCTTTGGCAGGAAAACGGTTTCCAACCGACTCCACCCAAGCTCGGCTCAAGAATCAGTTAACCATGATTTAAGCCAGCCTGATTTTTGGATAAAGGGTGAAATAAATTTTGCAATCCAGCGGGCAACGGCGGAACCTGCATCCACCGGCAATGACCTGGACTTCCCGCCAGCGGGCGGAAACCGCCCGAACTTTTATCGTCATGCATACCATATTAACCCGGCAGCAACTCAGCCCCAACGTCACGCGGCTCGACGTGCGCGCCTCGCGGATTGCGCAAATCCGGCAGCCGGGGCAGTTCGTCATCGTAAGGCGCGCGGATGACTCGGAACGCATCCCCCTCACCATTGCGGATGCCGACCCGACGGCGGGTTCCATTGCCCTGGTCATCCAGTCCGTTGGCAAAAGCACCGGTGACCTGGTGGCGCTGCAACCCGGTGATGCCGTCCGGGACATTGTCGGCCCTCTTGGCCACGCCACGGAGTTGATTGCCACTGGCCGGGCACTTTGCATCGGTGGCGGCGTGGGCACCGCCGTGGTGCATCCGATCGCCCAAGGCCTGCATCGTCGCGGCGTCAAAGTTACCAGCATCATCGGCGGACGATCGAAAGAATGGGTGATTTTTGAGCGGGAACTTCAACAATTGGGTGAGGTGGTGGTCTGCACGGATGATGGCAGTTATGGCCGGAAAGGTTTTGTCACCGACGCGGCGAAGGAAATCATCGCCGCCGGGGGCGTGGACATCGTTTACGCCGTCGGCCCGGTGCCGATGATGCGCGCGGTGGTCGGTCTCACGCGTCCAGCCGGCGTGGCGACCATCGTGTCGTTGAACCCGGTGATGATTGACGGCACCGGCATGTGTGGAGGTTGCCGGGTGACGGTCGGCAATGAAACCCGGTTTGCCTGCGTGGACGGTCCCGAGTTTGACGGGCTCCAGGTCAATTTTGAAGAATTGCAGGACCGGCTTTCGACTTATCGTGAATTTGAACAACGCGCACTGGCCTGTGCAAAGGATGCCTGTCAGCTCGAACCGGCCCGCTAATCCCTCTTTCCATGCCCGGCAAAATCACCACCAAACAGCGGCTGCAAATCGGCCGGCAGAAGATGCCCGAGCAGAATTCAGCCGCCCGCGCGTCAAACTTTGAAGAGGTCAATCTCGGCTTCACCGAACAACTCGCGTTGCTGGAAGCCGACCGCTGCCTGCAATGCAAGGACCCGCGTTGCATCAAAGGTTGTCCGGTGAGTGTGAACATTCCGAGATTTCTCGATTTGCTGGCCCAGGGCCGGGTGGCCGACGCCGCCCAAAGCCTGCTTGATGACAACGCCCTGCCCGGAATCACCGGCCGCGTTTGCCCGCAGGAAACCCAATGCGAAGTTGAGTGTGTGCGCGGGGCCAAGGGCCAACCGGTGGGCATCGGTTACCTGGAACGCTACGTCGCCGACTGGGCGCGGACGCATCGGGATGAACTCGCAGCGCGGACAACTTTGTCCGCTCGAACCAGTCAACTCAAACGGCCGGCCGACCGGCCGCTGGCGGACCTGGCGGTCCGTACTCCGCGCAAGGGCGTGGCCATTGTCGGCTCCGGTCCGTCCGGCCTCACGGCGGCAGGCGAGTTGACTCGGCGGGGATACGATGTGACCATTTACGAGGCGCTGCACAAACCTGGCGGCGTGCTGGTCTATGGCATTCCAGAATTTCGGCTGCCGAAGAAAATCGTGGCGCAGGAAGTCCAGCGGCTCCAGGAATCGGGCGTGAAAATCGAATGCAACACGGTCATCGGACGGACTTACACCGTGCCGGAGTTGCGTGAACGTTTTGATGCGGTATTCATTGCCAACGGCGCGGGCCTGCCGGTTTTCATGAATGTGCCGGGGGAAAATTTGAAAGGCGTCTATTCGGCCAATGAATATCTCACCCGCGTCAATCTCATGGCCGCCTGGCAGTTTCCCCGTTCAGACACGCCGGTGTTGCAGGGCCGGCGCGTGGCCGTGGTCGGCGGCGGCAACGTGGCCATGGACTCCGTGCGCACAGCCAAACGGCTCGGCGCCAGGGAGGCAATAATCGTTTACCGCCGGACCCGCAACGAACTGCCGGCCCGCACCGAGGAGGTGCATCATGCCGAGGAGGAAGGCATCGCGTTTGAATTCCTGACGGCGCCGGTGGAAGTCCTCGGCAACGACAAACGCTGGGTCACCGGCTTGAAATGCATCCGGATGAAGCTTGGCGCGCCCGATGCGTCCGGTCGCGCGCGCCCGGAACCGGTGGCGGGCTCGGAATTCGTCCTCGCCTGCGACGTGGTGGTGGTGGCCATCGGCACGCGGGCCAATCCGTTGCTCACGGCCACCTGCCCGGAACTGAAACTGAACAAATATGGCAACATCATTGTGGACGAAAGCGGCATGACGAACCTGCCGGGGGTGTTTGCCGGCGGTGACATCGTGCGCGGAGCGGCAACGGTGATCCTGGCCATGGGTGACGGCAAGCGGGCGGCCGCAGCCATGGATGAGTTTTTGACCAAAGTATAGCCGCCGACGTGAGGAGGCGGACTGCCGGTCAAAGGCGCGGCTTGACAAAACGCCAGCCGCCGTCGCGCCGCGAAGGCGGAAGGACTCGCGCACTCCCAGACGAGTCGCGCGCGAAAGAGCCATTGAAAATTCCGACAGGTCTTGGAGTGCGGCGGCCCTCCGCCGCTTTTCCCATGGCTTGTCCAACCGTTCCAAGGTTGTCTGGAATGGCAATAGTCCGTCGCGTCATCTCGGCGGCTGCAAAACTACGCGCCCAGCCGCTTCAAGACTTCCTGCGCCAGCAATTCATACGCCGCTGCGCCGCTGCTGTATTTGTCATAATGGATGATGGGTTTGCCGAAACTCGGGGCCTCGGCGAGGCGCGTGCTGCGGGGAATGAGCGTTTCAAAAACGCGGTCCCCGAGCTGGTTCCGCACTTCCCCAACCACCTCGTTGCAAAGCTTGGTCCGTCCATCAAACATGGTCATCACGACCCCAAAGATGCCGAGGCGCGGATTGACGCCGGTGTCGCGCAACTGTCCAAGCACACGGTTCATCATGGAAATGCCCTCCAGCGAGTAATATTCGCATTGCAGGGGCACGAGCAACCCGTCGCTCGCGGCAAAGGCATTCAAGGTGAGAATGCCCAGCGACGGCGGGCAATCCAGGAGAATGAGGTCGAAACGTTGCGATTCCCGCACCGGTTGCAACGCGCCGTGCACACGGAGCAGATGATTCTCCATTCGCGCCAGCTCCAGGTCGGCGGCGCACAAATCCACTTCACTGGGCACGACGGCCAGCCGTTCGAAGGCGGTGTCTTTGATCTTGTCGAGCAGGCTGCCTTCACCCAGCAGGACGCGGTACGCGCTGGCGCCTTCGATTTTTTCCAGTCCGAGCCCGCTGGTGGCGTTGGCTTGGGGGTCGAGATCAAACAGGAGCATGCGTTGGCCCAGCGCGGCGAGGCAGGCGGCCAAGTTGACGGCCGTGGTGGTTTTGCCCACTCCGCCTTTTTGGTTGGCTACGGCAATGACTTTGGTTGGCACCCGCCCGATTTAATGCCAAGCGCGCCGGGGTTTCAAGCGCACAACGCGTTTTCCGGGCGGATCAGAAGTGGGGTACCTGGAAACTGACCGGTTGAGCCAGCGGAATTTGCTGCCCAAAATTTGCATTCACGGCCGGAAGGCTGAGCACCGGATTGGTGCTGGAAACGATTCCAACCTGGCTTACCGGTTGAGCCAATGCCGTCGGCGACAACGCAGCGAGGGAAACACCGCTGGCATTCTCGGGCTGGAGCATCGGCTGTGGCGTCAAATCCGGGCGCTCGGCATAAACAATTCCAAAAAGCAGGACCATGCAAAGCGCCCCGGCGAACCCGCTGGCAAAAACCGGTTTCGCATCGAGCACTCTCAACAACTTTGAAAGTCCGAACACCGAACCGAACAGCTGTTCCAAGGGGGTGGCTGATTCCACCTTTTCACCGGCGCGAATCCGGCGGATGACCTGGCTTGAAAAATTATTGAAATATCCCGGCGGGGGTGTTTCGTACTGCTTCAGAACCAGCAAACGGCGCAGCGACTGGAAATTGTCCTCGTTTTCGCTCATATGTGCTTCTTTACTTCAAATAATCGGTCAACAACGCCTGTAATTGCTGCCGGGCGTAAAACAGCCGCGAACGCACCGTGCCGATGTTGCAGTCCATGACCTTCGCGATTTCATCATGAGACATACCCTGCACATCATGCAGAACCACAACCAATCTATGTGGTTCTGACAGCTTAAGCATCGCCTCGTTCAATTTTTCCTGCAATTCCGCCAAATTAACTTCCCGGTGCGGGGTTTTTTCAGAAATCAAGGCCACCAAATCGGGGTTATGTTCGGTGTTAAAATCCAAATCATTGAGGCTCAGGTGGATGCGATTCTTGCGCTGTTTAAGAAAATTAATCGTCTTGTTGACCGCAATTCGGTACAGCCAGGTGTAAAAACTGGAGCCGCCCTTGAAGGATTTTAACGCCTGAAACGCCTTGATGAAGGATTCCTGCGCCAGATCGTTGGCGTCCTCATGATTGGCCGTCATGTGATAGATCGTCGCGTAAATGCGTTCCTGATAGCGCCGGATCAATTCATCGTAGGACTCCAAATCGCCACGCCGCGCCTGTTGCACCAGAACCCCTTCATCTACCGGCGCGGGTGTTTCTGAACCATCCGGGCGTATGACTGGAGCGGACATAATCATGTTCACTTCAAATACAAACCGTCAAAGCCTCGGTTTGTTGCGCTAAAAAATCGGCGAGACCGGACAATCCCGCGCGCCCGCCGGATTCCGGCAAAACCCGCAGGGCCCGGCGCGCCTGCTCCAAATATCGCCTGATGACCTGCTGTGACGGCTCAAACGTATCATATCGCACCAGCAATTTGTTCACAGGATCCAGATTTTCCGGCTGCCAGCTTTCCACCAGTCGTTCCAGACGCGCCCGGTCGGTGGCATTCGCGCGTTCCCATGCCAGCAACACCGGCCACGTCAATTTGCCCTTCGCCAGGTCCGTTCCCAGCGATTTGCCGGCCGAGGCCTCCGTCCCGAACAAATCCACACAATCGTCATAAACCTGATAAGCAATGCCAAACGCCGCGCCAAATTGCCGCAAAGCGGTGCGCCGTTCCGGTGTGGCCCCGCTCAAAAACGCCGCCAGATCGCACGAGAGGGTGAACAATTCGCCGGTCTTCATCTCAATGACGCGGAAATATTCGGCGCGGGAGACGGGAAACTTGCGGCGGTGTTGCGTCTGCAAAATCTCCCCGGAACAAACCGTGTTCGTCGCCATGGCCACGCCGCGGCAGACTTCCGGGGTGGGGAAACTGGCCGCCAGCTTCAACGCCTGGGCAAACAGGCAATCGCCAAACAGCACGGCGATTTCATTGCCCCAATTGGCCGCCAGCGTGGGCCGGTCGCGGCGGATTTCCGCCTCATCCATCACGTCGTCATGCACCAGCGTGGCCAGGTGCACCATTTCAATGATGACCGCCGCCGTGACGTGCGCGTCGGTGACCTCCCCCAAGGTGCCGGCGGACAGGGCCACGATGGTGGGGCGCAGATGTTTTCCCCCGCCGTTCAGGGCGTATTGGGCGTAGGGAACGATCTGCGGATCAAAATCATTGACCTGCCGGATTAGTTGGTGGGTAACCGCCTGCAGAAAGGGTTCCACCGGTTCCACGATATGTTTCCAGGAACGATTCGGATTGGCAACCGGCGAGCCATCTGCATTCGCACTCGCCACCTTTGATTCAACAGCCAGCATTCGCTTTCGAATTTAAGGTTCTTTGGCCTCCTAGTCAAACCTGTAAGTTTTTTGCGCTGCCCAAAGCAAAAAGCGCGGACGGTTGCCCGTCCGCGCTTGAATTCGTTTTGGGAGGATTATGCCTTGGCTTCGGTTGCCGCTTCTTTTCCAGCCTCTTGCTTGTCGCGGTCTTCCATCGCCGCCTTGCGGGACAGGCGCACCCGGCCTTTTTCATCCACGCCCAGGCATTTGACCCAGATTTCATCGCCCATCTTGACGATGTCCTCCGTCTTCTTGACGCGGAAATTGGCCAGTTCGCTGATGTGCACCAGGCCGTCCTTGCCGGGCAGGAACTCGACAAATGCGCCAAATTCCTTTATGGTGACGACCTTGCCGCGGTAAACCCGGCCGATCTCGGCCTCGGCAGTCATGCCTTCAATCGCATCCTTCGCGATCTTCATGCCTTCCGCCGTCACGGAGAAGATGTTCACCGTGCCATCGTCCTCGATGTCGATTTCGCAGCCGGATTCCTCGACGAGCTTCTTGATGTTCTTGCCGCCGGGTCCGATGAGCGCGCCGATCTTCTCGGGATTGATCTTGAGGGTTTCGATGCGCGGGGCGTATTTGCTGATTTCCTTGCGCGGTTCGGCGAGCGTCTTGGCCATTTCGGCCAGGATGTGCATCCGGGCAACACGTGCCTTTTCAATCGTCTCGGCCATGAGCGCGTAGGGAATGCCCTTGAGCTTCAGGTCGAGCTGGAATCCGGTGATGCCCTTTTCCGTTCCCGCGATCTTGCAATCCATGTCGCAGTAATGGTCTTCCCAGCCGATAATGTCGGTCAGCAGTTGATATTTGGAGATTTTCTTGTCCGCGTATTCGGTGCAGATGCCCACGCTGATGCCGGCCACGGGGCGGATCAGAGGAACGCCGGCGTCCATGAGGGCCAACGTGCCGCCGCAAACGCTCGCCATGGAGGTCGAACCGTTGGACTCCATGATCTCGCTGGTCACGCGGATGGTGTAGGGATAATTCGTAGCCGGAATCATCGGTTCAATGCTGCGCTCGGCAAGCGCGCCGTGGCCGATTTCGCGCCGGCCGGGACCGCTGATGCGTCCGGTTTCGCCGACGGAGAAATTCGGGAAGTTGTAATGCAGGATGAATTTCTTCTCATTCCCGCCGCCGGTGTAGGAATCAAATTCCTGCGTGTCGTCGCCGGTACCCAGCGTGGCCAGCGTGACGGCCTGGGTTTCGCCGCGGCAGAAGATGGCCGAACCATGGGCGCGCGGCAAAAAGCCGACTTCGCTGCTGATGGGGCGAACCTGATCAAAATTGCGGCCGTCCAGGCGTTTGCCGCCGTTCAAAATCAAACCGCGAACTGCTTCCTTTTGGATGTAATAAAACGCGTCGTTGACGACAAAATCGGTCACTTTTTCCGCGCCGAATTTCTCGACGAGCTTGGTGCCGACCTCGTCCTGGATCGCCTTGCAGGCGGTTTCGCGGGCGAGTTTCCCGGGGGTGAGCAACGCGGGCACAAAACGGTCGCCGGCGAGCTTCTTGGCTTCCTGAAGGATTTCGTCCGGTACGATGTTGAGCGTGATTTCGCGTTTCTTCTTGCCTGCCTTGGCGGCGAGTTCTTTTTGCGCAGCAATGAGCGGCTCGCAGCATTCCTGGCCGAACTTGAGCGCAGCCAGGAAATCCGCCTCGGTGATTTCCTTCGCTCCGCCCTCATACATCACAATGTCGCTGGAATTGCCAACGTAAACCAGGTCGAGGTCGCTTTCGGCCTGCTCGGCATGGGTCGGATTGGCGATGAATTTGCCGTTGATGCGGCCAACGCGGACGGCCCCCAGGGGACCTTCCCACGGAATGTCGCTGACCATCAACGCGGCGGACGCGCCGATGATGCTGAGGATATCGGGATCGTTTTCGCCGTCGGCGCTCAACACCACGGTCTGCACCTGCACTTCGTTATACCAGCCTTTGGGAAACAACGGGCGGATTGGACGGTCGGTGAGCCGGCAGGTGAGGATTTCCTTTTCCGTCGGCCGGCCTTCACGTTTGAAGTAACCGCCGGGGAACTTGCCCGCGGCCGCGGCTTTTTCACGGTAATCGACGGTCAGGGGAAAAAAGTCCTGGCCTTCCTTGGCTTTCGTAGCGGCGACAGCGGCCACGAGGATGATGGTTTCGCCGAGCTGGATGGTTACGGCCCCATCTGCCTGTTTGGCGAGCTTTCCGGTTTCAATGATGATCTGTTTGTCGCCCACCTGGGCACTGATTTTTTCTGGCATAGTAACTGGGCCATTGCCTCCGGAGGAACTTCAGTGAACCCCGAACATTTCGGAGCTGATTGAAATTTCCCAGGGGCAATGGAATTTTTATTCGCGATGTTCGGTTCGGAAATCGAGCCGTTCGCGTTTCCGGCTCAAATTCGAGAGCGAAAGGCGGCCGGTTGAAAACAAAAACCGCGCCCCCGCAAATTCAGTGGCGCAGCTTCAATTTCTTGGTGACCGCCTGATAGCGGCTCACGTCGATGTTTTGCAGATATTCCAGCAGACGGCGGCGCTGGCCGACCATCATCAGCAGCCCGCGGCGCGAACTGTGATCCTTTTTGTTGGTCTGCAAATGTTCGGTCAGATGGTTGATCCGCTGGGTCAACAGCGCAATCTGCACGTCCGCCGAACCCGTGTCCTTGGCGTGCACTTTAAATTGTTCAATCGTCTTCGTCTTCGCTTCCATATTCAATTAGAGTGGAGGATAATAATTATTCACATTTTCAGTGTAAAGCTATTTTCACAACCAAAACCGTCACCAAACCGCTGCATTCAGCAGTTTTCCCCCGATGCCAGGTGCTGCCAGCGCCACAGCAAACGCCGCCGCGTCCGGGACGTCAGTTTAAAAGGCTCGGCGATGCGCAATTGCTCAACCCAGAAAATCCGGCCATCCGCCGCCGTGGCCACAATCAATCCCCGGCGCCGGGCCCGCGGGATTTTCCCGTTCGTGAACAGATCCTGGAGTTTCACCGCGGATTTCATCCCGATGGGCTGAAAACGGTCGCCGGGGCGCCAATGGCGCAGGATAATTTTGCTGCCGACCCGGTCGGCGTCAAAAAATTCACAGCCCTTTTGCCGGCGTGGCCGGACAAAACCAGCACCCGCTTCAACCCGCCAGTCCAGGTGCACGCCGCCGAACTCCATGTCCCCTGCCCTGCCCACCAGTTTCAAAATTGCTTCCTGAACATTGAATTCCGCGGGCGCCGCTTCTGTCCGCAAACTCACCCCGCCCGCAGCATCGCGCAAAACAAATAGCCCGGAGCCTGCGCTGATCTGAACCTGGGGCGATTTCCTGAGTTGTTCCACCAGATCAAAATCCGTCGGGACGGAAAGCTTGTTCAATTGCAGTTGCAAAACTTTCCGCTGAATTGCGACCGGCAGGGTGGCAAAAGTGTAGGAGATGACGTGAGGAGTCTGTGACTTTCCGCCCTTGATTTGAGCCTCGTCACCTCGGCTCCCACAACCGGCATCCAGCCACTGCTGCGCCGTTTCACCAATCACCTCAGCTTCCGCGCCGGTGATTTCCATCACCCGCAGGACGGTTTTCGTCAAGGCAGGCTGATACCGGCGCCGCAGCAGCGGCAACAGTTCATGCCGCACACGATTGCGCGGCATTTCAAGCAACGCATTCGTTGCGTCTTCGCGAAAGTGGATTTTATTTTGACGGGCGAACTGGCGAAGTTCGTCTCGGGTGATGTCCAGCAACGGGCGAATGAGAGTGAGCTTTGAATCCGCCGGCGACGGTGAACGCCATTTCATCCCCGCCAGACCTTCACCGCCCGCGCCGCGCAAAAGCCGGAGGAAGAACAGCTCCACCTGGTCGTCCGCATGGTGGGCCAGGGCAACAACGCGAATTTTCCGTTCCCGGGCCGTGCGCGCCAGGAATTCATGCCGCAGTTTTCGGGCGGCCATTTCGAGGGATAACTTCGATTTATTGGCGAACAGTTTCACCTCCGCGCTTCCAACCGCCACCGGTAGTTTCAGCCGGGCGGCAACCTGACGGACCAGCTTTTCGTCCGCGTCGCTGCTGCGCCCGCGCAACTGGTGGTTGAAATGGGCAACGGTCAGTTTCCACCGGTGGCGGGATGAAAGTGCGTGTAGCGCCTGCAGCAGCGTCATCGAATCCAGCCCGCCGGAGACCGCGACGAGAACCGCCTGCCCGGGTTTGAGCAGCTGGCGATCCTGGATATTTTTTTCGACGTATTGAAACAGGCCGGTCACGCGTCCATGCTACTTCATCCAGTTTGGCGGGCAAGGATGGCAAATCCAGGGTACTGTTCTAAATTCGGTAGGGCGCGTCACTCCGTGCGCGCCGGGCTTCGACGTGCGTGCAGACGGCGCGCACGGAGTGGGCATGGTCTCAGGACATAGGTAACACTTTGTTCTCAGCAGATAGGTGACACTTTCATGGTCTATATGCCATGGAAAACAAC
>Ga0265320_10000684_pt1 | contig 25829 bp, 17 predicted proteins | sample 4827metaG_FD_202087 | JGI IMG/M metagenome (GOLD analysis project Ga0265320, IMG submission 202087) | Rhizosphere microbial communities from Carex aquatilis grown in University of Washington, Seatle, WA, United States - 4-8-27 metaG | ecosystem: Host-associated > Plants > Roots > Rhizosphere >...
GGCCTCGTCGCTCTCGAAGCATTTGCCGCCGTACGTCGAATTGCACACGTGCGCGGGATCGCCTTGAGCGAAACCTGCGGCGCAGGCTTGGGCGATCGCCTGGGCCGTGTCGCCGCCGTCGTGTTCGAGCGACGCCGCGGAGCCTCGCGACGTGGCTTCGGTGCCTCCGCAGGCGACGAGCACGAGAGCGGCGGCAGCGACGAGCGAACGGGCACCACGACGGTTTTTGAATGGCGAAGCAAGGGCGCGAGTGTTCATCAGGGGTCTCCTCGGAAGCGAAAGCGGAAAGTGGCTCAGAACGTGGCGATCGAAAAGGGCGTTCCAGAAGCGGTGTCGCCTTGGACCTGAGTGCCGATGCCGGCGAGAGAACCGGAAGGAACTCCCGCGTCGATGGAGAGCTGCAAGGTGACGTCGATCTTGGTGTACTGAGACGGATCGACCTCGGTCACGTGATAGGTGCCGGTGAGCTTCGCGACGTCGACGGGCAGGACGATTTGGCCGCGGCTCGCCGTGGTCGCCGACAGCGTCGCGTCCCATTGCTCGTCGAAGGCGCCGTCGGCGGTCTTGAATCCGAGCGTCACCGGAATGTCGATCGAGTCGCTGCATGCCCCGGCGTCGACCGACGCGATCTCGATCTCCACGCTGCCCGAGCCGCCGCCCCAGGCCCGATGAACGAACGCCGCATCTCCGCCCCTCGGCGTGATCGACACCGTGAGCGCCGTGTCGCCACCCTTGGCCCAATTCACGGTGCCGTCGTGGCTACCACCCATCGTCGTGAGCGCGTCCGCGGCGCTGAAGCCGAGCGGCGAGCTTGCCGTCGTCGCCAGCGGCGTGCTCGACACGGGTCGGCAACCGTACGATTCCTCTCCAGTTTGACCACCAGCGTGGTCGCATCCCTGTCCGGCGAACAGAACAGCGGCGGCGAGTAATAGCGAACGGGCGGGCATGACGGGCTCCTCGGTTGCGTGCGTGACGATCACAGTCTGCCGATCGCATTGGTTCGGTGCCAGATCGATTCCGCACATTTCGTGTGTCTGTGACGCCAATCAATGTGCGAATCTGATATATCCCGAAGATGCGCGAACGACGTGCACGGCGAGCGCCCGGCCCTGAAATCCTGGACTACGACGCACTGTCTCGCGATCTGTTGCGTGCGCTCCGGGGGCGGCGCTCGCAGGTCGCCTGGAGCCGGCGGCTCGGTGCCAAGAGCAACATCGCGTACATGTGGGAGTCGGGGCGCCGCGCGCCGACGGCCGCCAAGGCTCTGAACGCCGCCGCGCGCGCCGGCATCGACGTAGAGGACGCGGTGCGACGATTTTATCGCACGCCGCCGGAGTGGCTCGAACGCGGGGACGTCACGACGCGCGACGGCGTGGCGACGTTGCTCGACGACCTTCGCGGTCGCACGCCGATCGGCGCGCTCGCGGAACGCACGGGGCGGAGTCGATTCGCCGTCTCGCGGTGGCTTGCCGGCGATGCAGAGCCCAGGCTTCCCGATTTTCTCCGGCTGCTCGAAGCCGCGTCCCTGCGCGTGCTCGACTTCATCGCCGTGCTGGTCGAGCCGTCGCGGCTTCCGTCGATTCGCAATGCGTGGTCGGAGCTGCAACGCGCGCGTCGCGCCGCTTACGAAATGCCGTGGTCGCACGCGGTCCTTCGCGCGCTCGAGCTCACCGACTACCGAAGGCTCGCCGAACACGAGCCGGGATTCATCGCTCGCCGGATCGGCGTCTCGGTCGAAGAAGAATCGCGCTGCCTCGAGATGCTCGAACGCACCGGACAGATCACCCGCCGCGGGCGACTCCTCGAGGCGGCTCGCCCCCTGGCCGTCGACACCCGACAAAATGCGGCGGCCGGAAGAAAACTCAAAGCATTCTGGTCACGCGTCGCGCTCGACCGGATCGAAAACGGCGACGAGCAAGGGCTCTTTTCCTACAACCTGTTCTCGATCTCGGAAAAAGATTACCAGCGGCTCCGCGAGCTTCATCTCGCGTACTTCCGCGAGCTCCGCACCATCGTCGCCAGCTCGACGCCCGCCGAACGCGTCATCGTCGCGAACGTGCAGTTGTTCGGCCTCGACGACCCGAAGTGAGGATGCTGCGGCTCACGGCGTGTCGCATACTCCGGTCGAGCGCGTCGTGCGCGTGTCGCACTCGCCCAGATACGGTTTGAAGTCGCCGCTGTAGATCGGACAGCAATTCGGCGCAGCGCCCGGGCATTGGGTGTGGTCGTGGCAGATCTGGTAGGTCCCCGCGCTCGGCTTGCATTGCGTCTGAACTCCGCCCCCGTTGGCCTCGCCCGAGCAAACCCCGGACGCGCAATCTTCCGGGCCGTCGCAGGACAAACCGAGCTGGCTAATACAAACGCCCGTAGAAGACCCACACGTGCCGCCGGCGTCGGAAAAGTTCGCACAGCATTGGATCACCGGGGATTGACACGCCGGCGTGGTCCCACAACCGACTTCGTTCGGGGTGATGTTTGTTTTGTAGGGGGCACCTTTCGGTCCGGTCGGCGGAGTGGGTTCGGTGTCGCCCGGCACGTCGCATGCCCCTAACGAGACGAGCGCGCGGCTGTCGCATTCGCCCAAGAACGGCGCGAACTCGTCGGTGAAGATCGGGCAGCAATTCGGCGCCGCGCTCGAGCATTGGGTGTGGTCGTGACACATCACGTACGTGCCCGGAGTCGACGCACACACGGTCTCTACGCCGCCACCGAACGGCTCGCCGGAACACAAACCCGTGGTGCAATCTTCGGGGCCGTCACATTGCAGACTGATGTTGGACGAGCAAACGCCGTTCGTCGGCCCGCAGCCGCCGCCACTCGCCGAGGCGGTGCTGCTGCAACACTTGCCCACCGGCGATTGACACGCCGGGATCGAACCGCAACCCACCGTGTCCGGCGTGATGAAGGTGCTGTAGTGGCCCGAGAACCCGGCATCGTTCGGCAACACGAAACCACCGTCGGTGTTTCCCGGCGGTTTGTCTCCGGCATCTCGTGTTCCGCCTTCCCCCGCACCGGTGCCGCCGCCGCCGTTGGTTGCGCCGGTGCCGCCGCTCGCAATGATCCCGCCGGTGCCGCTGCCGCCGGTGCCGTTGATTCCGCCGGTGTTCGGCGCTCCCGCGGCGCCACCGGTTCCCGTCCGAGTGCCGCCCGTCCCAGCCGTGCCGCCGGTCGCGGGGTCGTGCGTCGCGCCACCCGCTCCTGCGTCCGTCGGCGCGCGACACACGCCGACGTCACATCGGAACCGAGCCCCCAGATTGGCGCAATCGCCGTCGACGGCGCACGTCTGAAAGTGCGTCTCGTCGCCCATGCGGCCGTTGGTTTTGCCGCACCCCGCGCTCGAAAGCGCCGCGCAGGACAACACAAAAAAAGCAAAGACGGTCGAGCTACGAGTCACGGACATCCTCCTCGGTCACTGCACACTGCCCCATGTAAACCGTCACGCGCTCGAAGCGCGCGGGAACCCCTTTGTTCTCGTTGTGCGCGTCCACCTCTCGCCGAAGCGCCGAGGTGATTTCGCGAAACCGAGCGAGCTGGCCGTGGACGCGTTCCTCGAACGGGTGCCCTTGCCAGATCTCGAACGAATACGTACTGCCGCCGATCCGATCGTTCGAGGACGCGCCGTCTTTGTCCATCCGGAGCTTGCAGACGATCGTCTTCACCAGGGCGTGAAAATGATCGTAGACGGCCGCCTCCCAGCCCGACGTGGCGCCGAGCGGAATGACGATCGACGTCGCGCGGTACGTCGGCAGGCCGTCGGTCGTTCCTTCGGCGACCCGGCCGTCGTTCTTGAGTCGCGCGAGAGACGCCTCGACGTCGACGACCGGCAAGAGGGTGCGCTCGCACAGCTTCGCTCGGGACAGCGGCCCTTCGCGGCGGACGATCGCCCAGAGGACGTGGTCGAGCGCGTCGCTGTCGGCTTGCTTTCCGAGCGGCCCGAGCTCGCCGGGAACCGCGGCTCGATAGACGGTGGCGCTCCGCAAACCGGAGCGAAAGATGACGCCGCTGTCGGTCAGATCTTGGAGGACGCTTCGCACGAGCCCTTCGTCGTCTTTGGCGAAATGCGTGAGCACCTCGCCGCGTCCGACGACCGAGCGTCGCTGGATGAAGTCGAGCACGCTCTCCCACAGCGATTGGCCCTGCTCGGTCACGGACTCGTCGTGCCGGCGGATCCGCCGCATGTACGTCCGCAAGGCGAGGCCGAACATGTCGGCACTGACGGTTCGGCTCACGCCGTGCGCGTCGAGCTCCCGCGCGAGCTCCATGAACACCCGATCGGCCACGTTGGCCAGCGGCGCACGGATCCCCCCCGACGTCGCGAGCTCCGCCAGGAGAACCGTCATCTCGCGGACGATCGCCTCGATCAACAGACGCACGGTCATTGGATTTTCTTGCCGTCGCGCGTGTTCGACGGCGCCACAACGTAGAGCGCACGCGGGCCCCGCTCATAGTGTCAAAAGCGACAGGACGCCGATCGCCGAGGATGCACGCTTCGACCCGAGCGCGACCATGACGCGGCGCGGTTCACAGTGATGTCAAACTTGGCGCTGTCCCTCACCCCGGTTCGAGCGGTTATGGTTCGAAGTGGAGGTCGGCGATGCGCCACGGGATAGCTTGGGCAGTGTTGTGGGTCGCGACGACCGCTTGTTCCGGGAACGCGGCGACGGCGGGTGGACAGGGCGGGAACGATTCCGGCGGAGCCGCGAATCCCGCGTCGGGCGGAGGCTCGGGTCAATCCGGCGCGACGAGCTCCGGCGGCGCGAGCGGCTCGTCTGGATCCGGCGGACGGTCGAGCACCGGAGGCGGAGCACATTCAGGGGGGACCGGAGCGACGTCTCCGCTCGATTCCGGTGCCGGCGGGGAACCTCGCGACGCCTCCGACGCGGCTGCGCCCGGCGACGGGGGTGACGGCAGCGCCGACGGCGGCGTCTGCGCCGGCTGGGATTCGATCCTCACGCGCATCGACAAGGCCTGCGAGACGGACTCGAACTGTGCGCTCGTCTCGCACGAAATCGGCTGTTGCGGCGAGCAGGAGCTCGTCGGGATGAACGCCGAAGAGGCGCCGGCGTTCCGCGCGCTGGAAGCGAAGTGCGCCCCGTTCCCCGGCTGCCCCTGTATCCCGCTCGCGACGGCCGCCGAGGATGGGCTCGGCGCTCGCATCGGAAGCGAGAATCTCATCGCCGTCAAATGCGACAACGGTACTTGCCGGAGCCACTACACCGGCAGCACGTTCACGTGCGGCGCGCGCCAGTGCACCGACCAGCAATATTGCGACACCTTCGTGGCGAACGTCAGCGGCGCCGGAACGTCGTATGGCTGCGAATATCTAGCGACCGGGTGCACGTCGTGCTCGTGCGTCTCGTCGACGGGCACGTGCCATTGCAGCCAGAGCACGGGCGAGATCGTCCGCACCTGCAGCGAGCAATGAAGCCGTCTGACTCCGGGTGTTTGCTGACCTGGTCGAGGATCGACGACGCGAGCCGCGCCGCGCCGCGATGGTGCACGCCCTGAGCCGTAGCGATTGATCCGCAGCTCGACGAAGAGCTAGCATTGTGGGATGAGGAAAATGGGGGTCGTCGCGCTCGTCGCGACCATGGCCGTCGGGCCATCGCTCGCGTGCTCCGACGGTACCGATTCGCAGAACGGCAATTCCAGTCCGTCTTCGGGAAAGGACGGCGGAGGGACGTCGAACGGCGGCGCGTCGGAGAGCGGCGGCGCGTCGGAGAGCGGCGGCGCGTCGGAGAGCGGTGGAACCGCGGCCGCGTCGGGCGGCACCACGTCGACGTCGAGCGGTGGAGCGACGTCGAGCGGTGGAACGACGTCGAGCGGTGGAACGACGTCGAGCGGTGGAATGACGTCGAGCGGTGGAATGACGTCGAGCGGCGGAGCTGCGGCAGCGTCGGGCGGAGACGCAGCGACGGCGTCCAACGGAGGCGCGACGGCGGCGGCCGGCGGCGACGCAGGGCTGCCGGACAAGTCGGATGCGTCGTCGCCCGACAGCGGCACCACCGGCGGTCCGCTCGACGGCGGCACCATCGACTCGGGAATGACTGCGTCGGGTTGCTTCACCGGGAGTCGCGCGACGATCACGGGTGACGTCGCGCTCGGCGACGGCAGCACGAGCTCCGGCACGGTGCGGGGGGTAACCACGATCACCGGGACGCTCACCTTGAGTGAACTGACCCCGGCCATCCTTTCGGATCTTTCGTGCCTCGCCCGCGTCGGTGCCTTGACCATCGACGAGTCCGATGGGGGCGCGCCGACCACGCGATTGCACGGACTCGAGCACCTGCAACGCGTCGACGGCGACGTCGACATCAGCGGAGGAAACGCCACCGTTCTGGAGGGTCTCGACGGGCTCTCTGGACTTTCAACCGTGGGAGGGTCGTTCAAAGTCGTCCAGACCGGGCTCACGAATCTTCACGGGCTCGAGCACTTGTCCGCGGTCGCCGGCGGCCTCGAGCTCGACGACATAGGTTCGCTGACGACCTTGACTGGGATCGGCCCGAGCGCAATCGCCAATGGGCTCACGATTTTCGGCTCACCCGTCGCCTCGATCGCCGCCGTCGCCGGCATCGCTCACGTCGCCGGCGATCTATCGCTCTCGTTCACGAGCCTCACCGAGCTTTCACCCCTGACGAGTCTCACCGGCGTCGACGGCTCGCTCGTGTTCAACGGCAATCAGCTGACCTCGCTCGCCGGACTTTCCGCGCTGAAATCAGCAGGCGCGTTCTCGCTGACGGAAGCGGGCGTCACGTCGCTTCACGGTCTCGAGAAGCTGACGTCCGTCGCCGGGGTCTTGGACATTCACACGACCCCGGTCACGACCCTGGCGGCGCTCGGCGCGCTCACGACGATCGGTACACTCGAGCTCTCGCAAACCGCGCTCGTCTCGCTCGACGGACTCGGTCAAGTGTCGAGCCTCGGCGAAGCGGTGATCGACTCCAACTCGCAGCTGACTCGTCTCACGTCGTTCCCGAACTTGACGAGCATACCGGGGAGCTTGGCCGTGGACTCCGACCCTGCGTTCGCGAGTTTTGCTGGACTCGAGACGCTGACCCAGATCGGCGGCCTGGTGAACCTCGATAGCCTGCTCCCTTTGAAGAACTTCGAGGGTCTGAATGGTCTGAAGAGCGTCGGTCAGGGATTCTGGGGCACGAACCTTCGCGGCCTGACTTCCCTTGCCGGTCTCGACGCGCTCGCGACGGTGGGCGGACAATTCATTTTGAAAAGCGACGACGTGTTGACAAGCCTGGCGGGCGCGAGCGCCCTGAAAAGCGTAAGTTCCCTGGTGATCTGCAACGATCGCCTGCTCTCGCCGTGCGACGCGGACACGTTCGCACGAGGGGTCGGGCAAAACTGTGTTGGCATCCCCGGCGACTTCGGCGAGCCCGCCGAGTGCACCTGCACGGGCACGTGCGATTGCACCGGCGACAACGACCAGGTGCCCGCGTGCACGCCCTAGCCGCACGCCTTCAAGGACAGGTCGCCGGGGCGCCGCATTTCTTTTCGGCCACGATGCGGCACTCGTCGGTCCACTCCATATCGCAGCAAGTCGATTGCTGCCACGTCTTGCACACACAGTCGCGCACGCCCGTCGCGCAATGTTCTTCGGCGACGAGTTGCACGCAGACGTCGTCCCAGCCGTTCGTACAACAGTCGCCGAGGAGCCCGCACACGCAGCTCTTGATGGCGGGGTCGGAGCAACCCGACGTCGCGTGCGTCGCGCAGCAACTGCCCTGGGGCCCTCCGGCGTCGGCGTCGCCGGTCGGCGGCGGTACGTTGCAATGCGGCGCTTGGCACTTTTCTTCGGCGGTCGCCTGGCAAAAGGTGTCCCAGGTGCCGCTGCAGCATTGGCCTTGATTCCACGTCGTGCACACACAGGTTTGCACGGCTGTGGGCTGACAACTCTTGTCGGCGCAGCACGGAGCGCCGCCGTCGGTGACGCCCTGGCCACCGCCGGAGCTCGCCGCGCCAGAGCCTCCGCTCGACGAGCCCGCGTCGAGCCCGCCGGACCCGCCACCACTCGCCCCACCTGCAGCCGCGCCGCCGGTGCTCGGAGCGCCTCCCGGCGCGACCCCGGTGCCGCCGGAGCCGAGCGGAGCGGTGCCGCCGGAGCCGGCGCCGCTCTGTCCGGTTTGTCCACTCGAGTTGCCGGAATTGTCGCCACCGGTGGCGCTCCCGCCCGTCGCAGGAGCGCCCGATCCGGTTCGTGCGCCGCCGCTCGAGCAACCCGCCCCCAGCGTAACGCCCAGGACGCCCGCGAAGATCCCCACGGCGAGTCCCACGGCGTGCGCGCGCGAACGGGTTTTTAGCTTCATTTACGACGACATCCGTTCGAGACGACGACGGGGCCTACTGGGTTCCCGCGTTGCACTTCCTGGCGGTGTCCGCGCATTGGAAGAGGTTGAACGGGTTCGCCGCGAAGCACTGCGTGAACGCGACGTCGCAGCTCACCGGCACCGGAGCAGCCTGGACGGCGCACGTGGTCAGGGCGTTCGTGCACTTCGTGAGATCATCGACGCTGCGCGCCGCGGCGACGCAGGTCGCGGCCGTTTGCGCACAGGTGATGGCGGCGGCCGGGTTCGGGATGGTCACGCCGAGCGTACTCCCGATGCAGGTCACGTCGGCGCCGTTACACGCGGTGACGGCCGCCGGTGTGGACGCTTCTTGCACACAGCTCGTCAAGGTAGCCGTGCAGGAGTTGACGCCGTCGAGAGCGTCGGTCACCGCGGGCGGAAGAACGGCGCTCGCCGCTTCGGTCGCGCAGTTGGCGAACGTTTCTCCACACGTGGTGATCGCGGCGGCGGTCGTGGCCTTGCCGACGCAGGTCGCCGCCCCTGTCACGCAATCTGCCGCGGCCGCGACCGTCTCGACGACCGGAGTCGCGAACGCGGTTGCCGTGCAGTTCACCGCCGCCACCTGGCATTGCGCCAGCGCGCCAGGTGTCTTGGCGGCATCGGCACAAGACGCTTCCGTAGTTCGACACGCGTCGATCGCGTTGACGGTCGTCGTCACCACCGGCGGAACCGCGCTGGCTACGAGACAGTTGGCGTAGGGTTGGCTGCAGCCGAGCAGATCGAAGAAGTTCTTCGAATTTTGAATGCACGTGGTGAGATCGGTGTTGCACTGTGCAGGACTCTCGACGGCCTGTGTAACGCTGCCGACCGCTTCCGGAGCCGGTGCTCCAGTGGTGTCCGCAGTTTCCGCGCCGCCCGTATCGGCGCTTCCGCACCCAAAGACGAAAGCGAGGCAAAACAAGCCAGTTCCGGCGCCCGCGATTCCCCAACCCTTGCTGATTTTTCCGTCGTTCATTTCGAAATTCTCCTGATAGCCGTCAGACAAAAGACGCGTCTCTTTCGCGAGACCGCCTCACCACACACTCACTGCGTTATCGAGTTTCATCTCACTGCGCAAACAGCGAACTCGTTGGACGCTAGTTGCACACTTTCATCGTCGCGCCGCACCTCGGCGATCGACTCGGTAACTCTATTTCTCCTCGAATCTCTCGCTTCGTGGCCGCGAAAGGTACGTTCGATCTCGGACGATCGGCGTTTGCTCGTTCGGTCTGCAAGACGGAGGCCGCACCGCGCGACGCGAAGTGACGATGATGCATAGCGGATCGATCCATCGATCGCGCGCGTAGAAGTGGCCACGCGAGAAGACATTCGCGGCCACGACGAACACGCACACGCTCTCGCGCAATGCGCACGAGCGTGTGCGCTTCACGACGTCGAAGACGAGTCGTAGCTAGAACGCGCCTTGATACGCGAGGCCGCCACCCGACGGGCTCACCCACGGCGTAGGCAAGCCGCCGACCGTCTCGTGGGTCGAATGGTGACCCGTGGCGAGGATCACCGCGCCCGTGAGCGCCGCGGCTCCTCCGACGCAAACACCGGCGAGCCCGACGGCCCACGGCGTCTTCGTCGAGTCGTACTCCGACCCATTTCGGTCTCGTCGTGCGTCGTTCGCGCGCGACGATTCGATCAGCATCAACACCAGGCCGCCGGCTGCGACGGCCACGCCTCCACCGGCGAGCGCCCAGCCGACCGGCGCGAGAGTCGACGAATCCGACGGCGGCGCCTCGCTCGTGGCGAGAAGCGACGTTGGGTGAGGCGGCGGCGCTGCCGCGGGGGCCTCCTTCTGCGAAGGAAGCGCTTGAAGCTCGGGGACGTCGACCTCGACGGTCTCTCCGGGCGTCGAGACGGTCACCGTCGTCGTCCACGGCGCGTACCCCTCGGCGGTCACCGTGATCTCGTGCTTGCCGGCATCGACGGGGATCGGGCTCCCGAGCGCGGCCTGTGCCATCTCCGCACCGTCGCGATGAACGGTGACCCCGGCTGGACCCTGCCCGATGTGGATCGACAGCCGCAACAAGGTCGGCTCGATCTGCGTTTGGCGCTTTTCCGCCTCGCGAGCCTCGGCGTCGCGGTGCGAGCGCTCGGCGACCGCGGCCGCTTCACCGAACTCGGTCCAGGCGCTCGCCGAGCGTCCGAGCTTCTCCAGGCAGTCGCCGAGGTTCAACAGAATCCCCGCGCTCGCGTAGAGCCGGCGCGCGGCCTCCAGCTTCGGGCACGCCTCGGAATAGTGGCCCGCTCGCATCAGCGCGCGCCCTTGGTTGAAGAGCGTTCGCGCCGCGGCCTGATCCTGTTCTTGCGAAAAACAAGGAAATGCGACCAACGAAGTGGCCACAATGGTCGCCGCGAACGTCGCGCGCGGCCCGACAGAGGGGGCGCTACATGTCGTCATAGACGGATCTCTTCTCTTTCGGCGGCGCTGAAGGGCGCTCGCTCGGCGGGTTCTGGGGGAATGGGGGCGCCGTTTGCGCCGTTTTCCGTCGCGGAGGACGTCCGTTTCCGGCGCCGCCGGCCTTCGCCGTCGACGGACTCGCCGCGTACGAACCCGGCGCGGGTTCGACGTTCGGAAGAGGGTCCCTCGGTGTCGTCGCGCTCGGCGCGGGGTCTGCCGGCGTGGACGTGACGATGTTCGGCGTGGGCCCTCGGGGCGCGGCACCCGTTGCCTGGCCGGGTACGACTTCCGGGGAGGTCGCGTGTGGCGCCGGCGGCTGCTCCGCGGAAGCACTCGTGCCCCCGTTCGTCTTCTGCGACGGCTGGAGCGCCACTCTTCCGGCGATGACGCCCCCGACCACGAGCGCGAGCGCAACGCCGAGCAGCGGCCATTTGCGCCGCGCCGCTCCGCGCTTCGTCTGCCCGAAGTTGAGCCAGGTGCCGCCCGCGAACTCGCTCGCGCCGAGGGTCGGCTCGTCGGCGCCCGTCGTCGCAGCGTCGAGAGCGCGTCGCGCCGAATCGCTGAGCCCGCGACTCCGGATGATCCGCTGGACGCGCACGAGCGAGGCCGCGGAGCGCTCCGCCGCGAACGGCCGCAGCGCCGTCGCGAGCTCGGCGACGTCCGTGTAGCGTTCGTCTCGATTTTTCTCGAGGCAATGCTGCACGACCGCGTCGAGTCCGGCGGACACGTCGCCACGGATCGAACGAAGCGACGGCGGTTGGGCGGTGGCGATGAGCGCGCAGACCCGCGGCAATGTCTCCGCGACGAAGGGCGTTCGGCCCGTCAAAAACTCGAACAAGATGACGCCGAGCGCCCAGACGTCGGTCCTGCCGTCGATGTCGCGCGACGACATCATTTGCTCGGGCGACATGTAGAACGGCGACCCGAGCAACGCCGACGTCTTGGTGAGGTCGAGTGACGCGCCGTCCTTCGACGACACCTTCGAGATACCGAAGTCGAGCAGCTTCACGCATTCGGAACCGTCGCTCCGCGTGATCACCATGAGATTGGCGGGCTTCAAATCCCGGTGGACGACGCCGAGGACGTGCGCCTCGGCGACCGCTTCGCACGCTTGCGCCAAGTAGTCGATCGCGTCGTCGATCGGCAGTGGACCGCGCTCGCGGAGGATCTGCGCCAGATCCTGCCCGTCGAGGTACTCCATCACGAGGTAAGGAGCGCCGGATTCGAGTTGTCCCACGTCGATGACGCGCGCGACGTGCTCGCTCTTCACGCGCACGGCCGCCCGCGCCTCTCTCAAGAATCGACCGACCGCTTCCTCGTTCGACGCAACCTCGGGGAGCATGAGCTTCAAGGCGACGGGCTCGTCGAGCTCGACGTGGCGCGCCTTCACGACGACCCCCATGCCCCCCTGGCCGAGGATGCGCTCGACGCGGTACTTCCCAGCCAGAAGCTCGCCTTCGAGAACTGGCGTGGACATTAGCTGGCTTCCACCAAAGCAAATCGAATGCCGGACCGACCCGCGCAATCGCCGTCGGCACGCCCTCGCAGAAAGAACGCGCTTTCGGTTGAAATCCGCCGGTCCATCCCCATGTGACCATGCAAAATAACGCACACTCGAGCCACCGTGTGTGCAGTTTAGTTTACGGGGTCTCGGGCAGGGCATGGCGTCCAGAGTGGAAACGGCCTGGGACCGGGGGTTCGATGGCTCACACCCCCGTGGTAGCTTCCGCACGCCGTGGCCCTCCAAGTCTTCGATCGCCTCGTCGCGAAGTGCGCCGGACTCCCGCGCGCCACGTTTGCCGTCGTGGCACCGACCACCGACGTCGCTCTTGCCGGCGCCATGGCCGCGGCGGCCGCCGGTTTGATCGAGCCCATTCTCGTGGGCCCCGAACACACCCTCCGCGCGCTCGGCTCGAAGCTCGACTTCGACCTGTCCAAGGTGCGGCTCATCGACGCGAGCGACGACACCGACGCGGCAAAAAAAGCGGTGGAGCTTTGTCGGCAGGGCGGCGCGCAGGGGCTCATGAAGGGGAGCTTGCACACCGACACGTTGATGCACGCCGTCCTCGCTCACGAAATCGGGCTGCGCACGTCGCGGCGCGTGAGCCACGTCTTCGTGATCGACGCGCCCGGATATCCGCGTCCGCTCCTCGTCACCGACGCCGCCATCAACATTTACCCGACACTCGACGACAAGGTCGACATCGCGAAGAACGCGATCGAGCTCGCCCACGCGCTCGGCATTCCAAAGCCCAACGTCGCCATCTTGTCTGCGGTGGAGACCGTGAGCCCGAAGCTCACGTCGACCATCGACGCCGCCGCGCTCTGCAAGATGGCGGACCGAAAACAGATCACCGGGGCCATCCTCGACGGCCCGCTCGCGTTCGACACCGCGGTCAGCGCGGAAGCCGCGTCCATCAAGCAACTCGATTCACCGGTCGCCGGCGTCGCCGACGTGCTCCTCGTGCCGGATCTCGAATCGGGCAACATGCTCGCCAAGCAGCTCGAATATCTCGGTGGCGCGGAGCTCGCCGGCGTCGTGCTCGGCGCGCGCGTCCCGATCGTCTTGACCAGCCGCTCCGACTCGGCCCGCGCTCGCCTCGCCTCGTGCGCCGTCGCCGTGCTGCGCGCAGCGGCGGAAGCCGCCCCCGCGGCGCGAAGTACGGCATAGTGACAGCTCAACCCAGTCGAGCTGATCGAGAGAGACCATCGCGGTGACCAGAGTTCGGCCGCACGAGAGCGGGTTTTGAGCCTCACCGCGAGTCGTGCACTGTGCGCCTTCGCGCTCGTCGTCGCGGGATGCGAGCGTTCCGACTCCTCGAAACCTGTCGCCGCCAACCCGAACACCCTCGCCGTCGTCGCGAGCTCGCCGGGTTCCGTCGCCGCGACGGAACCGGGCGGACCCATCGATCCTGCGGCCCCGGCTCTCTCGGCCGCGACAACACCGACCGCGACGCCGGCGAGCACGCCGCTCGAGCCGTGCACGGCGCAGGCCGACCGTGCCGTCACCATCGTCACGCGTCCGCGTGCGAGCACCGAGTTCGGTCAGCTCGCTGCAGGCGATGCGGTCACGATCGAGGCGCGTTCCAAGGAGGGCTGGCTCGGGTTCGATCCCGGCGTGGCTCAGGCGGCGAACGTCGGACCGTTTCGCTTGCGGTGGCTCGACCCGACTCGGGTCGTCACGCGTGGCGGTTGCGCGACCGTCCCCGAAGTGTGGACCCCACCGCCGGACGTTTGCTTCGAGATGACGATGGAAGAGGTGGTCGTACGCGACGCCCCGCGCGGCGACGGCCACGTGCTCGCCACGTTGCATCGCGGGGACTTCGCAGCGCTCGTGGGCCGACACGGCGAATGGGCGAAGGTCGATCTCGCGAGCGGCAATACGGCCCTCGTCGGGCAAGGCTTCATCGCTGCAGATGCGCTCAACGTGAGCGGCGATTGTGACGCTCTGCTGAAACGGTAGACGACCGCGACGCCCGATTCGATCCGTCGGCGGCCGAACTCGAACTGGGTTTGCCGTCGATCCAGATCAGCGCGGCCATGGCAGAGAGCGCTGCCATCGCGGCGCACACGAGCATGAGCGCACGAAATCCGTCGACGAACGCGGCGTCGAGGGCCGCGCGAAGCGCGCCTCGGAGCGGCGGAGCGAGACTCGCCGGCAATTCCACGCCGCCGAGCGCGAGGCGTTCTCGGGCGAGGATCGGAACGAGGTCGTCATTTTGGGAAAATCCGGAGACTTCGCGATCGAGCGCAGCGTTGAACCGTGAGACGAGGACGACGCCGAGGGCGGCGACGGCGAGAAGCCCGGCCGCGCGCGACACGGCGTTGTTGATCCCCGACGCGACGCCCGTGTGATGATCGTCCACGGACCCCATCACCGCCGCGGTGAGCGGCGCCACGGTGAACCCCATGCCGACGCCGAGGACGACGATGCCGGCGAAAAAGGTGCGAAAATAGGAGCCGCCGACCGACGGGATCGCCGTCAGCGCGAACCCGAGAGCGGCGACCGCGGGGCCGACGACGAGCGGTAGGCGTTCGCCGTATCGCGCGACGACACCGCCCGCCGACCGACTCAGGACGGAAATGAGGATGACGAACGGCGCCAGCGCCGCGCCAGCTTGGGTCGGCGAATAGCGCTGAACCTGGATGAGATTGAACGGCAAGAAGAAGAAAAACGCGCCCAGGGCCGCGTAGAGCAGAAGCGTCAAGAGATTCGTCCCGGTGAACGTCCGCGAGCGAAAGAGCGACAGGGGCACCATCGGAAACGGCGTGCGAGCCTCGACGGCGAAAAATGCGATGAGCGCGAGCACGCCCGCGCAGAAGGGAACGAGCTCACGCGTCGCCCCGAGACCGCCGTGAGTCGGGGCGTCGATCAACGCCCACACGATCGCGCCGAGGCCCAACGTGGCGAGCACCGCGCCCGACCAGTCGAGGCCCGGATGCGCGTCGGGGTCTCGTGTTTCGGGGACGCGCAACGTCGAGATCGCGACCACGGCGAGGCCGACGGGGAGATTCAAGAAGAACACGACGCGATACGAAAAATGCGCGACCGCCCATCCGCCGATGGTTGGACCGATCGCGGAAGCGATCGACGTCGCGGCGGACCACGTGCCGATCGCGCCGGGTCGCGTGGCCTCGGGATACGCCGCGCCGATCAGGGCGAGGCTCCCGGGCACGAGCAGCGCCGCGCCGATCCCTTGCACCGTACGCGCGGCGATCAGCGAGTTCACGTCGGGCGCGAATCCGGCACCGGCCGATGCAAGCGAGAACACCGTGATGCCGGCGACGAACACGCGTCGTCTCCCGAGCTGGTCACCGAGGCAGCCGCCGACGAGCACCAGCGAGGCGAGTACCAGCGCATAGGACTCGACGACCCACTGGGTCTGATCGACGCGCGCCGATAGCTCGCGCTGGATCACCGGCAAGGCGACGTTCACGACGGTGCCGTCGACGAACGCCATCGTCGAGCCCAAGATCGCGACGATCAGCGACCAGCGTGGGTCCGGGTGAACGCCGGGACAAGGCTTGGTCGGAGGCGCCGGCAGGACCGCTTCGAGCATCGCGTACCGCTACTCACGCCTTCAGCTCCGGAACGTGTCCTGCATTTTGCGGCAATTCGGACGGACGGAGCGTGATCCGGATGCACTTGTGGGCGGGTTGGTTGCTGTGGGCCGCCACCGAACGCACCGGCACGAGCACGTTCGCCTCGGGGAAATAGCTCGCCGCGCTCTTCCGCGCGATCGGATAAGCGACGGCGCGAAAGCGATGCGCGACCCGGGTTTCGCCTTCGAAGTGACTCGTGATGTCCACCCACTGACCGTCTGCCAGTCCGAGTTCGCGCAGATCGTCGGGGTTCAGGAGAATGACCCGGCGTCCGCCGTAGATGCCGCGATAGCGATCGTCCAAGCCGTACACCACGGTGTTGAACTGATCGTGCGCGCGAACGGTGGTCATCAAGAGTTCGTTTTGCGCGAGCCCGTGCTGGGGGATGCCACACACCGAAAAGTTCGCTTTGCCGGTGGGAGTTCGAAAATCGCGCTCGCGCGCGGCGTTCGGCAAATAGAAAAACCCGCGATGGATGCGTTCGTTGAAGTTCTCGAACCCCGGAACGACGCGCGTGATGTGATCGCGCACCCGGTCGTGATCGAGCATCGATTCCCAGTCTACCGGGCCGCCCTTGCCGAAGATCGATTGCGCGGTGCGGACGAGGATCTCGGTGTCGCTGAGGAGGTACGGCGACGCGGGCGTTTCCGAGCCGTGCGACGGGTTCACGATGCCCATCGAATCTTCCGCCGTCGAGAGCTGGAGCTTGCCGTCGTGAAACGCCCGCTCCGCGCGACCGAGCACCGGCAAGATGAGCCCGTGTTTTCCGCCGATCAGGTGGCCGCGGTGAAGTTTCGTCGAGACGTGCACGACCAGCGGGCAACGCGCGAACGCCTCGGCGGCGAAGTGCGTATCGGGGGCGGCGCTCATCAGGTTCCCGCTGATCGCGAAGAACACCTTGAGACGGCCCTCGTGGAGCGCGTGCAGCGTGTCGACCGAGTCGACCCCGGGCTCGCGCGGCGAGCGAAAGTCGAATTCGCGATCGAGCGACGCGAGGAACGTCTCCGTCGGATGCTCCCATACGCCCATCGTGCGATCGCCCTGGACGTTACTGTGTCCCCGGACGCAGCACGGGCCCGCTCCGGGACGGCCAATGTGACCCCCCATCAGAAGCAGGTTCACGACCTGCTGGACGTTCTCGACGCCGTTCGGATGCTGGGTGAGCCCGAGGCACCACAGGACGATCATCCGCTTCGCGCGCGCGACGATGTCTCCCGCCTGCTCGATCAAGGAGCGATCGACGCCGCTGCTCTCGAGGATCTCTTCCCACGACGTGCGGTCGAGCCCGGCGGCGAATTCGTCGAAGCCGCTGGTGTGCTCGGCGATGAAGTCGCGATCGAGCACGGTGCCGGGCGCCCGGCGATCGCGCTCGAGGAGCACCTTCATGATCCCCTGAAGGAGTGCCGCGTCGCCGTTCACGCGAACCGGCACGTAGAGATCGGTGAGGGCGACGCCCGAACCGACCAGCGCCGGCACGAACGCGAGCGGGTTCGCGTAGTCCTGCGGGTTCGGGTTGATGACGCGCATCAAGCCGACCTCGGGCATCGGATTGATGGAGACGATGGTCGCGCCGTGTTTCTTGGCATGCTCGAGCGACGTGAGCATCCGGGGATGGTTCGTGCCGGGGTTGTTGCCGATGATCAGGATGGTGTCGGCGTGGTCGAAGTCCTCGAGCTTGACCGTGCCCTTCCCGATTCCGATCGCGCCGGTCAACGCAGTGCCGCTCGACTCGTGACACATGTTCGAACAATCCGGCAGGTTGTTCGTCCCGAACTGGCGCGCGAGGAGCTGGAACAAGAACGCCGGCTCGTTGCAGGTCTTGCCCGAGGTGTAGAAGGCGGCTTCGTTCGGGTTCTCGAGTTTCTCGAACTCGGCGCCGATGAGCGCGAACGCGTCGGTCCACGCGATCGGTTCGAAATGCGTGCCGCCCGGTCGACGGATCATCGGATGCGTGATTCGACCTTGCCCGTTGAGCCAATGATCGGACTCGGCGAGCAACTCGGCGACGCTGTGCTTCGCGAAGAACTCCGGCGTCGCGCGCCGATGGGTGAGCTCGTCGGCGAGAGCCTTGGCTCCGTTCTCGCAAAACTCCGCGACCTTCCGGTGCTGGTCCGGGCTCGGCCACGCGCAGCTCTGACAATCGAAGCCGTTTTCCTTGTTGATCGCCAGAAAGGTCCGCGCCGTCTTCAAGACGCCCATTTCGCGGAAGCCGAACTTCATCGTATTGACGATGGCCGGAATGCCCGCCGCGGCGCCGTGCGGTTTTCGAACCGTGACCGGCGCTCGCTCTTCGGGCGGCTCACCGAGCGCGAGCGCGCGCTGCTCGTCGAATCGAACGAGCGCCGTGTCCGTCGGCGTCGGCCCCTGGTCTTCGGCTTTCGCTGCCACGACGAGGATGTAACACCCGGCCGACGAATTGGCACGATTCGGCGCGACTCGCGCCGCGCGGCCCTGGCGTCAGGGACTGACCGATTGCTCCCAGAACACGACCTCGCCGTCGCGATTGGCAACGAACGAGACGCCGCCGTCGTGCGAAATGACGATCGCCAGGCCCTGGGGATGATCATTGACGAAACGGTAGGCCGCGCGATGCCGAGTCCCGACGTTTTCGATGTCGTCGGGCTCGCGCCGGGTGCCTTCGGTGTCGAGCGCGCGCCACACGCGTGACGGCGCCGGCAGCTCGGCGGAAACTTCGGCGCCGAAACCGATGAGGTCGAACCGCTTGTCGAGGACGGCCGCGCCGTCGATCGCCGTGAGGTTGGCGATGAGACGACTCAGCTCGAACACGGCTTGCTCGAGTTTTTCGAGCCCCGGACTCTGATCCGAGACGAAATCGGACCAGTCCACCGACGTCTTCGTGACGTGGGCTGCCACCCCTTCGAGGATCTGGAAGAGCAAGCTTCGATAGCGTTGCGACGGTTCGTCCTGTCCAAAGCGATATTTGAGGCGGATCCCATCCACGCCGGTCGACAGCGCCGCGGTCGCCGTGTCCACGACGAGGATCATGCCGCCTTGACGCGCGCCGCGGATGAGCTGAATCGCGCGGCGGAGCATGTGCTGGCCGACCCGGCCCACGAGCGAATGCTCGACCTGGGTCGGCGACGGCGCGTTCGCTTGAAGCGCGGCGTGCGCGGCCCTGACTTCTTCGCGCTCACGCGTGAACATGGCCGGGAGCCAGCTCGACTCGAACACGTCGAGCTGCGCGTCGATCAAGGCGCCGCCTTCGAGCCCACCGATCAACTTCCCGGCACAGCGCACCGCGAGCTGGCCCGGACCGGTCACGTGAACAATCGGGTCATACGTCCAATTCGGGAGCAAGCTCCGGCCCCCCCACGTCGGCGCGAGCCACGCGGGTCCCGAGTGTGCGATGCCCCAAATGCGCAGTCGATCCGCTTCTACTTGCGCGCCGATCAGCGCCGTCTCGAACGGCGTCGACGGACTCAAGCGACGGAGCTCGTCGGCATGAAAAGGACGCGTCCGATCGAATCGCAACCGGAGGACACCTTGGTTCGGCACGCCGCTTTCGGGCAGCTGATCGAGCGGGGTCAGGAGCAGTCGAAAACGCGTCGGCCGCGCCTCCTCGGACGTGAGCGACGCCTGGAACGCGACGGACAACGCGTCGAGAAAGAGCTCGTGCGAAACGGCGAGCACCCTGTCCGCGGGCCAATGGGCCTCGACGTATCGGGCGAGGTCCGAGGGGTACGCGTGGCCGCGAAGCATCGCCGTAGCATGGGGCTTCGGCGGCGAAATTCGAAGCCCCTCTCCTACGCCAAAATCAGGACTTCCATCGGAGCAAGGGTGACCGAGACGACCCGGACCGGACCCGGCGAAACCGAGCCGTCCGCCTCGTGAACCTCGACGGCGGCGCGAGTGCCGACCGGGCACGACGCTCGAGGGGCTAGGTTGCCGAAGAGCACAGTCATCGCCGGCGTCGCCGGGTGCAGCGAGGCGTCGATGACGACGTCTCCCGAGAACCCTTGCTGCGTGCTCGTGTTGGCGACCACGAGCACTTCACGCCGGTTCAAGATCCGCGAGAACGCGAGCACGCCGCCGGCGAACTCGGAAACGCCGAAATGGAATCCGTCTCCCGACAGCGGGCGAAAGTAGAAGCGCCCATACCGAAGCGCGGGCTCGCTCGCTCGGAGTGTCGCGAGGCGTCGCACGGCCACATAGAACGCATTTCCCGGATCGAACGCGGACGGCGCTCCCCACAGCGCTTCGCGAACGGCGAGGTCGGCGTCACCGTTCCCCGAGAAGCCTTGCTCGGTGCCGTAATAGACGCACGGAATCCCGGGCAGCGCGAAGAGGCAGGCGAGTCCGAGCACGGCCTGCGCGTCGAAGTTCGGATCTCCGTAACGAAACCGCGCGTGCTGGTCGTGGTTGTCGAGGAACGTGACGAAATAGCGCGACGCTTCGCCGTGGGAGCTGATGACGCCCATCTCCACCGTCTTTCGCGTCTGAAACATGTCCACCAACGCCCGCGGCGGCATGAGTCCCTTCGCGACCTGGGGCAAGACGAAGAAGAGCGGGAAATCGAGGGCGGCGTCGACGCCCACGACGTCTCCGTCCGTTTGAGTGTGGCGGCCGATGAATTCCGCGATGCGCTCTTCGTCGTCGTACACCTCGCCGAACGTGAAGAAGTTCCGCTTCCCGATGGTGAGCGCGAATTCGCGCATGGCATTTCCGAACGTCAGCGCGAAATTCGGGTCGAGATATTTCAAGGTATCGATGCGATAACCGTCGATGTCGAACTTGGCGATCAGGTACTGGTAACAACTGATGAGGATCTGACCGAGCACCGGGTTCGCCGTGAGCATTTGCTTCAGCGACGCGAAGTCGCCTTCGGTCTCCACCGGACCGGCCTCGCCCCGCCGTCGAAAGAAGGAGTTCGAGCGGAGCTCGTCAGGGAACAAGCTGGCGCTCGCGGACGGCATCGCCGCCGCGTCGGCGAAAGCACTCGCATTTCCCCCGCGGTCGCGCCAGCGCACGTCGCGTTCGGTCGTGCTGAACGGCGCTTCGGAACCGAAGCCGACGTAGTCGAACACGTCGCCGGTGTGGTTCAAGACGATGTCGAAAATGACGAAGATGCCGAGCGCGTGCGCCGCGGTCACGAACTCGGTCAACTCGCGATCCGGCGCGGTCGCACCGGACGCAAACCGAGGATCGACGCTCAAGAAGTCTTCGATCCCGTACCCGTGGTACGTGCCGTCGTTCGGCACCCCGTCGAGCATCTGACCGTTGAAGAGGATCGGCGTGAACCAGACCGCGCCGACGCCGAGATCCTTCAAATAAGGGAGCCGCGCGGTCATGCCGGCGATGGTGCCGCCCTGAAACCCGCCGAACGGCGCGTCGAACGGCAAGTGACGCGGCGGCGCGGAGGGATTGTCGAACCGATCCACCATGAGAAAGTAGATCCAGACGTCGCGCCAATCCTCGGGAGAAGGGGTAGTTCGCCGCGGCGGCACCGTGAGAGCGGTCTGAACCGAGTCGCTCGCGATCGACGTCATCGCCCGAGTTCGTGCTCGGGTGCCCCGAGCGTCAATAGTCACCGGAACGTGCGCGGCGGCGCCGCCGAAAGCGAGCGGCTCGGGCTCGCCGATTTCTCGGTCAAAGCCGGAACGAAACGCCGGCGAGGGCCGTGAGCCCGAGCATCTCGTGGGGATGGAACGTCCAGGGGACTTCGAGTGCCGCGCTGAAGTTCATTCGTTCCGTTACCGGGAGCGCGACTCCGGCGGCCGCTTGCAGCGCGAAGGTCGGTTCGGCGCGACCGTTGGCGCGCGGCGCGTACGCGAACACGAACGCCGCGAAGAACGGGTCGTAGAACTTCCAACCGATCTGCGGAAGCAACGCGAATCGTTGAAAGCGGCTCTGCCACGGCGGCAGCGCCGGCGCGATCCGCTCCGCGAATTGGAGGGCCATTCCCGCACGCACGCGATCGACGAAAAAATAGTGAAGCCCGAAGTACTCGGACAGATTGAACGCGTCGCCCACGGTTCGCGTTACCCGGGCCGTCAGATCGCGATTGACGAGACTCGTCCCGAGCGTATCGGTCTGCAGGAAATCGCCCTTTTCGGCCGACGCCGTCGGGGAAAGGAGGACCGCGAAGGGCACCGCGGCCACGAGGAGCCGCTTCCGCAGTCGACGCATTTCATTCCGTTACGGTCGCTCCGGCGGCACGGATAAGGTCGACGCCTTCGAAGCCATTCAGGCCAGTTTCTGACCCGCCGAAGCGCCCCGGCCGGGTCGGCCCCGCTTTCGAGCGTGTCCGCGGTTCGACGATCACGTGGCACGTCAATTGCCCTATGGTCGGTCGCGGTCGCGATGGAGCTTCACGCTGAACCCGAGGTCCTTCGACATGACGCCGACTTCACGCTGTACCGCGGCGTCTGGGATCTCGACGGCTCCCGAGTGTTGGCGCTCCGGGCGACGACGAAGGACCTCTCGCCGAGCAAGGTCGATCAGCTCCATCACGAGTACGCTCTTCGAGACGAGCTGACCGCGGCGGGTGCGTTGCGCCCGCGCGCGTTCCTTCGCGATCGCGAACGGCCGACGTTGATCCTCGAAGATCGCGGCGGGCAGCTCCTCGCTCGCGGAACCGGCCGCCCCTGGGATCTTCGGGCGCTCTTGCACGTCGCGATCGGCGTAGGGACGGCACTCGGGCAGCTCCACGAGCGCGGGCTCATTCACAAGGACGTGAAGCCCGGCAACATTTTCACGGATTTCACCTCCGGCACTGCGTGGCTCACCGGCTTCGGCATCGCGTCTCGATTGCCGCGCGAACGGCGAGTGCCCGACCCTCCCGAGATCATCGCCGGCACGCTCGCCTACATGGCGCCCGAACAGACCGGACGAATGAATCGCTCCCTCGATTCGCGGGGCGATCTCTACGCGCTCGGCGTGACCTTGTACGAGCTCCTCACCGGAAGATTGCCGTTCAACGCGCGCGACGCCTCGGAGTGGGTGCACTGCCACATCGCGAGGCAGCCGGAGCACCCGCGCGAACGCGCCCCTGGGCTCGACGACGGCGTGTGTAGCGTCGTGCTCAAACTGCTCGCGAAATCTGCCGACGAGCGGTACCAGACTGCGGCCGGCTTGGTCGCCGATCTGCGCCGATGCCTCGAGGCGCTCGAGTCCACGGGACACATCGCGCCATTCTCGCTCGGCCGAATGGATCCGTCCGATCGACTGCACATGCCTGGAAAACTCTACGGGCGCGATCGCGAGAGCGAGATGATGCTCGAGGCGTTCGCACGGGTCGCACGGACCGGCGCGCCCGAGGTCGTGCTCGTGTCGGGCTACTCGGGTGCCGGCAAGTCCTCCGTCATCCTGGAGTTGCAAAAGACGATCGTGCCCCCACAGGGCTTCTTCGCATCGGGCAAGGTAGACCAATACAAGCGAGACCTGCCGTACGCGGCGCTCGCAGAGGCGCTGTCGAAGCTCGTCCGTCAGATCCTCGCGCGGGGAGAGAGCGAACTCGCGCGGTATCGAAGCGCCATGACCGTCGCGATCGAACGGGGCGGTCAGCTCGTCGTGGATCTCGTGCCCGAGCTCGAGCTCGTCATCGGGCCCCAACCGGCGGCTCTCAGCGTTCCGCCGCACGAAGAACGGGCGCGCCTGTGGTCGGCGTTGCGACGCTTCGTCGGTGTGTTCGCGAGCGCGGGCCTTCCGCTCGTGCTCTTCATCGACGATCTGCAGTGGCTCGACGCGGCCACCCTCGAGTGGCTCGCGCATCTCGTCACGCACCCCGACGTGCACCACTTGCTCCTCATCGGCGCCTATCGCGACAACGAAGTGGGAGCGTCGCACCCGGTGGCGCGCATGGTGGAAAGCGTGCGCGCGAGCCCGGTGCCCTTCACCGAAATCACCTTGCCGTCGCTGTCGCAGACAGAACTCGGGCATTTTCTCGCCGATGCGCTTCGCAGCGACACCGGCGCGGTCGAGCCGCTCGCTCGTGTCCTTCACGAAAAAACGGGCGGCAATCCCTTCTTCGCAACCGAGTTTCTGACGGCGCTCGCCGACGAGCGGCTCCTTTACTTCGACGGCCGAGCCGCACGATGGCGCTGGGAGCTCGAGCTCATCCGCGAAAAAGCGTCGAGCGAAAACGTGGTCGAGTTGATGATCGAAAAGCTCCATCGATTGCCGGAGGAGACGCAAGAAGTGCTGAAAGACCTCGCTTGTCTCGGGCACGGCACCGAAACGCGGACCCTCGCCGGCGTTCGCGATCTCTCCGAAGGCGCGGTGCTCGACGATCTGTGGCCGGCGGTCCAGGCCGGCCTCGTCTTTCGACAGGAGGGCGCGGTCACGTTTCTCCACGACCGCGCACAAGAGGCCGCTTACGAGCTCATCGCGCAACCGGCTCGTGCGAGCCAGCACCTCCGCATCGGTCGGCGTCTCCTCGCCGAAACGACACCCGAGAACCTCGCGGACAACGCGTTCGACGTTGTCGGACAGTTGAACCGCGCCGCGGCGCTGCTCACGACGTTCGCCGAGCGCCAACAGCTCGCAGAGCTGAACCTCCTCGCGGCGAGAAAAGCGAAGGCCGTGACGGCCCATGCGTCCACGTTGGCGTACGTCGAAGCGGGAGTGCGGCTCCTCGGAGACGACGGGTGGGTCCACGACAAGGCGCTCGCCTTCGAGCTCGCGCTCGAGCACGCCGAGAGCGACTACGTGAACGGCACGCCGGAACACGGTCTCTCGATCGCTCGAGAGCTTCTCGAACGCAGGCTCGACCCTCTCGAAAAAGCGTCGGTTTACCGCCTGAAAATGCTCTTTCACGTGATGCGCGCGGAATATCGCGAAGCGGTTCAGACCGGACTCGAGTGCCTTGCGGTGTTCGGGGTCACCGTCCCCACCCATCCGACGCGCGAACAGGCGCGAGCTGATTACGAAGTGTTGCGGAGAAGCCTCGGCGAACGAAGCGTCGAGAGCCTCGTCGAGCTTCCCCTGGCGACCGATCCGGAAGTGCGCGCCGTCGCGCTCGCCCTCAGCACGTTGATTGCGCCGGCGCTCTTCGTCGACAGCCATTTGTTTTACGTCGTGGTGTGTCGGCTGGTGAGCCAGGGCCTGTCTCGCGGCATGTCGGAAGCGACGTTGCACGGTTTCTCCGGCCTCGCGCAGATCTCGGGTCCGGTCTTTCATCGATACGACGACGGGCTGCGCTTCGCGGAAATCGCTCGTCGGCTCGGCGAGGCCTACCGGATGCCGGGAACGAAGGGGTTCTTTGCGATGGAGGTTGCGTCGATCTGGACGCAGCCGATCGCGGTCGCCATCGACTTCATTCGTCGGGCGCAGCAAAGCGCGACGGACACGGGCGACGTTTCCTATGCCTGTTACAGCTCGGTGCGGCTGGTGACGGATCTCCTCGTGCAAGCGCGCGATCTGAACGAGGCAGCGATCGAGGCCGAGCGCGGCATCGCACTCGCTCGCAAGGTGAAATTCCGCGACTCGGCCGACATGCTCGTTTGCCAGCATCGGTTCATCCAGAGCATGCGCGGGGAAACCCTGGCGTTCGGCCTATTCGGAGACGCCACGTTCGACGAGGACGCCTACGAGCAGGATCTCGCGGGGACGCGGATGTCGACGCTGGTCGCATGGTACTGGATCCTCAAGCTACAAGCGCGCTTCATGTGCGGCGACCACGCGGCGGCCGAGGTCGCGAGAACCCACGCCGCTCTGCTCCTGCCGTCGACCGAGAGCTTTCTTCAATCGTCCGGTTACTGGTACTACGCCGCCTTGAACACCGCCGCGACCAGCGGTTCGAACTCGCAGAGTCGCGCGATCGCCGTCCTCGCCATCGAAGAATCCCTCGCGCACCTTCGGCTCTGGGCGGCGAGCTGTCCGGAAACCTTCTCCGAGAAAGTCGCTCTCGTGTCGGCGGAGCTCGCTCGCGTGGAGGCCCGCGATCTCGACGCGATGCGACTCTACGACGACGCGATCCGCGGGGCGCACGGGCACGGCTCGACGGGCAACGAGGCGCTCGC
>Ga0265320_10000685_pt1 | contig 25817 bp, 28 predicted proteins | sample 4827metaG_FD_202087 | JGI IMG/M metagenome (GOLD analysis project Ga0265320, IMG submission 202087) | Rhizosphere microbial communities from Carex aquatilis grown in University of Washington, Seatle, WA, United States - 4-8-27 metaG | ecosystem: Host-associated > Plants > Roots > Rhizosphere >...
CACATCCTGGGGCTGTAGCCGGTCCCAAGGGTATGGCTGTTCGCCATTTAAAGTGGTACGTGAGCTGGGTTTAGAACGTCGTGAGACAGTTCGGTCCCTATCTGCCGTGGGTGTTCGAAACTTGAGAAGACTTCTTCCTAGTACGAGAGGACCGGAAGGAACGTACCTCTGGTGGACCGGTTGTGGCGCCAGCCGCATTGCCGGGTAGCTATGTACGGACGAGATAACCGCTGAAAGCATCTAAGCGGGAAACTCACTTCAAAACTAGGTTTCGCTTGAGAGCCGGGGAAGACTACCCCGTCGATAGGCCAGGTGTGTAAGCGCGGCGACGCGTTGAGCTTACTGGTCCTAATCGCTCGATTGTAACTCTTGATCGTTACAGCACCTCGTTCCATGTCTGGAAACAAAGCCAGGCACGCCGTAGCAGCGTCAGCTGCGAAGGCCATGGAAATGCAATGTCGTCCGTACACGGACGACAGCTCAGCTAACAGTGTCGTATTCTTGCAAACGTCCTTTGCCGGACTGGTGGTCCTTGCGGGGGAATTCCACCCGATCCCATTCCGAACTCGGCCGTTAAAGCCCCCAGCGCCCATGGTACTGCGGCTCAAGCCGCGGGAGAGTAGGTCGCTGCCAGTCCTGCCAAGGACGTTTGCACGCCGTCACAATGAATTCGAAAAGCCCCCGCGCCAAAAGCGCGGGGGCTTTTTGCTTTTTCAAGTATCTTCTCCCCATGCGCGTCTTCGATTTCGATTCCGCCATCGTCCGTACGCCCGGCAAGAGTGTCGTCGACGGCATCCGCAGCGATGCCGCGGCCGTGCCGGACTGTGAGGGCGTGCTCGCCGAACACGCCGCCTACATCGCCGCCCTGCGCGCGGCCGGACTCGACGTCGACATCCTGCCGCCGCTCGAGGATTTCCCCGATTCCGTCTTCGTCGAGGATCCGGCACTCGTCTTCCCCGAAGGCGCGATCCTGCTGCGGCCTGGCGTCGCCGCGCGGCTGGGCGAGGCGGAGCATTTGCGCGAACCGCTCAACCGCCATTTCGACCGCGTGCTCGCACTCGAAGGCGACGAATATGCCGATGGCGGCGACGTGCTGGTCACGCCCGATGCGGTTCTCATCGGCCTGTCGAAACGCACCACGCGCAAGGGGGCGCAGGCGCTGGCCCGCAAGCTCGCCGAGCTCGGCCGCGCCGCGCGCATCGTCGAGACGCCGGACCGCGTGCTGCATTTCAAGACCGCGTCGTCGCTCCTGAGCGAAGACACCGTCATGGTGACGCGCGCGCTGGCCGCGACCGGTGCCTTCGCCGGCCTCGAAATCCTCCTCGTGCCCGACGGCGAGGAGGGCGCGGCCAATTTCCTGCGCATCAACGACGCCGTGTTCGTGGGCGCGCATTTTCGCCGCACCATCGATCTTCTGACCGCGCAGGACTTCAACGTCGTGCCGCTGGCCATCGCGCAGATCGCCAAGCTCGACGCCGGCCTCTCGTGCATGTCGCTGCGCTGGCGCGCGGCGCGCTAGCCGCCCGCCATCCTCTGAAACGCCGACGGCGCCGTTCGCGCGCGCCAGGCCGCGATCACGCGCTCGGCCTCGTCGCCGCGCGGCGACGTCAGGTCGATCTCGAAGTCATAGCGCGCATGCGCGTGAACGGTCTGAAAATCGCGCCGCGCATCGCCGATCGGGCGGTCGCCGCGCGCGGCCTCGCGCCGCTCCAGCTCGGCCAGATCGCAATGCACGCCCACGAAGAACACGTCGAACGGCGACAGGATCGCGACGAGCCGCGCCATCCACGCCGGCGTCTCCACGATATGCTCGACGATCAGATTGTTGCCCGCCGCGGCATAGGCCGCATAGGACCGGTCGATGCCGTCGAAAAAGGCCGGCCGCAGCGCCTTCCAGTCGAAATCGCCGCGGCGGATGCGCGCCATCGGCAGCACGCCGGCATCGCGCAGGTGATCCATGGAGACGTGCCAGAACGGCTCCTCGATCCGCATCTGGATGCCGCGCGCCAGCATCGACTTGCCCGCGCTCGACGCGCCGTTCAGAAAAATGATCTCGCCGCCGCTCATGGCGCCCGCCCCGGCTTCAAATAATCGCGCAGCAGCACGAAGCGGTAGCCGTCCGCTTTCAATTCGTCGATCACCCGCGGCAGCGCCTCCGCCGTGTGCCAGCCGCGCCCGTTGATGTGGAAGATCTCGATGTCGCCGGGCCGCGTGCCTTGCGCGATCTCGCGCACGATCCGGTTCGCGGTTTCGTGCGGGTCCGGATCGCCCACCTCCCAACGGTAATGCACCACGCGATAGCCGAGCTTCTCCGCGATCGCGAGCGTGCGCGCGTCATAGGTGATCGCGGGAAAGCGGAAGAAGACGGTGCGCCGCCCCGTCGCGCGCGCGATCGCGTCGTCCGCCTGCACGATCTCGCCCCGCACCGCCTCGTCGCTCAGCCCGCGCATATTGTTGGGATGGTCGAAGGAATGGTTTTCCAGCTCGACGAAATCGAGCGCCGCCAGCGCCTTCACCGCCGCCTGGTTGTCCTCCACGAACCGCCCCGACAGGAACAGTGTGAAGGGAATGCGATGTGCCACCAGGTAATCGGAAATCCCGGTGTCCAGATGCATCGGCCGATGCTGCTCGCAGGCGTCGAAGGTCAGCGCCACCACGCGCTCCTGCGTCGGAAGCCGCAGGATCACCTGCGCCCGCGCCGCGCCGCCCGTCGCCGCGCACACAAGCACGACCGCAATCCATGCCTTCATCCCGCCCCTCATGCCGCGAACGTTATTTCGCCGCTTCCGACCTGTCGATCCACGTGCCCCGCTTGAGCCGCCCCGCCGTGTGGACTTACTCTCGCCCCGCGAATCGCGCTTTTTTGAGGAGTGTCCCATGGCCAATCGCGAACAGCGCGGCAACAAGGAAAAGAAGAAGCCCAAGGCCGACAAGAAGGCCGGGCCCGCCCCCGCCGGCGGCATCAAGCCGCCCGCCTATGTCGAGCCCCAGCTGGTGCGCAAGCCCCACAAGGGCAAGGACTGGACCTGATATCCCGCCGACGGACCGCTCCGTCAGGGCCGCTCGCCGTGCAGGCCCTGCATGCGCCGTCGTCTCTGGTATAGGCTTGGTGCGATCCTAAATTTTGGGGGCCGTATCGGAGTGCCGCCATGAGCCAGTCCGCTTTCGCCGCCGCCCAAACCGGCACCATCCATGCCGCGATGAACTACACCGCCGACACTGGTATCAAGCCGGTGGCGGAAACCGGCGGCAAGGACGGGCTGGAGCGCAAATCGACCGCCGCCATCGACCGGCACGTCGTGCCGATCGCCGATGCGCAGCCGTTGCGCGCCGGCCTTTCGCTCGACGGCTCCGGGTTTCTGCTTGCGGATCATCCGACCGCGGTGAAGGATTTCCTGGATCCGGACGAAGTGCGCGCCGTCTATTATCCCGAAGCTGCCGCCCTGGTCGCGGCGCATTCCGGCGCCAAACGCGTTCATATCTTCGATCACACGCTGCGCCATGGCGACGCCGACACGCGTGCCGCCCGCAAGCTGCGCGAGCCGGTGATGGCGGTGCACAACGACTACACCGACTGGTCGGGCGGCCAGCGCGTGCGCGATTTCTTCCCCGATCGGGCGGCCGACCTGCTCTCGCGCCGTCTCGCCATCATCCAGGTGTGGCGGCCCATCAACCGCCCGGTGGCGCGCGATCCGCTGGCGATCGCCGACGCGCGCTCGATCGCGGCGAAGGACCTCATCCCCACCGAACGCCGCTTTCCCGACCGCGTCGGCGAGATCTATCAATTCACCTACAGCCCGGCGCATCGCTGGTTCTGGTTCCCGGACATGCACCGCGACGAAGCCATCGTGTTCAAGGTCTATGACTCGATGACCGACGGCCGCGCCCGCTGGGGCGCCCACGCCGCGTTCGAGAACCCGCTCGCACCGCCCGATGCGCCCCCGCGCGAGAGCATCGAGATCCGCGCCTTCGCGTTTTATTGATGGTCGGCCAGAGAACCAATTGTCATCCCCGGCGAGCATCGCATGCCTGCATGCGATGCGAGGGAAGGGGACCCAGGCGGCAAACCCACAATTGGCATTCGTGGTTCGTGCGAATTTTCACGCCGGCACTTACGTCGCTACCTGGGTCCCCTTCCCCTCGCATCACTTCGTGATGCTCGGCCGGGGATGACAGTTCGCTACGGCTGCGCCTTCTTCCAATCCGCCAGCGCGTCCAGCATCGCATCGACGTGATGCGAAAAGTCCATGTCGGCATGCACCGCGAGGATATGGCCGTCCGGCGCCACCAGATAGGAGATGCGGTCGGCAAGCTGCGGGGCCTTGGCGTACACCGAGTCATAGGCCTTCATGATGTGCTGATCGCCGTCGGACGCGACGGGAAACCTGTTCGCGCAATCCTTGGCCGAAAAATCCTTCAATGTCGCGATGTCGTCATGGCTGACGCCGATCACGCTGGCCCCCAGCGCGGTGAACATGGGCATCGCCCCGGCGAAGGCATGCGCCTCCAGCGAGCAGCCCTGGGTGAAGGCCTTGGGATAGAAGTAGACCACCACCGGTCCGTGCCGGAGCGCCTCGGCCAGCGAGAAGGTGAACTCCCTGCCGCCCAGCGCGGCCGGCGTGGTGAAGTCCGGCGCGGCATCGCCGGCTTTGAGCGCGGCCAGGGCCGGCGTCGCGGCGAAGAGGCTGAGCGCCAGGGCGGCGGCGAAACGCATCATGTCGAAGATCCTTTGCAAGCGCGTCGATAAGTCTGCCTTCGCGCGCCGCTTCTGTCACGCCAAGTCCCGCGAATATTTGAAGAATCGAAGATTTACAGCGCTTTTCTATCGAACAGCGCCAAACCGGGCGCATCCTGTGCGGTGGCAACCACAACGGGAACGATCCATGAGTGAAGAAAGTTGGGCCGAGCGCCAGGCGCGCGAAGAATTGGAGCGGCGCGCCGCGCGAGAGGAATGGGAGCGCAAGCGCGCGCAATTCCGCGAGGCCCTGTTCGGCAGCGCCGATCCGCTGCTCCAGCAGAAGCCGCAAGGGATCGCCGATTTCGACGGCTTGTTGCGCATCCAGGCCGCGCAGCTTCGCAACGCCATCGACTATCTGATGGAAGATATCCTGCGCGACAGCGCCTCGCGCGAAGACCGCGCACTCGCCGTCACCACCGTGACACGCATGATCCAGACCAATGTCGCCATCGCCAAGACCCTCGCTGGGCCCGACTCGAAAACAGTACATGGTGGTGACAGCCCCAAGGACCCCCAAGATTGAGCGGTCGCGGCGCGCCCCTCGGCAACACCCGCGCGCTCAAGCACGGCGCCTATCGCGCCCGCGCGCGCGCCCTGCGCCAGGAGGTGCATCGGCTGATCGCCGACACGCGCGCGCTCTTGAAGGCGCGCGCCGCCGTCCTAGACGCCGTCGTTGTGATACGGGTAGCAGAGCGCGCGCGTCAGCGTGACGCCGAAATGCGCCGCCAGCGCCGCGATCGCGTCCTCCTGGGTGGCGAAAGCGTCGCTGTTGGCCGGACCCACGATGATGGCGCGAAAGCCCTCATCCGCCCGGCCGCCCGGCGGCAGCATGGCGGTGGCGAGCGGCGTGCCGTCATGCTCGCGCAAGGTGAGGAAGAGCGGCATGGTCCGTTGCACATGCGCGGCCAGGCCGATGTCGCGCTCGATGGAACTGGCGGAGGGCGACGGCCGGTAGGTTCGCAGCGCGGCGGCGTGCTCGCGGCGGAAGTATTTTTCGACCGCATGGCGCATCGTTTCGCTCTCGGCCAGGGCCTCGGCCTCGGTCTCGATACGGAACCAGGCCTTGCGGCCCGGCGCGTCGCAGACGAACTGCATGACGATGCGACTCCACTGCCCTGCGCGATGCTAGCGCGCCTTGCGCAAAGAAATCTTCGCGGTCCGCTCGGCGCGCGCGCAATTCGCGGGCGTTGTAGCATTCGGGTCGCAGCGCGAGGAACGATGCGCCCGGCCTCAAGGCCGCGCGGCCGTGCCGTTTTGGCTCACGCGGCCGGCGGATGTGTCGTTCGAAGGCGCGGTCGCGGCGATGATCTGGCGATGCCTGCGATGCCGCAGGGGATTGGCTGCCTCGGCGCCGGTATTCTGAACCCTGGTGGAGACATAGCTTGCCGCGGTGCCGATCTGGGTGGGCGCGCCGGTGGCCTCGGTCGCGCCCGGCTCGGCCGCCGCGCCGGCGGCGCCGGCCAGCAGCAGGATCCCGGCCAATATCCCTGTTCGCAACGTCATGGACTGTCTCACCCGAGGTCTCCCGCCATCCTGCGAATAACGCGCGGGGCGTGCTGTCGTTGCGGCCGGTGCCGAGACTTCGCAAATAGTGCAGTCCGGCTGCCGTAGGGTCCGCATTGCCGCGCCGCAGCGCGCGCTGCGCGCTTTGCCCGGGCGCCCCGATATGATTTTATGGCGCCGCTTTATCGGCGGCGCCCTTCTGGGCTCCGCGCGCTGGCCCGAACCAACGCCCACACGACCATCAAGGAGTTACGCGCATGCAGGATTACCTTCAATTCTATATCGACGGCAAATGGGTGGACCCCGTGACGCCCAAGACGCTGGAGGTCATCGATCCGGGTACGGAAGAGCCCTTCGCGCGCATCTCCCTGGGCTCCAAACCCGATGTCGACAAGGCGGTCGCGGCGGCGAAGAAGGCGTTCGTGTCCTTCTCGCAGACCACCAAGAAGCAGCGCATCGAGTTGCTGCAGGCGATCGTTGCCGCCTATCAGAAGCATCTGGACGAGATCGCGGGCGCGATCCACACCGAGATGGGCGCGCCGCTCTGGCTCGCCAAGGCGGCGCAGGCGCCGTCCGCGCTGGGCCATATCGGCACGGTGCTCCAGGCGCTCAGCGATTTCGAATTCGAAGTGCCGCGCGGCAAGAACCGCATCCGCTACGAGCCGGTCGGCGTCTGCGGCCTGATCACGCCGTGGAACTGGCCGATCAACCAGATCGCCGCCAAGGTGGCGCCGGCCATCGCGGCCGGCTGCACCATGGTCTTGAAGCCCTCGGAAATCGCGCCGGTCAACGCCATCCTGTTCGCCAAGGTGCTGCATGAGGCGGGCGTGCCGGCCGGCGTGTTCAACCTCGTCAACGGCGACGGCCCCTCGGTCGGCGAGGCGATGTCGCATCATCCCGACATCGACATGATGTCCTTCACCGGCTCGACCCGCGCCGGCATCATGGTCTCCAAGGCGGCGGCGGAGACGGTCAAACGCGTCGCGCTCGAGCTCGGCGGCAAGTCGGCGAACATCGTCCTGGAAGACGCCGATCTCGGCAAGGCGGTGCAGGCGCAGATGGGCGGGTTGATGATCAACTCCGGCCAGTCCTGCAACGCGCCGACCCGCATGTTCGTGCCGCGCAAGAAGCAGGACGAGATCGCGGGCCTGGTGAAGACCGCGATGGAGAACACCAAGATCGGCGACGGCTCGCCCGGCTCGATCGGCCCCGTCGTCAGCGAGGTGCAGTACAACAAGATCCAGGGCCTCATCCAGAAGGGCATCGAGGAAGGCGGCAAGCTGGTCACCGGCGGCCTCGGCCGGCCCGAAGGCGTCAACCGCGGCTACTATGTGCGCCCGACCCTGTTCGCCGATGTCGACAACCACATGACCATCGCGCGCGAGGAGATTTTCGGACCCGTCCTCGCCATGATCCCCTACGACACCGAAGCGCAGGCGATCGAGATGGCCAACGACTCGCTCTATGGCCTCTCCGGCTATGTGCAGTCCGGCTCGCTCGATCACGCGCGCAAGGTCGCGGCGCAGATGCGCACCGGCAACGTGCATCTGAACGGCGCGCCGGTGGACTTCACCGTGCCGTTCGGCGGCTACAAGCAGTCGGGCAACGGCCGCGAATGGGGCGGCGAATTCGCCATCGAGGAATTCCTCGAGACCAAGGCGGTCGTCGGCTACGAAGCGGCGGAAGCGGCGAAGCACTAAGCGCCGTTCGTCATGGCCGGCCTCCGCGCCGGCCATCCATCAAAACGAGCAGGCCGCCGCGGCAACGCGGCGGCCTTTTGGTTTCGGCGATAGACGTCGCCCTGCTCGCTTCGTGCACGATTGCCAATTCACCTTGCGCGGCGAGCGCGAATATTTAACTCTGCATTTTGCACTTCCTCGGGGACCCGGCTTATGGCGTTTGGAGACTGGGCGAGGTGCGCGACGCTGACCTGCTTCGTGTTAGCCTCAGTTTCGGCTGCGGCCGAGGCACAAGGGGTGACCGTTCTCCAACCGCCCGATCCCGCAACCGTGTCCGTCCCTGATCTTTCAATTGCCCCCAAGTCTCAGGACGATCGCTCGTACGATGTCTATTTCTATTTTTACCGAGCGAACACGACCTATGGGGAAGCCTTCGCCGATCTTGACGTGTGCAGGATTTACAGCCTCTCGGCGCGGCTCGTCTTGCTGCCGCCAAAATTCGTTCCTTTGGGTGTCGGTATCGCCGGCCTGGACAGCAATATCCGCACACCCAACCTATACCTGCAATACGGCCTGATCGGTTCGCTGATCGGGGGCATAATTATCGAAAACGCGCAGGATGACCTCGTGCTCGCCACCGATCGCCGGTGTATGGCCTATAAGGGCTATCGGCGCTTCGGCACGTCGCGCGCGATTTGGAAGCTCATCGATTCCGGAACGGACACCGACCGATTGGCGCGGCTGGCCCGACTGGCGTCCGGTCCGCAGCCCCAAGCCGAGGCGCTGGACCCATGAAGCTGTGCCTCTTGATCCTTGCCGCGCTCTTGATTCCCGCGTCGGTCTTCGCGGAGGACAAGCAATTCGAAAACGGCGAGGTTGTCCGTCTGCGTCCGGACCGCGGATACGTGTTGGTTCGCACTTTTCAAACACACGATGGCGGACTGCGGGGCACGGCGATGTATACGCCCGTGTTCGTTCGCGTGCTCAGCGACGATGAACTTAAGCAAGCTCAAGCGTTCGCCGCGAGTGATCCCGATCATTGGAAGGAGAAAGTGTCGCCCAACGTCGTCGAACCGCTTGCCAGCCATCCGTACGGAACCGAAAAGGATATGGAGTTCCTTTTGACATCTCTTTCCCCTGGCACCTATGTGCTGGCGGGCTTTGCGGTGACCAACTGGGCGTTGGTTGATTCGGGGGTATTGATAACCAGTCTGTGCATGGGCACCGTCAAGTTCGAGGTGAAGCCCGGCGTTGTTACCGATCTGGGTGCGTTATTGGGCGCTCGCGACGATCTGCCGACAGGTATTCCGCAGTTAGCGCATGTCGTAACCGGCAAGCCTATTGGCGAAGGCGGCGTTCCTTATACACTTGTGCTGCAACCGGATGCATTGGATGTGCCGGCAGGGCTCGCCACTCTGCCGCGCGTTCCGGCGGATTATCGGGCGGTCGGCGCATTTCCGAACTATCTCGGCGCACCGCTCAGTCGACTCACCCCTGTCGCCGGTGTCCTTGCCTATGACAAAGATGGCGCGGTAGTCGATCTGAAAGCCCTCCAGAACTAGCCGTTTCGTTGCGCGGCGGGGAGAACATCGCGACGCGTTTGATTGCGGGTCGATGTTCCCTCGTCCCACACAGATGTGGTTCCCACCGCGGTCGACTGTTTGACGACTTCGTTACGGCCTATATCGAAAGCCAAGCTTTGGAGTCGGCGCCATGGCCTACGGATTTATGGATATCGCCCGCACGCCCTCGGTGAAGGCGGCGCAGGAGGCGAAGGGCAGCGCGCGGTATTTCGAGGACTTCAAAGGCGAACGCGCCTTCGACCGCTTCGGCGATGCCGAAGCCCAGTTCATCGCCGAACGCGACAGCTTCTATATGACGAGCCTGTCGCAAACCGGTTGGCCCTATGTCCAGCATCGCGGCGGGCCGCGCGGTTTTCTGCACCTGCTCGACGACAAGACGCTGGCCTTCGCCGACTGCCGCGGCAAACGGCAATACATCACGCTCGGCAACGCGACGGCCAACAACCGCGTCGCCCTGATCCTGATGGATTATCCGAACCGCCGCCGGCTGAAGATATACGCCCATATCGAGGCGCGCGATATCGCCGCCGATCCTGCGCTGGCCGAGCGGCTGGCGGCGCCGGGCTACAACGCCAAGCCCGAACGCCCTTCCTGCTGCATCTCGACGCCTTCGATTGGAATTGCCCGCAGCACATCACGCCGCGCTTCACGCAAGCCGAGGTCGCGGCTGCGCTCGAGCCGCTGCACGCCGAGCTTGAGCGCCTGCACGCCGAAAACGCCGCGCTGCGCGCCCCCAAGAGTTGAACCCGCCGGTGTGCTATGGCTTCGTCATGTCGGCGGGGATCCTGAAACGATTCGGCGTGAGCGAACGCGATCTCATCGGTCGCGGTGGGCAGTCCAGCGTTTATGCCTTGGACGGCGGACGCGTGCTGCGGGTCTACGGCGCGCAGACGAACCCCGCCTTCGCGCCAGCGCTGGCGGACTTCTACCGCGCGCTTGTTGTCCCGCCGCTGCCCTTCGCCATCCCGCGCATCCTCGAAACCGGGAGCGCCGACGGCGGTTCCTTCGCGATCGAGGAACGGCTTGCGGGCGCGCCGCTGCGCGATGCGATGTCGGGTCTCGATCCCGAGGCGCGCGATAGCGCCGCGCGCGATTTCATGCAGGCCGCCGCCGCGCTTCACTGCATCCGCCATCCGCAAACCGTCTTTGGCGAGGTGTTGACCGCCGATCCGGTCCGCGCCGACGATTGGCGCGATTTCCTGATCGCCAAGGGCGAAGCGCGCGCCGCCACTTGCGCAGCGTGGCTCACGTGCGACGTCCCGGAACTCGATCGCGCGCTCGCCGTCTATCGCGACGTCGTCGCGGCATTGCCGCCGCCCGAGCCGTGCTTGGTCCATGGCGATTACTACGGCGCCAATGTCCTGGTGGCGGCCGACGGCCACGTCACCGCGGTGATCGACTTCAGCCATCTGACGCTGATCGGCGACGGACGCCTCGATGTCGTCGGCGCCTGGCATGCGCTCGAAGCGCTGGGCGGTGTGTCGCCGGCGAGCCGCGCCTGGGCCCGCACCTTCACGATGGACGCGCTCGGCGCCGATGCGGATATGGCCTTCGCGGCCTATGGCGGCTATCTGGCGCTGCTGCACGCCGGCGCGCGGGGCGAGCAACCGGCGCTCTATCGCTGGTGCGTGGAGACGCTCAACGGCATGGCGGCGGGCTAGATCAAGACACGTTGCTCGCAGATACGCGCGAGCTCCCCCTCATGCTTCGACAGGTTCAGCATGAGGAGGTGGTAGTTATTCCTCATCCCGAGCCTGTCGAAGGATGAGGGACGCGATTCCGGACGGGCGAACCTCGCGGTTAGTCCTTCGCCCGCTCGACATAGGAGCCGTCGGCCGTCATCACCACGACGCGCGTTCCCGCCACGATATGCGTCGGCACCATGGTCTTGACGCCGTTCGACAGCATCGCCGGCTTGAACGAGCCGCTCGCCGTCTGGCCCTTCATCACCGCTTCGGTGTCGACGACTTCGAACGTCGCGCGCTGCGGGATTTCCATCGAGATCGGAAGGCTCTCGAACAGCTGCAGCTGCACGTCCATGTTCTCGGTCAGGTAAGGCGCCATGTCGCCCACCACGTCCTTGCCGACATGCACCTGGTCGAAGGTCTCCGGCTGCATGAACACCCAGTGATCGCCGTCCTGGTAGAGATAGTTGAAGCGCTGCGATTCCACGAACGCCTTCTCGACGCTGTCGGTGGTGCGCAGCCGCTCCACGGTTTTGAGGCCGTCGGGAATGCGGCGCATCTCCAGATGCGTCACCGGCGTGCCCTTGCCGGGATGAATGTTCTCCGCGGTGATGACGACATAGAGCTTGCCGTCCTTCTCGAGCACGTTGCCCTTGCGCACGGAACTGGCGATGACCGATACCACGAAAGACCTCTGGATTTGGGCTGAAGACGGGGGCTAATAGCAGGCATGCAAGCCCGGGCCAAGCCCGCCCGAGAGGTGTCATGGAAACGCCCGCGTCCCCCTGGTGGTCGCCCCATCGCCACGCCGATCGCCGGCCGCTGCTGGCGGCACGCGGCCGCATCAAGCGCGCGCTGCGCGCCCAGTTCGAGGCCCAAGGCTTCACCGAGGTCGAATGCGGCGCGCTGACCGTTTCGCCCGGCAACGAGGCGCATCTGCACGCCTTCGCCACCACCGCGTTGACCACGGCGGGCGAGGGCCGCGCGCTCTATCTGCACACCTCGCCGGAATTCGCCGCCAAGAAGCTGCTCGCCGCCGGCGAAACGAAGATCTTCGATTTCGCCCGCGTGTTCCGCAACCGCGAGCGCGGCGATCTGCACGCGCCGGAATTCACCATGCTCGAATGGTATCGCGCGAACGAACCGTACGAGACGGTACAACGCGACTGCCTCGCTCTGCTGCGTCTTGCCGCCGACACCGCCGGTGCGAAGGCGCTGCGCTTCCGCGACCGGCTCTGCGATCCGCGGAGCGAGCCGCAGCGGCTGACAGTGGCGCAGGCTTTCACCTACCACGCCGGCATCGATCTGCTCGCGACGCTGTCGCCGTCGGGCGAAGGCGACCGCGATGGCCTCGCGACCAGGGCGCGCCGCGCCGGCGTTGCGGTGACGGACGCCGACAACTGGTCCGACATCTTCAGCAAGGTGCTGGTGGCCGCGATCGAGCCGCGCCTGGGCAGCGGCGCGCCGACGCTTCTCTATGAATATCCACGCTGCGAAGCCGCGCTCGCCCGCGCCGCGCCGCACGATGCCCGCGTCGCCGAACGTTTCGAGCTTTATGCCTGCGGCGTCGAACTCGCCAACGGCTTCGGCGAGCTCACCGATCCCAACGAACAGCGCCAGCGCTTCGAGGCCGAGATGGCGGAGAAGCAGCGGATCTATGGCGAGCGCTACCCGATCGACGAGGATTTTCTGCGCGCCCTCGAACACATGCCGCCGGCCAGCGGCGTCGCGCTCGGCTTCGACCGCCTCGTCCTCTTGACGACCGGCGCCCCGCGCATCGACGACGTACTGTGGACGCCGGCGCCATAAGCGTCTGGATCCTCCCCCGCGCGCAGCGCGGGGGAGGGGGACCATCGCACAGCGATGGTGGAGGGGGCGACCACCTTGCGCCGCAAGTCAGTCCGTTGATGGAAACGAAATATACAGGCACTTCCGACAGGGAGGTCTGCGGCCGCCCCCTCCACCGCCTTCGGCGGTCCCCCTCCCCCGCTTTGCGGGGGAGGATCGGCAGCGTCAACGGCCCCGCAGCCTCTTCACCGCCGCGCTCACCTTGTGGCGCGTCTGTTCCCACCACACCACGCGGTCGTTGGTCACCCAGTTGAGCTGGATGACGCGGCGCGGACCGGCGAAGGCTTCGAAGCCGTGCCAGGCGTTCGGCTTGTTCTCGAACACCAGCAGCGTGCCCTCGTCGGGCGGCACTTCGGCGATGACGTCGTTCAGATTGTCCGGCGACCGCAGCAGGCGCAGCCGTCCGCCCGGCGCCTCCCACTTGCCGTTCATGTAGATCAGCACGGTGACGAGCTTGGTCACGCTGTCGGTGTGGATCTGTCCGTCGCGCTCCGCCGAGATGCCGCGCACCGTCACCATGGTCGGCCGCGCCGTCAGATCGATAGCCAGCTTCTTGGCGACCGCCGCGGTGAATTCGGGCCCGCGGATCGCGTCCATGAAGCGCTGGAACGCCGCGCCATAGGTCAGGGTCGGCAGCGGAAAGCTCCCCGCATGCGCCACGTCGGGGAAATCGGCATTGATCGCGTCCAGTGCCTCGCGCTTCACGAAGCCCGGCACGATGAACCAGGGAAATGGTTCGCGCGTCAGCTTGGCGCCCGCGACCGCCTCGACATCGATCGGAAGCGCCGGCGCCATCACCGATACTCGTCGTTCAGCGCCGCGAGTTTCGCCGAGCCGGGGCACAGTTCGCGCTCGGACAGCTTGTTGAGCGGCGTCGCCACCGTGCCCAGATGGGCGTGAAGGTCCTCCGCCTGCTCCTCGACATAGAGCAGCCCGGTCAGCACCTCGCCTTTGCTGTGATGGTGCTGGATGAAGGCCATCGCCGCGGCGCGGTCGGTCGGGTCGTAGTCGGCCTTGAGCTTGGAGAGTTTCAGGTATGTGCCGTCGTGCTGCTGCACCACCTGCACCGTGCCCGGCGCGTAGTCCGCCATCACCGGTGCGCGCGCCTCGATGAAGTCGATGCGGTTCACCGCCTCGTTGTGCTCGCGCACGAAGTCGTAGGACTTGGTCGATTGCGGATTGTTGTTGAACTGCACGCAGGGGCTGATCACGTCGAGCACGGCCGAGCCCTGGTGCGCGATGGCGGCTTTGAGGATCGGCACGAGCTGATGCTTGTCGCCGCTGAACGAGCGCGCCACGAAGGTCGCGCCCAGGACCAGCGCCAGGCTGACGAGATCGATCGGGTTGTCGCTGTTGACCGCCGTCTTGGAGCGGCTGCCCTTGTCGGCGGTGGCGGAGAACTGGCCCTTGGTCAGCCCGTAGACGCCGTTGTTCTCGCAGATATAGACCATGTTCACGCCGCGCCGCACGCAATGGGCGAATTGGCCAAGGCCGATGGAGGCGCTGTCGCCGTCGCCCGAGACGCCCAGATAGATCAGGTCGCGATTGGCGAGATTGGCCCCGGTCAGGACGCTCGGCATGCGGCCGTGCACGCTGTTGAAGCCGTGCGCCTGGCCCAGGAAATAGTCCGGCGTCTTCGACGAGCAGCCGATGCCCGACAGCTTCGCCACGCGATAGGGTTCGAGGTCGAGCTCATAGACCGCCTGGATCAGCGCCGCGCTGATCGAATCGTGGCCGCAGCCGGCGCACAGCGTCGAGATGGAGCCTTCGTAGTCGCGATGGGTGAAACCGATCTTGTTCGGCTTGAGGCCTGGGTGATGCAGCTTCGGCTTGGCGATATAGGTCATAGCGCCAGTTTAGCGCAGATGCCCACGCCGTCCAACGCGGCATCTCCCTAGGGTCAGGTCGGATACTGGATCTGCAGGCATCCCGGCGTATAGGGCCAGCTCGTCTGGCTGCCGTTGATCTTCGACATGAGCACCACCGGCTGCCCCGCCTGCTTGGGATAGATGAGGGTATAGGCCGTCTGGTTCGCCTCCTTCGCGCCGTCCGCATCGGCGGTCGGGACCGTCAGGGCCGCCAGCCCGTCCGTGCCCTGTATGGTGTTCGCCGGAACCGTGACCGGCGGCTGCTGGGTCACACCAAAGAGGCCCGATAGGCTGAGACCGGGATCGATATGCGGCTGTCCCGTGACGTTGGCAAAGGCCGCGCCGGGATCGAAGTTCAGCGCGATCGTCGAACCCTTGGTGTTGATGGTGCGGATGCGGAAGACGACGAAAGCCTGATGCGGACCTGCGCTGACGACCGTCGTGGAGGTGGGCTGGTAGCCGTTGCAGGCGCCGATCTGCTCGTAGCTCACCACGGCGCTGTCCTGCGGACCGGTCTGGCATCCGCTTAGCGCGACAACGGCTCCAAGGACGCAAACCGTGCTCAGAAGAGTGCGGTAGATCATGACTGTCCCCCAAATTAGACAGCCGATAATATACGGATCGCTATATTTGAACAACACTTGAGGTTTTTCCTGGCCTGCCGCGCGAATCCTTCCATCTCTTCAAGGGCATTCGCGGCGATCCGGTTCCGGCGGGGCCGGTCCCGTTGGCACTATTCCGCCGCTTCCTTCTGGGTCACCTTCATCCGTTCCGCGATGGCGCTCGTGATGAACCGCGCGGTGATCGGCGTGCCGTCATAATGCAGGACCCCGATGAAGCGCGCCGGATCGATGGCGCATTCGTTGACCATCAGCTTCTGCAGCTGCGCGTCGCGGTTCTGTTCCAGCACGAACACCTGGTCGTGCGCCTGCACGAACTCCACCACCTCCTCCGCAAACGGGAAGGCGCGCACGCGCAGCGTGTTCAGATGGATGCCTTGTTTTTCCAACGCCGCCAGCGCCTCGTCCATCGCCGCGGACGTCGAGCCGAAATAGATCGCGCCGATCTTGGTCTTCTCCCTGGCGTCGCGGCGGATGGGCGCCGGCACCAGGCTCTTGGCGGTCTCGAATTTGCGCAGCAGCCGCTGCATGTTGTCGACATAGACCGAGCCTTCCTCGGAATATTTCGCCATGCGGTCGTGGCTGGAACCGCGCGTGAAATACTGGCCCTTGCTGGGATGCGTCGCGGGCAGGGTGCGCCAGGGGATGGCGTCGCCGTCGACGTCGGTGTAGCGGCCGAACTTGGCCCCGTCTTCGAGCATCTGCGCCGTCATGATCTTGCCGCGGTCGTATTTGCGGTTGTCGTCCCAGGCGAGCGGCGCGCACAGCCAGTCGTTCATGCCGATGTCGAGGTCGAGCATCACGAACACCGGCGTCTGCAGCCGCTCGGCGAGATCGAACGCCAAAGCCGCGAATTCGAACGCCTCGTGCGGATCCTGCGGGAACAGCAGCGGATGCTTGGTGTCGCCATGGCTCGCATAGGCCGCGAGCAGAAGATCGGATTGCTGGGTGCGCGTCGGCATGCCGGTGGAGGGGCCGCCGCGCTGGATGTCGAAGATCACCGCCGGCACCTCGGCGTAATAGGCGAGGCCGAAGAACTCCTGCATCAGCGAAATGCCGGGACCCGACGTGGCGGTGAAGCTGCGCGCGCCGTTCCAGCCCGCGCCGATCACCATGCCGATGGCGGCGATCTCGTCCTCCGCCTGCACGATGGCGAAATTGTTCTTCTTGGTGACGGGATCGACGCGGAATGTCTTGCAATGGTCGGTGAAGGCCTCGGCGAGAGAGGTCGACGGCGTGATCGGATACCAGGCGCACACCGTGGCGCCGCCATAGACCGCGCCCAGCCCCGCCGCGTCGTTGCCCTGGATGAAGATGCGGTCGCCGACCTTGTCGGCCTTCTCGACCTTCAGCTTGCACTTGCCCGCAAGGTTCGCCGCCGCATAGTCGTAGCCCAGCTTCATCGCGGCGATGTTCGGCTTGATCAGCTTGTCCTTGCCCTTGAAGAACGCACCGATCGCGCTTTCGATGGTCTGCGGATCCATCGACAGCAGCTGCGCGACGGCGCCCAGATAGATCACGTTCTTGAGGAGCTGGCGGTTGCGCGGCAGCGGATCGTCCAGCGTGTTCGACAGATCGGTCAGCGGCACGCCCAGAAGGTTCACGTCGGGGCGCAGCTTCTGGGTCGTCAGCGGCTTGGTGGAATCGTGCAGCAGATAGCCGCCCGGCTCGATCTCGGCGACGTCCTTGTCCCAGGTCTGCGGGTTCATCGCGACCATCAGATCCACGCCGCCGCGCCGCCCCAGCCAGCCCTCGCCCGAGACGCGCACCTCGTACCAGGTCGGCAGGCCCTGGATATTCGACGGGAAGATGTTGCGCGAGCAGACCGGCACGCCCATGCGCAGGATCGAGAGCGCGAACAGCTCGTTGGCCGACGCCGAGCCCGAACCGTTGACGTTGGCGAATTTGACGACGAAGTCGTTGACGGCGGCGATGGGTTGCATCGTCATTTAACTCCGTCACCATGGCCGGGCTTGACCCGGCCACCCAGCGCGCCCGCGTCTGCGGGCGCTGAGACTTCTCCAGGCGCGCCGACGCGCGCCTGCCGGGTGACCGGCTCGACGGCCGGCCATGGTGAGATTTGGATATGAGAAATCACCGGCTGGCGCATGAGCCCGCCCTTGCCGTCTCCAGATAAAACTTCTTCATGTCCCACGCGCTCGTCGGGCAACGCTCGGCGCACAGTCCGCAATGCAGGCAGACGTCCTCGTCCTTCGCCATGATGCGGCCGGTCTTGAGGATATCGGAGATGTAGAGGTCCTGCGTGCCGTTGGTGCTCGGCGCCTGCAGATGGGTGCGCAGCACCGGTTCCGGATCGTTGGCCGTGAAGGTGATGCAGTCCACCGGGCAGATGTCGACGCAGGCGTCGCATTCGATGCACGCGCTATCGGTGAACACGGTCTCGATATCGCAATTGAGGCAGCGCTGCGCCTCCTTGAAGCCGAGATCGCGGTTGAAGCCGAGCTCGACCTCCATATTCACGTCGCGCAGCGTCTTTTCCTTGGGCGCGTGGGGGACCTTGAAGCGCAGGTCCAGCGACACGTCGTTGTCGTAGGACCATTCGTGGATACCCATCTTCTGGCTCGACAGGTTCACCAGCGGCGAGGGACGCACCTTCACGTCTTCGCCGTGGCAGAACAGATCGATGGAGACCGCCGCCTCATGGCCGTGCGCCACCGCGGTGATGATGTTCTTGGGCCCGAACGCCGCGTCGCCGCCGAAGAACACCTTCGGGTTGGTCGACTGATAGGTGACCTTGTCGACCACCGGCATGTCCGACGCATCGAAGTCCAGGCCCAGATCGCGCTCGATCCAGGGAAAGGCGTTTTCCTGGCCCACCGCCACCAGCACGTCGTCGCAGGCGAACAGCACGTCCGGCTCGCCGGTCGGCACCAGGGCGCGGCGGCCCTTGGCGTCCTTTTCGGGCTTGACCTTCTCGAACAGCACGCCGGTCAACTTGCCGTTCGCGTGCTGGAATTCCTTCGGCACGAGGTAGTTGTGGATCGGGATGTCCTCGTGGATCGCGTCTTCCTTTTCCCACGGCGAGGCCTTCATCTCCTCGAAGCCGGAGCGGACGACGACGTCCACTTTTTCGCCGCCCAGGCGCCGAGACGTCCGGCAGCAATCCATCGCGGTGTTGCCGCCGCCCAGCACGATCACGCGCTTGCCGATGCTCGTGGTGTGGCCGAACGAAACCGAGGACAGCCAGTCGATGCCGATATGGATGTTCGCGGCCGCTTCCTTGCGGCCGGGGATGTCGAGATCGCGTCCGCGCGGTGCGCCGCAACCGACGAAAATCGCGTCGTAATCGCGCGCCAGCACGCTCTTCAGGCTGTCGATGCGCTGGCCGAATTTCGTCTCCGGCTCCAGATCGAGGATGTAGTTGCACTCTTCGTCGAGCACGCTTTGCGGCAAACGGAATTTCGGGATCTGGGTGCGCATCATGCCGCCCGCGAAGGGATCGGCGTCGTAGATCGTGACGTGATAGCCGAGCGGCAGCAGATCGCGCGCCACCGTCAGCGAGGCCGGCCCCGCGCCGATCAACGCGATCCGCTTGCCGTTCTTGGTCGCCGCCGGCTTGGGCATGCGCCCCTTGACGTCGTCCTTGTTGTCGGCCGCGACGCGTTTGAGGCGGCAGATCGCCACCGGCTCCTTGCTCTCCTCCACGCGGCCGCGCCGGCACGCCGGCTCGCAGGGCCGGTCGCAGGTGCGCCCGAGCACGCCCGGAAAGACGTTCGAATGCCAGTTGATCATGTACGCGTCGGAATAGCGCCCCGCCGCGATCAGCCGGATGTACTCAGGCACCGGCGTGTGGGCCGGACAGGCCCATTGGCAATCCACCACTTTGTGGAAGTAATCCGGATCGTTGATGTTCGTCGGCGCCATTCCTGGGCGGCGCGCGGGCGCGGGCGCTGGACGCCCTTCGGCCGTGACACTCATGTTTTTGTCTTGAACTCCGTGCTCGTGCCCGCCGGATGACTGCTTGTCATGTGCCCCTTGAGGCGGCGCACCTTATAGACCGATCAACCCGGGTTTTCCCCTCATTTCTCAGTTTAGTCAGGGAGATAGCGGGCGCAACCGCCCTGCGCGGGACGCGGGCGAACGCCGCCGGCCGGCTCAAGACCTTGATTGTGCTTGGTAATCGGGTAGTTCCGCTGCCAGTATGGCGGGCATGGACATCACGCTCTCCGCCGATCACCGCGCCATCGAAGAGAATGTCGGCCGCGTCGTCGCCCGGTTCGACGACGCTTACTGGACGCAAATCGATACGACGCCGCGCTTCCCGGTCGAGTTTCACCGGGCGATGGCGGACGCCGGCTGGCTCGGCATCGCCATGCCGGTGGAATTCGGCGGCGCCGGCCTCGGCGTCACGGAAGCGGCGATCCTGATGCACACCGTGGCGCGCGGCGGGGGCGGTTATGCGGCCGCAAGCTCGATCCATCTCAACATCTTCGGGCCGCACGCCATCGTCGTGCACGGCACCGCGGCGCAGAAGCGCCGCTTCCTGCCGCCGCTGATCAAGGGCGCGCAGAAGGCCTGCTTCGCCGTCACCGAACCCAATGCCGGCCTCGACACCACCAGCATCGAGACCTTCGCGCGGCGCACCGACGGCGGCTACGTCATGAAGGGCCGCAAGATCTGGACGACCACGGCGCAGGAAGCCGACAAGATGCTCATCCTCGCGCGCACTGCCAGGAAGGAAGACGGCAGGAAGCCGACCGACGGCATGACGCTGTTCTACACCGATCTCGACCGCTCACGGATCGAGGTGCGCCGCATCCCGAAGATGGGCCGCGCCGGCGTCGACTCCAACACCGTGTTCATCGACGATCTCTTCGTGCCCGAGGAGGATCGCATCGGCGAGGAGGGCAAGGGCTTCCGCTACATCCTCGACAGCCTCAATCCCGAACGCATCCTGATTGCCGCCGAGGCCATAGGCCTTGGCCGCGATGCGCTCGATCGCGCCGCGCGGTATGCGCGCGAACGCGTGGTGTTCGGCCGTCCCATCGGCCAGAACCAGGGCATCCAGCATCCGCTCGCCGAATGCTGGACCTATCTGGAAAGCGCGTGGTGGCTGACCTTGCGCGCCGCCGCGCTCTACGATTCCGGCCAGCCCTGCGGCGCCGAAGCCAATGCCGCGAAGCTGCTGGGCGCCCGCGCCGCCTTCGACACCTGCACCAAGGCGATGATGACTCTGGGCGGCATGGGCTATGCGAAGGAATACCAGATCGAGCGCCTCCTGCGCGAAAGCATGATCCCGCGCCTCGCGCCGGTCAGCGAACAGCTCATCTTGAGCTACATCGGCGAGAACGTGCTCGGACTGCCGAAGTCGTATTAGCGCCACTTGTCATCCCCGGCTGAGCGATGCGTTGGCATCGCGAAGGGAAGGGGACCCAGGTGGTTGAGCTTGACGACATCGCGCGGTCGAAGCGATTCAGTCCTGAGAGAGCACTGCGATTGCTCCACCTGGGTCCCCTTCCCTCGCATCGGCTGCGCCGATGCTCGCCGGGGATGACAGTCTCTGTGACTGCCACACTTGCGAGCACCGCATGACTATAAAGTCACCGCGCTGCGTGTTTTTTCGGCCACGCGCGAATTCCAAATAAACCCAGCCCGCCCCTTGCCAAAATCCGAACTTCCGTACCATCGTTAACGCGGGTAATGCGTGCCCGGTGAACGGGCCATGACACATGCTTGGGGGTTGTTGCCATGGACCGTCTCATTCGCGGCTACCGCGAATTCCGCAAGACGCGCTGGCTGGAGGAACGCGACAACTATGCGCGCCTCGCCAAGCGCGGCCAGCGGCCGGAATACCTCCTCATCGCCTGCTCCGACTCGCGCTCCGATCCCGCCACCGTGTTCAGCGCCAATCCCGGCGAGCTGTTCGTGGTGCGCAACGTCGCCGCGGTGGTTCCGCCTTACGAGGACAATAGCGGCTTCTACGGCACGCGCGCCGCGATCGCCTATGCCGTGCTGGCGCTGAAGGTGCGCAACGTCGTCGTGATGGGTCACGCGCAGTGCGGCGGCGTCGCGGCTGCGATGGACTCCAAGGTCGCGGAGAGCATTCCGTTCCTGAAGGAATGGGTCAGCCTGCTCAGGCCCGCCGTCGAGAGCAGGATCCCCAAGGTCCACGGCCATGGCCACGGCGGCAACACCGATGCCGAACGCGCGGCGGTGAAACTCTCCATCGACCGGCTGCGCGGCTATCCCTTTATCGTCGAAGCCGAGCGATCGGGCCAGCTGCATGTCGATGGTCTGCGCTTCGACATCGCCAACGGCGTGCTCGAAGTGTTCAACCATGACACGGGGGACTTCGATCCGGTCGAGAGGCCCCGGATATTCTCGCGCTGGTTCGGCGGCCGCCGCGCCCTGAACGGGGATATGCGCGCCGCGGAGTGATTTTGCGCGCGGCCGCGCTATAACCGGCGCATGGACCGTCTGATCGCAGGATACCGCGCCTTTCGCGCCGGCCGCTGGCCGGGCGAACGCGCGCTGTACGAGGACCTGGCGCACAGGGGCCAAAGCCCGGACTACCTCGTCATCTCGTGCAGCGACAGCCGCGCCGATCCCGCCACCATCTTCGGCGCCGCGCCGGGCGAACTCTTCGTGGTGCGCAATGTCGCCGGCATCGTGCCGCCCTTCGAGCCGGACACCGGCTATCACGGAACCAGCGCGGCGCTCGCCTTCGCGGTCCTGCGGCTCGGCGTGAAGCACGTCGTCGTGCTCGGCCATGCCCAGTGCGGCGGCGTCGCGGCCGCGCTCGACGGCAGCCTTGCCGACGACGTTCCCTTTCTCGGTCACTGGATCGCGTTGCTGGAGCCCGCCCTGCAGCATTCCGCCCATCTCGCCGATCCGGCGGCGCGCTCAGCCGCCATGGAACGCGATTGTGTTCGGCTGTCGCTGGACAATCTGATGAGCTTTCCCTTCATTGCCGGGCGCGTGCAGGGCGGGCGCTTGGCGCTCCACGGCGCGCGTTTCGGCATTGCCGACGGCCGGCTCGAAATCCTCGATCCCGCCACCGGCGTCTTTTCCGCGGTGGACTGAGATGGACAATCCCGTCATCGAGACCGAACGCCTCGTCCTGCGCCCGCCGGTGCGCGACGACTTCCCGGCCCATTTCGCCATGTGGTCCGATCCCAGGGTGACGCGCTATCTCTCCGACAAGCCGCTCTCCGAGGAGGATGCGAGGGGTCGGTTGATGCGCATTGCCGGCCACTGGGCGCTGCTCGGCTACGGTTTCTGGTCGATCTACGAAAAGGCGAGCGGCGTGCGCCTCGGCGAGGCCGGCTTCCTCGATCTGCATCGCGAGATGACCCCGCGCCTCGACGACACGCCGGAAATCGGCTGGGGGCTCGCCGCCGCCGCGCAAGGCAAGGGCTATGCGAGCGAAGCCGTCGCCGCCGCGCTGCAATGGGGCGAGCGGCGCTTCGGCAAGGTGCGTTTCTCCTGCATCATCGATCCGAACAACGCGCCCTCGCTGCGCCTTGCGGCCCGCAGCGGCTTCGTCGAAGCCACGCGGACGACTTACAAGGACAAGCCGATCGTCGTACTTTACCGCGATCCCTAATGGTGGTGCGGTCCTCATGCTTCGACTGGCTCGGCATGAGGATTTGAGTGAACTCCTCATCCTGAGCTTGTCGAAGGATGAGCGGCACTGATTTCCTGCCGTGGCAACATGCTTTACTGTGTGCCAAGAACCTTCAGAGCATCGCCATGCCCGGCCTTTACTTCGAGCAGTTCTCCGTCGGCCAGACCTTCGACCACGCCATCCGCCGCACCGTGACGGAGGCCGACAACGTCCTCTTCACCGCGATGACGCACAATCCCGCCGCGCTGCATCTCGACGAGGAATACGGCAAGACCACCGAATTCGGCGCCCGCGTCGTCAACTCGCTGTTCACGCTGGGGTTGATGATCGGCATCTCGGTGCACGAGACCACGCTCGGCACCACCGTCGCCAATCTCGGCATGACCGACGTCGTCTTCCCCAAGCCCGTCTTCCACGGCGACACGCTGCATGTGGTGACGGCGGTGCTCGAGCTCCGCGAAAGCAAATCGCGCCCCGCCCAAGGCATCGTCGTGTTCGAGCACAAGGCGATCAACCAGCGCGGCGAGACCGTCGCGCACTGCAGGCGCAGCGCGCTGATGCACAGGAAGCCGGTCGATCCCGGTCTCAAAGAGCGGCAACACGAGGCAGCCCTCAGGTTGATAGAATTAGGCGGAAGCGATCCGAATGCGACTTCAGCCCCCCGCCGACGCCCCCCGATCGATGATGAGAGTCCGTAAGCTGTCATGATCCTGCGCTCCCTCCTCTTTGTCCCCGCCGATTCCGAGAAGAAGCTCGCCAAGGCGAAGTCGTCGCCCGCCGATGCGCTGATCCTCGATCTGGAGGATTCGGTTGCGCCGGAAAACCGCGCCAAGGCGCGTGGTCTCGCGCGCGAATTCCTGAAGGAGGAACACCGCCCCGCGATCTGGGTGCGCATCAATCCCGTCGGCTCGGACGATTTCGTCGCCGACATGCAAGCGGTGGTCGCCGGCGCGCCCGCCGGCCTCGTGGTCCCCAAGCCCGCCGGGCCGCAGGACCTGCTGACGCTCGACGCGCATCTCATTGCGCTGGAGACGCAGGCCGGCCTGCCGCCGCGTTCGATCGCGCTTCTGCCCGTTGCCACCGAGACGCCGACTGCGGTTCTGTCGCTGCAGGACTATCGCTCGCCGCCGCCGCGCCTCGCCGCGATGAGTTGGGGCGCCGAAGACCTCGCCGCCGCGCTCGGCGCCGCCGCCAATCGCGACGAGGCCGGCGCGTTTCTCTTCATCCACAAGATGGTGCGCGCCCTGGTGTTGCTGGCGGCGAAGGCCGCCGGCGTCGAAGCGATCGAAACGCTGCACGCCGATTTCCGCGACACACTCGGCCTCGAACGCGCGGCGCGGCTGGCGCAGCGCGAAGGCTTCACCGGCATGCTCGCCATCCATCCCGATCAGGTGGCGCCGATCAACGCCGCCTTCACGCCCTCCGTCGCCGATGTCGCGCACGCGCAGAAAGTGGTCGCCGCTTTCGCGTCCGGCGCCGGCGTCGCCTCGCTCGACGGCAAGATGCTCGACCAGCCGCATCTCAAGCAGGCGCGCCATGTGCTCGTTCTGGCCGCGGCACTCGCGGGCAGGGCGTAGCGTTACGCGCGCGCGGTCTCAAATAGCGAGAGCGGTGGGGCGCAATATTCCGCGAAGATGGTGGGCGTAGCGTTACGCGCGGGCGGTCTCAAATAGCGAGAGCTGTAGACCGCCCGCGCAAAAAAAAGAGGGAGGGCTGACTCGAGCCCTCCCTCCTCCGTTGGACGCTACCGTTTGCCCCCGGCCGCGTCCGCGCGGAACCTGACGTTACGGCGTGGTCGAGTAGTGGACGACCTGCGCGTTGTTGCCGACCGCCGAGCTCGTCACCGCGACGCTGCCGCTGACGTTGTGGAACGTGGCGTTGGCGGTGCCGAACACGCTCGACGTGTTGGTCTGCAGGATGCTGGTCGGCGCATTCGTCGCGTTGGTGTCCTCGGTGTAGGTGTTGCCGAAGGCGGTCGAGGTGACGGCGGCGTCGCCCGTGACGTTCGAGACGTTGGCGGTGACGGCCGAGCCCGGATCCTGCGCGCCGCAATATTGCTTGGAGTCCACCGCGGTCACGTTGGGATCGGTCGAGATGTCGGTCGAGTTGCACACCGCAAGGCCCGTCACGCTCACGCTGCCGCCCACGCCGTTGACGTTGGCGTTCACGGTCGAGCCGATATTGGTGCTCTCGTCGTCCTGGGTCGATTTCACATGGGTGTCGTCGAAGGTCACGGCCTCGAGCACGTTGCCGGCGCCCTGGCTCTGGATCACGACGTCGCCCGTCACGTTCTTGGCCGTCGTGGTGACGGTCGACCACTGCGCGCCGAACGACACCTGGCCGTTCAGGATCGTGCTGCCCGAGGGCGACGACGAACCCGACACCGGATTGCCGGCCGTGCCGCCCGAGGACGATCCCGATACCGGATCGCCGGTCGTGGCCGTTACGGACGAGCCGGTCTGATCATTCTGACCCGCGGAGGCCGTCAGCGGCAGGATCGCTAGAACCGTAGAAGCGATAAGGATCTTGGCGAGACGCGTCGGCATGGGGCTGGTCCTCGTTGCGGGCTGCGGTGGGGCGGTAGTCGTCGTTGCGGGCGGTGATGGGGCGATAGTCGTCGTTGTGGATCGGCGCGCGGTCGCTGCCGTCCGCGAGCGGATCGGTCGTGGCGGCGCACGAGCCGTTGGTGTGATAGAGGCGCGTGG
>Ga0265320_10000687_pt1 | contig 25766 bp, 26 predicted proteins | sample 4827metaG_FD_202087 | JGI IMG/M metagenome (GOLD analysis project Ga0265320, IMG submission 202087) | Rhizosphere microbial communities from Carex aquatilis grown in University of Washington, Seatle, WA, United States - 4-8-27 metaG | ecosystem: Host-associated > Plants > Roots > Rhizosphere >...
GACGGCGGCGGCGCCGCCGCCCCGGCCGGCGCGAATTACGACGACTCCGCCCCGCCCGCCCGCCCCGCGTCCCGTGCGCCCGGCTCGCCTCCCGCGGCCGCGCGCCCGCCGCCCCCCGGTGACCAGATTGACGAAGACGTGCCCTTCTGAACCAGAAGCTAGAATCTAGAAGCCAGAAGTCGAAATTTTCTGCCTCGCTTGATTCCTTTCCCACCCAAATTTTCTCCGCACTTCAACTTTCTAACTTCTAGCTTCCAGCTTCTAACTTCTTAATTCTTACTTCTTACTTTCCCTCCCATGTCTCACACCGAAATTCTCCTCCTGAAACCCATTGACGGCCTCGGCGGCGAGGGCGACCTCGTCCGCGTCCGCGCCGGTTATGCGCGCAATTACCTGCTGCCGCTGCATTTTGCGACGCCGGTGACGCAGGCCAACCGCAAGCACATCGAGTCGCTCAAGTCCAAGCGCGTGGTGCGCGAAGCGTCGGAGCTGACCGGCGCGCGCGAGCTGGCCGAACGCCTCAAGGGCGTGGCGGTGGCGTTCGCGGTCAAGACCGGCGACGGCGGCAAGATGTTTGGCTCAGTTACGCAGGGCGACCTGCACGCCAAGCTCACCGAGCAGGGTTACGTGCTGGAGAAGAAGCGCGTCCACATCGCGGGCGGGCACGTGAAGACCCTCGGCAAGCACGAGGCGAGCATCAAGCTCCACCCCGAGGTGACGGTGGAAATTTCCTTTGAAGTGGTGTCGGAAAATCCGATTGTCGAGACGGCCAAGCCCGCCGAGGCCGCGCCCGTGCTGGACAAGGACGGCAAGCCCCGCAAGCCGCGCCGCAGCTACGAAGACACCGGCGCGCCGCAGAAAGAGCGCAAGTCCGCGGTCGAGATGCTGCTCGACTCGCTGGGCACAGCACCCGTCACGGAGAAACCGGCGGCCGCGGACGACAAGAACAAGGGCAAGAAAAAGAAGACCAAGGGCAAGGGCAAGAAGGAGGAGTAGTTGGGTCGCTTGCGAATGGGGTAGGGCGGGGCCGTCCTCGACCCGCCTTGCGACTTCAACGGTGCCCGATTCCGGCTCGCCAAGGGGTTTCCTGGCGTTACAACGTAACGTATCCATGCCGCTTGCCTGGAATGAAATTCGCTCCCGCGCCCTCGCCTTCGCCCGCGCGTGGTCGGACGCCGCCCGCGAAAACGCGGAGAAGCAGACTTTTTGGAACGAATTTTTTGAGGTGTTTGGCAAAAAACGCCGCCAGGTGGCGTCTTTTGAGGAACCGGTCAAAAAACTTTCGGGCAATTGGGGCCAGATTGACCTGTTCTGGCCCGGCACCGTCATCGCCGAGCATAAATCGCGCGGAGGCGACCTGCACAAAGCCGCGGCGCAGGGCATGGATTACATTCGCGCCCTGACGGACAACGGTCGCGAGGGCGAAGTCCCGCGCTACCTGATCGTGAGCGATTTTGCCCGCATCGCCATCCACGACTTGGAACCGGAGCAAGACCCCGACCTGCCGCTCTTTAAGCGCCTGCCGCCGTCGTTTGAATTCCCGCTGGCCGACCTCCACAAGCACGTCCATGCCTTTGGCTTCATTGCCGGCTACCGGACGTATCACTTGAAGGAGGAAGACCCCGCCAATATCGAGGCGGCCGAACTGCTCGCCCGCCTGCACGACGTGCTGGAAGACGGCGCCTACCCCAAGGCCGACCTCGACCGCTTCCTCGTGCGCATCCTCTTCTGCCTCTTTGCCGAGGACACCGGCATCTTCCCGCCCAACGCGTTTGCCGACTACCTGAAAAACTTCACCGCCGAGGATGGCTCCGACCTCGGCTCCCAGATCGAACACCTCTTTGCGGTGCTGAACCAGCCGCCGGAGCGCCGCCAGAAAAACCTCCCCGAGCATCTGGCCGACCTGCCCTACGTCAACGGGCGGTTGTATGAAGACCGCCTCGCCTTCGCCGACTTCAACCGCGACATGCGGACAGAGCTGCTGCGCTGCACGACCTTCAACTGGTCGCGCATCTCCCCGGCGGTGTTTGGCTCGCTCTTTCAGGCCATCATGGCCCCGCGCCAGCGCCGCCAAATCGGCGCGCACTACACCTCCGAGCGCGACATCATGAAAGTCGTCCGCTCCCTGTTCCTCGACGAGCTGCATGAGGAGTTCAAAAAAATCTCGGCCGACCGCTCGACCTCGCGCAACTCTCGGCTGGAGGCGTTCCAGAAAAAACTCGCGGGCCTCAAGCTGCTCGACCCCGCGTGTGGCTGCGGCAACTTTTTGATTCTCGCCTACCGGGAACTCCGCGATTTGGAAATCAAGGTGCTCTTGGAGCTGCATCGCGAGTCCCGCACCGGGGCGACCCAGGCGGAAATGAGCCTCGATGAAATCAACCGGCTGGCGAAGGTGGACGTGGACCAGCTCTACGGCATCGAAATCGAGGAATGGCCCGCCCGCATCGCCGAAGTCGCCGTCTGGCTCATGGACCACCTCATGAACCAACGCCTCTCCGCCGCCTTCGGCCAACTCTACCAGCGCCTGCCCCTGCGGAAATCGGCGAAAATTGTCGTGGGCAATGCCCTCCGGATTGATTGGAAGACGGTTCTACCGCCCTCGGATAATGTGCTGATTTTGGGCAACCCGCCGTTTGTTGGAAAACAATTTATGACGGCTGAACAGAAGGCTGATATGGATCACGTTTGGGGCGATATAAAGGGCGCGGGGATTCTTGATTATGTCACCTGTTGGCACCGCGCCGCCGCCGAGTATATTGCCCGGACGCGTATTCCAGTGGCATTCGTGTCCACAAATTCAATTAGCGAGGGTGAGCAAGTCGGAGTTCTTTGGGGCCATCTTTTGTCGCGATATCAACTAAAAATTCATTTCGCCCACCGCACGTTTGCCTGGGATAGCGAGGCTCGCGGCAAAGCCCATGTTCATGTGGTTATTATCGGCTTTGGAGCATTCGATATCGATGATAAACGCCTCTACGATTACGACGTGAATCCCGAAACGCCCACAGTCTCCCATGTCGCCAACCTTAGCCCCTATCTCATTGCTGGTAGTGACACTGTTATTTCCTCGCGTTCGGCTGCACTCTGTGATGTTCCGGAAATTATATTTGGCAGCATGCCGAATGACGGTGGACACTTCCTTCTTGATGCACAAGAAAAACGTGTGTTGCTGATGATTGAGCCAGGCGCAAAGAAATTTCTGAGGCCATTTCTAGGAGCGGAAGAGTTTATCAATGGCAAGGAGCGTTGGTGTCTTTGGCTCGTAGAAGCAGCACCGGCAGAATTACGCGCACTGCCTGAAGTCATGCGCCGAATGAACGCCGTTAAGGCTCATCGTCTTGCCAGTAATCGGGAGACGACAAGAGAATTGGCCAAAACACCCGCGCTTTTTGGCGAAATCAGGCAGCCTTCCAAAAAGTATCTCTTGATTCCATCGGTATCATCAGAGCAGCGTTCGTATATTCCGATGGCTTTCATGAGTCAGCAGGTGATTGGGAGCAATCTGGTGCTTTTAATTCCGGCTGCCTCTCTGCTTCACTTTGGGGTTTTAACATCCCGGATGCATATGTCATGGGTGCGCCAAGTCTGTGGAAGATTAAAGAGCGATTATCGCTACTCCAATAGGCTTGTTTACAACAACTACCCGTGGCCGATGGTCGCCACGGCGGCGCAAAAGGCCAGGGTGGAGGAATGCGCGCAGGCCGTGCTCGATGCGCGGGAGCCGTTCCTCAAGGCCGGCTCGACGCTGGCCGACCTTTACGGCCCGCTGACGATGCCGCTGGCCCTGCACAAGGCGCATGCCCACCTTGACCGCGCGGTGGAGCGTTGCTACCGCAAAGAGGCCCTCACCTCCGACCGCGAGCGGGTCGAGTTCCTCTTCCAACTCTACGAAAAGCTCACCGAGCCGTTGGTGGCCCAGGCGAACGCCAAACCGAAACGGCGGGCGCGGGAAAAGAAACTGTAGGGGCGTTGCTTGCGACGGCCCATTTTGATTTACGGCAAAGAGGGGGACTACAACTACGTAAGGGTTTTTATTTCCGAAATCAGGCCAACAGGAAAATTGACGTCAATATAGATGTGATTCATCTCAGCCTGATCGTGGTCGACATAAATTCGGATCTCGCTTTGCCATGCGTGCTTTGGCCGTTTCTTCAAAAAATAATCTTCGATGGTTGTCAATTGAGGAGCTTCAAAATGCGAATAGTATTTGACGGGCCCAATACCATAACGACATTCTCGCCCAACCTTTTTTTCAAATGCCTTGCACGCCAATTTGGTGAACTCCCAAGGTTCTTTTATAATTACATAAGAATCATATTCAAAGCCTCGTTGCAGTTTCGGATGCTCAACGTCTGAAAAACAAAGTATGAAAAAGCCACGATGCCCTTTTTCATTAATTATCAAATTATGATGTCTCTCAAAGTCGGCCACCTTATATTCCTCATTGCTGATTTTGACAACGGGGGATAAAAGACTGCCACTTACCGAAGTCGTTGTTTCATCATCAGCACGCGCTAAGTTGTCATCGTCTTTATAGGACTTGGCGTTTGTGAATCTTAGCTTGCCAGCTCGCAAATGCTCAAGCCACTGCCTATTGTCATATCGCATGATCGCTGAGTTATGAAAAATTGGGTCGGGGTCTTCAGGTCTTAAATACTTGAATGAGGGTGGGTCTCTTTCCAGCCCACGCCTCACCACTTCTTTGTTATAAATGACAAATTCTTCCGCCTTTTCTCCAAACCCGAGCGTTTTATCGCGCAAAAAAGCATGCGCGCCGAGGTCGTTGTAAATCCTCAGTAGTGTATGATCCGGGAGCGATGATGGATTGCTATACGACATATGGATCTTGGACCAAGCCGTAGATGCTCATAAATATACCTATCGCGTCCAATTGCAATGTAAAACATCTTCATTGTTAGGCTGGTCGGCTTTGGAGTGCGGCGGCACGACGCCGCTTTGGGTGGAAGCTCCAAAGGACATGCTAGCATTAAACCGCGCGACATGTCGCGCGGAAGAAAAGCGGCGTCGTGCCGCCGCACTCCAAGGCGCGCTGCGCCAGCGCAAAAGCAATGTGCGATTGTGAATACGGTCAATAAGCCCAATATGTTTTGCTTGAGACGCAGGGCGATTACCGCGACAAGGTAACGCCACAGTTCCCCCGTTGCGCGGGTGGTGCATTCGCGCTAAAAAAACCTCCCCCCATGTCCGCTCCCGCCACGTCCCGGTCCGCGCCCGCCTTCGCTAAAACTGCGGAGGGCAAGTCCCGCAGCGCAGGTGCCGTTCCTTCGTCGGGCGGAGGCGAAGCAGGCCGGGTTGCGCCACAGAACATTGACGCCGAGCAAGGCCTGCTCGCCTCCTGCCTGCTGGAAAATGGCGCGGACGTGATTAACGAGTGCCTGGTGGGGAAGGTGCGCCCGGAGTATTTTTACCGTTCCGCGCACCAGGTGATTTACGAGGCGCTGGTGGCGCTGAACGCTGTGGGCGTGCCGCCGGATGAGATTCTGGTGGCGAACAAGCTCAAGGACATGGGCCAGCTCGACGCCATCGGGGGCCATGCCTATCTCTACGAGCTGACGAACCGCATCCAGACCACCGTCCACGCGAAGCACTGGCTGCAAATCGTCAAAGAGAAATTTTTTCTGCGGCAGTTGATTCGCACCTCGCAATGGACGGTGGAACAGGCGCACGGCGCCGGGCAGGGGAGCGTGCCGGAATTGCTGGGGGCGGTGGAGAGCGCGTTTTTCCAGATTCAGCAGGACACCATTTCCGACTCGGCGGAGCCGATTGCGAAGTCGATGGACGTGGCGTCGAAGCTGGTGGCGAAGATGCTCGAGCGGCGCGGCGAGGTCAGCGGCGTGCCGACGGGATACACGGATTTGGACAAGCTGACGTTCGGGTTCCACCCGGCGGAGATGATCGTGATCGCTGCGCGGCCCTCGATGGGCAAGACGTCCATCGCACTGAACATCGCGGAGAACGCCGCGCTGCCCGCGCCGCGCGAGACGCGCGCGCCGACGCCGACGCTGGTTTTCAGCCTGGAAATGGCCGCCGAGCAACTGGCCATGCGCCTGCTGTGCTCGAATGCGCGGGTGGACATGCAAAAGTTGAAGGACGGCTTTTGCGACCGCCAGCGCGAGTTGATTGAATCCGCGAAGCTGTTGAAAACCGCGCCGCTGTGGATCGACGCGAGCGCGAACCTGAATATTTTGGAAATGCGCGCCAAGGCGCGGCGGCTCCATGCGCGGCACAAGCTCGGGCTGGTCATCATTGACTACCTGCAACTGGTGGCGTCGGCGGGGCAGTTCAACTCGCGCGAGCAGGAAGTGGCGGAGGTGTCGCGCGGCGTCAAGGCGATGGCCAAGGAACTCAATTTGCCGGTGGTGGTGCTGTGCCAGCTCAACCGCGAATCGGAGAAGGAGAAGCGCCTGCCGCGGCTTTCCGACCTGCGCGAGTCCGGCTCGATTGAGCAGGACGCGGACGTGGTGCTGCTGTTGTCCAAGGCCCGGGACCAGCGGGACGCGGAGGAAACGCCGGACCAGCTGGCGGTCAAACGAGAATTAATCATTGCCAAAAACCGCAATGGCCCGATAGGAGAGGTGGCGCTTACGTTCAATAAGCGCCTTACCCGTTTTGAAAATTACACCGGACACGCATCTTAGCCCGCGATGGGCGGCCCTGTTAGCGGGCCTTTGGCTGGCCATGGCCGGGCCAGTGGCGGCACAACCCCCCTTGTTGCAGAGCAACCTGCCGCCCGGGGCGCCGGTGGTGCAAACGGCGGGGACGGAGACCAACCCGCCGATCGTGGAGGAGATCTCGCTGCGCATCGAAGGGCCGCAGCAAATCAGCACAGAGTCCATCATGGCACATGTGCTCATCCACGAGAAGATGCCCTACAGCCAGGTGTTGGTGGACAAGTCGGTGGATTCGCTGGTGGCGACCAAGCAGTTCAACTTTGTGCGCACCGACCGGGTGAACCTGCCGAGCGGCGGGGTGCAGCTGATCATCCATCTTTTTCCGAATTCACGGGTGTCGGCGGTGCTGTTCAAGGGCAACAAGGAATATTTGCAGTCGCGCCTACTGGGGGAGATTAAAACCGTGGTGGGGGACGTGGTGGATGAGGAGCAGCTGACGGAAGACCAGGTGAAGCTGGTGGATTTTTACCACAAAAAGGGCTACTCGCAGGTGAAGGTCGCCTACGCGCTGGACAAGAACGACAACGCGGGCACGGCGGTGGTGACGTTCCAGATTGACGAAGGCCCGGCGGTGGAAATCAGCGCAATCAATTTTGTCGGCAACGCGCACATGAGTTCCGGCACGCTGGCGGACCAGATTCAGACGGTGACCCACAAGTTCATCATCTCCTGGTTCACCGGCGGCGGCATTTTCAAGCGCGAGGAATTTCTGGACGACCTTGACACCCTGCGCAAATACTACAAATCGCACGGCTACCTCGACGTGGACATTCCGGAGGACGAGGTCAAATACGACTATCCGACGCCGGGCGAACTGGCGCTGACCATCACGGTGCACGAAGGCCGCCAGTATCGCATCGGCAAAAACATCACCATCGAGGGCAACACGATTTTCCAGACGGCGACGCTGAAGGCGCTGCTCACCCTCAAGCCGGGGGATGTGTTTGCGCCGGAGGAAGTGGACAAGAACCGGGACGCCATCCGCGACTTTTACGGCAAGGCCGGCTACCTCGACACGTTTGTGCGCGCGGACCGCCTGCCCGACCTGGACACGGGCGACATCGGCATCAATTTCGTCGTGATGCACTCGGAAGGTCAGCGCGCGTCCGAGGGCGAGTCGGACAAATTCTATGTCGAGGGCATCGACATCGAAGGCAACACGAAGACGCGCAGCACCGTGATTGTGCGCGAGTTGACGCTGGCGCCGGGCGACGTGTTTGACACCGACCGGATGAAGACGAGCGAGGACCGGCTCAAGAACACGGGCTATTTTGAACCGGACGGGGTGAACCTCACGCCCGGCGAGACGAACATTCCCGGCAAGCGCAACCTGCGCATCAACCTCACCGAGGCGAAGACGCTCACGGCGCAAGTCGGCGCGGGCTTTGATCCGGTGGAAGGAGTGACGGCGTTTCTGGATTTCCAGGAAATCAATTTCGATCTGTTCAACTCCAAGACATTTTTCCGCGGCGGCGGGCAGAAGGCGCACATCCGCGCCACGGTCGGCACGCAGATTCTCAGCATCCAAATGGATTACGAGTATCCCTGGCTGTTTGAGCGCCGGCTCGACACGGGCATCAGCCTCTTCCACACCGAGGAAAGCTACACCAGCGACACTTATAACCAGCAGGACACGGGCTTCACGGTTTTCCTGCGCAAACCGGTCATTGAATACATTGACGCGACCCTGAGCTACACTTTGGAGGATATTCTCCTCAAGGACATCACCGCGGGCGCGCCGCCGCCGGTTTTTGCGGAGGCGGGGGACACCACGATTTCCAAAGTCGGCCTCGACCTCGTGCGGCAAAAAGACCTCGACAGCTTTGTGGCGCCGACGAAGGGCCAGCGCGAGGAAATCATCACGAATGTGGCGGGTGGGCCGGTGGGCGGGCAGACGAACATCTATCGCCTCGAGGGCCACGCGAGTTTTTGGATACCGACCTTCAAGTTCAGCAACCAAGTCCTGTCCCTCTCCGTGCGCGGCGGCTCGGTGTCGGGATACGATGGCAAAGGCGTGCCCTATTCACAGCGCTATTTCCTCGGCGGCGATTACGATATGCGCGGCTACGCCTACCGGTGGGTCGGGCCGAAGTATGAAAACCTCGCCAGCCCGGCCAATGGCGAGCCGGTGGGCGGCAACAGCATGGGCCTGGCGCAGACGGAATACAGCATCGAGCTGTTCAAGGATTTCCGTTTCGCGGTTTTCCACGACATCGGGTTCGTGAACGCCAACTCTTTTGATTTGGATCCGCGGCACTTTCGGCAGGACGTGGGCTTTGGGCTGCACTTTTTCCTGCTGAAGCAGCCCATCCGCATTGACTTTGGCTTCCCGCTCAACCCCGACCAGAGTCAGTCGCACAGCATCCGGCCAAGTTTCTCGTTGCAGGCGGCGTATTAAGCGGAGGAAGGGAAACGAACGCCTAGAGCGCCTGTAATGTCAGCGTATGAATGATGGGGTAGGGGCCGGAGAGGCCGTTGTAGGCGGTGCCGTAGATCTTCACGGTCTTACCCAGATAATCCACCACGCTGCTGCCGAGCACGACGTCGTTGAGGTCCACGAGCGCGATGACCAGGCCTTTGTCGCTATAGAGCACGTAGTGGGCGTTGACGGGGCCGGAGAGTTTCGTGTCAGTGCGCAGCTTGAGGGTGCCGAAAAAGAATTTCGGCACGTCGGCGGCGTCCGCTTGCTTGGGGGCCGGGGTGGCCGTGACGGTCAGGGGAGGCGTGGCGGCGGATACCGGGGTGACGGCGGTGACCTTGGTCGGGGCCGGGGCGCGAGCAGGCGTTGGAGCGGGCACGGGTGCGGGGGCAGGGGCGGGAGTCGCCGCGGTGACGGGGGTGGGGGCGCTCAGGGCCGGTTGGGTGGCGGGCTTGATGAAATAGGCGGAGACGCCGCCGGACAGAACCAATTTTTCCCAACCTTGGGCGGCTTTGGCGGCGTCAAGAATGGGCGCGGCGTCGGCGAGGCGTGCGTCGCTGGCCGGGAGGTGCATCAAGACGGGCGAGGTGGCGTCGGGCGATTGATAGACGACAACGTCGTTCGGCCCGAAACCATCGGCGCGCAGGGCCGGGAGGGTGAGGAGGGCGCAGGCGGACGCCAGGAGGAGATGAAAACGGAGGTTCATGGCAAAAGGGCGACAGGTCTGTGACCGCGCAGCATAACGTGCTTCCGGCCAACGACAAAGCATTTTTTCCGGCGTGGCCAGCCAATTTTGGAGGTTGCCAAGCGCGTCGCGGGCGGCGATTTTTTACGTTTTGCCTGAAACATGAGCGCCGATACCAGCACCGCCGGCTACAACAAAGATCGCCCATTTTTGGCGCGGTTGACCGAACGTCGCGCCCTCTCGAAGCCCGGCAGCGAGAAAGACACGCGCCACTTCGTCGTGGACATTGCCGGCAGCGGCCTGAAATACAAGTGCGGCGATTCGCTGGGCGTTTACCCGACCAACGAACCCGCGCTGGTGGACGCCGTGCTGCAAGCCGGCGGTTTGCCGGGCGACGAGTTGGTGACGCTGAAGAACTTCGACACGGTGCCGCTGCGCCAGGCGTTGCTAACGCGTGTGTCGCTCGCCCAGCCGACCAAAAAGACCCTCACGATTTTTCACGCCTACGCGACGGCGGCGGACGAGCAGGCGCGGCTGCACAATCTGCTCAATAACACCAAGCCCGAGGAATTGCTGGCGTATCTCGATGAGCGCGAGTTTCTCGACCTCATCGAGGAATACCCGAGCGTGCGCTTCGGCCCGAACGCGTTTTTGGACCTCTTTCGCAAATTGCAGCCGCGGCTATATTCCATCGCGTCGTCGCCGGTGCTATATCCGCACGAGATTCATCTGACGGTCGCGGTGGTGCGCTATGAAACGAACGGGCGGAAGCGCCTCGGCGTGGCGTCGACCTTTCTGGCCGACCGCGCACCCCAGGGCGAGGCGCTGGTGCCGGTGTTCGTATCGCACTCACATTTCGGTTTGCCGGAAGACCCCGCGCGCGACCTCATCATGGTCGGCCCCGGCACGGGCATCGCGCCCTTCCGCGCCTTCGCGCAGGAGCGCATCGCGCAAAGCGCGCCGGGGCGGCTGTGGGTGTTCTTTGGCGAGCAGCGCCGCGACTTCGACTATTTATACGAGGATGAATGGGAGGCCTGGCGCGCTGCGGGCAAGCTCGCGCGGCTCGACCTCGCCTTCTCGCGCGACCAAAAGCACAAGATATACGTGCAGGACCGCATGCAGGAAAGCGCCGCCGAATTATGGGCGTGGCTCAAGAACGGCGCGGCCTTTTACGTCTGCGGCGACGCGAAGCGCATGGCCAAGGATGTGGACTCGGCCCTGCACGACATCATCGTCCACCAGGGCGGGATGGACGCCGCGCAAGCGGCGGACTACGTCAAGGCGATGAAGAAAGAGAAACGCTATCAGAGGGATGTATATTGAAGTTTGTTTACGCCATGTAGATAAGCCCTTCATCGGATTCACCTGTGTTAGCTCTTTGAGCATTGCTTCTTTTTCATTCTGCATTCTGAATTCCAACTTCTAATTTCCAGCCTTCCATGAGCCTCCTTACCTTCACCAACCGCACGGCGCTGATTACCGGCGCGGGGCGGGGCATCGGCAAGGCGATTGCCGAGAAACTCGCGTCGCAGGGCGTCAAGGTCCTGTGCGTGTCGAAAAACCCGGACTCCTGCGGGGGCGTGGCCGCCGCAGTGACGGCCGCCGGGGGCCGGGCGCAGGCGTATCCGGTGGATGTGGCGGATTCGGCGGCGGTCAAGGCCGCGTGCGAACAGATTCTCAAGGACCACGAGCGGGTGGACATTTTGATCAACAACGCAGGGATTACGCGGGACACGCTGCTGTTGCGCATGAGCGACGACGACTGGAATTCCGTGCTGAACACGAATCTCTCCAGCTGTTTTTATTTCACGAAGGCGCTGTTGCAGCCGATGGCGCGGGCGCGCTGGGGGCGCATCATCAATATTTCGTCGGTGGTCGGCCTGATGGGCAACGCCGGGCAGGCGAACTACGCCGCAGCCAAGGCGGGGATGCTGGGCTTCACCAAATCCCTCGCGCGCGAGTTGGCCGGGCGCAACATCACTGCCAATGCCGTCGCCCCGGGCTTCATCACCACAGACATGACCTCGAAACTGTCCCCGGAAATCCTGGAAAGCGTGCAGAAGGTCATTCCCCTCAAGCGGTTTGGCGAGGCGGACGACGTGGCGACGATGACGGCGTATCTGGCGAGCGACCAAGCCTCTTACGTGACGGGGCAAGTTTTTACGGTTGACGGCGGCATGGCGATGTAGGCCATTATCGCACGCGCCATTTCATTTCCAGTGCCCGCAGTTGTTCCACGAGTTCCGGCGCTTCCTTTAAATTGGCGAGGGGTGTGAGTTGGGTGTAGATGTAATTCCAGTCCAATCCCGCGGGATGGCGCGCCACCACGGCATCGACATCGGCCCAGTCTTGGGGGCGCCCGGCGAAAGCCTTCATCACCAGCAAATCTTCGGCGGAACAAACCTGCAATGGCTCACCGGGCACAAATTCATGCCCGGTGGCCCGGACGACCGCCGATTCTTCAAACGGCAATCCGCCCAAGGCAATGTCCATCGGCACTCCGGATTCGTCAGCCAGCCGCAACACTCGCTGGGCGAGAAAGAGATTGCGCCCGTTGGGCACGCGGGAGTGGTAGTGCGAAAGCAGCGCATCCACAAATTTTTCTTCGCCTTGAAAGCCGGTCAGCAGCGTCAAATCAATATCCTGAGTTAGGCGCGGCTTGCCCCAACGCCAGACGGCCACGCCCCCGATGAAGCAGAACCGCCAGCCTTGGGAGCGGCAGAAACCTTGCAACGCCCACGCCGCTGTGAACAGTTCACGCATGGCGCAGCTTGCCGAACAGTCGCTGTTGGATGATCAAACCGCTGTCGGCGGACGGCGGGTGCGTCTGCAAACTTAGACGGTAGGCCTGGCTAAAGGCTGCGATGGCTTGACTGGCGTCGGTGGCCGCAAACTCCGCCGCGCGCTCACGCTCAAGGAGCGGCCCCAGCCAGCGCCAGCGGGCCACCCATTCGACCATTGTTTCCGGTTGCGCAGCCATGGTGCCAGTATGCGGTTCGGCCCTGATATTGCCAAGCGTCATTTATCCGCGCCCCGCAGGTCATTTCCTCTCCCTGCTGCTTTTTACGGTTGACGGCGGCATGGCAATGTGAAGGCTTGCCCCCATTCAGTTAACCACCCTTTCCCATCCAAGACTATGGCGGATAAAACCATCGACCAGCGCGTCAAAGACATCATCGTCAGCCAGCTCAACGTCAATGAAGAGCAGGTGACCCCGCAGGCATCCTTTCTCGACGACCTCGGGGCGGATTCGCTCGACTTGGTCGAGCTGATCATGGCCTTCGAGGAGGAATTCAAGAACGAGATCAAGGGTGAGATTCCCGAGTCCGAGGCCGAAAAGCTCACGACGGTGGGCCAAGTCGTGGATTACATCAAGACGAAGTCGGGCGCGAAATAGGCGCCGTTTTGACCGTTCCGGCCGCGGCGCGCCGGGTTTTATATCTTTGGCTTGCTGCATGGATAACGCTCCGACATTTCCCCGGGTGGTGGTCACGGGCCTCGGGGCCGTAACCTCTCTCGGCCACAATGTGCCCGACTTTTGGGCGGGCTTGCTCGCGGGCCGCAGCGGCATCCGCCGCATCGAGCGTTTTGACATCACGGACTACCCGTGCAAGGTCGGCGCGGAAGTGCGCGACTGGGACCCGACGACGCTGATGGACCCCAAGGAGGTCCGGCGCAATGACCGGTATACGCACTTTGCCGTCGTCGCCGCGATTCAGGCGATGGCGGACGCGAATTTGACCGCGGCGCAGACGGACCCCGACCGCATGGGCGTCATCATCGGCTCGGGCATCGGCGGCTTGGAGACCATCGGCAAGCAATCCAAGGCGCTGTTTGACGGCGGGCCGCGCAAGGTCTCGCCGTTCATGATTCCCTCGCTGATTTCAAACATGGCCGCCGGCGTGGTGGCCATTGCACTCGGCGCGAAGGGGCCGAATTACAGCGTCGTCTCCGCCTGCGCGACGGGCACGCACGCGCTCGGCGCGTCGCTGCGCGCGATGCAATTTGGCGAAGCGGACGTGATGATTGCGGGTGGCAGCGAGGCGGCCATCACCAATTTGGGCTACGGCGGATTTTGCGCGATGCGCGCGATGAGCACGAATTTCAACGACACCCCGGAGCGGGCCAGCCGGCCGTTCGACAAATTGCGCGACGGCTTTGTGATGGGCGAGGGCGCCGGCGTGCTCGTGCTTGAGACGCTCGCACACGCGCAAAAGCGCGGCGCACGCATTTACGCCGAGCTGGTCGGCTATGCCGCGACGTGCGACGCCCACCACATCACCAGCCCGGACCCCACCGGCGCGGGTTTGGCGCGGGCCTTGCGCACGGCGCTGAAGACGGCAAACCTCACGCCCGGCGACGTGGATTACATCAACGCGCACGGCACCTCGACGCCCTACAATGACAAGTTCGAGACCATGGCGGTGAAGAATGTTTTCGGCGAGCACGCCTACAAAATTCCGATGAGTTCAACCAAGTCCATGACCGGGCACCTGCTCGGCGCGGCGGGTGGCATCGAGGCCATCGTTTGCCTTAAGGCCATCGAGAACGGCGAAATCCCGCCCACCATCAATTTGGACGAGCAGGATATTCCGGATTGCGACCTGGACTATGTGCCCAACGTCAAGCGCGCCCATAAAACGCGCGTGGCCCTCAGCAGCAACCTCGGCTTCGGTGGCCACAACGCCGTCGTGGTGTTCAAGGGGTTGTAGGCGACTCAGGAAACCAGTGCGCGCAGACGCGCCGCAGTCTGGTCGCGGTCAATTTTTCCGGAGGCGACATCGAGGGTGAGTTGCTCCCAAGCGGAAATATTTTTGGAGGGTAGCCCATCATCAGGAAGCAGCCCGTTGCTTTCAAGCACCACCAGGCAGGAGGCCAAAGCGGCACGTTTGTTGCCATCGTTGAACGGATGATTGCGACAGATATAGAAGAGATATGCGGCGGCGACATCCGTCGCGTTTTTAAAAAGCGGCACCCCTCCCCAAGTTGCTTGCGGGGCGGAAACGGCCGAAAGCAGCAACCCTTCATCGCGCAGTCCATCCAAGCCACCATGCCTGCGTAGAATTTTGGCGTGGATGATTTTGACGGCTTCAGCCGTCAGATGTACGACTTCGGCCATGACACTTGGAGATTAAGGGTCAGGCCAGACGACGAAAAAGCTCGTCGTTTTTAGCAATAATTCGTTCCGCCGCTTCGCCAGCTTCCCCCGGCGAGATGACCGGTCGCATCGATGCAATCCGCACGACTCCGCTCAGGGAATCAACCGACACGTCCACTTCATCGCCCACTTTGAGGTGGATGAGTTCAAGCAGGGTCTGATCGAGAATCAGGCCGGCTGAATTGCCGATTTTGGTGATGGTTTTTACCATGGTTATAACATAGTTAATACGTCTATTTTGTCAACGGACTATTTTACCGATTTCGCAGCCACCGGCTCGCCGCCGGGCGGGGGGATGGTGGCGGGGGTTTTATCGGTCACCCAGGAAAAGACGTAGTAAGTGACGGGCACAGTGCCGGGGTTGTGGGTGCCGTGGAGGTCGTTGGGGGCGTAGAATATGTAGGAGCCCGGGCCGGCGGTATAAACGCGGCCTTTGATGGTCACATCGAGGGTGCCGTCCCGGACAAGGAGCAGTTCCTCATTGCCGTGGGTGTGTGGCGGATGAGCCTGCTGGCCGGGGTTGACGGTGGTGATATGGCTTTCAAAATTTTGGAGCGTGGCGGTCGGGCCGTTGAAGACGCTGCGGCGCTGGCCAAAGGCCATGGTTTCAATCGGCAGGGAATTGGTGTCGATGACGGTGGAGGCCAGCGGGGTTTTGGTGGTGAGGGTATCTTTCGCAGAGGGGGCGGGCGCTTGGGCGCAGGCGCCGAGGCCGAGCAGGAGGATGGTGGCGGCGAATGATTTCAGGTGACGGCGGTTCATGGCGTGGCGGGGAAGGGGGTGTGGCGTGGATTTAACATAATCGCGCGGAGATATCCAGCGGGGTTTTTACCTTCGTCTTCGGGCCGCTTTTTCGATTTAAGCTGGTTACTCTCTTACCCCCCAGGAGCACCCCATGAAATTCCGCCGATTATTGTTTTTATTTTGTCTCGGAATAATCGCGCCGTTGGCGGCGCAAAATGTCTCGCCGGTGCGCCTGGACGCGCTGACGACGGAGCATCAGCAAAATCCGCTCGGCCTCGGCCAGGCGCAGCCGCGGCTGTCTTGGAAATTGCTTTCTGACCGCCGGGGCGAAATGCAGACGGCCTATGAAATTCGCGCGGCGTCCACGCGGGCCGCGCTGGCGGCGGGCGCGGGCGATTTGTGGAATTCGGGAAAAATCGCCTCCGATCAATCCGTCCTCGTGCCGTGGGGCGGCCAGGCGCTCGGTTCCCGCGCGCAAGTTTTTTGGCAGGTGCGGGTGTGGGACAAGGATGGCCAGCCCTCGGCGTGGAGCGACCCGGCGTCGTTCGAACTGGGCTTGCTGAATCCCGCCGCCGACTGGAAGGGCCAGTGGATAACCGTGGACCTCCCACGATTCGACATCGAGCAGGCGCCGTTGGCGAAAGCGAGTTGGATTAACGCCGGGTCGGCGGCGAACCAGGCCGCCGCCGCGCGCTACATTCTCGAACTGCCGGCGGGTGCGAAAGTGGTGAACGCGAGCGTGGATGCCGCCGCGGATGGCCTCATTGCACTGTATGTGAATGGCCAGTCGACCAAACAGGGCAGCACGAGCCACACCGCGCCGTTTCACGCGGATTTCGGGCCGGAGCTGACGTCGGGTAAAAACGTCATCGCGGTGGGCGCGATACCCGTGCGCCGCGCCGGGGCCGGCGGACGCAACGCCATCGCCGCGCATGTCAGCGTTGATCTGGCCGATGGGCGGCATTTCGAATCCAGCACCGACAATTCGTGGAGCACGGCCATTCCCGCGCTGAACACGGCGTTGGGGGGCGTGCATTTGGCGGACAATTGGTTCGCGCCCGATTCCGCCGAGGCGACATGGAGCGCCGCGACGGTGCTCGGTCCTTACGCCGCAGAGTCGGAGTTGCCCAGCGCGGATAGCACGATCGGGCCGGGCCGTTACTTGCGCAAAGTTTTCACGGTGAAAGGACCGGTGGCGAAGGCGCGGCTTTATGCGACGGCCTTGGGCGTGTATGAGGCGAGCCTCAATGGCCAGCGCGTCAACGATCATCAACTCGACCCGGGTTTCACCGATTACAGCAAGCGGGTGATGGTGCAGACGACGGATGTCACCGCGCTACTCAAACTCGGCACGAACGCCCTCGGCGCGCTGCTTGAGGACGGCTGGTTTGTCGGCCGCGTGGGGTGGGACGGGCTGTATCAATACAAGCAAATCGCCACGCATCCGCTGTTCAACGCGCAATTGGAAATTACTTACGCCGATGGCTCGACGGATATTATTGCCACGGACAATTCCTGGCGGGGCGGCCCGGGCGAAGTGGTGGGATCCGACGACCAACTGGGCGAGGTGCTGGATGCTCGCCAGAGTTCGCCGTGGAATGAGACTTCGTTTAATGATTCAGCCTGGGCGGCGGCGACGGTGGAAGAGCACGCCGGCATTGCCCTCGACCCGCAGCTCGGCCCGCCCGTGCGTAAACTGATGGAATTGACTCCGCAAAAAATTTCCCAAGTCGGCGGGAGTTGGATTGTGGACTTTGGCCAGAATCTGGTCGGGCATGTTCGATTGTCGGCACGCGGCCCGGCGGGCGCGCTCATCCACGTCAGCCATGCGGAGATCCTCAAGGCCGACGGCACGATCTATAATGAAAATCTCCGGAGCGCGATCTCGCTCGACACGTTTACGCTCAAGGGCGGCGGCGCGCTCGAAACCTTCGAGCCGCATTTTACGTTCCACGGTTTTCGCTATGTGGAAATCACCGGTTACCCGGGCACGCTCACGGCGGACAACATTCGCGGCATCGTCATCGGCTCGGACAATCCGGCGACGGGGACATGGGAGAGTTCCGACAAAGACCTCAACCAGCTTTTCTCGAATATTCAGTGGGGTCAGCGCGGCAATTACATCAGCATCCCGACGGATTGCCCGCAACGCGATGAGCGCATGGGCTGGATGGGCGACGCGCAGGTCTTCGCCCCGACGGCGGCGCGCAACTCCGACGTGGCGGGCTTTTTCGCGAAGTGGACGGTGGATGTGGATGACGCGCAAAATGAGCGCGGCGCGTTTTCGAATGTTTCGCCGAAGGGCACGCAGAACCAATCCTACCCGGTGTGGGGCGACGCCGGCGTCATCATCCCGTGGGTGATGTATACGGCCTACGGCGACCGGAAATTTCTCGAGGATCATTATGCCGCGATGGCCCGCTGGGTGGATTACTGCCAGGCGAATCCGGCGAGCATGAACACGGGGGTGGGCGACCATCTGGCGCCGCGCATGACGCCGACGGCGCTGGTGGACAACGCCTATTTTGCCAACTCGGCGAACATCGTCGCGCAGGCCGCCGCGATTTTGGGGAAGACGGAGGACGCGGCGAAATATCGCGCGCTGCATGACCAGATTGTCGCGGCCTATCAGGCGAATTATATTGGCGCGGACGGCTCGATCACCGCGGTGGGCGGCGGGTTTGGCCGGGGTCGGGCGGGCGGCGCGGCGGCCGCGCCCGGCGCGCGCTCGGGTAACACGCAGGCGGCGTATGTGCTCGCGCTGAAATATAATCTCGTGCCGGAGAACCTCCGCGGGGTCGTCGCGCAACGCCTCGCCGATGATGTCGCGCAGAACGGCCACCTCACCACGGGCTTTGTCGGCTCCGGGTTGCTCTGCCCGATGCTCACGCAAATCGGGCGCTCCGACCTCGCGTGGCAGCTCGTGTTTACGGACACCTATCCCTCGTGGCTGTTTTCGGTGCGCAACGGGGCGACGACGATGTGGGAGCGCTGGGATGGCTGGACGCCCGAGAAGGGCTTTCAGGATTCCTCGATGAATTCGTTCAACCATTATTCCTTCGGCGCGGTCGGCTATTGGTTCTACACGGGCGCGGCGGGCATCCAGTTGGATGAGAGCAGCCCGGGCTACAAGCATTTCACACTCGCGCCGCAATTTACGAACCGGCTGAAGTATGTGAAGGCCGCGCTGGATTCGCCGTATGGGAAGATTTCCTCCCACTGGCATGTGGAGGGAGAACAGATGATTTACGACGTGACCGTGCCGCCGAATACCTCGGCGACGCTTATGCTGCCTTATCCTACGACAAGCATCACGGAATCCGGCCAGCCCCTATCCATCCCCGCTGCGCCGAACACCAACCTCCCGCTCGTCGCAGGCGCGTATCAATTCACCTTCCCACGCTCGCTGACTAAGTAGGAATGGAGTGCCCCGCACTCCATCGGGGAAGGATTTCTAATAGCGCTTCCTTGGCGTGTTTGAAACGGACTTGCCCAAAAGTGGCCCGCCGTATAGTCTGCCCCCATGAAGTTTACCGTCACCATTGACCGCGACGAAACCGGCGCGTGGGTGGCCCAGTGTCCGGCGATCCCGGGCTGTGTAAGCCAAGGCGCGAGCAAGCGTGAAGCGATAAAAAACATCCATGACGCCATTGAGCTATGCTTGGAAGTCCGCGCCGAACGCGGCTTGCCGTTGACGATCGAAACCAAACAAGTCGAGGTCGCGGTCTGATGGCCACGCTGCCCAACCTGAGCGGGCGCGCGGTCGTAAAGGCCTTTGGTCGGGATGGCTGGGAGGTCGCACGGCAGAAGGGTAGCCATGTCATTCTGGTCAAAGCGGATCATTGGGCAACACTCTCGGTGCCCGATCACCGCGAAATCGCGCCCGGGACGCTGCGCGCCCTCATCCGCGCGAGTGGTTTGAGCGTGGAGGAGTTTGTCTCTTTGGCCAAAAAATAAACGGCCCACTGAACATGATGGAGTTTTTTTGATTCGCGCTTTCGCGTTGCGCCGGCGCGCTTGAATGATAGTGTTGTGTGTCGAAATTGTTACGAAATCCCTATGCCCATTCCCGTCGAAAATCAGGCTCCCCCGGCGGCTTCGGTGAATCCGGCCAACGGCGGCGGCCCGTTTTTGTCGGATACGAAGACGACCGCGTTGGGCCTGCGGCGCGTGGTGAACGCTTTTTTTTATTCGATGGAGGGTTTCGGCTCGGCTTACAAACATGAGGAGGCGTTCCGGCAGGAAATTTATCTGGCCATTATTTTGATGCCGGTGGCGGCGCTCCTGCCGGTGGCGTTGGTGGGCAAGGCACTGATGATTGGCAGCGTGCTGCTGGTGCTGATTGTCGAGCTGCTCAACTCGGCCGTCGAGTGGTGCGTGGATTTGGCGGCGCAACAACAGCGCCACCCGTTTGCCAAGCGCGCGAAGGACATGGGCAGCGCGGCGGTGTTTTTGAGTCTGTTGAATTGCCTGATCACCTGGGTGTTGGTGATTGCGCAGGCGTGGGCGGCCGGACGGGTGCATTTCTAGCCACGGAAACTATTTCTTTCCGCGCCGGTAGTTGCCGGGCAACCAATCCACGACAGCCAGTCCCGGCACGCGGGCAAAATCCCGGTCTTGTGTGACGAGCGTTAGTTTCGCGGCCAGGGCGTGACCGGCAATGAGGCAATCGGAAGATTGCAAGCGCAAGCCGGTGCGTTCAAGGGCGGCATACAGTTCACCGGCGTGGCGGGCTTCGGCGCGGTCAAACGGCAGCCCGCGAATTTCAGTAAGCAGCGCATCGAGCCGCCGGCGGTTTTCCGCCGGGTGGGCGCTCAAGGCGCAACCGCCCTCCAATTCCCAGATGGTGATGGCGGAAACCGCCAAGTCTGCGACCGCCATCGTCTGGGCTGCCGGGGCAAGCACACCCCAACCATCCGCCAAGACGGCGACACAGGTATTGGTGTCCAAAAGGAAACGCATCAGAGTTTAATGGCGCGGGGATAATCGCCGCGCGGGCGTTTGAGCGGGAGCGCGGGCAGGGCGTCGTGGCGGGCCGCCAAATCGGCGATGGTGCGGGCGGAGCGCCGGATGAGCAAGCCCTCGGGGGTGCGGGAGATTTCCACTGCGGAGCAACCCAGCGACCAGGCCTTCGGAATGCGCACCGCTTCACTGCGGCCATTGCGAAATACTTTGGCGGTGCGGGTTGTCATATGCCAAGAGCATAGGCCGGGGGCCATCTTTGTCAACCGGCGAAAAGCGGGATCAAACAATTTATCCTCCGCCGAGCGGATGGAACATGAAAGAGTTGCCAAGCGCGCGGTTTCCCTTTAATGGGATGCGGCTTCTGGATGGTGGAATTACCCTCGTCCGGTCTTTTTCGTTGCTGCTTATGAAATTCCGTTACCCTTCCTTCCCCCGTTTCTCGCGGTGGGCGGCGCGCGCCATGGCGTGCGTGCTCACGGCCCTCGCGTTTGGCGTGTTTTTTGTTTCGACGGCCCGCGCGGCCGGCGACGCCGACATTCAACTGCCGGCGCCGACCGATGACGTTTTTAACGTGTTCGGATTGCCACTGACCGGCGGCACGATTTTGTTGGGCGGCCTGGTGATGTGCATCTTTGGCGCGTTCTACGGCCTGAATGAATTGCGCTACTTGAAAAGCCTGCCCGCGCACCAATCGATGCTCGATGTGTCGGAGCTGATCTACAGCACCTGCAAGACCTACCTGTTCCAGCAGGCCAAGCTGCTGCTGATGCTGGAGGTTCTGATTGGCGGAACCATGGTGCTTTATTTCGGCATGCTGGAGAAGATGGCGCCCAGTTCGGTCATTTTGATTTTGTTTTGGTCGCTGGTGGGCATTGCGGGGTCGCTGACGGTGGCGTGGTTCGGCATCCTGATTAACAATGTGGCGAACAGCCGCATGGCCTTTGCGGCGCTGCGCGGCAAGGCCGTGCCACTGTCGGAGATACCGACGCGCTCGGGCATGAGCATCGGCGTGCTGCTGGTGAGCGTTGAACTGGTCATCATGCTGACGATTTTGAAATTCGTGCCGCGCGAACTGGCGGGCGTGAGCTTCATCGGCTTCGCCATCGGCGAGTCCCTCGGCGCGAGCGTGCTGCGCATCTGCGGCGGCATTTTCACCAAAATCGCCGACGTGGGCAGCGACATGATGAAGATTGTCCTGAAGATCAAGGAGGACGACGCGCGCAACCCGGGCGTCATTGCGGACTGCGCGGGGGACAACGCGGGCGACAGCGTGGGCCCGACCGCCGACGGTTTTGAGACCTATGGCGTCACCGGCGTGGCGCTGATCACGTTCATCTGCCTGGCGGTGAAGCCGGATTATCAATGGATGCTGATTGTGTGGATTTTTGCGATGCGCATTGTGATGGTGGCGTTGTCGATTGTCGCGTGGTTCGTCAACACCAAGCTGTCGCGCGCGCTGTTCAAGGACGGGAAGGATTTCAATTTCGAGCACCCGCTCACGTCGCTGGTGTGGATTACCTCGCTGATGGGCATCGGCGTGACGTTTTTGCTGAGCTACACCATGCTGCATGGCCACCTGGCGGACGGCATGTGGTGGAAATTATCGATCATCATCAGTTGCGGCACGATTTCCGCGGCGGTCATCCCGGAACTGACGCGCGCCTTCACCTCGATGCACAGCGCGCACTGCCACGAGGTGGTGGACGCGACGAAGGAGGGCGGCACGGGGCTGACGATTCTCTCCGGCCTGGTCGCGGGCGAGTTTTCCGCGTTTTGGATGGGGTTGACGCTGGCGGCGCTGATGTTTGTCGGCTTCATGACCAGCACGCACGCCATGGGCACCGGGCACATTCTCGGCGAGATCATGAATTACCCCGAGGTTTTCGCCTTTGGCCTGGTCGCCTTCGGGATGCTCGGCATGGGTCCGGTGACGATTGCGGTGGACAGCTACGGTCCGGTGACGGACAACGCGCAGTCGGTGTTCGAGCTTTCGACCATCGAGCAGATGCCGAACATCCACCAGGAGGTGGAGCACGCGTTTGGGTTCAGGCCCGACTTTGAAACGGGGAAGCACTTTCTCGAAGCCAATGACGGCGCGGGGAACACGTTCAAGGCCACGGCCAAGCCGATGCTCATTGGAACAGCGGTGGTGGGCGCGACGACGATGATTTTCTCGCTGATTTTAATGCTCAAGGGGCACGAAGGCTGGACGAATTTCGAACCGCTGAGCATCACGAACCCATGGATCATCATGGGCATGATGGCCGGGGGCTCGGTCGTTTACTGGTTTTGCGGCGCCTCGATGCAGGCGGTCACGACCGGGGCGTATCGCGCGGTGGAGTATATCCGCAAGAACATCAAATTGGACGGCAGCAAGGCATCGACGGCCGACAGCAACGAAGTGGTGCGCATTTGCACGGTCTTCGCGCAAAAGGGCATGATCAATATCTTTGTCGTGATCTTTTCGTTGGCGCTCGGCTTCGCCTTCGTCAACCCGGTGTTCTTCATCGGCTACCTGATTGCCATCGCGCTGTTCGGCCTGTTTGCCGCGGTGTATATGGCCAACGCGGGCGGTTGCTGGGACAACGCCAAGAAACTCGTCGAAGTCGAACTTAAGCAGAAAGGCACGCCGCTGCACGACTCGACGGTGGTCGGCGACCTGGTGGGCGATCCGTTCAAGGACACGTCTTCGGTGGCGCTCAACCCCATCATCAAATTTACGACGCTGTTCGGGATCCTGGCGGTGAACATCGCCGTGAATGCGAAGGTGCAGGCGCCGTATCTGGCGGTGTTCTTTATCGCCGTTGGACTGTTCTTCGTCTGGCGCTCCTTCTACGGGATGCGGATCAGCCGGAAGCAGTAGGGACGGGACGACTTGGTCGCGCTTGCTTATATCTACTTCTCCGCTTCGTGCAGGGCGACGGCACCCAAGGCCATGCTTTCGTAACGCACGCGCGTGAAGCCGGCGGCGGTCATCTCCGCCGCGAGCGCGGCGCGGCCGGGGAACGCGGCTGAAGACGTGGCCAGATAACGATATGCCGCGGGTCGGTCGGTCAGGAGTCCGCCCGCCACGGGCACCACGGCGTTGAGATAAAACCGGCAAAACGGGCGCGTCCAGCCTTCGGGTTGGGAATTATCGAGCACGAAGAGCTTGCCGTCGGGGCGCAACACGCGACGCATTTCGGCAAAGCCCCGCGCACGATCCGCCAGATTGCGCACGCCCCAGGCGATGGTCAGGGCATCCTGCGAATTATCCGCCAAGGGCAGATTGAGGCAGTCGCCCAAGGAGAAAATGATGTCGCGAGCCCAGGGACGGGCGGCTTTTTTGCGTTCGGCGACTTCCAGCATGGGTGCGGAAAAATCCAGCCCGCGCACTTCGATAGTCGGCCCCAAGAGCTTTTTCAGCGCAAAGGCGAGATCGCCGCTGCCGGTCGCGAGGTCGGCTACGCGCTGCGGCTTCGCCGCCACCACGGCGCGCACCAGCCGCCGCCGCCAGCTGAAATCCAATCCGAAACTCAGGACGTGGTTGGCCAAGTCGTAGCGCGGCGCGAGGCCGTTGAACATTTCCGCAATGGCGCTGGCGTCGGGCATGGAGAAAAAGTCAAATGGCGGCGATTTTCAGGCCGCGAAAATACGACCTAAAAAATCCATCATCCGCGCTGGCGAGCTGATGGGCTTGGACGAAGGCATGGGCGCCGATGAGAAAATCGCCGAGTATTTTTTGCCGAGTTCCGCCCGCTCGGCGGTACTCGCCATGGATTTCCCCCGCGAGCGACGCCGCCGCTTCCGTCAGGGATAAAAAGCCCAGGCCCAATGATTCCATGGCCGTGGCATGGGTGGAGCGCGTGTCGTACCAGGGCCGGGTTTCCGCCCAGGCCACTTCGGAAATGACAAGCGCTCCGGTGGAGCGCAGTTTTATCAGCAGGGCAATCCAAGCTTGCGCGGAAGCCTCGTTCTTGGCGATGGCCAAAATCACCGAACTATCCACGGCCGTGGTCACAGCTTGTTGCGGTCATACCCGCGCAAGGCAATGAGGGCCTCCTTGGAGGATTTTCCCGGCATGAAATCATTCGCCGAACCGATGACCGAACGCATTTTTTCGACATCAAAATCATACTGCGGCTGGGCGCGCAAGTCGGGCGCGGTTTCGTCAAAATCCAATTTCATGCCGGGCTGGAGACGGAATTTCTTCCGCAATTTCGCCGGGATGGTGATTTGGAATTTGCTGCTTAGGGTGGCCTGCATTAAGCCAAAGTAAAGCGCTGGCGCTTGGTGGTCAAGCTTGGTTTCGTCGCTTGGTGGCGTGAAAGGTGAACGAAGCCCTGTCCTAGCTGCGGGTCGGCAGCGGGCTTTTCGAGCCGCCACGGGCCTTTTCCGCCTGCTGGTGTTTATCCATGATGGGGCGAAAGTCTCCGTGCTCGCAACCGCGGACAAATTCCTCGGTGTCCGTCTGGAGGGCCTGCCAGCGCTCGCGAATGTCCTTGGCCTCGGCCGGGGTAATCTGGTTGTCCAGCGCGGCGGCGGCGATGGTCGAAAGCATGTCGGCGAACTCGTGGATGATTTCATGGCTGGCCGCGGCAAGCGTGTGCGTCTCCCCGCCAGGCAGACCCTTGGGGCTTTTGACGTAGAATCCTCCCGCGCAGGCGCACACCCATTGGGCGACGCGGATGCCGTCGGTGAGCTGCGCGAGCTGCTGGACACGATCGAGCGGGTTGACGGCCCCGCTGCCGTTTTCATCGCCCGGCTCGGCCCATTTGTAGATGAGCGACGTGGACAGGCCCATTTCCGCAGCCAGTTGCTTGGCGTTGGCTTTTTGGAGCAATTGGCGGATGAGTTCGTGGGATTTCATACGCCGGGAGTTTCGCAAAACGCTGGTGCGTCGGCTATTATAATGTGCGGCGGCGTTTGTAAATTCCGGCCAAAATCTTAATGTTTTATTTATCCGTTTGGCCGGATTGGCCGAAACTCTCCACGACCCATTTGGACAATTCGGCGTCGGGGTTTTCGGCGGCGGCGCGGGTGATGGTGAAGGTGTCGCGGTGCGAATTGCGGGCGACGATTTTCAGGCCGTGTTGGAAGTCGCGGAAGCGTTGCTGGCAGAGG
>Ga0265320_10000688_pt1 | contig 25744 bp, 19 predicted proteins | sample 4827metaG_FD_202087 | JGI IMG/M metagenome (GOLD analysis project Ga0265320, IMG submission 202087) | Rhizosphere microbial communities from Carex aquatilis grown in University of Washington, Seatle, WA, United States - 4-8-27 metaG | ecosystem: Host-associated > Plants > Roots > Rhizosphere >...
AGAGTCTTGGACTTACGGTTTACCCGCTGCAAAGAATTGATTTATCAAGGTTCAAGTCATACTAAAGCGAACGGCAGATTTTGTTGGCCTCCCGTGGTGTCCTTTTAGAGCATCCCAACTTGAATCAGGCTCAAAGCCCAAGGTTGCGAGGAATGGGCCATATTGGGTTAACCCCGTCGCTTTCGAGTTGCTGTGTCCCGTTTGCGTTGGTAAATTTTGAAAGTGCTGTCGCTGGTGTTGACCTGCTCTGAGGTGGGTGCGGTTTTGCGTTTTGCACCGTCAAATGCCGGCATACGTGCCATGTGAAGTTTTTCCGGGCTTTTGCAAGGTTCATAAGATCATTGATTTTTTTGGCGATGGAGAGATGGCCGAGTGGCTGAAGGCGACGGTTTGCTAAACCGTTATACGGGTTAAACCGTATCGGGGGTTCGAATCCCCCTCTCTCCGCCACTTTGACTTTTCGGGACTCGTGGTGACAAGCTGTGAGTCACCATGACTTTCGCCAGTGTTTTCGAGGCTGTTTTTAGTTTTCAACTCCCTTGTTTCAGTGACAGGTTGTGACACTGATTGACCCGTCTGGCCTAAAGTTCGGGAGTCTATTCGGGAGTCAGACCGCCCGCCAAAACCCGGCAACGTGTCCATGACTTCGCGCAACGGCAGTTGCCCGGCGTCCGTGTAGGTCTTCATCGTCAGCCGCATATCGCTGTGTCGCGCCAATTCCATCGCCAAACGCGGATGCACTTTCATGGTCGAAAGCCGGGTGATAAAAGTCGTCCGCAACGCATGATAATCCATGCGGTGTCCGCGCTCGTCCAGAAATGGGATGCCCGCTTTTGCCAAGTCTTGCCGAAATTCCTTCATTTTCGGAACGCCGTTGACCACCACCAGATCGTCCGTTTTGCTGTCCGTCGGTTTCTGCTGCTGCAACACTTCGGCCAACTCACGATGCAACGGCAACGATTGCTCTTTCCGGTTCTTGTTCACGGCAGCATGAATGCGTAGCAATCCACCGGACTCGCCAAGCACCAGATTCGACCAGCGCAGCGTTTTGACTTCATTGCGCCGCAGCCCCGCATACAGGGGCAGCATATAGGCCAGTTGATTCTTGCCCGCCGCTTGCAACAACTCGACGACCTGCGCATCCGATAATGCCCGCCGTTGAACCCGTTCTTTGCCGCGCGTGTCCGTCCGTTCCACCAATTCAAAGGGATTCACGCTGACGCGGCTTTGCTTGCGGAGCCATGTCCAAAAGGCCGAGAGCGTGGCCAGATATTCATTCAGTGTCTTGGGTGCTTTGTAGGCTTGCTCCTTGCGCCACGTTTGAAACGAGGCGGGCGTCACGTCGGCCAATCGCGTCCAGCCACATTCCCGCACCAGCCGCCGCAGCCGCTTGTCCACATGGCGCAGGTGGTCTGCCGACCGCCCTAGGACGGTCAACTCGTTGACGTATTCCGAAACCAGATCAAGCAACGGGCTTTGCGCGGCCTCCCGTTCCCCTTTCGCCGGAATCAATCCCGCCGATTCGTGTTCTAGTTCTTGAATCAGCTTGTTGAGCTTTTGCTGCGCAACCTGCTTGTCGGATACCTGCAAGGCGATGTCCCGCACTTTGCTGTCACCGGTAAGCCAAGTTGTCTTGCGAGTCGTCTTGACGGACGTTCGGCGGCATTGCTGCTGCCATTGCCGGGACGTTGCGCGGATATGACGCGAGACATTTCGCAGGATTTCTTGCCGGATGTTTCGCGCACATCGCGCGACCGTCTCGCGGGACGCTTCGCAGGTCGTCCACTGACGCCCGTGCCATCGCTCCAAGCGAACCGAATTTACAAACCAGTTGTTTGCCGATTTCAACCGCGTTCACGCCCTGCAAGCCGGTCCGGACCAGGATGGCGACCAGCTCAGCGGGGCTCAGTGCTTGTGCTCCGCGTTCAATGAGCCGTTCGCGGGGCCGTTCTCCGGCGGGCTGATCTTTTAGCCGTCCGCCCGAACCTGGGGTGTGTGCCGTGTGTTCATGCCACGTTGCCACAATGATTGTCCTTTCTGGGTTGAGGTTTTCGGTGAAGAACTGAAGTTCTAGGGGACAGTATAGCCGATGGTTAAACCATCTCCCAACAGCCGGCTGTGGAGAAACACATCCGTGTTCGCTCCGGGCTTTGGAAAGATGACCGGAACAATTTCCAACTCAATTTTTGAATCATGTCGTTTACATCGGAATAGTTTGATATGTCCAAAAGTTCTGGGCCTGCGGTTCAACTCGTCCAGAATTTTCTTTTCATCAGCCGGAGACGTACGGCATCCAAAAATAATTTCACGGATAGCAGGCGCGTCAATATTCAAAAAATAATGACGTTTTCCATTCTGCCCGGATGGTGGATGAAGCAATTCACTCAAACGGTAAATCCCGCGATATTCCTGTTCGTATTTCCAAATGATTCCCTTGGTGAAAATTACTGAAATCATCTGTCTGAATAATTCGGCGTTGGGGCTCGTCAATAGGGCATCCACAGATGTCCGGTTTTTTCTGTACTTTACAGCGCCGAACTTCCAAGCATAGCCCTTTGAAAAACTGGGATGCCCCAGATCAAGCCCAAAAGCCACTCCTTGATGGTAGTTTGCATAATGGGACCACATCGGGATGCTGTTATTCGGTTTGGAGACGCAAAGGATTCCCATAAGCTTGCTGGCCTCGTCCAATGATCCTAAATCGTTTTGGATTTGTTCCTCGCGGTAGAGCTTTTTAAATTTTTTGAACTGTAGCGGAATGACAGCAGGAAGATCTGCCAAAAATCGTTTGAAGCTGTATGGATAACCTTCATGCGTGACCATGTTTTCGTAAGGGTTTCTGAACGATTCTGGATCGCTGTGAACCCGATTGAGCATGTAGTCAACCGTGATGGTGAATTTCGACCGTGGCGTAAGCTCAAAAGGGTCGTTAAATTCGTTCGGCGGGGTAATTTTCAGGCGCAAGTCCTCTAGGATTTCGAATCCTGATTTGCCTGCATATTTATAAAAAATCATGCTGAAGTTTCAGCAAATCATACAAAAAAGCTAGTCGTCACTTGTATTTTTAACATGTGTTGTATCCTTGGACGAATGCCGCCACGAGCGGCAGCGGGTGACCCGCGCGTATCGGCCAACAGCCGAAATTCGTCTCCATAGCCCGTTTAAACCCGTTTGAGCGGGTTCCTGCGGGCGAATGCCTAGCATTGGCCCGCCCGCTCCCTCCAAGCCAAAGTCGTGGAATGTTTCCCGCTTGGAAGGGCTCCCGCCGAAGGGGTGTGGGGATGAGGCGGGTTTCCCGGACAAGCGCCGATAGCTCCCACGTCTTTGGCTTGCACCCGTTAAACCAGTCTCAGGCCACGGGAGCGTTTCGCTCTCGTGCCAACCCGTGTAACCCGTCCAAATTCGTTCAAGGACACCCTTGTCCTTTAACGGTATAAACCCGTCCGTGGGTGTACTCGTCTGGAGCGTGAGCGATGAGGGAGGTTTTGGGCGAGCACGGCCACTTGGCCGCGCGCAGCCCGACAGCCGCGTGAGCGGCAAAACCGACCGAAGTCGGGGGTGGGGAGAAACACGAAAAGTCGCAGAACTCCTTGTGAGTAAAGGACGGATTCAAATCAATGCCCCTCCCCATGTGGGGAAGGGTGTGGGGATACCCTGAACGGCGTATCAGACAGCCGGATTTTCTTCAAAGAAGGTTCGAACTTTGCCCAAGAGACACCGCCATAAAATTTCCGCTGCGGAATTGACATCGCCTGCCTCCGTCCCTAGCCTCCTTGCGCAAAGACACGCGCTTTGCCCCGAATTCACGTTCGGGGATTTTTGTTGTGAACCTCAGGCGCGGCTTGGCACGAAAAACTATGGCAAACACAATTCTGGTCGGCGCCCAGTGGGGCGACGAAGGCAAAGGCAAAATCATCGACGTGCTGACGGAGAATGCGGACATCGTTGTCCGTTACGCTGGCGGGAACAACGCCGGCCACACGGTTTTCATCGGCAAACAAAAATATGTCCTTCACCTCGTGCCGTCCGGCATCCTGCGCAAAAACAAGCTGTGCATCATCGGCAACGGCGTGGTCATTGATCCCGTCGGCCTCGTCAACGAAATCAAGGGGCTCCGCCAGCTCGGCGTCAAGGTCGGCGACAACCTCGTCGTGAGCGAGACCGCCCACGTGGTGCTGCCTTACCATCGCGAACTGGACGCGCAACGGGAAGTGCTCAAGGGCAAAAACAAGATTGGCACGACCAAGCGCGGCATCGGCCCGGCTTACGGCGACAAGGCGGCGCGCGTCGGACTGCGCATGATCGACCTGGTAAACCCGAAACGGTTCGAGGACAAATTGCGCCAGCGCATCAAGGAAAACAACGAGGTGCTGCACGCCCTCGGCGCCAAGCCGCTTTCCTTCAAACAGGTGCTCAAAGAATACCTCGCCGCTGGAAGATATTTGAAGCCGTTCGTTGCCAACACCGTTGTCTTGCTGCACCAGGCAACGCGGCGCGGAGACGATATATTGTTCGAGGGCGCGCAGGGCACCTTCCTGGACATTGATCACGGCACGTATCCGTTTGTCACCTCGTCGAACACGACATCGGGCGGCGCATCGACCGGTTCCGGCGTGGCGCCGAACAAGATGGACGACGTGGTTGGTGTAATGAAGGCATACACGACGCGGGTGGGGGAGGGGCCGTTGCCGACGGAGAACGCCGAGATTGCCGACATGCTGCACGCGATGGGGCGTGAATTTGGCGCGACGACGGGGCGGGCCCGCCGCTGCGGCTGGTTTGACAGCGTGGCCACCCGACACGCGACCATGGTCAACGGGATTGACGAACTTGCCGTCACCAACCTCGACGGGCTCGACACCTTGGAAACCATCAAGGTCTGCGTGGCGTATCGGCACGGCAAGGCGCGGTACGATTTTGTCCCGAACGACGCGCAGACGCTCGCGGAATGCACGCCGGTTTACGTGGAATTTCCAGGCTGGCGCACCCCCACGGACAAAGCCCGCACCTGGAAGCAATTGCCACCGAAAGCCCGTGCGTATTTGAAGGCGATCGCGGAATTGACCGGGGCGAAGCTGGCCATTGCCTCCGTTGGCCCCAGCCGCGACCAGACGATTTTTCTGTAGCGATACGGATTGCGGACAATAAATTTTCCTTTTTAGAATCGGCGCAATCCACGTAATCTGCGGTTGAAACCGTGAGCGCATCAACAGTTCATCTCAATCCCGAGGCCAAGACCTCGCTGCCGCAACACGTGGCGGTGATCATGGACGGCAACGGACGTTGGGCCAAGCAGCGCGGCCTGCCACGCGTCGAAGGCCATCGGCAGGGTGCGGAGTCGGCGCGGATAATCATTCGGACGGCGGGTGAACTGGGCATCAAGTATCTCACGCTTTACGCCTTTTCCGCCGAGAACTGGAACCGCCCCAAGGATGAGGTGGATGCGTTGATGAAATATCTCATCCACTATCTCAAAACCGAGACGCCGGAGTTGAACAAGAACAACGTTCGCCTGGAAGTCATCGGTCAGATTTACCGCCTGCCGGAAAACGTGCAGGAACACCTCCGGAAATCCATCGCTACCCTTTCCAAAAACAACGGCCTGACCCTTGTCATGGCCCTGAGTTACGGCAGCCGGATTGAAATTGTGGACGCGGTGCGGGGCATCGCCGAGAAGGTCAAGCGAGGCAAGCTCGATCCGGCGGACATCAACGAGCAGGTTTTCGCGCAGCACCTGTACACGCGAAGTTTTCCCGACCCGGACCTGTTGATCCGCACGAGTGGTGAGATGCGGGTCAGTAATTTTCTGCTGTGGCAGATTTCCTACGCCGAACTGGTCATCACGCCCACGTTATGGCCGGACTTCCGCAAGCCGCAATTTTACGAGGCGCTGGAGGAATATGCCCGCCGTCACCGCCGGTTTGGTGGAGTGTAGGCTGAAAATTCGACCTGGCTGGGGCCGGGAAATTCAGGCGGCCGCTGGCACCGGGTCGGGTGCGTTCTTGTTGAACGTGGTATTAATGACGTCCAACAGCGCCGCATGGTCAATGGGCTTGGAGAAGAACGCCACCGCGCCGGCGTCCAGAGCGCGTTGCCGGTCCTTCTGCGATTGGTCGGCGGAGATGATAATGATGGGAATGTGCTCGGCTTCACCCATGCGCCGGAGCCATTCCATGATGAAGAACCCGTCCTGCAACGCACCGCCCACATTCATGGCATCGGGCGGAAACAGGAGATCCAGCAAGATCAAATCCGGTTTTTCCCGGGAAACCAACCAAGCCGCTCCCGGCCCGTCGGCGGCCGTAAATACCTGATACCCATTGGCGTTCAACAACAGGGACAAAGTTTTCACTATGACCCGATCGTCATCCACCACCAGTATCTTCCTGCCCCCTGGCATGGCCGTTTTATCATTCATTCGCTTAATAAATCAACCAATCCATGGTTAATATATCTTTAAAATCGGGGAAATCAACCTATCGGCAGGAGAAAACCGTCGGGTCACATCCAGTAAACATGAACCCTGCAACCTCGATCCGGCGGGATGTGAGCGTCAGGGTTGGCTGGAGTCGCCCAGCACCTTGTGAATGGCGTCCAGCAAAGCGGAATGATCAATCGGCTTGGTGAAGAAGCCCACCGCGCCGGCGTCCAGGGCGCGTTGCCGATCTTTGGTCGAGTTGTCTCCCGAGATGACGATGATGGGAATTTTTTCCGCTGCCCCCATGCGCCGGAGCCATTGAATGATGAAAAAGCCGTCCTGCAGTGCTCCGCCTACGTTCGCTGCATCGACCGGGAAAATGAGGTCCAGCAGAATCAAATCCGGCTTTTCCCGGGTCACGACCCGGACAGCCTCCGGCCCGTCGGCGGCGAGGAAGGCATAATAACCATTGGAACTCAGTGTAATGGACAACGTCCTGAGAATGACTTCATCATCGTCCACCACCAGGATCTTTTTGCTGTTCGGTGTGGTCGTCGGATCGCTCATAATATCGCGGAACGAGCAAACTTATGATTAACCGGTGTGGGTTGCAACTTGAATCATAACCTCATCTTGAGTCACGATGATGCCAGGAAGGCGCATCATTTCACGGGCTCGAGCTTGGCGCGCAGGACATGGATGAGGGCCTTGACGGTCAGTTCGATGAAGAGGAACGGCTTGGCGATGAAGTCGTTTCCTCCCGCCACCCGGGATTTTGTGCGACCGTCAAAGTTGTCGAGGCGGGTGACAAAGACCACCGGGGTTTTCTTGTGCTGGGGCAGCTTGCGCAATTTGGCGCAGAGTTCGTAGCCGTTCATGCCGGGCATGTCCACGTCGAGGAAAACCAGGTCGAACGGTTTTTCGGAAAGCAGTTGGAAGGCGGCATTCGGGTCCTCGATGCTGACGGATTGGAGGTGTCCTTTTTCGAGCGCGTAAGTGATGGCGCGGCAGGCAAGGGTCTCATCGTCCACCACCAGGATGCGGGCCGGAGGAATTTCCTGCAGGTCGGGCCGGGTGCCATGCTTGAACAGGAAATCGAGAAAATCCACGGCGATGGCGATGGTGCGCAGGGTTGAGGCGTTGATGTTTTTGGGCTGCTCGTAAAGCTCCTTGAGCAGGGCTTCGATGGCGGCAGCCGGATGCGCAATCAGAACCAGCCCGGCCAGCCCGGCGTTGTTGTTGACCCGGCAGATGTGGTAATACAGCCCGTGAATGTGTTTGAGCTGGGTCGCTTCGGTGTCGGACTTGAAGAGGTTTTGCAGGCCGGCGCGCAAGTCGGCGAGGACGCCGGGCAGGCTGGCAATGAACTGGGTCCGGATTCCGGCCTGGATTTCGGCGTCCGTCTGGTGGCTGGATGGGACTGGTTTGGCCGCCGGGGCGCTTTCCGTCTTCTGCGGGGCATGTGAAATCGCCTGGCCGGCGCCAATGGTGCGGCGCAACAACTCCAACAGGTCCTTCGGTGAAAAATTGATCTTGGAAAGGCATTTTGTCGCCCCGGCCTTCCACGCCTCCTGCACCACGTTGGCCATGTAGGTGTTGGATAGAACGAAAATCGGCACCTTGGAAAAGTCCGGGTCACCCCGGATTTCCTTGATGACTTCAATGCCCGACATTTTGGGCAGCATGAGATCCAACACGATGGCATCGGGCCGGAACGTGCGCATCAACTTCAACCCGCCTTCACCGTCGGGCGCGATCTCGGCCTGGTAACCGTCCACGACGAGTTTGTTTCGATAAACATTCGCGGTAATCTGTTCATCTTCGATGATGAGGATTTTTTTCATGCAGTCAGCGTTTGGCGGCCCCTGGTCGGGAGTTGGCAACCGTAGGGTTCCTGGTCATTTTACCGGTTGGAACTTGCCCCGCAGGACATGAATGAGGGCCTTGACGGTGAGCTCGATGAAGAGGAACGGCTTGGCGATGAAGTCATTGCCGCCGGCCATCATGGAACTGGCCCGGTTGTCAAAATCGCTGAGGATGGTGACAAAAACGACGGGGGTTTTTTTGTGCAACGGCAGATGGCGCAATCTGGCACAGAGCTCATAGCCGGTCATGCCCGGCATGTTCACGTCCAGAAACACCAGGTCAAACTGCCTCTCGGCAAGCAACTGGATGGCGCCGTTGGGATCCTCGGCACTCACCGATGGAAGATGGGCTTTTTCGAGGGCGTAAATGATGGCGCGGCGGGAAATGGCCTCATCGTCCACCACCAGAATGCGGGCGGGAGGAATTTCCTGTTTGTCCGGCAGTGTGCCGCGTTCGAACAGGAAGCCGAGCGAATCGACGGCGGCGGCGACGGTGCGCAGGGTGGAGGTGTTGATGTTTTTCGGCTTCTCGTAAAGTTCCTTGAGCAGGGCTTCGAGGGCGGCGGCCAGATGGGCAATCTGGATGAGGCCGGAAATGCCGGCGTTGCCGTTGACGGCGTGGACGCGGCGGTAGAGCTCGTGGATGTGCTTGAGCTGGGCCACTTCGGTGTCGGCCTTGGTGAGGCTTTGCAATCCCGCGCGCAGGGTGCTGAGCGTGCCCGGCAAGCTGGAAATGAACGTTGTCCGGAGCTCGGCCTGAAAGGCGGCATCCGCCTCGCTGCTGCTAAGGGCGGCGGTTTTGGGCGAGGCTTCGGTCTTCAGGCGGGCTTGCGGCGTGGCATCGCCGCCGCCGACGGTGTGGCGCAGCAATTCCAGCAGTTCCTTGGGGGGACAATTGATCTTGGAAACACATTTCGAGGCGCCGGCCTTCCATGCGTCCTGAACCAGGTTGGTCAGATAAGTGTTGGAAAAGACGACGATTGGGAGTTTGGAAAATTCCGCTTCGCCGCGGATCTGCCGGATGACTTCGACCCCCGACATTTTGGGCAGCATCAGGTCGAGCACGATGGCATCGGGCCGGAACGTGCGCATCAGCTTCAATCCGCCTTCGCCATCCAGGGTGACTTCAACCTGATAACCTTCCACCGCGAGTTTGTTCCGATAAATATTGGCAACGATCTGGTCGTCTTCGATGATGAGAATTTTTTTCATGAATTAACAACAACGGGCGGCGGCAGGGTCACATTCAGTTGGATGACCAGAAATTGTTGGATGTTATTGAATTCGCGCGCGGCATTTTCATAGACTGCCGCGGCACTGGTCAAGGTGCCGGAAGCGCCCTGCTTTTCCAGTTCCCGGAGCAACGGCACGAACCGGGTCATGCCCAGTGTGGCGCTGGCGCCCGCGCAACTGTGCGCCACGCGGCGGACGTCATCGGCCTTGTTCGCGCGCACGGCGGCCTCCAGTTGCGCCAGCTGCTGGACGGTTTGTTTGAGAAACAGGTCAACCAACTCGCGGATGCTATCCACGTTGCTGTCGGTCAAATCGTTCAGGCGATCCATCTCCACCGGCGGTTCGGAGGAGGGTTGCGCGGCAGGTGCGGGTGCGGGCGTGTTGGTTTGCGGTTCGGGTGTGGATTCGGGTGTGGGCATATCAACTTTGGGTTCGGGTGCGTCGGTTTTGGGTTCAGGTACGGACGGTTTCGCCGGAATGGCCGCAGCCATTGCCTGCGGTCCCCAGCGTTCGATCATGGCGCGGACATCCTTCGGGAGAATGGGTTTGGGAAGATAATCATCCATGCCCGCGGCCAGGCATTTTTCACGGTCGCCCTGCATCGCCTGGGCGGTCATGGCGATAACGATGATATGGGACTGGTAATTTGGATGGCTGACGCCGTCCTTTTGTCGCTCGCGAATGGCGCGGGTGGCTTCCAGACCATCCATTTCCGGCATCATGACATCCATGAAAACCATATCATAAGGCTTTTTATCGATGGCGTCGAGGGCTTCGCGTCCGTTCCCGGCGAGGTCAGACTCATAACCGATCGATTTCAGGATGCGCGCGGCCACTTTCTGGTTGATGGCGTTGTCATCGCACAAAAGGATGCGCAACGGCAGCCGGTCGGTGAGGGGTTGCCCGGGTTTGGCGGTCAGTTCCTGCGGTGCGGCTTTTTTGGGACTGAGCAGGGCGCGCGCGAGCATCTCGCAAAGTTGTGCCGGCTTGACGGGTTTGTTGACCGTGTGGGAGAAAACGATATGAGTACTGCCGGGCGAGTCCGAATGCAGACCCAGCGGCATGAGCAACACCAACGGCATCATCGCCGCGCCGGGCAATTTATGGATTTCCATTGCCAGCGCCAGGCCGTCCATGCCGGACATTTGCAAATCCAGCACCGCCAAGTCATAGGCCTCGCCCTGCTTAAGCCATTCGAGCGCCTGTTGCGGACTTTCGGCGCCGTAGGGACTCATTCCCCACTTGGTCACCTGTTCGGCGACAATGCGGCGCACGGTGGCGTTGTCGTCCACGATCAAGAGCCGCAGGTCGGCAAGTTTGGGCTGACGCCCGGCCAGGGCGAACGGTGTTGGCTGCGGCTCGGCCTGGACATTGATGGTAAAGTGGAACGTCGAGCCGGTGCCGAGCGAGCTTTCCACCCACATTTTGCCGCCCATCAATTCAACGAGCTGTTTGCTGATGGCCAGGCCGAGGCCGGTGCCGCCGTAGTGCCGGGCGGTGGAGGCGTCCCCTTGCGAAAAGGGTTTGAACAAGCGCGCCAGGCGTTCGGGCTGGATGCCGATGCCCGTGTCGCGCACGGAAAAATGCAGGTGCAGCAGCGAATGGTTTTGCACCTCGTCCGACTTGGTCGAGAGCAATTTGACTTCAATCAGGATGTCGCCCTTTTCCGTGAACTTGATGGCGTTGCTCAAAAGATTGGAGAGCACCTGCCGCAGGCGGAGTGAATCGCCTTCGATGGTCATGGGAATCTGGTCATCCATCTGATACGCCAGGTCGAGATTTTTTCCGAAGGCGCGGGCTGCTTGCAGGTCGAGCGTGTCCTCCACACAGGTGCGCAAATTGAATGGGCGCGCATCCAACTCCAGCTTTCCGGCCTCGATTTTGGAAAAATCAAGAATGTCATTGACGATGGCCAGCAATGATTCACTGCTGGTGTGGATGGTTTCGAGATAGCTGCGCTGCTCGCCGGTCAGCGGGGTTTCGAGGAGCAGGCTGACCATGGCGATGACGCCGTTCATGGGCGTGCGGATCTCGTGACTCATGGCGGCGAGAAACTCGGATTTGGCGCGCACGGCGGCCTCCGCGGTTTGGCGGGCCTCGGTCAGATTGAAGTTGTGCCGGTCCAGGGCGTTGTGCTGGCGCTTCATTTCCAAATGGGCGCGCAACTGGGCACGAAAGACAAGGTCGTCAAAGGGTGCGCCCATGCAATCGCACACGCCCAGGTCGAAGGCGCGCAGTTTGTCCGCCTTCCGGTCCGCGTCGGTGAGCGCAATGACGAGTGTGAATGAGGCCGGAGGGGTTTCCTGGAGCTGTCGCAGGAGTTCAAAACCTTCCGCATTCAAAGACATCAAATCCACCAGGACCATGTCCGCCGGGCGGGCGTTGATAAATTGCATCGCTTCCTTCGCGACGCGCTCCAGCGCGAAAGTGACGTTGTCTGTATGCAGCACCTTGGATAACGTCGCCAACAGTTTGGGATCGTTGCTGACCAACAGAATCTGGAATGTCGGCTGACTCATGACTTAGAATTCAACATTATCGACCCAAAAGCAGCACGAATCATTCCTTAATAGACAGAATTTCACTGATTTAGCCAATCTGATTTTTAAGTGAATATTGCCGGGCCGCACCGTGAATGCGCCTGATTTTCATCTTTTCCGGGAACGATAGCGTTTGCTTTCCATAAATCAACGGTGGCGGGGTGGATCCTGTGCCGTTGGGCCGGGTTTTGCCCTTCGGTTCACCCGGAGCCAGGACCGTGGTATTCCTTGGGCCACCCTCCGGCTCAGGCGGATGAACGCGTCTGCCGGCATCGATGGCGGGTGCCGCCGTTCCTGGCCCTGGAAAGAAACATTGCTGGCGTGCACGGGTGCCGGTAAACTTCCCGCCATGCTGCAAACGGTGCTCAACCCCGGTCCGGTGAGCGACGCAGTCCCTGTGCGCGACAGGCATCTCACTGCCTATCGCTACATGCTGCTGGCGCGATTGCTGGACGAAAAATTCGCCAGCCTCTACCGTGCCGGCAAAATCCATGGCGGCGTTTTCATCGCCCGCGGACAGGAGGCGTTGAGTGTTTCCATCGGCTTGTCGCTGAAAAAGGGCGATGTCTTCGCGCCGCTGATCCGCGACACGGCGGGGCGGCTGGCGTTTGGCGAAATGGTCATCGACGCGGTGCGGACCTATCTGGGTTCCACCCTCGGGCCAATGCGCGGGCGTGACGGCAATGTGCATCGCGGCCGGCCCCGGGAAGGATATCTGCCGATGATCAGTCACCTGGGCGCAATGATTTCCGTCGTCAACGGCACGTTGTTTGCGCGCCGCCTGAAGGGCATCACTGGGGCGGTGGGCGCAACGTGCATCGGCGATGGCGGCACAGCCACCGGAGCGTTTCACGAGGCGCTCAACCAGGCCGCCATTGAAAAACTGCCCCTCGTGCTCATCGTGGCCAACAACCACTACGCTTACTCGACGCCCAACGACCGTGAATTTGCCTGTCGCGATCTGGCGGACCGGGCGGTCGGTTACGGAGCGGAGGCGCATTCGGTGGATGGCACGGATCTGACCGCCTGCCTGCAGGTGGTTGGCGCGGCGGTGGCGCGCGCGCGTGCCGGGCATGGTCCACAGATGGTGGTGGCCACGCTGCTCCGGCTTTGTGGCCACGGGGAACACGATACCGCCGATTATGTGGATCCCAAACTCAGGAATTCGCCGGTGGGGCGTGATTGCCTGAAAGTGGCTGAAGAATTTCTGCTCCGTCAAAAATGGACGGACGGCGCGGAACTGGCCGGGTTGCGCGGTGAAATCGTTCGCGAAATCGAGGCCGCCGTGGCCCAGGTCCAGCGTGAACCCGTGCCCGACCCGTTTACCGAGGATTGGCGAGCGATTTCGTCCCGGCATTTGAGTGAAACGCATGTAGAGACAAACCCGGCATGAGCATCACCTATTTGGAAGCCATCCGTGAAGCGCAAGCTCAGGCGTTGCGGGACGATGCGCGGGTGTTTATTTACGGGCAGGATGTTGGCGCCTTCGGAGGCGCGTTCAAGGCCACGAAAAACCTGGCGAAGGAATATCCCGGCCGGGTGATTGATGCGCCCATCAGCGAGGACGCAATGATGGGCCTGGCCGTGGGCGCGGCGATTGAAGGCATGCGGCCGATCATCGAGATGCAATTCGCGGACTTTTCCACCGTAGGTTTCAACCAGATTGTCAACCAGGCGGCGACCCTTTTCTGGCGCACGAATGTGCCGTGTCCCATCACCGTGCGACTGCCCTTCGGCGGCACCTCCGGCAGCGGGCCGTTTCACAGCCAGAGTCTGGAGACGATTTACGCGCATTATCCCGGCCTGGTGGTGATGACGCCGGCCACGGTCGAGGACGCTTACAGCATGTTGCTCGAGGCGGTGGCGATTGATGATCCGGTGGTTTTTTGTGAGCACAAGTTGCTTTATTACCACCTCAAGGCGGAGAAATTGCCGAGCGAAGCGCTGCCGGTGGGCAAGGCCCGCATTGCGCGCGAGGGCCGGGATCTGACCATTGTTGCCTACAGCGCCATGGTGCATGAAGCGCTTGAGGCCGCCACCGAACTCGTCCCGGAAGGCTGGGAAATTGAGGTGGTGGACCTGCGCTCCGTGAAACCCCTCGACACAGACACGGTGATGGCCAGCGTTGCGCGCACGGGGCGGTTGTTATGCGTGGGCGAAGCCTGGCCGTGGGGCGGGGTGACGGCGGAGGTCATTGCGCGCGTCGCGAGCGAGGGATTCGGACTGCTCGATGTACCGCCACAGCGGCTCAATGCCAAAGACACGCCCGTGCCATACCACCCCAACTTGTGGACAGCCCACCGGCCCACGGCCCGCGCAGTTGCCGCCGCCGCCCGCAAAATGCTCCGCCTCTGAACCAATGAAAAATGCAGAATTAAAAAATAAAAATGAAGCCATGAATGGCGTGAGACTTTCGTTCAATTTTGCATTCTTAATTTTTGGTTTCTAATTTCATGCGCCTACCCATCATCATGCCGCAACTGGGCGAGTCCATCGCCGAGGCCACCATCATCAACTTTCTCGTCGAGCCCGGGGCGACCGTCGAAGCCGACCAGGATTTGATTGAAGTGGAGACGAACAAGGCCAGCCTGAGTGTCACGTCGCCGGCGCGCGGGCGCATAGAAAAATTCACCGTGCAGTTGAATGAGAGTTACGCGGTCGGCGCCGTGCTGGGCCACATCGAAGTCACGCAGGAAGAGGCGGTGCGTCTCGGACTGGATGTTCCGGTGCCGGCAAGAACCGGGGACACGGACCGCATTGTCGCGCCGGACGGAAACGGCGGCAAGAATCGCATCCAACCCACCGTGCGGGGATTGCCGGTGCCGGCGAACGCGGCGGGCGCGAGTTATCTTTCACCGCGGCTCAAGGCGCGCATGAACGAGCTGGGCCTGCATGCCGCCGACCTGGCGGGCATCGCGGGGAGTGGCGCGGCCGGGCGGGTGACCATTGAAGATTTCGAGCGGTTCATCACCAATCTTGAAAAACAGAAGATAACGCCGGCGTCATCCATGCGCGTGGCGGTGGCGGACGCGATGCGGCGCAGTTGGTCCCGGCCGCTGGCTCACGTCGGCATGCCGGTGTGCCTGGACCCGCTGTTTGCCCACCGCAAGGTGGCGCGGCCCAAGCCCGGCCCAGCCCTCTGTGCTTTGCGCGCCCTGGCCGTGGCCCTGGCGGAAAACAGCGCGCCCGCCGGACGGCTGGTCGGCAGCAAGATCGTCCATCCTTCCTCGATTGACATCGGGTTTGCCGTGGAAGCCGAGGACGGCGTGCTGGTGCCGGTGATCCGCAACGCGGACAAAAAACTGCTGAAGGATTTGATCGTGCCGTACAACCGGCTGATTGAACTGGCGCGCGAGCGGAAACTGCCGGCGGACGTGACCGGTGGTTCGATCGCCACGGTCACGAATTTCGGCACCTTCGGCCTGGAATGGGCGACTCCGATTCCACTGCCGGAACAGACCCTGGTGCTGGGCATGGGCGCGGCGCGGCATGAGCCGCATTGGGATTCGGTCAAGGGCCAGTTTGTGCCCATCATGGAGGCGAACTTCACGTTGAGTTTCGACCATCGCGTGCTCGATGGCGGCGCAGCGGGCCGCCTGCTTCAGCGCGTGGCGGAACTCATGTCCAAGCCGGACCAATTGTAACGGTTGCGTGAGTGGCAGAGAGAATCTATCGCTTCCTGCAAGGATGTGTTCGAGCTATGGAAAAGTTGCCGCAGGTGGTTTTGCTGTTGGAATCGTCCCGGGGGGCGGGGCGCGCCTTGTTGCGCGGGTTCGTCAATTACGCCCGGCATCATGGTCCGTGGGCTCTCAATTGGGAACCGGGCGGCTTGAATGAAATCTGGCCCCGACTGGGCCGGCTGGACGCTCAGGGGGTCTTCCTGCGGGATGGCAAACATATCCGAAAGGTGCTGGCTTTGGGCATCCCCACCGTGGTCGTGGGGCATCGCAATGAAGATTTTCCCGATGTCGCCCACGTGGTGACTGATTCCGAAACGGCCGGGCGCCTGGCGGCAGAGCATCTGCTGGGTTGCGGTTTCAAACATTTTGCCTTCTGTGGTCCCAATCACATCCACTGGTCCGCCGTCCGCCGGAACAGTTTTCAGCGGCACCTGAAACAGTTCGATCGCAAGGTCCACTTCTTTAATGTGCCGGCCGAGGGTTATGAAACGGCCTGGAAAATCGAGCACTCGCGGATGGGCCGCTGGTTGAAGTCACTGCCCAAACCGGTCGGCGTGATGGCGTGCAACGACGACGTGGCCCACCATCTGGTCGAAGCTTGCAAGACGGCCCGTTTGCATGTGCCCGACCAGATCGGCATCATCGGGGTGGACAACGATGAGCTGGTTTGTGAATTGTCTTCCCCGACGATTTCCAGCGTGGCGATCAACTTTGAGCGCGCCGGTTATGAAAGCGCCCGCCTGCTGGATGAATGGATGCGCCAGGGAAAAAATTCCCGGCCCCCCCGGATCGCGGCGCTGGCTACCCATGTCGTTCCGCGATTATCCACCGACATTCTCGCGGTGGAGGATTCGCAGTTGCTGAAGGCGCTGCGTTTCATCCGCGACCATGCCCGCGAGAGCCTGAGAGTGGCGGAAATTGCCCGGGTGGCCGGCCTTTCGCGCCGGGCTCTGGAAAACCGGTTCCGCCTCGAACTCGGACGTTCCATCTTGCAGGAAATCCGCCGCATCCGCGTCGATTTGATTGCGCAGATGTTGCTGGAAACCGATTTGCCGGTGTCCGACATCGCCGGGGCGCTGGGTTATGACAATTTGCAGCACATCGCCCGTTATTTTCGCAAGGAAAAACACATGAGCCTGGTGGCGTTCCGCAAACGCCACGGTTCTCCCTAGCCGGCGGCGTCGCGATCGGCGTGCGCAAAATGGCTAATAATTTACGCATTATGGGGCGCAGGCCGGGCGGAGTTGTGTTACCCTGTGGCGTCGCCCCAAAAGTCCATTCCGTCCAGGATCAACCTGTGATGGCCCGAAAAATGGATGGTGAAACGGAGCGGCCTCAGGTTTATTACGCACGCAACAACAGTCAACATTCACTGATCAACAGCCAGGTTTTATCATGATAAATCTCAAACAATCCGAAGTCTGGTTCGTCACCGGCAGCCAGCATCTGTACGGCCCCGAAACCCTCAAGGCCGTCGCGAAACATTCGCAGGAAATTGCCAAAGCGTTCAATGACGCGCCCGCAATTCCGGTCAAGGTCGTCTTCAAACCCGTCATGACCACGCCGGATGACATTACCGCGCTTTGCCAGGAGGCGAATAATGCGAAAAATTGCATCGGCTTCATCACCTGGTGCCACACGTTCTCGCCTTCCAAGATGTGGATCAACGGACTTAAGCAGCTCCGCAAACCCGTCGCGCATCTGCACACGCAGTACAATCGCGACATTCCGTGGGCCACCATCGACATGGATTTCATGAATATGAACCAGGCTGCGCACGGCGACCGCGAACACGGTTTCATCTGGAGCCGGATGCGGTTGAACCGCAAGGTGGTCGTCGGATTTTGGCAGGAAAAATCAACGCAGGAAAAACTCGGCGCCTGGGCGCGGGCGGCGGCGGCGTGGGCCGACTGGCAGACCGCGAAGTTCTGCCGCTTCGGCGACAACATGCGCGAAGTGGCCGTGACCGAAGGTGACAAGGTCGCCGCGCAGATGAAATTCGGTTTCGCGGTCAATGGCTATGGCGTCGGAGATCTGGTGAAGCTCGTCAACGCGGTTTCCGGAAAGGCCATCGACAAGCTGGTCCAGGAATACGCCGACACCTATCAGTTGGCCGCTGATTTGCGCTCCGGCGGCGCCCGGCACGATTCCGTGCGCGAGGCCGCCCGCATCGAACTTGGCCTGCGTGCCTTCCTGAAGGCCGGCAACTTCAAGGGCTTTACCACCACCTTCGAGGATTTGCACGGCCTCGCGCAATTGCCCGGCCTCGCCCCGCAACGGCTCATGGCCGACGGCTACGGTTTCGCCGGCGAAGGCGATTGGAAAACGGCCGCGCTCGTGCGCGCGATGAAAGTCATGGCGTCCGGTCTCACCGGCGGCACGTCGTTCATGGAAGATTACACGTATCATCTGCAGCCGGGCAACAAGCTCGTGCTCGGCGCACACATGCTGGAGATTTGTCCGAGCATCGCCGCCGGCAAACCGTCGTTGCAGGTGCATCCGCTGGGCATCGGAGGCAAGGCCGATCCAGCCCGGCTGGTTTTCAACACCCCGGCCGGCCCCGCATTGAACGCGGCGCTCATGGATTTCGGCAACCGCTTCCGCCTGCTCATCAACGAAGTGGATGTCGTCAAACCCGAACAGCCGATGCCGAAGCTGCCTGTGGCCCAGGCCGTCTGGAAATGCCGTCCGAATTTCGAGGACGCGTGCGCCGCGTGGATTTATGCGGGCGGGGCGCACCACACCGGCTTCAGCCAGGCCGTCACCACGGAAATGCTGGAAGATTTCGCAGCCATTGCCGGACTCGAAGTGGTCGTGATTGATGCCGACACAAAACTCCGGCAGTTCAAGCAGGAACTGGTCTGGAACGATGCCGCCTACGGTTTGAAATCCGGTTGGATTTCCTGATTCAAATCCCATGAGCAACCAATATACCATCGGTCTCGACTACGGTACTAACTCGGTCCGCGCCCTGGTCGTCAACGTCGCCAACGGCGCAGAAATCGCCGCGGCCGTCTGGACTTATTCCCATGGCACGCAGGGTGTGATTTTGTCGCGTGACCCGAATCTCGCCCGGCAACACCCGGCGGATTACGTCAACGGCGCGGAAATCACCATCCGGCAGGCGCTCGGCACGGCAAAAAAAACCGTGAAGGGATTCAAAGCGGATCAGGTCGTGGGCCTCGGCGTGGACACAACGGGCAGCACGCCATTGCCGGTGGATGCCCACGGCCAGCCGCTGGCATTCCAGAAAAAATTTGCGAACCATCCGGCGGCGATGGCGTGGTTGTGGAAGGATCATACCGGGGTCAACGAAGCCGCTGAAATCACGGCCCTGGCCAAAAAAATCCGCCCGCAATATCTCGCCAAGTGCGGCGGTACTTACTCGAGCGAATGGTTTTGGAGCAAGGTTCTCAAATGCCTTCGCGCTGCGCCGGAGGTTTTCATTGCCGCGCACTCGTGGATCGAACTGGCGGACTACGTTCCCGCAGCCCTGACGGGTACGGAACATCCGGATCAATTTATCGCCGGCATTTGCGCGGCCGGCCATAAGGCGATGTGGAATGCCAAATGGGGCGGCTATCCCGATGCCCGGTTCCTTTCCCGGCTCCATCCGCAGCTGGGCAAACTTCGCGCCCGGCTCACGCCGCGCGTTTATTCGGTTGATAAGTCCGTCGGGGGACTCACTTCCGCCTGGGCGAAGAAAACCGGTTTGACGGCGGGCATTCCCGTTGCCGTCGGCGCATTCGATGCGCACCTCGGCGCCGTCGGCTCCGGCGTCGCGCCGGGCACCCTCGTCAAGATCATCGGCACCAGCACGTGCGACATTACGATTGCGTCGAACCGGAAGAAACTCGCCGACGTGCCCGGTTTGTGTGGTATCGTGGACGGCAGCGTGTTGCCCGGTTATTTTGGCCTCGAAGCCGGCCAGTCCGCCGTCGGCGACATTTTCAACTGGTTCGTGAACTATCTGCAGCCCGGCGGCAAGGCCGGCACTCATGAGGCGCTGACGGCCGGGGCGGCAAAATTGAAGCCCGGCGAATCCGGCCTGCTTGCGCTCGATTGGAACAACGGCAACCGCACCATCCTGGTGGATCAGCGGTTGACCGGCCTGCTCGCCGGCCACACCCTGTACACCACGCCTGCGGAAATTTACCGCGCGCTCATCGAAGCCACCGCCTTCGGCGCGCTTACCATCATCAACCGGTTTGAGGAATACGGCGTGAAAATCAGCCAGATTGTCAATTGCGGCGGCATCGCGGAAAAAAACCCGGTCGTGATGCAGATTTACGCGGATGTGACCGGCCGGCCGATGAAGGTTTCGCGCTCGGCCCAGACGTGTGCGCTGGGCTCGGCCATCGCCGGCGCGGTCGTGGCCGGCGCGTACCGGGATTTTGCCCCGGCCCAAAAGGCCATGACCGGTTTGAAACCCCGCGTGTTCAGGCCGGACCCGAAGGCGCATGCGGTTTACCGGGAGGTGTATCCTTTGTACCGGAAATTGCATGACGCGTTTGGCACACGGGGTTGGACCGGCAACCTCCAGGACGTGATGAAACGACTGATTGACATTCGCAGCCGTGTCCGGAAATAATTCCGGTTTCACGCATGCTCGACGAGCTCAAAAAACAGGTTTGTGACGCAAACCTGCAACTGGTGGCGGAAGGCCTGGTCATCCAGACCTGGGGCAATGCCAGCGCCATCGACCGCGAGCATGATCTCGTCGTCATCAAGCCCTCCGGAGTTCCCTACAGCACGATGCGGCCCGAACACATGGTGGTGGTCTCGCTGGAAACCAGCAAGGTCATCGAAGGCCAGCTTAAACCCAGTTCCGACACGCCGACCCATCTGGTGCTTTATCGCGCGTTCAAGGACATCGGCGGGGTGGTGCACACGCACAGTCTTTACGCGACCGCCTGGGCGCAGGCCCAGCGGAAAATCCCGTCCTACGGCACCACCCAGGCGGATTACTGGTACGGCGAGGTGCCCTGCACCCGCTTGCTCAAGCCGGAGGAAATCAAAGACAATTACGAGGCAAACACTGGCCAGGTGATTGTGGATACGTTCAAGAAGCTGGATCCGATGCGGCATCCGGCCGTGTTGGTGGCCAGCCATGGCCCGTTCACCTGGGGAAAAAACGTTGCCGACGCGGTGCACAACGCGGCGGTGCTCGAGTTTGTTGCCCGGCTGGCGGGCGAAACGCTCCGCCTCAACCCCAAAACCAGGCCGATGCAATCCGCCCTGCTGGACAAACATTTTCTTCGAAAACATGGGCCGGAGGCCTATTACGGGCAAAAATGATCACGAAGCGGACATCGGTTGTTATCATCGTGTTCGGGCTTTGCTTGAATGCGGTTTTTGCGCTGGATGACAAAACCGCTTTTCTTTTTTCATTTTTCCGCGAGCCCAACGGCGAGGATGGTCTGCATCTGGCCTGGAGCCCCAACGGGCTGCAGTGGGAGGAATTAAAGGCGCCGGGAAAATCATTTCTCGCCCCCGAGGTCGGTGGCAAGTTGATGCGCGATCCCTGCCTGCAACTGGGACCGGACGGGATGTTTCATCTGGTCTGGACGACGAGTTGGGGCCGGCCCACCGTCGTCGGTCTCGCTCATTCGCGGGATCTGGTCCATTGGTCAAGGGAGCAGGCGGTTCCGGTGATGGAACAGGATCCCGGCGCAGAGAATGCCTGGGCGCCCGAGCTTTATTATGACGCCGGCAAAAGCCAGTGGATCATTTTCTGGGCCAGCACGATTCCGGGAAAGTTTCCGGAAACCGCCGGTTCCGGCGACCACAACCACCGGATTTATTGCATCACCACAAAGGATTTCACCGATTTCTCGCCGACCCGGCTGTTCTATGACGGTGGCTTCAATGTGATTGACGCCACGCTGCTGGCGGCGAATGGGAAATTCCATCTCATTATCAAGGATGAGACGAAAAATCCGGTGAAGAAAAATCTGCGCATCGCCGAGAGCCTGCAGCCGGAAGGGCCGTTTGGCCCGGCCGGGGAACCCATCGGCACAAACTGGGTCGAAGGCCCCTCGGCCATCCAGGCGGGCGATGGATACCTGATTTACTTTGACCATTATGTCTCGCCGCGTTATTACGGCGCGGTGAAATCTTCCGATTTGCAGCATTGGCAGGACATTTCACCCCAGGTGTCATTTCCACCGGGCATCCGTCACGGGACGGTCCTGAAAGTTCCGCAAAGTGTCATCCAACAAATCCAAAGCTCAAACCAGCAAATCAAACCAACAGGAAACTAAATATATGCGCAACTTAACGCAATCGGTTCTGCTTCTGACGGCTGGACTCGGAGTGGCCTCTCTTGTAGGCTGCGCCACCATGTCAACCCCAACCAATACCCTCGGAACCATCAGCCAGTCGCCTTTCGGCAAAACCTTGGATGGCACGCCGGTCGAGATTTACACCCTGCGCAACAGCAAGGGCATGGAGGCGCGCATCATGACCTATGGCGGCATCGTCCAGTCGCTCAAGGTGCCGGATAAAAACGGCCAGTTCGGTGACGTCGTGCTGGGGTACGACACCCTGGACGGTTACCTCACTAACAGTCCATATTTCGGCGCGCTCATCGGCCGGTACGGCAATCGCATCGGGGGCGGCCAATTCACCTTGGAAGGCAAGACCTACACACTGGCCACCAATAACGGCCCCAACTCGCTGCACGGCGGCATCAAGGGTTTCGATAAGGTCGTCTGGCAGGCCAAACCTTGGGTCACCGCCGGAGGCCCGGAATTGGAATTGACCTACCTCAGCAAGGACGGTGAGGAAGGGTTCCCCGGCAATCTCAAAGTCACCGCGGTCTATACCCTTACGGACAATAATGAACTGCGCCTGGAATTCACCGCCACCACCGACCAGCCGACGCTTTGCAACCTCACGCATCATTCCTATTTCAACCTGGCCGGGCAGGGGAACGGTGACATCCTTGGCCACGTCCTTTATATCAACGCCGATGCCACCACCCCGGTGGATTCCACGCTCATCACCACGGGCGAGATCAAGCCTGTGGACGGCACGCCGTTTGATTTTCGCCAGCCGGCTGCCATTGGCGCCCGGATCAATGATCCCGACACCGTCCTGCAATATGGTCCGGGCTACGACCACAACTGGGTCATCAACAAACCGTCCGGCCAGTTGGGGCTGATGGCGCGCATTTCTGAACCAACCACCGGCCGCGTCATGGAGGTGTTGAGCACCGAACCCGGTTTGCAGTTCTACGCCGGCAATTTCCTGGACGGCACCATCATCGGCAAGGGTGGCAAGGTTTACCCGCGCCGCTCCGCCTTCTGCCTGGAACCTCATCATTATCCTGATTCGCCCAACAAACCGCAGTTCCCCACCACCGAACTGAAACCGGGTGAGACCTACCACAACACCATCATTTATAAATTCAGCGTTCAATAACCACACCGGAAAAACCTAAATTCTATGAATGAAATAACCAACAGTGTGGAGACGGCAACCAACGCCCTTGCCATGACGTCAGTGGCAGGGGGAATGAACGGCACGGTGTTCAACGGCCTGGATGTGGCCGTCATCATCGCCTTTGCCGTCGGCATGATTCTGACCGTCTGGTTCTCCATGCGGAAGAAGAACGAGTCGGGCAAAGACTACTTCCTGTCCGGGCGCGATGCGAACTGGCTGCAAATCGGCTCCTCGATCTTTTCGTCGAACATCGGTTCCGAGCACCTCGTCGGTCTCGCCGGCGCCGGCTTCGTCACCGGCATGGCCATGGCGCATTGGGAAATGCACGCCTACTGGATCATCATTCTGGGTTGGGCCTTCGTGCCGATCTACGACCGCATGAAGGTGTTCACGATGCCGGAATTCCTCGAACTACGCTTCAGTCGCGGTTCGCGAAATGTCTTGAGCCTGCTCACCATGGCCAGCTTGGTGTTGACGAAAATCGCCGCCACGATTTATGCCGGCGACGTCGTCATCCGCACTTTGCTGAACGTGGATAAGATTCATGTTCCTGGTTTGGGCGACATAGACGTCTTCTGGGCCATCGCCCTGGGACTGGCGGCCACCACCGGTCTCTACACGATTTTTGGCGGCATGCGCGTGATCATGTACACCGCCGTGCTTCAGGCACCGGTGCTCATCTTCGGTTCCGTCTGCATCCTCTACATGGGACTGCACGTCCTGGGTCATGGCAGCCTTATTGACGGATGGCATGCCACCCTTGCGTCGGTCGCGGCTGCTACTTGGCACGGTGATGGTGTTCACCTTGTCCGTTCCATCAACGATCCCGACTGGCCGTGGCTGGCGATTCTGCCCGGTTCAGCCATCATCGGTTTCTGGTATTGGTGTACCGACCAGTATATCGTCCAACGCGTGCTTGCCGGCAAGAACCAGCAGGAATCCCGCCGCGGTACCATCCTCGCCGGCTTCTTCAAGCTGACTCCGGTGTTCATCTTCCTCGTGCCCGGCATGATCGCGTTTGCGCTCACCAGGACGCCCGGTGTCGGATTCAGCACCGGCGGTGACGCCGCCTATACCTCGCTCGTCGCCCAGATTCTCCCGCACGGCCTTCGCGGCATGGTCGCCTGCGGCATGATCGTCGCGCTCATGGCGTCGCTCGGTTCCAAGTTCAATGCGTCCGCCACGCTCTTCACGATGGATTTCTACCGTGAATGGTATCCGAACGCCTCCGGCAAAACCGAGGTGTTCGTCGGCCGGCTAGCCACAGCGGTGATTGTGTTCGTCGGCATTTGCTGGGTGCTGGTGATCAAAAATCTCCACATGCCGCTCTACCTGTATCTTCAAAACGTGCAGGGTTATCTCTCGCCCGCCATTGCCGTGTTGTTCGGGCTTGGCGTGTTCTGGAAACGCGCCACCGCCCCCGCCGCCCTGTGGGCTTTTGTCATCGGCATGGTCGGTGGTTTTGGCCGCCTCGCCCTCGACCTTATCATGCGAGGCGACGCCGATGCGGTGTCCAAGCTTAAGGGCGATCACTACCACGGAGTCATCACTCATGCCCAATTTGACACAGGAATGGCGGCTATTCGGGCCACACACAACGGTTTCCTGTTCGACATTTGGAACATTCACTGGCTCTATTATTGCGAAGGTCTCTTTGTGGTCACCGCAGCGCTGATGATCATTATCAGCCTCATGACCAAGGCACCGGACCCCAAGACCATCAAATACACCTGGTATGGTGCGACGCCGGAGGAAAAGGCCGCAACTAGAGCGAGTTGGAACGCCTTGGATGTCATTCTGAGCCTGATAGTTGTCGGCTGCGTCGTCCTGTTCTATATCAAGTTCTGGTAATCGACTCATCCGCTTCAAGGCTGCGGCACAAACATGCCGCAGCCTTTTCATTTGTGTCCTCAAGAATTCAATGAACCGGTTGTCAGCACCCCGACCGCCTCCGGGGTGGGCATTAATCCAGACAACAAGGCAGGGCCTTTTTCGATTTTCAATGACTGTCTTTCGCTTCTTCTTTCTTGGCAGGCGGCATCAACTCGGAAACATAATCTCAGGGCGCTTGACCCTGCCCGCCAGCCATCGCATTTGTGCTGATCGTTACGCTTGCTGAAGGCGGGGAATTCTTCTCGGTGTGAATCTGTGTGCCGTGACGACGAGTCTTGGAGCTTTGAATGGGTGGGAGCAGTAAGCCTGCTGCCAACACCACCCCGATGGCGACGATAATCAATGTCCGGTGCTTCTGTTTCATGGTGGAATCTTCCCGCTTTCGAGCAGGTGGAAAACATCGGTGCGGATTCTCGGTGGATCGGCATTCCAATTCTCGTCCCAGTGCCCATAAATCTCCCAACAAATCATCGCGCTGGGGATACACCCCGGCGAGGTGATGAAAGCCAGCCGGTGTCGGCGGGGATACCTGTGGAGGAGCGGCAACGGAATCGTGCAGCGCGCGTTGGATAATGCGTGGCTGCGGGAACAAAGCGTGCCGGACTTGAAGTCACAATGGATCAAAGTGCATTACGGAGGAGCGCCGGTTCCACTCAGGGACATCGCCTC
>Ga0265320_10000690_pt1 | contig 25733 bp, 19 predicted proteins | sample 4827metaG_FD_202087 | JGI IMG/M metagenome (GOLD analysis project Ga0265320, IMG submission 202087) | Rhizosphere microbial communities from Carex aquatilis grown in University of Washington, Seatle, WA, United States - 4-8-27 metaG | ecosystem: Host-associated > Plants > Roots > Rhizosphere >...
GTTCAGCCAAGGATCCGCAGATGTTCAACTACCATGAAACGGCCGGCGCCGTTGTGGCCCAGCATGGTTTCAGTAACATCATCGTTCAGGCCTGTATCGCGATTCTCTGCCTGGTCGGCTTCGAGTCGGTATCTTCGATGGGTGAAGAAGCCAAGAACCCAAAGAAGGACATTCCGAAAGCCATTCTTCTCTCATTGGCGATCCAAGGGGCATTTTGCTACCTGATCGAATACTTCTGCGCGAATTACTTCCTCAACAGCGGTTACACCATGGTCTCGGCCGGTGCGTCCAGCGCGCCCATCGGGGACATGATGAAAATCGTCGGGATGTCGGCCTTTGGCAGCGCCAACGCGGGTGTCGCCTTCATGGAGGTGCAAGCCTTCACGGTGTTTCTCGCACTGATTGGCACGACGCTGGCCTGCCTGAACACCGGAGCGCGCGTGACATACGCGATGGGCCGCGATGAGGAGTTGGGCGCGCACTTCGGCCTGCTGCATGAAAAGACGCTCTCGCCCCACAAGGCCATTTGGGCTCTGGGCATTCTCTCGATCTTCATCGGCATCGTCACGGTGGCGATCTGGGATGGCGGCCAGTCGGCGGATTTGGCGCCGCTGGACAAGCACAACTTCTGGTACAGCTTCGGCATTTTTTCGCCGCACGCCTATACCTGGCTGCCCAACACAGTGCTCATTGTCACCTTGATCAGTAACTTCGGCACGTTCCTGCTCTACATGACGACTTGCGTGGTGGCGATCGTGGCCTTCCGCCAACACCACACCTTCCACGGGTTCAAACACGTGGTGGTACCGGTGTTCGGGGTGCTGGCCAACTTCATCTGCATGCTGTTTTACTTGATTGGGCCGCTACCGGTGAATGGGTCCAGCCTGGTGGCAGGCATGAGCTGGCATGAGCCGTACATCGCGCTTGCAGTGGTGGCGGTGTGGGGCATCTGGGGCTTGGTTTACTTCGCGATGAAGAGCAAAGCGAAAAATAGGGAAATCTTCCTCACGCAAAAACCCGCCACTTCGACCTAGGCGCGCGGGCCGAACCTCCGTTGCCAACCTGAAATCCAGGCCCGGCCGGGAAAGCTTTTGCTTGCCCGGCCGGGCTTTGTGTTTTTTATATCAACCCCAATGCGCATTCGTTACGCCAAATTCACGACCACCGGACCCGTTCGACCCATCAACGAGGACTGGCTCGATTTTTGGGAGTCAGCGGACCCGCTGGTGCGCGACAAGCAGGGCAGCGTGGCGTTAATTGCCGATGGAGTGGGCGGCATGGGGCACGGGGAAGTGGCCAGCAAAATGGCCATCGAGGAAGCGATAAATGTATTCAAGGGGGCACCAGTCGAATTGGCGCCCGCGGCCATTTTGCGCCAGATGTTTACCCGGGCCTGCGCCAAAGTTTACGATGCCGCCCTCGTGCAAAGACTGGGACCGATGGCGACCACCATGGTGGCAACCATTATTCGCAGCCGCACCGCGCACATTGCGCATGTGGGCGACACGCGGGCGTACCTCGTCCGCGCCAAAACCATCCAGCGCCTGACCTCCGACCATATCGCGACGGCGTTGACGGTCAAATTGGGCCTGATGCTCGAACGCCAGGCCATGGCGAGCCCGCAACGCAGTCAGCTTACCCGCAGCGTGGGCACCGAGCCTTTTTGCCAGCCGGACTTTACCAGCGTGGAAATCCAGCATGGGGATTTTATCCTGACGTGCACGGATGGCCTGCACGCCTTTGTGCTGGATGACGAAATGGCGGACATCATTTCCAAAAGCCACCCGTTTGACGCCTGCCGCAAATTGTCAGCCTTGGCCGAAAAGCGCGGATCCGACGACAATCTTTCCCTGCAACTTCTCCAGGTCAATGACTGGGAAACGGTTTCGAAGAAAAAGGCCACGGTAGACCCGACCCAGAAGCCGTCGGCCCAGACTGGCGACATGCTGGTGGGCTCGTTGCTCGATGGCCGCTTCATCATCACGGACCTCATCGCCCGGAGCAACATGGCGTCTATTTACCGCGCGGACGACAAGCAGACGGGGGAATGTGTGGCCATCAAGCTGCCGCTCATGGCGCTGGAGAGCGATATCGCCGGATTCGACCGCTTTAAGCGTGAGGAGGAAATCGGCCTGAAGCTGAAACACCCCGAGGTGTTGCGCTATATCAAAGTCGAAACCAAGAGTCGGCCCTATTTGGTGATGGAGTTTCTCGATGGCGAAACGCTCGCCAATTTGTTGGCGCGGCAGAAGATGTTGCCGGAGGCTGAAGCGGTAAAAATCACCGCCAAGATTTGCGATGCACTAACCTACCTGCATCAGCAGGGCATCACCCACCGCGACCTCAAGCCCCACAACATCATGCTGTGTTCGGACGGCGGCATCCGGTTGATGGATTTTGGCATTGCCCGCGCCGAGGGCGCGCGGCGGCTGACTTTTGTCGGCTTCTCGCCGGTCATGGGGACGCCAGACTACATGTCGCCGGAACAGGTGCGGGGCAAGCGGGGCGACCACCGCAGTGACATATACAGCCTTGGGGCGATTCTTTATGAGATGGTCACGGGCTCGACGCCGTTCCAAGGCGAGAGCCCGTATGTTGTCATGAACGCCCGTGTGACCGGTGATCCTGAGGCTCCACGCAAACTTAACCATCATTTGACTCCGGTCCTGGAGGAAATCATTCTTCACGCGCTCGAACGGGACCCGGCAAAACGTTACGCAAATGCGGGCGAAATGAAAAGTGAGCTCGAAAACTACGAGTCGGTGAGCCTCACCAATCGGTACGAGCGCCTGCGCTCACCCCAGCCCTGGAGCGGGGCCCGCCGCATGGCGCCGATCGTCATCGCCATCGTGGTCTTGTGGGTTCTATCGTTTCTGGGTCTTTGGTGGTTCTTGACCACCCGGAAATGACCCAACCGGGTTGGGCATCCGGCGATTTCCCCTTTCCCAAAGGGCGGCAACGGCGGAGGGCCGGTTGGGATTTGCCTTTGCGATAATTTGGGGTGATTTCGCCCGTGGCAATGACGTGAAGGCCGCGTGCCAAATGCGCGGCGCCGCCTGGGATTTCAACAGCGGGGCAACAGCCGCGTGACATGTTGGCAAACTGGAACGATGCGCCCTGTTCATTCGCAAAGAAAAGCTTAGGGTGCGCGTGAACCACCACACCCAACCATGCCGCACCTCCAACTTTCCCGCCGCCGTTTCTTGCAGCAATCCTTTTTCTTCAGCGCCGCCTTCACCCTGGGCGCGCGAACGGAAATGTTTGGCGCGTCCGCTGAAATGCCGGTGGACGACGATACCCATTACTTGATGATTGGCGACTGGGGCTATGAGAAAACCCGCATTAACCAGGCAGCCGTGGCCAAGGGCATGAAGACGTATGTTGAGACTAAAAAGCTAAAACCTGAAGGCCTGTTCTTGCTGGGCGACAATTTTTACGGCCCCTTCAAGGGAGGCACCGATTGCCCGCGATGGAAGGACGATTTCGAGGACATGTATCCCGCCGCCTCCTTTCCCGGCCCCTGCTGGGCCATTCTCGGCAATCATGATTATGACGATGAGCCGGTGGACAAGCTCCAAGCTGAACTGGCCTACGCCAAGGCCAAACCGGGTACGCGTTGGACCATGCCCGCGAAGTGGTACCGCCTCGACTTGCCGGAGAAGAAGCCGCTGGCGACCATCCTGATGCTCGACAGTGACTACCACAATTCGGCGGTCTCGTTGACGGCGGAGGAAAAGGCCGCGCAAATGAAATGGCTGGTGGGCGAACTCGAAAAACCCCGCGCCACGCCTTACCTCATGGTCATGGGTCACCATCCGCTTTACAGTAATGGCCATCACGGCGACGATGACGCGCTCGTTGCGGATTGGGAGCCGCTCTTTAAGAAATACCGCGTGCAGTTTTATTTCTTTGGGCACGACCATGATCTGCAGCATCTCGAATTCGAAAACCACCCCACCTCGTTTGTCGGCTCCGGCGCCGGTGGCGCGAATCTCTACGAGATCAAAAAGCCCGAACGTTGTCCCTATGCCGGCGAGGTTTTTGGGTTTACCCACCTGCAACTCAACAAGGAACGCGTCATTGTTCGGCACTTTGACCCGGACTTGAAGCAGGTCCACGCCTTCAGCAAGGAGCCCGGCGGTAAAATGAAGATTTTGCCGTAATAATCAGCCCGCCGTCGCCGATTTGGCGGCCTTTTCCCGCGCTTCGCGCAGGCGCAGGGTCAGCGTTTCCGCCTCTTCCAGCCACTCCAATTTTTCGCGGAAGGTGGTTTTCAATCCAATGAGCAGGGTGTGCAACTCGGCGCCTTCCGCCGTGCACCATTGCCAGCCCGGATGGGCGTATAATTCTTCCTTGGTCATCGATATTTTTCTATTTTGTGCAATGCCTGAATGTCCTGCAAGTCTTTGTCGCGGCCCGCCGCCTGCTTCATGGCCACCAGCGCCGCAATCGACACGATGGGAGCCTTCAAGTCACCGCCGACCGGCAGCCGTTGCGCGGCTGCAAATTCCCGGGCAAAATCAAACGGCTCGTAAACAAAAACGTCAATGGGCGTGCGGCGATGGGCGTCATTCCACAGTTTCAAGACAATCATGTTTTTCTCCCGTCGCCAGATTTCCCGTTGGCTCGCACTCGCAAATTCTTCCGGTGTCACTGGAATCGACATTTGATAGCCGATCGCCTGCAGCGCCCGCAAGCCTTTGATAATATTGCCCGGCTCCAACCCGATGACCAAGTCCACGTCGCGGGTCAGGCGTTCGTAGCCGTGGGCGTTGACAGCCAAGCCGCCAACAATGAGGTATTGGACGTTCGCATCATTAAGCGTCCTTACAATCGCTTCGATGCTGCGAACTTCCATGGCAATAACGTTTTATTCCAGTACGTAGCTTTCGAGGCGGCGGGAGACTTGGGTGCGGGCAATCGTGACGAACTTGGGCACTCCGTTTTCGAAGGGCACCTTTACTTCGCCCTGGATAAGCGGTTGCGCATATTTGGTATATTGGAAGTTCAGACTCAGGCCATCTTCGTTAATCCACGTCGGTGGGAAGGGTTTGGCGCCGGCAATGACATCCGCGAGATTGGCGAGACCAGTTTCACACGTATAATGATCGCCATCGCCGCGGACGAGAATGACCATTTGGCCGGAATCGCCGGCCACGGCTGCGCGCACGGCGGCTTGGCCGCACAAATAGGCTTCGTCATTATCCACTTGGGACCCGCAATGGGCCGCAACCCGTTGGAGGAGACCGAGCTTGGACGCCCGGGCGCGGACGCCAAGTTGCTGTTCAAGGAGGTTCCGCAGGTGTTCACCGGCGTGGCCGGTGGTCGGCTGGCCGTAGGCATCCTTGGTGGTGCCGGCACCGACATAATTGCCGTTGGCATCCACAATGCCTTCGCCGACGACGACAAGGCAATAACGCTGGCGCTTGAGGGTTGCCTGCACGGCCTCAGTAAATTTCTCAGGGTTAAACGGAACCTCGGGCAGAACAACGAGGTGGGGGGCGTCGTCGAGCTGGTTTTTGCGCTTGGCCAGCACGGAACTGGCGGCGATCCAGCCGGCGTTGCGACCGCCAACCTCCAAAATGGAGACGAAATCGTGGTTGCTGGCGCTTTCGTGTTCGATAGCCAGTTCGCGCACGGCGGTGGCGACGTACTTGGCCGCACTGCCATAACCCGGGCAATGGTCCGTTACGGACAGGGCATTGCCAAAAGATTTGGGGATGCCGATTACCCGCAGGGCGTAACCCTTGGCGACGGCCATATCATGGACTTTAGCGGAGAGGGACATGGCGTCGAGGTCGCCAATGCTTAGGAAATACCGGACGTTGTGGGCCTCGCAAACCTGAACCAGGCGCTCAATGTCCTGATCTTTGGTTGATTGGTAGCGGGTGGTGCCGAGGGCGGCGCCGGGGGTATGCCGCAGGCCGCGAATGGTCTGCTGGGATTCTTCGGCCAAATCAATAATCTCCTCCTGAAGCAGGCCTTGCACGCCACGCAGAGCGCCATAAATTTCCTCGATTTCGCCGTGATTGAGGGCCTCAGTGACGACGCCAGCGAGGCTGGCGTTGAGGGCGGACGTGAGGCTGCCGTGTTGAGCGACGAGCAAGTTGCCAGTGAGTTCTTCTGCCATAGGGAGAGAAATAGGGTGAACCGTCGAAATTGGAGACCCGCAGGGGACTTGGCAACCTAAAAGCAATGGGGGGCCAAGAAAGGAGCAAAGGACCGGAGCAGCAAAGAGGTTCACTTTATCGCTAGGGCAAGGACCCAATGGTTCCTGGGCCCTGCCCACGGCACATTTATCCTCAGATCCTTTACTCCTACAGTTATAGAATGGGCTCGGGCTTCAAATTCGCTGCGGCGGGGAAGCGCTCGCGCCAAGGGAGCACGGCGCGCATCAGCCAGTCCACCTGGGCGGCGGCCGACCCGGCATGGGTACGAGTCTCGCGCCCTATGCGGTCCAGCGCCGTGGCGTCAAGGCGCAGGCGAGGGTCAGCAGCGAGACGCTGAAAGAGGTCATTTTCGCGGATTTTGCCGGCACGCAGGTCGCGCCCGGTGGCCACGGCATGCTCCTTGATGACTTCGTGGGCGGTTTCCCGGCCCACCCCGGCTTTGACGGCTTCCATAAGAATGGTGGTCGTGGCCAGGAAGGGCAGGTAATGGCGCACCTCCCGTTCGATAATCGCCGGATTGATTTCCATTTGAGCGAGGATCGTGAGGAAAGTCTCGAGCAAACCGTCGAGGGCAAAAAAGGAGTCCGGCAGCATGACGCGTCGCACCACGGAACAGGACACGTCGCCTTCATTCCATTGGTCTCCGGCAACGCCCTCAGCCATGGTTACATAGCCTCGCAGCACGACATGCAGGCCGTTAAGCCGCTCGCAACTGCGGGCGTTCATTTTATGCGGCATGGCCGACGAACCGACTTGGCCGGGGGCGAAACCTTCGCCGGCGAGTTCGTGACCGGCCATTAGGCGCAAAGTCTTGGCGAAGCTGGAAGGTCCTGCGCCAATTTGATAAAGCGCACTGACGACCGAAAAATCCAGGCTGCGGGGGTAAACCTGGCCCGGGGCCATGAGGGTGCGTTTCATGCCCAGGTGCGCCAGCACGTGGCCTTCGAGCTGGACGACTTTTCCAGCGTCGCCGTGAAAGAGCGTTAACTGGTCCAACTGGGTGCCGACGGCGCCCTTCAAACCGCGCACCGGGTAGCGCTCGATCAACTGGTCGAGCGCCTCGACCGCCAAAAGCATTTCTTCGCCAAAGGTGGCCAGGCGCTTGCCGACGGTGGTCAATTGCGCGACATTATTGTGGGTGCGCGCGGTCAGCAGCACGTTCTTGTATTCGGCCGCCCGCCGGCTCAAAGCCACCAACGCCGCCACGGACTTGAGGCGTACGAGTTGCAAGCCGTGGAAAATCTGCAGTTGCTCGACGCTTTCCGTCAGGTCGCGTGAAGTCAGTCCCTTGTGGATGTGTTCATGGCCGGCGAGGGCGCAAAATTCATCAATCCGCGCCTTGACGTCGTGGCGCAGTGTGCGCTCGCGCTGGCGGATGGAATCTAAGTCAATCTGCTCCTTCACGCGTTCATAAGCCGTGATGGCTTCCGCCGGAATCGGCAGCCCCAGATCGCGCTGTGCTTTGAGCACCGCGATCCAGAATTCACGTTCCAGCAGCACTCGCCCGCGGGGTGACCAAACGGCGCGCATGGCGGCCGAAGCATAGCGGGAGGCGAGAACGTTGGAGATGGCTTCCATGAGCGCGGGCACGCTAGCAGAATCCCGGCCCCCGAGCAAAGCGCGGAATTAAAAAATATTTGCTGGCGGCCGACACCGTTTGGACGGTCGAAAAATTTGCTTTCCGGGCGCTGGAGTTCCCGTATTCTGTGGTGCTTTGATCCCCATGAAAAGTACCCCCCCGCCTTATTTAGTCGTCTTGGGAATGTTGGGTTTTACGCTGGTGGCCTGTTCCACCAACGCTCCGCCAATGTCATCGTCTGCTGCGGCATCCGCGACGCCGGCTGCGCCCGTGGCCTTGCCCGCCATGCCCGCCCCGCCGGCAGTACCCGACAGTCCCCTGCGGCCGGCGGTGGTCGCCCAGCCTGCCGCCCCTGCGCAAGTGGCGGCGCTGGTGGCCGTCGCCGAACCCAGTCAGGCTTCGTCAGGAGGCGATACTTCCCCTGAGTCCGCTGGCGGGGTGGCCATTGACTTTGATTCGCAGGTGACGCCGTTCTTTGCCAAATACTGCTATTCCTGCCATGATAAAGAGGGCCGGGCGTCGGGGATCGGGTTCGATAACAAGGCGGACATTTTGCAAACGGTTGTCCCGGGCGATGCCGACAATAGCGATCTTTATGATGTTCTGGTCTCCCGTAAAATGCCCAAGGGGCGCATCAAGCCCACGGCCGAGGAAATCGAGATGATCCGCCAGTGGATTAACGAAGGCGCCAAGATTTCAAACAATATCCCGGCCGAGGGTTGAGTGGGAAACGGCGGTCGGCGGCCTAGGGCGGACCGGACGTTGCGCGCGGACGGCCCAAAACTTCTGCGGCGCGCTGCCCATCGAACGATTTTTCCCAAGTGGCCACAGCAATGGTCGCCACGCCGTTGCCTATGAGATTGGTGACCGCCCGGGCTTCATTCATAAAGCGGTCCACGCCCAGGAGCAGGACGAGGCCGTTGGCGGGAATTTGATGGAGGGAGGAGAGCGTGGCCGCGAGCGCGATAAAACCGGCGCCCGCAACTCCCGCGGAACCTTTGGACGTGAGCAGCAACACGGCGAGCACAAAAAGCTGGTCGCCCAAGTGCAGCGGCGTGTTGGTGGCTTGCGCGATGAAAATGGAGGCCATAGTAAGATATATTGCCGTGCCGTCGGGGTTGAAAGTGTAGCCGGCGGGCAACACGAGACCGACGACGGGCTCCGGGCAGCCGAGGCCTTCCAATTTTTCCATGAGGCGGGGAAGCACGGCCTCGGTGCTGACGGTGGCGAAGGTGATGAAGATCTCCTCTTTAATGTAGCGCAGGAATTTCCACAGGCTGACACCGCAATGGCGGGTGATGGCGCCCAGGACGACGAAAACGAAGAGGGCGCATGTTAAATAAAGAGCGAGCATCAACCGGGCAAGTGGGCCCAGGCTGCCCAGTCCGTATTGGCCAACGGTGAAGGCCACGCCGCCCAGCGCGCCGAGCGGGGCCAACCGCATGACCAGGCGAACCGCGAAGAAAAGGCCCTGCGTGGCTTTTTCCAGTAACCGGAACACCGGCTGAAGTTTGGCGCGGAAAAACGAAAGGATCAGGCCGGCGGCCAGGGCGGCAAGAATGACCTGCAGCATGGGATTGCGCGCGAGGGCTTCAACCACACTTGTGGCCGGCGGTGAATGCGGGGTGAATTTTGCCAGCGACGACGCATCGAGAGTTTTCGGGTCGATATTCATTCCCGCGCCGGGGCGGAGGACGTTGACGACCAGCAGGCCAAGCACCAGCGCGATGGAGGAGACGATCTCAAAATAAATCAGGGCCTTCAGGCCGATGCGACCGGCGGACTTCAAATTTTCCATGCGCGCGATGCCCGAAACAATGGTGCAAAAAACCACCGGGACGAGCAGCAGGCGCACAGTCCAGATGAACCAGTCACTTAACGGCTGCAGGGACTTGCCAGTGGCCGGAAAGAAATGGCCGATGAGCACGCCGGCGACCACGGCCGCCAGCACCTGGACGTACAGTTGGCCAAGAATTCCGCCGCGCGCGGGTTGGGGAGGCTTGGTCATGGCGGGCCGCGCAAACGGCAATCAATCGCTGATCGCCTTCATCTTTTTATAAAGTGCTGCCTTGCCCTCGAACCCGATGCCGGGCAAATCCGGCAGCGTGACATGGCCGTTGCTGACTTCGACACCGTCGGGAAATCCACCGTAGGGTTGAAAGAGATCGGGATACGATTCGTTGCCACCGAGGCCGAGGCCCGCCGCAATGTTGAGCGACATTTGGTGGCCGCCATGCGGAATACACCGAAGGGGCGACCAGCCGTGCTCGCGGAGCATGTCCAGGGTGCGCAAATATTCGACGAGACCGTAGCTGAGCGCGCAATCGAATTGGAGCCAGTCGCGGTCGGGCCGCATCCCGCCGTAGCGGATGAGATTCCGCGCGTCCTGCATGGAAAAGAGATTTTCGCCTGTGGCCATGGGTTTGACGTAGTGTTTCGCCAGTTCCGCCTGCAGCACGTAATCGAGCGGATCGCCGGCTTCCTCGTACCAAAACAGGTTGTAATCGGAGAGCATTTTGCCGTAGGCAATTGCCGTGGGCAAATCGAAGCGCCCGTTGGCATCCACCGCCAGTTGCTGGCCGGGCGCAAGTTCGGCCTGCACGGCTTCAATGCGCCGGCGGTCCTCGTCCAGCGGGGCGCCCCCAATTTTCATCTTCACCACCGTGTAGCCGCGGTCGAGGTAGCTCCGCATTTCTCGGCGGAGGCCCTCCAGATCCTTGCCCGGATAATAATAGCCGCCAGCGGCGTAGACAAAGATTCTGGGGTCGGGTTGCGCGTGGCCGTATCGTTCGGCGAGCAGGTGGAAGAGCGGCTTTCCGGCAATTTTCGCCACGGCATCCCACACCGCCATGTCAATTGTGCCGACGGCGACGGAGCGCTCGCCGTGGCCCCCGGGCTTTTCGTTGGTCATCAACCGCGCCCAGATTCTGTGCGGGTCGAGGTTGTCGTTTTCTTCATCCACCAACGACGCCGGGTCGGCTTCCAAAACGCGGGGGATAAAGCGTTCGCGCATGAGCGCTCCTTGCCCGTACCGGCCGTTCGAGTTGAAACCGTAACCGACCACCGGCCGGCCGTTGCGCACGACATCCGTGATGACGGCGACCACCGAACACGTCATTTTGGAAAAATCAATGTAGGCGTTCGCAATCGGTGAAGCAATGCGGGCCGTTTGTTCGCGAATCGCGGTGATGCGCATGGGGCGCGGAATTAAGGAATGAGGTGAAGGAGTTTACTTCGCGGCCGTTGGGTCCGCGCTGAGTTTAACTGCGAAGGGTTTGGCCTCCTGCGGCTGTATGAGCTCCTTGCCGCCGGTGATTTCGGGTATCAACGGAGCGTCGTGCAATTCAAGAACCACGATGTCGTTCTGGCCCTGCTTCAGCCAGTTCTGCGGAACGAATAACGAGCGCACCGGCCCGCGGTCCCAGAAGCGGCCCAAATTGTGGCCGTTGACCCAGACGACCCCAAAGCTCCAGTTGCTCATATTCAGAAAAGTGCCGCCGAGAGTGTTCAGAGTGAACGTGGCGTGGTAGAACTCGGGGCCCATTTGTGGTGAGGCGGCGGGTTTGAGGCTGGGAGCCGAGGCATAAGGCAGCGAATACATGTCCCAGCCGGTGAGTTCCAAGCCGTCAAGCGTGGCACCGCCGAGCAGGCCCTTGGCGGCGTATTGCTGGGTGCGGTCACTGGTGACGACGCTGATGCGGCCAAGATTATAAACCAGCAAATCCAAGGTCACGGGTCCCGATTCACTGACCACGATTCTGTTGCTGTCGGGGCCGTAGCCCATGAAGGCTCTGCCGGCGGTCTTGCCGTTGACCATGACGATGGTGTAGTCGCGCGCATCTTTTAGTTCGAGCGTGCCTTCGAACCCGTTCGGGAAAGTCTTGCGGTAGTCGACGAAACCGTAGTCCTGGTCCAGGTTTTCCATGGAGACTGGTTTGGCCGCGGTCAGTGTGGGCGTTGCGGGTAGCGTGGCCAGCAACGGCATCTTCTCGGTAAACTTAATCGCCGGGATTTCGATGACGGACGGCTCCGGCGGCGGGGCGGGCAGAGTCACGCCGAGGCGCTGGCCGATTAAATCGCGCAGGGCTTTGTATTTCGGGGTGGTGCGCCCGGCCTCGTCAATCGGCGCGCTGTAATCGTAACTCGTTTGCACGGAGTCGAAAAAAAGGGCACCATTGTCGAACCCAAAATTCGTGCCCCCGAAAAACACGTAGTAATTAAAGGAGTATTGGTGGTCGAGCAGGTACGAGGTCCAATTGACAATGGCGGGAATTTGGGCCTTGTCGTGATACTCCTTCGTGACGCCGTCACCCCAGCCGAGGAACCACGCCGGGTATACCTCGGGCACGAACACGGGATAGTCGCCGATGGCCTCCTTGCTGACGTTGTACATGGTGTCGTTGCTCAGGCCATTGCGGCAAATCATCACCCCGGGAATGCGGTATTCCGGATCGGTCCATTCTGGCGCATGGGTGGGATTGCAGACAAACAACTGCACGTCGAAGCCGGCAGCGCGAAAAATTCGATTGAGGGCGATGAGGTAATTGTTGTTTTGCGGGCCGCCCTCAGCCTGCGGATCGGTAATGCCGTATTCGTTGTCCAGCTGCACCATCAACAGCGGGCCACCCTTGGTGACTTGGAAGTCCGCGACCTGCCGGTAAACTTCGCCGATGTAGCGCGCGCACCATGACAAGAATTTCGGATCGGCGACGCGGATTTTCACGCCGGGATATTTCAGCGTCCAATAGGGCAGGCCGCCGTATTCAATCTCGGCGCAGCAATAGGGCCCGGGCCGCAGGATGCACCACATGCCGTTGTCCTGGCAAAGCTTGAGCACCCGCTTCACGTCGGTCATGCCGGTAAAAGTGAATTCGCCCTCCTTTTGCTCAACCTGGTTCCAGAAGAGATAAAAACTGATGGTATTCAGGCCCATCGCTTTGGCCTGTTTGATGCGCGTTTCCCAATCTTCCGGCTGAACCCGCCCAAAGTGCATTTCGCCGGAAAGTAGCATCGTCGGCTGGCCATCAATCCAGAACTGGTGGTCGCGTGCCTCAAATTTGTGCACCTTGCCGTCGGGCACAACTTTCGTTAGTGGAATCGGACCGGGGACGGTGGTTTGGGCGGTGGCGGTAAGGCCGAGCAAGCTGGCCAGGCAGCAGGAAGTAATGGGCGTCAACCAGCGGGTGAATTTGGGCGAGTTCATGGGAAGCGGGATAATTTTCGGATCCAATTACTGTGCCGGCGCGGGGTTTCCGGCGGCGGAGGCACCGCCGGCACTGTCGGCTGGAGCGGTGGTGCCACGACCGCGAAAACCTCCGCCCGTCCCGCGACCAAAGCCGGTACCGCGGACAGCCGTGCCCCGGGGACCACCGGCGCGGGGGCCGCCGGGAGCGCGCGTGAGGTCCACGGGAAAGGCATTTAAGGGCCCGGTAGCCAAATTGAGCCGACCGGCGATCTCCGGCGTTGTGGGTGCGTCGTGCAATTCGAGGACGACAATGTCGTTCTGGCCACGCTTCAGCCAGGCTTGCGGTAAGAACAGTCCCCGCTGCGTCCCCCGATCCCAAAACCGGCCGAGATTGTGGCCATTGACCCACACCACCCCGAAACTCCAATTGCTCAGATCGAGAAAAGTGCTGCCCAATTTATCCACGTTGAACGTGGAATGATAGAAGGCCGGGCCGTCCGCCGGGGCGGACGCCTGAAATTCTTCCGGCCCGCTGGCGACACGCACAACCACATCGCCGACGAGATAAGACGCGGCGGCCTGAAATTTTCCCGGTCCGTTGGCGTAGGGGAGGGAATAGATGTCCCAGCCGGTGAGGTCCTTGCCATCGAGGGTGGCGCCGATGAGGCCTTTGCGGGCGCGGGGCTCGCTTGCGGCATTGGTGATGACGCTTACGCGGCCTAAATTGTAAACCATGATGTCGAGCGTGCAGGGGCCGGTCTGGTCGAGGGGAATTTTATTGGTGTCGGCGCCGAGGCCGGGGTAGGACTCGCGCACGAGCTTGCCATTAATCATGACCAAGGCATAGTCCGTGGCATTGAGTTCGAGTGTGCCCTTGAGGCCGTCGGCAAATTTTTTGCGGTAAAGCACAAAGCCGTAGTCCTGATTGAGGTCTTCCATGGACACTGGCTTGTCGGCGGTGAGGGTGGGTTTCGCGGGGAGGGTGGAGAGGAGCGGTTCGCGGTCGGCGAATTTGAAGGCGGGGATTTCGATGACGGACGGTTCCGGCGGTGGTTCGGGCAGCGTCAGGCCCAGGCGGCGGCTGAACACCTCGCGGAAGGCACGGAATTTTTCAGTGGTGCGGCCGGCTTCATCAATGGGCGCGCCGTAATCGTAGCTGGTCTGGAGCGGGAGGTACTCGACGCAGCCATTGTTGAAACCGTAATTGGTGCCTCCAAAAAACATGTAGAGGCAAAAGGAATTCCCGGCATCTAGCAGGGAGTTAATCCGCGAGAGGTTGGACGCGAGGGGACTGCGGGTGGTATATTCATTGGCGGGTGTATGCCCCCAACCCAGAAACCATGCCGTGTAAACTTCGGGGACATAAACGGGAAAGTCGCCCAGCGCCGCGAGCAAAGGCCCGCCCGCTCGCCCGTTCAAGCCGTTCTGCTCTGCCATCACCCCGGGGAGAAGGCGCGAGGCCGGCTCCACTTGGGGGTCGCAAATGAACATCGGCACGTTGAAGCCGACGTCCTGAAAAATCTTTTGCAGCGATACCATGTAGTCGTTGTTGGTGGGGCGGCCGTTGCCGTATTCGTTCTCGATTTGCACCATGAGGAGCGGGCCACCCTTGGTGACCTGGAGATCGCCGACTTGTTGGTACACCTTTTCGATGTATTTCTGGCTCCATTCGACGTATTTCGGGTCGTTCGTCCGGATTTTCACGTCGGGATATTTGGCGGTCCAGGCGGGGATGCCGCCGTAATCCACCTCGGCGCAGCAATAGGGTCCGGGACGCAGGATGCACCACATGCCGTTGTCCTGGCAGAGCTTCAACATGCGGCGCACGTCGTTCATGCCGGTGAAGTCAAACGCGCCCTCCTTTTTTTCGACATTGTTCCAAAAGAGATAAAAGCTGATCGTGTTCAGGCCCATGGCCTTGGCCTGCTTGATGCGGGTGTCCCAGTCATCGGGCTGGATCCGCCCAAAGTGCATTTCCCCGGCGATGATCATGGTCTGCTCGCCATCGAGGAAGAACCCGTGGTCGCGCGCCTCGAATTTGTGCACTTTGCCGTCGGGCTTGATCGAGGACACGTGGAGGGCCGGGGCGCCGCTGGCCGCGGCCAGCGCGGCGGCGCCGGGTTGGGCGGAGGCCGTGCTGGTGCCAAAGCAACTGAGCACAAGCAGGGCTGTCGCAAGCGGCGCTCCTACCATGCGATGCCATGTAGGGGCGTCGCTAGTGACGGCCCTCCGCGTCATTTCAACCGGGCAAGATTTGGGCAAACGGACAACGGCAGGGACCTTCATGGGGTGCAGGGGTGGGGTGAGTTAAACTACCCAAACCCGCCCACGGCGCAAGCCTGCACACAAGACTTCCCTTTACCCGGGGCTAACTGCCGCGTCGCCTTCTCGCAAGCTCGCACCTTCAAACGATTTCAAAAATTGGTGGGGCCAAAATCGCGTCCGGCATTGCAAATTGACCTGACGGAATGGGAAATTGGCGGAGGGGGCGCACCCGTTTGCGCGATTTTACTTTCTTTGTAACAGAACCATCCTATCCATCCGCCCAATCCCTGTTAGTAAAACCAGGCAGTTTCCGACTATCTTGTGCCCTCTGCGTTCTTTGTGATATGAAATTCTTCAGATTGGCAGAATTGCGAATGTTTCGAATATTGCGAATATTGCGTTGGCCTTCGTCAGCCTTGGCCGCACAATTTCCCCATGAACACCGCCGCCTTGCCTATTCCCCATTCGTCCGACCTTCCCACGCCCGAGGATCGCAGCCTCGCCATGTTGGGACGGCGATTCTTGGCCTCTCATGGGCAGCGCTTGGGCGTGAGCATTGGCTTGATTGAAGATGGTCGGCAAAAAAAAATGGTCAAACTGCCCAGGCTGGCGATAATGTTCCTGGCGGAAGCGCTGGCCGAAATGGAGCAGGGGAACGCCGTGGCCATTGTCCCGGTCAAGGCGGAATTGACGAGCCAGCAAGCCGCGGATTTGTTGAATGTCTCGCGGCCCTTTCTGGTCAATTTACTGGAGAAGAAGAAACTGCCGTCCCGCAAAGTGGGGTCGCATCGGCGCGTGCTCTACAAGGACTTGCTCGCCTACAAGGCGAAAACAGATGCCGACCGCGAAAAAGTGCTGGATCACCTTGCCAAAGAAGCCCAGGAATTGAAAATGGGCTACTAATTCGCATCCGGCATGACTTCGCTCACCGCGCTATTTGACGCTGGTGTATTGTATCCCGCTCCGCTGCGGGACCTGCTCATGCAGCTGGCCTTGTCCGGTTGCTTTCGGGCGAAATGGACGGAGGCGATCCATGCCGAATGGATTCATGCCGTCCTGCGCGAACGCCCGGACTTGACTTGCCGACAATTGGGGCGCACGCGCGAGTTAATGAACCAACACGTGCAGGATTGCCTCGTCGAAGGCTACGAATCCCTGATTTCCTCTCTGGTCCTGCCGGATCCAAACGACCGGCACGTCTTGGCGGCGGCCATTCACGGGCACGCGGACATCATCGTTACCTTTAACCTCAAGCATTTTCCCGCCGCGGTGCTCAAGCCGTACGGCATTCGGGCGCGGCATCCCGATGAATTTTTGAGAAATCTCTGGATTTTGTATCCGACCGAGGTCTGCGAATGCGCGCGGAAGACCCGGGCGCGGCTGAGAAACCCGCCCAAAAGCGTAAAAGAATACCTCGATATTCTGGCTCAACAACGGCTGCCCGAGACGGTGGCTTTTCTGCGTGAAAATCGGGATTTGATTTAGAGCTGCGGGGGACGGCTCGGAGAGCCGTCTTTACCACCCCAAAAAATATCGCCAAAACGGACAATTTGCCCTGGTTCAATTCCCGCCGATTTTCATTCCGCATTCCCTATTCAGTGCTTATAGTCCTCCCCCATGCCCCGCAAATCGAAGCGCACCCCCACTTCGCCCGACTCCTCGGCCAACCCTCCCTCCGGCAGTATTTTTCTGCCGGAGCGTGTGGTCCACGCGGCGGACGAATCCCAAGTCGGCATCACCCACCCGCCGGTGCACCATCCCAAACCGGGCACGCGGTTTGCCAAAATCGCCCCGGCCCCCGCCCGTGGGCCGGCCGCAATGGACGATACCACGGAAACGCCCGAGGGCCAGCGCCTGGCCGACGACGCCACGCGCCACAAGAACTGGAAGCGCTGGGGCCCGTATCTTTCCGAGCGCCAATGGGCCACGGTGCGCGAGGATTACTCCGCAACTGGCGAATGCTGGGAATATTTCCCGCACGACCACGCCCGCAGCCGCGCCTACCGTTGGGGTGAGGACGGCCTGATGGGTTGGTCGGATCGCGAGTGCCGCCTCTGTTTCGGCCTCGCGCTGTGGAACGGGAAGGACCCGATTCTCAAGGAGCGTCTCTTTGGCCTGACCAACGCCGAGGGCAACCATGGCGAGGACGTCAAGGAGCTCTATTATTACCTCGATTCGACGCCGACCCATTCGTTCGCGCGCGCGTTGTATAAATATCCCCAGGCGGAATTTCCCTACGAGCGCCTCGTGGCGGAGAACAAATCGCGCGGCATTGATGCCCGTGAATTCGAAATTACCGACACCGGCGTCTTCGACGCCAACAAATATTTCGATGTCTTCGCCGTCTTCGCCAAGGAAGGTCCGAATGACACCCTCATCCGTCTCCGCATCGCCAACCGCGGCCCCGATGCCGCGAAGATTCACGTTCTGCCAACCGTGTGGTTCCGCAATACGTGGGTTTGGGGCTGCCGCTACGAGGGCTGCACGCTCAAGCCGCGCCTCTTTATGTCCGGCGACGGCGTCGTTCATGCCGAGCATCAGGATTTGGAGCCCTTTCTTTTTGCCGCCGACAAGGTGGACGGCCAGCCGGCGCCGGAATGGATTTTCACTGAAAACGAAACCAACACCGAGCGCCTCTACGGGCTGCCGCAATATACGCCGTATGTGAAGGATGCCTTTCACGAGCGGGTGGTCCACAATCGCGAGGCGGCGGTCAACCCGCTCAAGACCGGCACCAAGGCGGCGGCGTGGTATCAACTGAACATTCCCGCAGGCGAAGAGGTCATCATCCACCTGCGCCTCACCAGCCAGCGCGAGGCCCCGCTCAAATTATTTGGCCCGTCTTTTGACGAGATTATTGCCGACCGCGAATCGGAAATGAATGAGTATTACCATCTCCTGCGCCGCTCTTCGGGCGCGATGGGTGACCAGCATCTTCAGGTCATGCGGCAGGGCCTGGCCGGGCTGCTCTGGAGCAAGCAATTCTACCACTACTCCGTGCGCGACTGGCTCGACGGCGACCCCTCCCAGCCCAAGCCCCCCGCCGCCCGCCTCGAAGGCCGCAATGCCAATTGGGGACACCTGTTCAATCGCGACATTATTTCGATGCCGGACAAATGGGAATATCCGTGGTACGCGGCGTGGGACCTCGCCTTCCACATGATTCCCTTCTCCGCAGTGGATCCGCAGTTCGCCAAGGAGCAATTGCTGCTGCTCCTGCGCGAGTGGTATATGCACCCCAGCGGGAAAATTCCGGCGTATGAATTTTCCTTCGACGACGTCAACCCGCCTGTTCACGCCTGGTCCTGCTGGCGCGTTTACAAAATGACCGCCGGGAAGGGGCAACGCGACCTCAACTTTCTCGCGCAAGCTTTCCACAAACTCCTCATCAACTTCACCTGGTGGGTTAACCGCAAGGACCCCGAGGGCAATAACGTCTTTGGCGGCGGATTCCTGGGCATGGACAACATCGGCGCCTTCGACCGCAATATCGTGCTGCCGGGTGGCGGCCACCTCGAACAGGCCGACGGTACCGCCTGGATGGCCTTTTACTGCGGCACCATGCTCGCCATGGCCCTTGAACTCGCCGGTTACGACGATTCCTACGAGGGCGTCGCATCGAAATTCTTTGAGCATTACATTACCATTGCTGACGCCATGAACACTCTTGGCGGCACCGGCCTCTGGAATCCCGATGTCGGATTCTACCAAGACCAGATTTCGTGCCAGGGCACCACCCTGCGCCTCCCGGTTCGGTCCCTGGTCGGCCTGATCCCGCTGCTGGCGGTCGAAGTGCTCGACGAGGAAGTGATCGCGCGCCTGCCCCAGTTCGGCAAACGCATGCGCTGGTTTTTGGATCACCGGCCGGACTTGCGCCAGCACATCTCCTGCATGGAGCAAGGCGGCGTGCGCACCGGCAAGATGCTCCTGGCCATCCCCGCACGTGACCGCCTCGAACGCGTGCTGAAATACGTGTTCGACGAGAACGAGTTTCTGTCGCCCCATGGCTTGCGGAGCGTGTCGAAGGTTCACGCGGAACACCCGGCGCGGATTGTTCTCGATGGCCGGGAATACAGCGTGGATTACGTGCCCGGCGAAAGCACCACGCGGCTGTTCGGCGGCAATTCCAACTGGCGCGGACCGATTTGGTTCCCGGCGAATTATCTGCTCATGGAAGCCCTGCAGCGCTACGATTTCTTCTACGGCGACGGCCTGATGGTCGAATGTCCTACCGGCTCCGGCCATCACGTGACGCTCGGCGAGGCCGCAGACGAAATTGGCCGGCGCCTCGTCAGCGTCTTTCTCCCCGACGCAACGGGCAAACGCCCGTGCCACGGCGAGGATGCGCGCTACGCCAAGGACCCGAATTACAAGGATCTCATTCTATTCTACGAATACTTCCACGGCGACACCGGCCGCGGCTGCGGCGCCAGCCATCAAACGGGGTGGACCGGCCTGGCCGTGAAGATTATCCAAGAACTGGCCCACCGGGGGAAATTATAAATTTCCAAGCGTTCTAGTGCTTAGTGCTTAGTGTTTTAGTTCTTCGCGAAACCGCACATTCAACATGGCAGGCTGCCTGCGGGGTTTATATGTGGGACTTCGGAGTGAAGAGCACTAAGCACTAGAACACTAAGCACTAAAACACTTCAGCTTGTTTCATCCGTTTCATCATGCCCGAGGCGCGCTTCCGCCAGATCAATATCGAGCTGAATCCGGCGTAGCACCTCGTCATTGATGGCCCGGTTGTTGCGGAGTTTGATGATCATTTCCCGTTCGGCATCGAGGGCCTGCTGCGAGAGTTCCTCATATTCGGAGGAATACAGGCTGACGCCGGTGGCACCGTTCGCGGCCGTTTCGCTTTCCAATTGGCGGATGCGGTCTTCGTATTCCAGTTTGAGGCGCTGCAGCGTGTTGGGCTTCACCGGACGGACCTGATGGAGTTCGCATATCCGCGACAGCGCCGCGCGATTCGCCGTGAGCCGGGCGTGCCGCTCCTCTTTTTCCGCCGAGTGATCTTCCTCCAGGTTCAACCAGCGAATTACCGGTTGCATGCTCAATCCCTGCAATACCAGCGTGCCGAAAATCACACTGAAGGTTAGAAAGAATATCAAACCCCGGTCGGGAAATGCCGTGCCGTTGGCGGTGGCCAGCGGCAGAGCCAGCGCCGCCGCCAGCGAATCGGCCCCGCGCATCCCCGTCCAGCCTATCAAGACGACTTCCTGCCAGGGCGGCGCGGGATAATCCCGGCGAATTTTACGGCTCAGCGCGCGCGGGACATACGTCACGACCACCGTCCAGACGAGACGAATCACGATGACGAGAACGATAATCAGCAGGGCGTAGACGATGGCCTGGCCCAGGGAATGTCCGGCGAGGGAATTCCCGTCGAGCGATTGCACGACTTCCGGCAACTGCAGACCAATCAGGATGAAGATCAGCCCGTTGAGGATGAATCCAACTTGCTCCCACACCGGCCCCGCCTTGAGGCGCGTGCGGGAATTGATGACTTCCGGGCTGCGCCAGCCATTGTACAGTCCGCACACAACAACCGCCAGCACGCCCGACGTGCCGAGTGCCTCGGCCGCCAGATACGTCGCGAAGGGGGTCAGGAGCGACAGGGTGATTTGGACGGGAGGGTCGTCCATTCGGCGATGAATGGAGGTCGCAATGAAGCCAAATGCAAGACCGACGACAATTCCACCCAAGCCCACCAGGACAAATTTAAAACTGGCGTCGGCCAGGGAGAAAGAACCAGTCACCACCGCCACCACCCCAAACCGGTAGGCTACGAAAGCCGAGGTGTCATTGACCAGACTCTCCCCTTCCAGAATAGTCACAATGCGCCGGGGCACCCGCAGTCGATGCGAGATCGCGGTCGCCGCCACGGCGTCCGAAGGCGAGATAATGGCCCCGAGCACGAAAGCTGAGCCCAACGCCATCCCAATAAAAGCGTGGGCGAACAAGGCCGTCACGAGGATAGTGAAGAACACCAAACCAATGGCCAACAGGAGAATTGGCCGCAGTTCGGCGCTAAAATCCCGCCAGGAGGTGAAGAGCGCCGCCGGATAGAGTAATGGGGGCAGGAAGAAAACAAAAATCAACTCCGGATCAAGGTTCAGTTTCGGCAGACCAGGGGCGAAACTCAGGCCAAGTCCGCCGATAACCAGCAAGACAGGATAGGGGATCTGCCATTTCCGCGCCAGCACCATCAATATCGCCACCACCACCAGCGATACCATGATCAACTCCACCACGCCGACCGTGGTTGACGGGGCTGGCGGTATGCCGGCGCTGAGTAAGAGCGGGGATGGATACATAGTGCTCTAGTTTCTAGTTTTTAGTTCTTAGTTTGGGATTAATCCCGGATTGGGTGGATTGGCCAACTAAAAACTAAGAACTAGAAACTAAAGCACTTTTAAAGCGTCCTTCCCCGCAGTATCCCCCCAATCCCCTTCCCCCCACGCCCAATGCCGGGTCCTGGGCTGGGGCTGAGTTTCTCGGCGTCGGACCTGGCTTTGAAACGGGATTCAAGGGGCGCGCCGTCCAATTCGGCCTCGATGCACCATTGAACATACCGGCTGAGCGAAAGTCCGACCTCTGCGGCCCGGGCCGCAGCGCGCCCGCGGAGGCTGGGAGACATGGAAATGCCGATGGTCCGATGTCGGTCGTCGGGCTCGGCGGGTGGCTCGGGCGGCACCGAAGAGGCGGGTGGATCGATATCTTTCGGGCCCGAATCCGGCGGTTTAGGTCCTACCTTCCTCCCGCCCGAAGTATCGATGACATGGGAGTGAAGCGAAGTCAGAAAGTCATGGGCCATAAGATCTAAGGTACGTTATTCACAATAAAAGTCAAGAGTATAGTATATTGTTGTGTTTAATTTCTTATTTTTGTTTATATTCTTAATATGTTTGTAATGAGCATGATACATCGAGCTCCGCTAAGCGGGTCCGGAGGCCCCGCCTAGCTCCGACCGCTCTTCGGGCTGCGTACAACTTCGATCGGGCGTCCCACCAGCCAATCGAGCCGTCTAATCCCCGATCTTGGACTTTCCGGCTCTACTTGCTATCTTCCCTGTCACGTCCTCCCTTGGCCGGACGCTACTTACCGAACCCTGCATGGAATCTGACCGCGAACTTCTCCGTCAATACGCCCAAGAGGGCCGCGAGGCCGCCTTTGCCGAGGTCGTGCGCCGGCACATGGATCTGGTGTATTCCGCGGCGCTGAGGTTGGTGGCCGGCGATTCGGCTTTGGCCCAAGACGTCACCCAAGAGGTCTTCACCACGCTCGCACGGAAGGCGGCGGCGCTTTCCACCCGCGAGAATTTGCTGGGTTGGCTGCACACGACGACGCGTTACGCCGCCAGCGTCGCCGTGCGGGGGGAACGGCGGCGGCGAACGCACGAACAGGAAGCAGGCACGACCATGCATGACCAACCCGCCACCACCGCCATGGATTGGATGCAACTTCAGCCCGCCCTCGACGACGCCGTGGGCAGCCTCCGCGCCGTGGACCGAGAGGCCGTGCTGTTGCGCTTCTTCCAGGGCAAGAGCCACCGCGAAGTCGGGGCGGAGTTGGGCTTAAACGAAGCTCTGGCCCGCAAGCGCATCGACCGCGCGTTGGAAAAACTGCGGGTGTACCTGTCGCGGAGGGGAGTGACCGTGTCGTCAGCAGTGCTGGCCGGGGCGATGACGGCGAACTCGGTACAGGCGGCGCCGGCGGGGCTGGCGGGGAAATTGGGCGTGGTGGCGGTGGCGCAGGCAGGGAAGGTGGGCGTGTTTGCAGGCATATTAAATGGAATTACCATGCACACAAAAACCAAAACAGGCGTCACAGCCATCGTCCTGCTGGCATTGGCCGCCGTTCCCATGGCGTTGCATTCCCATCAACTGGCCAAAATGGACGAATTAAGCGCCGATTTGGCGCGCCGGAATGCAATTCTATCCGCGCAGGTAGACCAGTTGCAGGCTAAGAGCAAAGGCCAAAACTTAACGTGGGTGGTGTCAACGAAAGACTCGGGACTAATTCCTGTGGAACTCGCGGCAATCAAGAATCTATCTTTTTCGATTGCCGACGCAAATTTCACTCTGAGCAAGGAGGCGATCGGCCTCTTGGGTCTCTCTCCTGATGAAGCGAGTCAGGTGCAGAAGATTTTGACCCAGTTGCGGGACCAAGTGCAGAACAACCTTCGGGCCTCCGTGAAGGAAATTGCTCCTAAAGATGTGGCCGATTCAACCACCCGCAGATTTCTCGACAGTAATTCCGGCAAGCAATCTGTTTATCAACTGCCGGCGATGAGCGATGACGCGCTTGCCTCCTTGCAAAAATGGTTTTCTGACAATATCGCTGGCGTAATTGGGCCAGATCGCGCCGACGTTTTCGTCTCCAAGGCGGCAGAATCCCGGGATTTCTGGCTGCAACCGGGTGAGCATGGCACGATTGCTTTTTCAGATTACCTGGAACTAGACGGCAAAACCATGGGAACGGCATGGAATGTTCAATTGGTTAGTAGCAAAGTTGGCAATTTCAATTCCGGAACCCGGGGTAGTAAAGGAGCCATTCCGACCCAATGGTCGTTCCTGTTTAAGGAATCCAATAGTCCCGCCCAAGTTGCGCAAGGAATGCCGCCGCCTCAAATCCGCGCCATTCAAGACAACCTTCGCACCATCGGCGCGATGGCCCAGACGTACATGGGCGAGAAAGGGGTAAAGCAAGTCACCTACGACGAGCTGACCTCCGGCCCTGATCCGTTTGTCAAGCCGGTCACGCCAGTTTCGGGGGAGGATTATCGGGAAATCGTGGTCCACCAAAATGACACAACGATATCCATTAATGCACCGGGCCTTGGGATCATCTCGTTCAGCTTGTAGAATAAATTGAAGAACCAATTGCCATGTCCGCCACCACCAAAACGCTGCTGTTAATCGCGGTCATCCTGGGCCTCGAGGCAATTTTAATAGTTCTGCAAGATCGGCGGATGGCCGAGGTGGAAAAGCTTAATGCCGATATGGTCAAAAGGAACGTCGCGCTTCAGGCGACCGTGAGCCGCTTGACGGCTAAATCGGAAAGTATTTCCGGCCCCCCGCCATCGGCGCCTACGCCCCTTCAGCCAACCGTGAGCGGCGCGAAGCCAATTGGGGTCGACAAGGAGATCCTTAAATCCATCCACTTTGACTTGGTTGACGAGAATTTCATACTTACCGATCTGGCGAAAGGTGCTTTGGGGCTCACGCCGACGGAGGCTAATCAAGCACAAGCCGTGCTCAACGAAATGAAAGTTCGGATTCAAGATTACCAGCGAGCAAATCTAAAACAAGTGACCCGGGAGCAAATGGAAGAGCCGGGGAATTGGGATTATGTCTTTGAAGCTCCGGGACACGTAACCCTTTACCAAATTCCCGAAATGAGTGACGGCCAAAGAGCGTCCCTGCAAAAGCTATTCTCGACGAATTTGACGAGCGCCGTTGGCTCGGATCGGGCTGATGTCATGTTACAGAGGGCCATGGTCTCCGATGCGTTATGGCTCGGGAAAGGCGAGCACATCGAGCTGGCCTTTCGAGACAGCGCAACTTCCAATGCGGGTGGACCCTTAACCGAGTGGGATGAGGACATCTATAACAGCAGCGGGGGATCAGGAGGAACGCACGGACAAAGCAAGGGCCTAATTGCCCCGAAATGGGCTTATCTGTTTGAGTTGGCGCCCAATGGGACGCGGGTACCAATCGCACCTTCGCGTTAATTCCTTCACTTCCCCGCAATCACTTCCTTCTCCGTCTGCGTCTTCAAAAACGCCAGCACATCCTGGAACTTGCTCAAATTCGCCGAATCCGCCGTTACCAGGTTTTCGTGGGCCTTCAAAATCATCCGCGCGTTGGCCAATTCCTGCTCATCGGGGGTAATCAGCGCCCGGGCCTGGTCGGGGGAGAAATTCATCGGGTAGTCGCCGCAGTCCACGCAGAGGAGGCGGTGGAGGCCGAGATTGCGGACGAGTTCCAGGTTTCGCGGGCTGAGGCCCATGAGGCTAATGACGCCTGGGGGCGTCGCCTTGGCGGCGTCCATCGCGGCGCCGGCGATGAGGCCGAGGAAGGTCGAGTCCATGCCCGTGCAGCGGGTGAAATCGAGGACGAAGCGGCGCCGCCCGGATTTGAGCAGCTTTTCGAAGAACTGCGACACGGGGGCGCAATTCAGGTAGCTCGCCCGGCCGACCACCGTCAGCACGATGGGATCGCCGTTGGTGTGGACGAGGAAGATGGGTGCTGTCGTGTCGCTAGCCATGCAGAACGGTGGACGGAAGGGTGGAAAGGGTTGATTCTACCACTAAGGGGAGGACGGGTGGCAAGGAAAAGAAAGGGGCCGAGGGACAGAGGGACAGAGGGACAGAGGGACAGAGGGACAGAGGGACAGAGGGACAGAGGGACAGAGGGACAGAGGGACAGAGGGACAGAGGGACAGAGGGACAGAGGGACAGAGGCTTCTGATTGCGAAGGGATTTATTGAATCGATTCTTTGACTAAATGGCGAGAGCGAACGAAGA
>Ga0265320_10000691_pt1 | contig 25694 bp, 21 predicted proteins | sample 4827metaG_FD_202087 | JGI IMG/M metagenome (GOLD analysis project Ga0265320, IMG submission 202087) | Rhizosphere microbial communities from Carex aquatilis grown in University of Washington, Seatle, WA, United States - 4-8-27 metaG | ecosystem: Host-associated > Plants > Roots > Rhizosphere >...
GAAGACAAATGATCCTGGGCGGTTGTTGCGATCGCCCGCAGGACGTCGTTCAGACGGGGGAGGTCTCCCGGAGTCACAACTTCCCCTCCGGCCCGCTCCCAGCCGTTTGCGCCCGGCCAGAGCCCCCGCGTCAGGAACTGCTCGGCGGCCCCGGAAAGGCCGGCCACCTGGAGGTAGTCCTTCTGGTCCTTCTCGTCCCGCGCTCCGGTCACCCGCCCCTGCGGGATCGAGGCAATCCGGCCGCTCGAGATGTAGGCGAGGTCATTCAGGAGGACAAAGGGGCGCGAGTCGACGAGCGTCGTCGCTGGGCGGGGCAGCTCCCCATGCAGGTAGCGGTAGTACTCGGTGTGGTTTTCCAGGAGGCCGTCGAAGGGGTCGAGCGGGATGCGCTCGACGCGGCCGTCGCTCCAACGCACCTCCGCGTGGCTCCCGACGACGTAGTCGATGGAGGCCTTGTCGCAGAGGATTGTCTCGACGTTGACGCTTGGCCCGGCGCACGCGTGCGAGACCGCGAAGCGCATGGTGATGCCCGCGGTCGTGTCCGTCTCGACAAAAAACGTATCCGCCCCCTCGATCGCGTGCGCGCGGTAGAGCTCGGCGCGCACGGCCGCAAGCTGCGACCAGCTGAACAGTTCGGGGCCGCCCGTCCAGAAGAGCATGTTGTGGACGAAATGCGCCATTGCGTTGCCGAAGCAGGAGTCGAGCACCACGCTGCCATCTATGAAGATGCGACCGGCCCAGTCGTTGCGCGCGAAATAACTCGCCGGCCGCGGCCAGAGCGCGCTCAGCGTGGCTCCGCGGACGGCGCCGAACTCCCCCGCCAGCAGGCGTTCCTTCAGGGCCAGGCGAGGCTTTTCGACGATGAAGTTGAAGCCGACCAGCGAGGATTTTTTCGCCCGGCTGTCGGCGACGATCATCCGCTCGAGCTCGAGATAGTCGAGCGAGGGGGGCTTTTCCAGGTAGGTGGGAATCCCGCAGGCGGTCGCGGCATCGTGCATCTGCGCATGCAGCTGGATGGGCGTGGGCACCACGACGAGGTCGAGCTGCCGCTGGCTGGCATCGAGCATGGCCCGGTAGTCGTTGAAGACGCCCACGCCGCGCTGCGCGAGCTTCCAGGCCTGCTGGGTGTCTGCGTACAGCGACGCCTGGGGATCGCAGGTGCACACGAGCTTGGCGAGGCCCCGCTCCTCCAGCCTGAGGACGGTGCCGTGGTGCCACCCGGCGTATCCGCCCATCCCGATGATGCCGATTCGAATGGGAGGCTTCACACGATCTTGAACTTGGGCAGGTCCTGGCCGTCAATGAGGCCGACTGGCCTGCCCCGGGCGTTCACAACGATGAGATCGTCGATCTTGTGCGCGCCGAACAGGCGGAGCGCATCCACAGCAAGGGAGCCCTCGGGAATCGTCTTCGGGTGACGCGTCATGAAGCGGGACGCCGGCTGCTTGAGAAAGCCGGGGCCGGTGAGCGCGCTCCGGCGAAAATCCCCGTCGGTGAGTATGCCCGTGAGTTTTCGGGTGCGCGGATGGACGAGGGCGATGCTTCCGCTCCTCGCCTTTGTCATGGCGAGGATTGCGTCCTGGGTGCTTACGGATTCGGGCGCCACGGGCAGCCGGCTGCCCGTGCGCATGATGTCCCTCGCCTTGAGGAGGAGGACGCGGCCGAGGTTGCCGGCCGGATGATACCGGGCGAAATCGTCCCGGGTCAGCCCCCGCGCCTCGAGGAGAACCATCGCCAGGGCGTCGCCCAGGGCCAGCGCGGCCGTGGTGCTGGCCGTGGGCGCGAGCTTGAGCGGGCAGGCCTCGCGCGGCACGCGGTAGATGAGGCGGCGGTCCGCGTTCTTCGCGAGCTCCGAGTCCGGATGTCCGGTGAAGGCGACGATCCTGAGCCCGAAGCGGCGGAGGATGGGCATGAGGCGCAGCAACTCCTCGGATTGCCCGCTGTTGCTGAGAAGGATGGCGAGATCGCCCTCGTCGCAAAGGCCCAGGTCGCCGTGCAGCGCCTGGGTTGGGTCGAGGAAGCAGGAGGAAACACCGGTGCTGTTGAAGGTCGCCGCGATCTTTTGGGCGATGTGGGCGGACTTTCCCACGCCGCTGAAAACGAGCTTTCCGCCCGCCGCTATCGCCGCCTCGACCGCGCGCGCCGTCGCTACGAACTCCTTTCCGAGTCCCAGGGCCGTGGCCCGAAGCGCCTCGCGCTCGATGCGGATGCATGCGCGGGCGCGGGCGAGTGCGGGTTTCGAGGCTAGGGCCATTTAGGATTGAAGTGGACGAATCGAGGGCGGAATTTACGCGTCGTGCCGAACCCTTCAATCCCATTCCCGGCCTAGCGCGTCAACCCACCATGCGCGCATTCCGTCCGAAGGCGATTGGTCTCTTTGCGCTGGCCGCGCTCCTAACCCTGTCCGGCTGCGGCGGCGACAACGCCGCCCTTCCCGCGGAGACCGACGAGCCGCTGTACCGGGAGGGCCTGGAGCGGAAGCGGGAGGGGCACACCCAGGAGGCGCTCGACGACTACCTGAAGGTGATCGCGAAGCGCGGCGAACAGGCGCCGGAATCGCATCTCGAGGCGGGCCTCATTTACCTTGAGTACATCCAGGATCCGGTCGCCGCGATTTATCACTTTCGGAAATACCTCGAGCTGGAGCCGAACTCCCGGCAGGCCGCGAACGTGCGTGCGCTGATCGACACCGGAAAGCGGAATTTCATCCGCACACTGCCGCTCGCGAGCCCGTCGATGGAAAGTTCCCAGGGGCAGACGGACCTGCTCGATCAGGTCAACCGGCTGCAGCGCGAGAACGACGAGCTGAAGGCGCGGCTCGCAGGCTACCGCAATGAGGCAACGCCTCTTTCGGCTACCCACGTCGCCCCGGACGCCGATAGCGCGCCGGCCCCCGTCTTCGTGTCCGCGGCCGCGGATGTGGAGACGCCTGCGGCGGTGCCCGCCTCCGGCTCCGGCGAGTCGGCCTCGCCGCCGCCGGACGCCCCCGCTCGCGCCCGTCCGCCGCCCCCCGCCCCGGCGCAAGGGCGCAGCTACACCGTCCAGCCGCACGACACGCTCTACGGCATCGCAAAGAAGTTCTACGGCTCTGCCACGAACGCGAAGGTCCAGGCGATCCTGCAGGCGAACCGCGGCGCCCTTCCGGGGCCGGGAGCCCTGAAGCCGGGCATGGAGCTCAGGATCCCCTGATTTTCCCAGTCCATGCCCCCGACCTCGCGCCGGACAGCAGTCCTTTCCGAGTCCGTAATCCGGGAGATGACGCGGATCGCGCAGCGTCACGGTTCCATAAACCTTGCACAGGGTTTCCCCGACTTCGACCCCCCGCGGGAGCTCCTCGAAGCCGGCAAGGCGGAGATGGACGCGGGGCACCATCAGTACGCGATCACCTGGGGCGCTCCGCCGCTCCGGGCCGCTCTCTCTGAAAAAATCGCGCTATTCTCCGGGCTGGCTGTCGATCCGGACGCGAACCTCGTCGTGACCTGCGGGGCGACCGAGGCGATGATGGTCGCCATGATGACGGTCTGCGACCCGGGGGACCGGGTCGGCCTGTTCTCGCCCTTCTACGAAAACTACGGCGCCGATGCCATTCTGAGCGGCGCCGAGCCGGTCCATGTGCCCCTGCATCCCCCCGATTATCATTTCGATCCGGGCGAGCTGCGGCGGGTGTTCGCCGGCGGAATACGGGCTTTTGTGCTCTGCAATCCGTCGAATCCGACAGGCAAGGTGTTCACCGGGGAGGAACTGCGTCAGATCGCAGCCCTGGCGGCCGAGTTCGATGTCTTTGTCATCACCGACGAGGTCTATGAGCACATCGTCTTCCCTCCGCACCGGCATGTTTATTTCTCCACGCTGCCCGGCATGGCGGACCGCACGCTGATGTGCAGCTCCCTTTCGAAGACGTTCGCCATAACCGGCTGGCGAATCGGCTACGTGCACGCGGCGCCGGCAATCATCGCCCAGGCCCGCAAGGTGCACGACTTCCTGACGGTCGGCGCGGCCGCCCCGCTGCAGCACGCGGTCGTGGCCGGCCTCAGGCTTCCCAGGTCCTATTATGACGGCCTCGCCCGCGAGTACGCCGAGAGGCGCGACATCCTGCTCGGATACCTTGACCGGACGGGCCTGCGCTACACGCGTCCGCAAGGTGCGTATTATGTGATGCTCGACATCTCGCCCTTTGGCCGGGGCTCCGACGTGGAGTTCGCGCACTGGATGACGCGCGAGATAGGCGTGGCGCCCGTCCCGGGCTCGAGCTTCTTCGCAACCGGGGAGAACAGGTATGTGCGGCTGAATTTCGCGAAGCGCGCCGAGACGCTCCATGCGGCCGGAGAACGGCTCCTGAGACTCAAACGCTAGCAATCGCCTCGTCCAGGACGGCGAGGAGAAAGTCCGCATCCGCCAGCGTGATGCACATGGGCGGGGCGAAGCGGATCGTCTGGCCCCAGAGGCCGCCCTTGCCGAGCAGCAGCCCGAGTTCGCGGGCGTTCTCGAGCACCCGTGCGCATTCGGCCTTGGCCGGTTCCTTGGTGACGCGGTCCTTCACGAGCTCGATGCCGAGCATCAGGCCCTTGCCGCGGACGTCTCCGATGATCGGATGCTTTGACTTGAGCTTCTCGAGCCCGGCCAGGATGTGCGCGCCGAGACGAAGCGAATTCTCCTGGAGCCTGTCGCTCTCGATCGCCTCCAGCACCGCCTTGCCGATCGCGCAGGATACCGGATTGCCGCCGAAGGTGTTGAAGTGGACGCGCTGCGTGAGCGAGGCCGCGATCTTCGGCGTCGTCACGACCGCGGCGAGCGGGCATCCATTCCCAATCCCCTTCGCCATCGTGACGATGTCGGGGATCACTCCCTGCGTCTCGAAGCCCCAGAAATGCGTGCCCGTCCGGCCGAAGCCGGACTGCACCTCGTCGGCGATGCAGAGTCCGCCGGCGGCGCGCACGTGCTCGTAGGTCTGGCTGAGATAGCCGTCGGGAAACACGACGACCCCGCCTACTCCCTGGATCGACTCCGCGATGAATCCGGCGATCCTGCCGGACGTCGCATAATCGATCACCTGCTTCACATCGGCCGCATACTTGGCGCCCGCACGCGGGTCGTCGCGGCCGAACGCGCCGCGATAGGGATCCGGGGCGATCGCGTGGTGCACGCCAAAGCTGTGCGGCACGTTGAACTTCCACGTGCTGTGCGCGGTGGCGGCCATGCCGGAGGCGTTGCCTCCGTGGTAGGCATTCCGAAGGGCCACGAGGTCGAAATTCCCGGTGTGGGCCCGGGCCATCAGCGTCGCGAGATCGTTGGCTTCGGAGCCCGAGTTCACGAAATAGCAGACCTTGAGATCGCCGGGCATCTTCGAGGCAAGCTTCTCCGCGTAGAGGGCGATGTTCGGGTGCAGGTAGATCGTCGTCGAATGCTGCAGCGTCTCGTTCTGCCTGCGCGCCGCCTCGACCACATGCGGATGGCAATGGCCGACGCTGATCGTCACGATGCCGGCCAGCCCGTCGAGATAGCGCTTTCCCGCCTCGTCCCAGACGTACTGCATCCGCCCTTCCACGAACATGACCGGCTTCGCGTAGTAGAGGATGAGGCCGGGATTGAGATACTGCCTGCGCAGGGCGAGCACGTCGTCCGAGGACGGGCCCGAGTAGTGCCCCGGCCGATGGTCGCAGGGCGGGAGAGGGATGGACTTCATGACGGCGCGCCTCAGGCGGGCGCCGGCTCGAGATTCAGGTCGCGGCGCAGGCTCTGGTCCTTGCTCGGCTTCCAGATGAACTGATCCACGAAATAGTGGTGGCAGGGAAACCCGAGGAAGAACGCGCCGAGCAGCGTGTCGGAATAGACGCTTCCGAAGAGGTGCACCTTGCCGATCAGGGTCGGCGTGAAGCACTGGTGCACGCCGTCGTAGACCTGGATGCTGCACCCGAATCCGCGCACGAGCAGGCCGAAGGAGACTGCGGCGGCTCCGAAGATGAAGACATTTTTCGAGAGAACGGCGGCGATCCCGTACTCCTTCGCCCGGGGGTTGTCGCGAAAGCGGTTCTGCTGGTGGCAGTACACGAGGACGTGGTACTGGATGTCGTGGTAGATCGTGACGAAGGCGCTGAATGTGATCAGCGGGGCGGTCAGGACCGACTGTGAGAAGCAGACGACCATGTGAAGCGGCAGGACCGCCGTGAAGAGAAGGAGCTTCGGCACGTTCAGCGGCTCGCCCCGTTTCACCCGGGCGGCCTCGCGGACGACGAAGCTGACGATCAGATAGGCGAGGACGACGGCGACGGCCCCGAAGATGCACGATTCCCAGGAGAACCCCGCGGGGAAGCGGGCTGGCAGCCCGAACGCCCGCCGGCTCTCCGGATGGCGGAGGACGAAGACGACGAACGGCAGCATCAGGCCGAGGTGCATGAGAAGCCCGTCCTGGCGGGCGTTGGCCTGCGCCCGCTCGCCGTTCTTGACCTGGTAGAGGCGCATGAAGCCGTAGTGCTGCCTGACCACGTGCCAATACGCCCAGATGCCCACGGCCAAAATGAAAACATTGAAGGGCAGCATGTAGTTTTCCGCGCCGTCCCTGAAAAGGCCGTAGCAGATCAGGAGCATGAAGGGCCCCGCGCCGAGCCAAAGCAGGCTTGCGAGGAGGAACCCGCGCCTTGCCTTGAATTCCTGCCGGTCCAGGTACGTGCGCAGGTAGGTGCCGAAGAAATGCGGCGTGTCGAGGAACGTGATGAACAGGACGTAGATCAGGAGCATGTCCCAGCCCAGGCCCGCGTGCATGAAGAAGACCATGTAACCCGCCAGGGCTCCGCCGATGAAGGCGAGGAGATCCACGCGCTTGCCGACGATCCACTGCGTGCTGAATTTTGTGCCGGTCACGGACAGAGATTAGGGCTCGATAGTTTGAAGGTCAATTCCGGGGCTTTTTCAAGCCGGAGCGCCTCTTGACACGGAAAAATGACCGAAGTCCCGTCAGTGATGGCCCGGCTTCCGGGCGAGATACTGCCCGTGCCCCGGCTTGCCGGTGAAAACGCCGTCCCTGACCGCCACCTGGCCCCGGACGGTCACATCCCTGGGTCGTCCTTCGATCGCCCAGCCCTCAAAAGCGCTGTAATCGACATTCATGGCCTGCGTCTTCGCCGAAATGATGCCCCGGTAGCCGGGATCGAACACGACCAAGTCCGCGTCGCTCCCCGGCTGAATGGCCCCCTTGCGCGGGAAGAGGTCGAACAGCTTCGCCACCCGGGTGCTGGCGACGTCGACCAGGGTGTGCAGGCTAAATTTCCCAGTCTTCACTCCGCGGGTGTACAGCAGCTTGATCCGCTCCTCGAGCGATGGAATCCCGTTTGGAATCTTGGTGAAGTCATTCCGGCCCATCGTCTTCTGGCCTCTGAAATCGAAGGGCGCGTGATCGGTCGCCACCGTTTGAACGAGCCCGTCGCGCAGGCCGTTCCAGAGCACCTCCTGGTTGCCGGCATCGCGGAGGGGCGGGGACATGACGTATTTGGCCCCCTCGAAGTCCGGCCGCTCGGCCCAGGTCTTGTCCAGGACGAGATATTGGATGAGCGTTTCCACGGAGACGCGGACGCCGCGTTTGCGGGCGGCCAGGACCTCGTCGAGCGCCTCCTTGCAGCTTAGGTGCACGATGTAGGTTTCGGCGCCTGTGAGCTCGGCAAAGCTCATGAGGTGGTGGACGCCTTCGGCCTCGACCCGGGGCGGCCGGCTTTCGTGATGCATCCCGGGATCGGTCTTTCCCGCCGCGAGGAGCTCCTTTTGCCGCTCCGCAACGAGCGTCTCGTTTTCGCAGTGCGCAGTGACGATGACCCCGAGTTCCTTGGCGAGCTTCAGGGTCTTGTAGAGTTCGGTGTCGTCGATGCCAAGGGCGCCCTTGTAGGCCAGGAAGACCTTGAAGGAGCTGACGCCGCGCCTGACGATTTCGCGGAGCTGGGCCTCCGTCCTGTCGTCGAACCGCGTCACCCCCATGTGGAATGTGAAATCGCAGGCAGACCTGCCGGCCGCCTGCGCCATCCAGTGATCGAAGCTTGCGAGGGCCTCCTCCTTCCGGTCCGGGCAGCACATCTCGATGAGGGTTGTCGTGCCGCCCAGGAGCGCGGCCGCGCTGCCGGTCTCGTAAGTGTCCTTTGCGAACGTCCCCATGAAGGGCAGCGTGATGTGGACATGCGGATCGATGAATCCGGGGAAGACATGGCAGCCGGACGCGTCGATGACTTCGGCGCCGGGCGGCGGGGGGATATTCCGTCCGATGCGCGTGATGGTCTCGTCCTCGCAGAAGATGTCCGCGACGGTCCTGGAATCCGCGGTGACGATTTCACCGCCCTTGATGAGCAAACTCATGGGCTCAGCCTCGGGAGAGCGCGTCCGACTGCTTCACGAAATCGTCGCCGCTCCATTCGCCATCGCCCTTGACCGCCCGCGACGGAGCGGCGGCCTTCTGCGCCGCCTTGCGGTCGCACTGGCGCCGGACGAGATCCGCGTGGGTCGTGAAGTAGGGAAGGCTCCTGCCCTTGAAGTCCGCCGGCATCGCGAACGCATGCCTTTCCATAAAGGCGAGCAGCTGCTCGCACATGGGCTTCACGCATTCGTAGCCGAACTTCATGACGCCGGTGCACACCTGGACGGTGTCGCATCCGAGCAGGATGAACTGGGCCGCGTCGGCCCCCGACTCGATGCCCCCGATGCCCGACAGCGTCCGTCCTGGATATTCGGCATGGATGAGCGTGGCGATCTCCATGCACATGCGAAGGGCGATCGGCCTGATGGCCTTCGACGAATAGCCGCCCGGCGTCGTGAAACCCTCGACGCTCGGCTCCGGCCGCAGGGTGTCGAGGTTCACCCCCATGACGCACCGGAGGGTGTTGATCGCGCTTATCCCCTGGATTCCCCCACGGAGAGCGGCGCGCGCAGGCTCCTCGATATGCGTGATATTGGGCGTCATCTTCGCCCAGACTGGCCTTACAGCCACCGAGGACACCCAGCCGCACACCTCTTCCAGAATCGCGGGATCCTCTCCCATTGCCGACCCCATCTTCCGTTCCGGCAGGCCGTGCGGACAGGAAAAATTGAGCTCAAAACCGTCGACCCCGGCTGCCTGGCAGCGCTCCACGATCTCGATCCAGGCATCCTTGCGGTACTCCTCCATGATCGAGGCGATGAGCACCCCGTGAGGAAAGGCGTCCTTTGCCCTTTTGAACTCGTCCAGCCAGATCCCAAACGGCCGGTCGCTGATGAGTTCGATGTTCTCCCAGCCTACGACCTCCCCGCTGCCGGCGTGAAGCTTGGCGTAGCGCGGGCTGACGTTGACGACTTTCGAGGCGTCGAGGCTGACAGTCTTCGCGATGACCGCGCCCCAGCCCTCGCGAAACGCCCGATTGATGACGCTCAGGTTCGTTCCGGGCGGCCCCGATGCGATGACAAACGGGTTCGGCAGCTTCAGGCCGTCGACGGTTGTGGCTAGAGTGGGCATTGCGTTTGCGGGTGCGCTGGCGGCTAGCCGCCAACGGGTGACACTCTGGCGTAGGTTGGATGCGGCGAAAAGCAATAACCTGCGCCGCCTATCAGTGAGCCATGCTTCGTCGCGCCTCCAGGAGCTGAAGTTGCTGCTGTATCTTCTGTTGCAGGGCCTGAACCTGAGGCGCGGTGAGAATGCCTTGGATTTGCGCGAGACCCTGTTCGTTTAACTTTATGATGCCCAAGTCTCCATCCAGGGCTGAAAAGGGGTTGTCTGGAGGCAGGGGCGGCGTCCCGTACTGGGTCAGGACTTGGATCACGCCATTGGTTTGGGCATCCGTCAGCGGAGTGGACGTGTAGCTCAGGGCCTGGTTGAGCAGGTTGCTCGTGTTGCGAGCTGAGATGGTTTGTTGGTATTGTTGAAATTGGCCGTAACCGTCGGTCCCGAGCAATGAGGAGATCTGGGCGTCCACCGTTTTTTCGGCCTCCGCGACCGCCTGGAAGAAGGCTCGGGGATTATTGGCAGCGTCGATGCCTTGTTGATGCGCTGCCGACATGCTATCGAAGCCGACCATCTCTTTTTCGACCAGCAGACTCTTGAATTGGTCGATCTGATCCGGTGTCAGGTTGAGATTCTTGAAAAATGCGGAGTACTGGCCGTCGAGCCGCATTTCCGCCAGAATCTCGGTCTGTTTCTGCATCGCAGGGCTATCGAGTAATTTCAACAAGGCTGCGAACTGACTGCCGGGATTCCCTGCCGCCGGGGCCACGGCGCCGCCCTGCGCAGTGCGATCCGTCTGGGTTTGTGCCTGGTCGGCATGCGGACCTGTCATGGCCGACTCGTGTCGCGCCGCCGGATGGGCGCGAGCCGCGTCGGCCAACGCCTGTTCGGCGACGAGGGCGTGGCGATGCTCATGAATGGCGGCGGCGATGCTTGCCAGGGCGACGAGGGTTGCGACGCTGAGGGCGATTTTTGCTGAGGTCATAAATTGAAGTGCTCCAAGAGCTGCGGCCAGCCCGCCTGCGGCGGGCGCGCCAAGAGCGGTGGCGATCGCTGCGGTGCCGACGCCCGCGGGCGCGGCCATCACGCTTTTTTCGGCCAGAATCGCGCTTAGAGCTGCGCAACTTGAGACGATGCCCCTCCGCGAGAGACGGACGCGCAATTTGTCCAGGGCCCGTTCTACGCGCATACGGGCGGCGCCCTCGCTGATATGGAGCTGGACGCCTATGTCGGCGAAGGACTTCCCTCCAAAGAAGCGGAGAATTACGGCGTCGCGATCGCTCTCCCTGAGGGAGGCGACGATCTTGTCCAGCTCGGGACTTACCCTGTCCCACTCCCTGTGCGCGTCCGGTCCTGAGATTTGTTCGGTCATCTGGCCGGCCGCCGACTCCCGCGATTGCCGGCGCCGCCGGGAGCGCATCGCGTCAATCGCCGCGTAGCGGGTCGCTTGATAGAGCCAGGCTCCGACAACCGGATGGCTCCCGAGTGTTGCCGCCTTCTGCGCCGCGGCCACAAATACCTTTTGAGCGACATCCTCCGCCAAATGGCGGTCGCCTCCGGTTTGCCGGAAAGCGGCGGAATAGACGAAGTCGACATTTCGGCGCACGAATTCCGAAAACGCGCTCTCGTCGCGCGATTCGGCATATTTTCGCAATAATCCGGCATCGTCGGTCATTTGGTACCAACATGACTACCGGTATCGACGTGGGAATCGCACAAGAAAATATCGCTTCGCTGGCGCTGGTGACCGGACTTGCGAACGGGCCAAAAGCGTTGTCGCGCCGCCCGCTATAGTTTCTCATCCGCCTGCTATGCCGAAACACGTCCTGGATCCGCGGCGCACGCTCGCCGAGCTGAAGGAGCTGCGTGGCCTGACCGCGGACGAAGATGGCGCCCAGCGGGTCGCCTTCACGCCGGCTTGGGTCGCGGCGCGAGCCTGGCTAGGTCGCAAGCTTGAGGCGCTTCCTGTTGAGGTGCACACCGACGCGGCCGGCAATCTCTGGGCCATTGTGCCGGGGGAATCGGATCGGGCGCTGATCATCGGGAGCCACCTGGATTCGGTCCCCAACGGCGGACGGCTCGACGGATGCCTCGGAGTCCTCGCCGGCCTTGAAATCCTCCGTCGAATCAATGCCCAATACCACGGCAAGCCGCCCGTGACGGTCCGTCTCGTCGATTGGGCGGACGAGGAAGGGGCGCGCTTTGGAAGAAGCCTCTTCGGCTCATCCGCGTGTTCCGGCACGTTGAACCTGGAGGAGGCGAGGGGGCTGGCGGACAAGGACGGGATCCGGCTGCCGGATGCCCTGAGGGCGGTCGGCATCGACTTCGAGCGGGTGAAGGAAAGCGGGCGGGAACTGGCGCATGCCGCCGCCTATCTCGAATTGCACATCGAGCAGGGGCCGGTGCTGCTGGACCTCGACCTCCCGCTGGGCGCGGTCCTCGGCACGTACGGGGTCGAGCGCCATGCGATCGTTTTCCGCGGGCAAGCAGCGCACTCGGGGAGCACGCCGATGAAGAACCGGAAGGACGCCTTTCTCGCCGCGGCCAGAATGGCTCCCGAGATCTATCGGATCGCGGATCGCCACGGCGGCGTCTGCACGATCGGCTCATGCGTCACAACCCCGGGGATCGTCACCAGCGTGGTTGAGGAATGTCGGATCACGCTGGACCAGCGGCATCTCGACGCGCAGGCGCTGGCCCGGATGCTTCGGGACGCGCAGGACGCCAGCGAACGCTTTGCGGCGGAGGGAAACGTGGCGGTCTCGTGGGAAAGGCTGTGGCACATCGATCCCCTGCTCTTTGACCGCGATCTCCTGCGCATGTGCTCCGCTGCGATAGCGGAGGTGGGGGCCAAGCCGCATCGCCTTCCCTCCGGCCCCCTGCATGATGCCGCGGAAGTGGCGCGCGCGGGAGTCCCGGCCGCCATGATGTTCGTCCAGAGCCTGCGCGGCATCAGCCACAACAAGATCGAGGATACGCGGGAAGAGCACATCGAACTCGCCGTGAAAGCCTTCGACCGGCTGGCGGACAAGGCGATGGCATGGATTGCCGGCGGCGGGTCAGTTTGATCCTGCCCCGGATTCCGCCGGGCGCGGGGATAGCTGCTGGAGGAATTCGAATAGCTTGGCCTTGGAGGCGATTCTGGCGGCCCGGTTGCCTTCGGGCGTGCCGCCGACCGGATAGCTCTCGTTCAGCGTATGGCCGGCGTGCTCATACCTGATATGTTCGAATTTATAGGCGAAGCCGTGGGCCTTCAGCCGGTCGCGGATCATGTCGCCCATCTCGGCCGACGGCCAAAGCGCATCGTCGCCACCGGAAAAAAGCAGCACAGGGCCGTGAATTTTCTCCACGGGGATCGCCGCCTGCGCCGCGGCGTCCTTGCGGGCCAAAGAACGGTCGTAAAATTTGTAGATTGCCCGCGAATCGAGCGGATTGAAGAAGTGACTATAGTCGTACGGGACAAAAGGCAGAGGCTGTGCTTGCACGGTCCAGCTCGATCGCGGCACCGGCTTCGGCCAGAATGACTTTGAGATTCCCTGCCAGACGACCGCACTCGGCGAGGTTGCGATGACGCCGACCACGTCGGGATGCCGCGCGGCCAGCAGGAGGGCCAGTTCGGCGCCTTTCGAGCTTCCTTCGATCACAATGCCTCCCCGCGGCATGCTCGGGTTGGCTTCCAGCCACGCGATGGCCCGGTCGCAATATTCGAGCGGAATCAACTCGAGGGTATCCGGCAGTCCGGGCGCCTTGAAGTAGGCGAGGGAGAGTGCCGCGTACCCGTGGCTGGCCAAGAGCTTGGCTCCGCCGGGCTCCCCGCCCTCCGAGCCGCCCAGGACGAGAACGCCCAGTCGGGGAGCCCCTTTTGCGGGAACGTAGAATTCACCCACGAACGGCTGTCCCGTGACAGCACTGGATGCGAAGAGGGGAGCGGACGGTTCAGCGGCCGTGGCGATTCCGGGGCCGAGAATGGCAAGACCGAGAAGCAGACAACGTTTTGGATGGAGCATGGGTCGTTGGGGGACTGGTCCAGGTGTCCTATTCGAAAATCGTCCCGCGCTGGAACTGCCACCAGGCGATGCCGAGAAGTCCTGCAGTCATTGCGGCCAGGACTCCAATGTTCGGCAGCAGACCGAGCAGGGAGGCGTGGTTCCCGACCGCCTGGGCGAAACCCCCGATCGACCAATAGACGAGGGTGGCGCGGCTTGCCTGCTGCATGACCGGCGGCATTAAACTGACGGGAAACCAGGCGCCGCCGACCGCGCTCATCAGCAGGATGGAGAAGGTGGACAGGCTCCGCGCCATTTCCGGCGTCCGCGCAACCGAGGCGAGCAGCATTCCGAAGGCGGAGCATGCGGCGGCGGCGAACACGCAAACCAGGGCGAGGAGCGGCAGGTGGGGGAGGATGGGGAGCCCGAAAAGCAGGCTGCCGGCTGAAAACAGAACCAGCAGCTGCAGGAGCCCCAGGCAGATTCCGTAGAGGAACTTGCTCCAAAGAATGGTCGAGCGCTTCACGGGTCCGGAGAGGATGCGTTGAAACAGGCCGTTGTCCTTTTCGTGGAACAGCGAGGCCGCCGAGAAGACCAGGGCGAAGAGCAGGAACTGCATCGCCCAGCCTCCGATGAGCTGCGTCCCATTGCCGCCCCCCTTGCCGCGATGGATGCCGAAGATCTGCCCGAAAATATAGATGAGCGCGAAGGGAACGAGGAGGGCGAGGACGACCGAGCCGCGGTCGCGGCGGAAGTAGGTGAAGTCTTTTCGAAGCAAAACGAGAATAGGGCGCATGGTGGAGTGGTTGGATGGGTTGATGGTTGTCGGGGATTATTCGCGAAGGGCCTTGCCCGTGAGCTGGAGGAAGACCGCTTCCAGGCTCGGGCGCTGGATGGTGAAATGGCGGGAAGGCAGGTTGTGCCGCTCGACCGCCAGATAGAATGCGCTCAGGCGATAGTCGGGTGGCGGCCGAAAACGATGCTGGCCCTGTTCCGTCGACAATTCACCCCGTCCCCGGAGATCTGCGCAGAGGCCGGCGGTTTCCGCCGTGGCGGGAAACTGGATCTCCTCCTCGAAAGGCAGGCGCTTGAGCAGTTCGTCGACGGTGCCAAGCGCGAGTATCCTGCCATGGTCGATGATCCCAATCCGTGAGCACAGCCGGGACGCTTCCTCCATGTAATGAGTCGAATAGATCACGGTCATCCCCTGCCGGTTGAGCCCCTGCAGCAATTCGAAGATGGCGTTCCGCGACTGCGGATCCACGCCCACGGTCGGCTCATCGCAGAGGAGCAGTTTCGGCCGATCGAGGAGGGCCGCCGCGAGATTGAGCCGGCGCTTCATGCCTCCGGAGAAGGTTTTGACAATCCCGTGGCGGCGGTCGGCAAGCTGGACGGCGTCGAGCAGCTCATCCACGCGTGAGCGGAGACCGCCGCCCCGCAGTCCCAGGAGCCCGCCGAAGACCCGCAGATTTTCCTCGGCGGTCAGCCGGGGATACAGGGCCAGGCCCTGTGGAACGAGGCCGAGGATGCGCCGGGCGGCGGGATCGCCGGCCGGTTGTCCGGCAATCAGCGATTCGCCTGCGTCGGAGGGGCAAAGCCCGGCAAGCACGGACATCAGGGTCGACTTGCCCGCCCCGTTGGGACCGAGCAGGCCGAAGAATTCGCCGGCGGCGATGTCGAGCGACACCCCATTGAGGGCGGTGATGGCTCCGAAGCGCTTGACGACGGAGCGGAAGCGGACGAGCGGAGATTCAGGATTCATTGTAATGAGGATGGTTGGACCATGGCAATCGGCGGGGCAGGGCCTAATCGGTGGGCTGCCCCTTCGGGAATTTGCGGTGGACGGGCTTGCCCTCCATTTTCATCATCAGGTTGTCGCTGACCCAGTAGAAGTCGGGGCGGACCTTGAGCGCGGCCTCGAAGGCGGCCTTCGCCTTCTGCGGATCCTTCTGCCTGAGATACAGGATCCCGAGCCAGGCGTCGGCATCGGCTTCGCCCCAGGCGAAGATGCCGGCGGCGGGATGGCGGCCGAATGATGCCACCGCGTCCTGGAGTCCCTGGATTCCGTCTTCAAGGCTGCCGCCGTACTCGGCGGGGGTATTGGCCTTTGCCACGGCCTGCGCGAACAACGCGCGGCCGTTGGCCCGGTCCTGGCTGAGGGCGCTCTCGGCCTCCGTGCCCGAGGCCATGCCATAGCGGATGGTCAATTCCATGTCGCCCATGCCGGCGAGCTGGCCGTCGATCCCGGAGCGCAGGGCGTGGAATTCTGCAGCCAGTTCTGGCCGGCCCGGCTTGGCGAGAAGCCGGTCGGCCTCCTCCAGGCGGGATTGCGCCTGGTCCTTTCGGCTCGAGATGGAAGCCAGGCGAAAGAGGCCGTAGGCGCGCACATAGGCATAGGTTCCCGGATCGGCCTTGTCCTTCCTGGCCTCGAGCGCATCCAGGCCGGCGACGATCTGCCGTGGCGTGGTCGAATAGTAGCCGTCATCGATCTGCTTCCAGCAGGAGAGGACCGGGTCCTCGGCCTTCGGCGCCGCGGGCTCTGCCCGCAGGCTCGAGCCCGCGATGGCGAGGAGGGCCGCCGCACAAGTGAGGTACGCGCGCAAGGATTTCCGTGCGAGGCTAGAACGACGTCGAGACGCCGAAATAGAGCGTGCGACGGATGAGGCTGGGCTGGGCGATTTTCTGTCGGTAGTCTGACGAGTACGTGTATCCATAGGTATTGCTTTTGTTGAGGACGTTCATGATCGAGAAGTAGGGAACCCAAAGCTGATGCTTGATGAACAGAAGCCGGCTGAAGGTGACGTCGATCCGGTCGAAATCCGGCAGCCGTCCGCTCTCAGGGGGTCCGTAATTCGGCGTGAACTGGCCCGCCGCCGGCCCTGGTGTCGATCCGACGACGGGCGTGTACGGCTTCCCGGTGGCGAAACGGTAGGAGACTGCGATCGTCGAATAGCCGACCTGGAATTGGGAGGTCAGGTTCAGCGTATCGCGCACGTCGAATGCGCTCGCCGCCGGAAGGCCCGTGTTCGGATCGGTCCGGTACGAGCGGCTCAGGGTGTAATCGAGCCCGAGGGTGACGTGCCTGATCACATTCGTTTTGAATCCTGCGGTGATTCCCCGTGCGGTGCCGCTGTTTCCGCCGACGGTCCTGAATTCGCGATTCACTTCATTGAGATCCTTGTAGGTCTTCAGGAAGGCGCTGAGCTGCAGCGTGAAATGCCGTCCCTTTTGCGCGAACGTGACGGAGGTCTCCTGGGCCCGCGCCGGCTCCGGGCGCCCTTCGGCCACCGCGAGCTGAGCCGGAGTCGCGGCCTTCGTGAGTTCGCCCGAGTAGAATCGAAGGCTTGTGTCCGGCGCGACATGCCAGGCGAGGGAGATTCGCGGCTCGAGCGCGGTACCGCCGGCCTGGCGCAGGAATGAATCGGTGCGAAGCCCGGCAACGACCTCGAAGGTCCGGACCGGACGCCAGTTCAGGCTCGCATAGGCCGACACCTGCGAATCGGAGCTGAAGAAGTCGATGGCAGTCGGGGGAATGGACGGCGAGAGCGAATCGGCGGAAGGCACGGTTCCGCGCACCCCGCCGCCGCTCACCAGCATATCCGCGCCCGCGCCCAGCGACATGGTCGGCGACAGGTCCCTTGTTCCATCCGCGACGAACGCGCCGTACGTGCTTTCGGTGGCCAAATTGAGCGTCCCCAGGCTTTCGGCGCGGACCTGCCGTCCGCCGCCGGCCGCAATCTTCCACTCCCATCCGCCCTCCGTCGTCCCCCGGATCCGCCCCGCCGCAAAGGAAGTCTTCACGCTGTTCCTGAATGGGCCCGTAAAGTCGGGACTGCTGACGGAGAACGCCGAATCGGTGTTCTTCTGGTAGCCGACGATCTGGGCGTCGGTTCCCGGCGATGGGGCGACGTCGGCCGAAATGAACACCTCCCCGCTGCGCGGCGGCGTGCTGTATTTGAAGGGAGACGGGTTCAGTCTCACGACGGCCGACAAATCGCTTGCGGCGGCGCCGATGTCCCATCCTCCCCCCGAGCCCAGCGGCGACTGGACGAGGCCGCCCGCACCGCCGATCGCCGCGTCGATCGTGATGCGGCGCCGCTTCACCGGATAGAGGGTCTCCAGCGAGACGACGCCGGACAGGACGTCGCCGTACCGGACGGGCACGTCGCCCGCGTAGAGCGAGGAACGTTCCATGTAGCTCGTGGCGAGGGTCGTGTCGAATGTCCCTGCCGGCGTCTCCGACTGCCGGGTCGTGGGAAAGGGGATATCGTTGACGAACGTCCTTGTCTCGTCCGAGGCCCCGCCCCTGACGAAAAGGGCGTTGCCTTCATCGACCATGGAGACGCCTGGCAGAACCTGGAGCGCCCGATTGATGTCTCCGGCGCCGCCCGCCGTGCTGTAGACCTCGATCTTCGACATGTTGCTTTGCGGAGCGTCGCCGATGACGGTGGACTGCGACGTCACCTCGAACGGGCTCAGCTTCGTCACGGAATCGTCCGCCGCATCCAGCGGCTGGCACGCGGCGAGGAGCGCGAGCGGCAGCAGCCAGGCTGCGGCGCGGGTGCCGGGTGCCGCGATGGAACGGGAAGAATGAGCAATGCGATTTATCATAGAGTCCTCTGCAATACAGAGCATATAAGCATGCGAAATGTGACTTTCATGGGGCGTGTCTAGACCCGGCAGATTGCGCGCAGCGCCGCGACATGCTCCTCGAAGCGGTCGCGGCCCTTTCCGGTGAGTGAGACGTGGGTCCGCGGCTTGCGGTCCTCAAAGCTCTTTTCGACCTTGATATAGCCGGCTTCCTCGAGCGTCTGCAGGTGCGCGCCGAGATTGCCGTCGGTGAGGTCGAGCGACTTCGCAAGGGTGGGGAAGTCGAGCTGGCTCTTGGCCGGCAGGGCCATGAGGGCGGACATAATCCGCAGGCGGGCCGGCGCGTGAATGATGCGGTCGATCTCAGGCACGGTTACCTCCAGAACTTCCGGATGAAGACGCCCCCGACGATCAGGGAGCCGCCGCCCGTGATCGCCATCCACAGGTAAAAGTAATCCTTGATGTACAGATAGCCTATCAGGGTCGCGACGGTGACCAGCGCTCCGAGCCAGATGAAGAAGCGGTCGAGCCAGAGTCCCGCCAGGATGTAGGCGAACATTGCCACCGTCGCCATGAAGGCGGAGATTTTCCGTGCGAGCAGGGGTACAATCGAGACCCAGATCGCCCGATTGGACGACATTTCCCAGGGGCAGAGGATGCGTATCCACAGCAGTGCGAATCCAAAGAGAATGAACCAGGCAGCGCCCCGCTGCCACTGGCTGGCGGTCTTCACGGGAGTCTTGCGGAAGGCGGGACTGAGAAGAATGGAGCCCCCAATTCCGACGATGTCGGCCACTGTCCAGGTCCAATTCGACCAACGGGGGAAGAACTGGGTTGTTCCGTAGGCGACGAACCAGACGACACCCCAGAGGATAATGATCGGCCCGGAGCTGCCGGCTGCGATGTTCTTCCTCGTCTCGGACATGATCCGGTCGATCTCCCCCAAGGACGCGAGAGCGTCTTCCTTGGAGACGGGAGGAGGCGTGTCGTTGTCCATAGAGCACTCTGTAATGCAGAGCATATGGACCCGGTCAACAGTTATTTTGATTTTTTTTGGGCGCCCTGTTTGCTGGGCCGTGGGCCGCTTCGGCCCGCGCATGACGAAACCTCTGCCCCAGCCGCCTTCCTTTGGCGAGGCACTGCGCTTTTGGCTGAAGCTGGGTTGCATCAGCTTCGGCGGGCCAGCCGGACAGATCGCGGTGATGCACCGGGAACTGGTGGAGCGACGGCGGTGGATTTCTGAGGGGCTTTTTCTGCGGGCCCTCAATTTTTGCATGCTGCTGCCGGGGCCCGAGGCGACCCAGCTGGCGACCTATTGCGGCTGGCGGCTGCACGGGATCCGAGGCGGCGCCGTCGCCGGCGCGCTCTTCGTCCTTCCCGGGGCAGTCGTCCTTTGGGGGCTGAGTTGGATCTATGTCGCCTACGGGGCGCTGCCGGCCGTGACTGCGGTGTTCCACGGGCTCAAGGCGTGTGTTCTCGCCATCGTTGTCGCAGCCGTCCTGCGCGTGGGCCGCCGCGCGCTGCGGACTCCCGTCGCTTGGCTCGTCGCCGCCGGCGCGTTTGCGGCGTTGTTTGTCTTCCATGTCGCCTTTCCCTGGATCGTAGTCTGCGCGCTCGCGATCGGCTGGGTGGCCGGACGGTATTTCCCGCAGGTCTCCGGACCGGAGGCGGCAGTGGAGGGGGAAATGGGCCAGGCGGCGGGCGCAGCGCCCTGGCGTGTGGCTGCAATCGGCGGGGTGCTTTGGTTTGCACCCGTCGTGCTGGCGGGCCTGCTGCAGGGGTGGGGCGGCCTGTTCGCGCGAATGGGCTGGTTCTTCAGCAAGGCGGCCGTCGTGACCTTCGGAGGCGCATACGCGGTTCTGCCGTATGTCGCGCAGCATGCGGTGGACAATTACCACTGGCTGACCGCGCGGCAGATGCTCGACGGGCTCGCCTTTGCGGAGACGACGCCAGGACCGCTTATCCTGGTCCTTCAATACGTGGGATTCCTGGGCGGGTGGTTCCACCCGGGCGGGCTGTCGCCCCTGTGCGCGGCCACGCTCGGAGCACTTCTTACGACTTGGGCGACCTTTGTTCCCGCCTGCCTGTTCGTGCTCGTGGGAGCTCCCTACCTTGAACGGCTGCGGGGCATCCCCCAGGCCGGCTCCGCCCTCGCCGCAGTGACTGCGGCGGTCGTCGGCGTCATCCTGAACCTGGCGGTCTGGTTTGCCATCCAGACGGCATGGCCGCCCGGCGGAGCGCCCGACGTCTTTGTCGTCGCCGTCGCGATCCTGTCATTCGTCGCTCTCGAGCGGTTCAAGGCCGGAGTCGTGCCCGTGATCCTGGGCAGCGGTGCGGCGGGCCTTGCGTGGTGGCTCCTGTCTCGCTGAGGGGGTTTCTCAACGGTGCCCGCTGACCAGCTCGTCGGCGAGCGATTCGGCCCCGAACACCTTGCGCAGCGCTTCGATGATGCCGGCGCTATGGACACTCAGGGCGCGGGACTGGATGTCGTCGTAGCCAAAGTCGGCGGAGAGCGACTGGATGTTGCCGTCAAAGATGATGCCGACGAATTCGCCCGCCCTGTTCACGGTGGGACTGCCGGAATTGCCCCCGATGATGTCGCAGGTGGTCACGAAGTTGAGCGGCGTCGACAAGTCGAGCTCCGCCTTCCTCGCAATCCAGCGCGGCGGGAGATTGAAGGGTTCGCGGCCGTGGTGATCGTCGGATCGCCGGTAGAGTCCGGCGAAGTCGGTGATCGGCGCGACCGGGGCTCCGTTCTCCTCGTAGCCCTTGACCGTCCCGTAGCTCAGGCGAAGGGTGAACGTCGCGTCGGGATAGGAACTCGTCCCGTCCAGGGCGAAGCGGGCCCGGCCGATCACGGCCTGCGCCTGCCGCTTCACCTCGTCCTGGGCCTCGACCGTCTTGCGCAGCGCGCGCGCCTCGTCGTCGATCGACCGGGCGAGCTCGATCATGGGATCGGGGGCCGCCGCCACGGCTGCGGCGCCGCCGTCGTAAAGGCGGTGGCGGAACGAGACGTCGCGCACCTGGGTATGGAGGATAAGCTCGGCGGCCCGATCGCGCGGCGACTTCCCGGCGAGAACCTTTTGGACGGTCGGGTCGCCGAATCCGAGCCTCGCGGCGAGGTCGGTGAGCGAATCGGCGAGCTTGACGATTTCATAGTCGGCGTAGATCGGCTTGTCGGAGAAGAGCTCGAGCTCGAGTTCCTCCCGCCTCGCGTCCGCGTACTCCTTCAGGCGGTCGCCGTTGGGTTTCGCCCGCTCGTCGCCGGCGCGCAGCAATTCGCGCGCGATCGCGAAGGTGTCGCTGAAAAAGCCGCTGCCGAGTTCGAGGTAACGGTATCTGGGATAGGTGCGCGAAGTGATCCCCTGTGCGATCGCGATCCGACTGTAGGCGGCGAGCGCGGCGGCGCAGTCGGGCCTGGCCGCGAGCCGTGCCTTGAAATTGTCCTCGGCCGCCTGCCTGGCGCCCATGAACCGCGGATCCTGCAGGGCCGCGACCTCCCCGTCCCGCGCCTTGCGCGTGTTCTGGATGCCGAAGAGATCGTCCTTCGCGCGCCGGGCGTTCTCGTCGCTGCGCGCGCTCCAGGCGGTCAGCGCGACCTCCCACCTTTTCAGGATGTCGAGCTGCAGGGGAAAACGGATGTCCCGCATGAACTCGATCTCGGGCATGGTCAGAAGCCGGTCGGTCGTGCCCGGGTGCCCGGCGACGAAGACGAGCTCGCCGTCCCCGGCTCCCGACTTGGACCACTTCAGGAAGTGCTCGGGATGGACCGGCTGCCCATTCTCGTACGCGCGGAAAAGGCAGATGTCCAAATCGTAGCGCGGGTATTCGAAATTGTCGGGATCGCCGCCGAAGAACGCGGCCTGCTGTTCCGGGGCAAAGACAAGCCGGAGGTCGGTGTAGCGATGGTATCTATAGAGATGATACGCGCCGCCCTGATAAAGGGTGACAACCTCGCTGCGCAGCCCGGTCCGGTCGCGGGACTCCTTCTCGATCCCCGAGGTCACCTTGCGCCTGGCCGCCGCCGCGGCGCCCTCGTCCAGGCCCGCCGGGACTCCCGCGTTCACCCGCGCGGTCACGTCCTCGATCGACTGCAGGACGTCGACCTCCAGGTCGACGCACTTGATCTCCTCGGCCGGAGTCCGGGCGAGGAAGCCGTCGCGAGCATAGTTTTTCCCGGCCGTGCTCAGCTTCTGAAGCGAATCCAGGCCGACGTGGTGGTTCGTTATCAGGAGGCCGTCGCCGCTGACGAACGAGCCGGATCCCTCGTCGTCGACCCGCACGCAGGATTTCATGACATGGTCGAGCCACGCCTGCGTCAGTTCGAACCGGTGCGCGGTCTTGAGCTGCGCGCGCGGCGGATCGGTGAAAAGCCACATGCCCTCCTCGGCGCGTGCGGGCGCGCAGGCAAGGAGGCAGGCCGCTGCGAGGCACAGGTTCGGGCGCACGTTCATGGGAAGGGGAGACTGCGGGACGCGCCGCAAAAAATCGAGTTCCGAAGGAACGTCCGCAATTGAAATGGCCAACGGCCCGCGGGTCTTCCACCATCCCCCGCGTGACCGGCTCCTCATCCCCCTGGTGGCGCTCCTTCGACCGCGGCCATTGGAAAGTCTTCGGCATCGCGTCCCTGGCGTGGCTCTTCGATTGCCTCGACCAGCAGATATTCAACCTCGCGCGCGACGGGGCGATGCTCGAGCTGGTCGCCGACAAGACCCGCCTCCCCGAGTTCGCGTCCTACACGACGTCGGTCTTTCTCGTTGGCTGGGCCGTGGGCGGCCTGATCTTTGGCGCCCTGGGCGACCGGTACGGCCGGGCCAGGATGCTCACGCTGACGGTGCTGTTCTACTCCGTATTCACCGGTTTGAATGCGTTTTCCGGCAGCTTCGCGGCCTTCTGCGCCTTCCGCTTCCTGACGGGCCTCGGCATCGGCGGCGTCTTCGGACTGGCGGTCGCGCTCGTGGCCGACGCCGTGCCCGATCGGGCGCGGGCACCCGCCCTGGGGCTCCTCCAGTCGCTCTCGACCTGGGGGAACCTCGCCGCCGCGCTCCTGGGTATGGGCATCGGCGTGGCAGCCGCAGGCCATCTGCTGCCCTTTGGGCTGAGGCCCTGGCAGTCCCTGTTCCTCGTGGGCATTGTTCCCGCCTTCCTTTGCCTGCTGATCATGCGGCGGCTGCCGGAGCCGGCGAGGTGGGTCGCCGCGAGGGCAAAGGGCGCGGCCGCCGGGGTCCGGTTTGGGTCCTACGCCGAACTGCTGGGGCATTCCCGCTGGTCGAAGAACGCATGGCTAGGACTGATCGCCTGCTGCGCGGGCATCATTGGGCTCTGGGGCATCGGAAATTTCCATCCGACGATTGTCGGCTCGATTATCGGCGCCCACCTTGCCCCCGCCCATCTGACGCCGGCCGCCCTCGCGAGCAGGAAAGCCTATTGGATTTCCGTCGGTCTCCTTCTTCAAAATCTGGGCGCTTTCTGCGGGATGATGACGCTTGCCAAGGTGGCCCAAATCAAGGGCCGCCGGTTCGCACTGGCGCTGGCGCTGCTGCTCTCGTTTCTCTCCACGATCCTCGTTTTCAGATACATGCGCGAGGTGAGCCAGATGTACTGGATGCTTCCCATGATGGGCTTTGGCCAGTTGTCCGTCTTCGCGGTCTACGCGATCTATCTGCCCGAGCTTTTCCCCCTCCACCTCCGGAGCACGGGCACCAGCTTTTGTTATAATTTCGGGCGGCTGGCCGCGGCCTCGGCGCCGTTTACGCTTGGCCGCCTGACAAAAAGTCTTGGAGGAAACATCGAGGCCTTCCGAACGGCTGGCATGTGGATCAGTCTCGTGCTCCTGCTCGGCATCCTGGTCGTGCCCTTCCTGCCCGAGACCAAGGATCAGCCCCTGCCGGAAGCGTAATAAGAAGATGCCCCCTTACTCGAAGAATTTCTGTATCCCACGGAGCGAAGCCACCAGGACATCTATTTCCTCGGCGGTGTTATAGACGTAGAAGCTGGCCCGGGCCGTTCCGGTCAGCCCCAGCTTCTTCATGAGCGGCTGATTGCAATGATGGCCTCCGCGGAGAGCGATGCCGTCCTTGTCCGCAAACGTGACAACGTCGTGCGCGTGCACGTCCGCCAGGGCAAAGCTCACAAGGCCGCCGCGTTCCCCTTTGGTGGGTCCGAGCAGGCGGATGCCGGGAATCTCCTGAAGCTTCCGGTAGGCGAGCTCCGCAAGTCCGCCATCGTGGCGCGCAATCTCCTCGCGGCCAAGCGCGTCCAGGTAATCGCAGGCTGCCGCCAGGGCAACCGCGTCGCCAAAATCCGGGGTTCCGGCCTCGAACCTCTCGGGAGAGGGCTTCCAGCGGCTCTCGAAGAAATCCACGTGGGCGATCATGCCGCCGCCGCCCTGCCATGGGGGCATGGCGTCGAGCAGCTCGCGCCGGCCGTACAGCGCGCCGATGCCAGTCGGTCCGGCCATCTTGTGCCCCGAGAACGCCAGGAAATCGCAGCCCATCGCCCGCACGTCCACGGGCATGTGGCCGATCGACTGGGCCGCGTCGACGACGCTCACCGCGCCGACTTTCCTCGCCCGGGCGCAGAGCTCGGCCACCGGATTGATGGTGCCGAGGGTGTTCGAAATATGCGTGAAGGCGAACACCTTGACCTCGGGCGTGAGCAGCCGGTCGAGCTGCGACAGGTCGAGCAGCCCGTCGTCGCCGGTGACGGGGAGGTACCGGAGCTTCGCCCCGGTGCGCGCCGCCACGAGCTGCCACGGGACGAGATTGCTGTGGTGCTCCATCTCGGTGAGCAGGATGGCGTCGCCCGGCTTCAGATTGGCCCCGCCCCAGCTCGCGGCCACGAGGTTGATCGATTCCGTCGTGCCACGGGTGAAGATGATCTCCTCCGGAGCCGCGGCATTCAGGAACTTTGCAACGCGGGCCCGGGCGCCCTCGTAGTCATCCGTGGCGCGCATGGACAGGGCATGCAGGCCGCGATGGACGTTCGCGTTGTCGTGCTCGTAAAAATGCGACAGCGCGTCGATCACGGCCTGCGGCTTCTGGGTGGTCGCGCCATTGTCGAGATAGACGAGCGGCTTGCCGTTCACCTGCTGGTGAAGGGTGGGGAAGTCCCCGCGGACATTTTTCCAGGACGGCATGGCGGCTCAGTCCGTATGGCTCTCGGTGGTCGCGGGCGTGGCGTCGCCCTTGAGGGCGTTGAGCGCCGCATGCCACCCGAGCGTTGCGCATTTGATGCGGGCGGGAAAGGCATGGACACCCGCGAAGGCCGCGAGATCGCTGATCTCCTCGGGCGCCTCGCCGGTTGTGACGATGTTGTGAAACTGCCTGTAGAGCGTCTCCGCCTCGCCTGCCGACTTTCCCTTGAGCTGCGTCGTCATCAGCGAGGCGCTGGCCTGCGATATCGCGCAGCCGGAGCCGTCGAACGAGATGTCCGAGATCCGGCCGCCATCCAGGCGCAGGTAGACGCTGCACTGGTCGCCGCAGCTCGGATTGTCGCCGTGCGCGACGCGGTTCGCCGTCGGCAGCCGCCCGCGATTGCGCGGCCGCTTGTTGTGATCGAGGATGACCTGCTGATAGAGATCGGTGAGGTCCGGCGACATGAACCTGCGAAGCTAGCAAAATCCGGGCGGAGAGCAAATAGGAAGGGGTCGGGCGGCCGGTTCTGAATTC
>Ga0265320_10000695_pt1 | contig 25626 bp, 25 predicted proteins | sample 4827metaG_FD_202087 | JGI IMG/M metagenome (GOLD analysis project Ga0265320, IMG submission 202087) | Rhizosphere microbial communities from Carex aquatilis grown in University of Washington, Seatle, WA, United States - 4-8-27 metaG | ecosystem: Host-associated > Plants > Roots > Rhizosphere >...
GTGTTCATATGTGCTTGATACAGCCAAGGGCCGTCCCTTCCACCAGGTCATTTTCCAGTTGCAGCTCGGCGGGGGCGGCGGCATCATCAGGCCGTTGGTTCAACCCCTTTTCCCCATGAACCGTCGTCGACCAGGAAAGATCAACCCCGTATTTGTCGCCTTCCTGATTCCGTTGATGGTGATCATCACGGCGGGCGTGTTCATGGTCATGCGCAATCACCTGCGCCATTCGCTGCCGGCGTTCAATGCCGAAGTTTACCGCAATTCGCCGAACGAGTTGCAGGGCAACCATTACAATCTCGACGCCCAGATTGAGTCGCAATTGCGGGTGGACGAGGGGTTCGGCCGCATGTTGGTGGTGAAGATGCTCGACGGCGCGGGCGGCCATTTGAGTGTCTTGCTGCCGGACGGCGTGGCGGGCGATTTTAATTCCGGCCAGCGTTTCCACCTGCAAGTGGTCATCAAGGACAAGGGCCTCATTCAGGTGGAGGACATGGCGAAATACTAGGGCGGGGCTAGATGGGCGGCCCGGCCTTGGCCGCGTCGACGCCGGCGACGGCCGCGTCGATCAAGGCGAGTTCATCCGCCGAAAATGCGGTTTTCTGCATGGCCGCGAGGTTGCTTTCGATTTGTTTGATGGAGCTGGCGCCGGGCAGCACGCTGGTGACGGCGGGTTGCCGCAGCACCCAGGCCAGCGCCATTTGCGCGAGGGTCTGCCCGCGCGCTTTCGCGATGCAGGCGAGTTGTTGTGCCATGGGGCGGTGGCGGTTGACGGTTTCGGCCTTGAGGAACAAATTGCGCGTGGCGCGCGAGCCGGCGGGGAGGCCTTCGAGATAGCGGTCGGTCAAAATCCCCTGAGCGAGCGGGCTGAACGGGATGCAGCCTATGCCCTCGCGTTCGAGCACTTCAAAGAGGCCGTTTTCGGGTTTGCGGTCGATGATGTTGTAGCGCGGCTGATGGATGAGGCAGGGCGCGCCCATTTCGCGGAGCAGTTTCGCCGCGGTGGCGGTTTGCTCCGGTCCGTAGTTCGACAAGCCCACATAGAGCGCCTTGCCCGAGCGCACGGCGTGCGCCAGCGCGCCCATGGTTTCCTCCAGCGGCGTTTCCGGGTCGGGCCGGTGGGAATAAAAAATATCCACGTAATCGAGCTGGAGCCGCAGCAGGCTTTGATCGAGGCTGGCGAGGAGATATTTGCGCGAGCCCCAATCGCCATAGGGGCCGGGCCACATGGGGTAGCCGGCCTTGGTGGAGATGATTAATTCATCGCGGTAGACGGCGAGGTCCGCGCGCAGGATTTTTCCGAAATTGATTTCCGCCGAACCGGGCGGCGGCCCGTAATTGTTGGCGATGTCGAAGTGGGTGATGCCGCGGTCAAACGCGCCAAGCACCAATTCGCGGGCCCAGGCGCGGTCATCCTGGTCGCCAAAGTTGTGCCAGAGGCCGAGCGACATGCGCGGCAGTTTCAGCCCGCTGCGTCCGCAGCGGGCGTAGGCGAGCTTTTCGTAGCGTTTGGAGTCGGCGAAGTGGGGCATGGGAGGCGGTTGCTTGTTATGCCGGAGCCAGCCGGGCCAAAGCAACCGCAAACGCCCCGGGCCGGTGACTCGAAATTCAGCGTGCCAAGCGCGCCCAGATCGGCTAGTCTCCGGGGGCTTGCCCGGCATTGGCCGGCCCGCCGCAGCACCGGCACCGGGGAAGCAATGGCTCCCGCATGGCTCCGACCCTGTCCAAAACCCTGACGCGTAAAAGCGGTTCCGGCGATGTCGTCAAACAGTTCTCGGTCTTTGCCGAGAACAAGGTGGGGCGTTTGCATGATGTCGTAAAGCTGCTGGCGAGCAAAGACGTGCATGTGCTGGCCCTTTGCCTGGTGGACACCACGGACAGCACCATCATCCGGTTGGTGGTGGATTATCCCGAGACGGCGGCGCCGCTGCTGGGCGAACACGGCTTCTCGCACAGTCTGGCGGAGGTGCTGGCCGTGGAAATCGACACCGAGGCGCGCCTCCAGAATGTCACCACGGCGCTGGTGCAGGCGGAAATTAACATCCACTATATTTACCCCTTTCTCATGCGCCCGCACGGCAAGACGGGGCTGGTGCTGCGCCTCGAAGACGCCGAGCTGGCCGCCGAAGTGCTGCGGCGCAATCAAATCACCGTGCTGACGCAAAACGATTTGGCGCGGTGAGCGGGGCGGAAATTATTCTTCAATGCCGAACAGCGCGTCGGCAAAAGTGTCCACGGAAAAGGGCTGCAAGTCGTCGGGTTGCTCGCCGAGGCCGACGAAATGGATGGGGAGTTTGAGTTCGCGATAGATGCCGACCAGCGCGCCGCCGCGGCTGGTGCCGTCGAGCTTCGTGATGACGAGGCCGGTCAGGTCGAAGGCTTGATGGAACACGCGCGCCTGTTCGATGGAATTCGAGCCGAGCGAGCCGTCGAGCACGAGCCAGCGATGGCGCGGCGCGGCAGGGTCGTGTTTTTGCAAAACGCGCCGGATTTTTTTCAGCTCTTCCATTAAATTATGCTTGGTGTGCAGTCGGCCTGCCGTGTCGAGCACCACCAGGTCGTAGCCGCGTTTGGCGGCGGCCTGCCAGGCATCAAAAGCCACCGACGCCGAGTCCGCGCCCGTCTGGCTGGCGACGATTTCGACGCCAAGTCGGCTGGCCCAGGTGCGCAGTTGCTCGTTGGCCGCGGCGCGAAAAGTGTCACACGCGCCGAGCACGACGCGGTGTTTTTCCTGCTGATAATGCCAGGCGAGTTTGGCGGCGGTCGTGGTCTTGCCCGAGCCGTTGACGCCGACGAGGCAGATGACCTCCGGGTGGCCCGCCGTGGGTGAAAGTTTCGGCGGCTGCTCCGCGCCCGCGAGCACACGCTTAAGGACGGCGGCGCCGAGCTGGGCGGCTTCCCGCCCGCGCAGGGCCGGATCTTTTTTCCAAGCGGTTTTGATTTCCGTCAGGATTTCATTCGCGGTCGCGACGCCCAAGTCCGCGCCGTAGAGGGCGGCTTCCAGTTGCTCGATACTGGAGGCGTCGAGGGTGCGGGTGAAAAGGCCGCCGACTTTGCCGAAGGCCGTGTAAAACGTCGGCGTGGTGCGCTTCAGGCCCTCGCTAAATTTTTTGAAGAATGAACGCATGGATGTTTAAACCACGGAGGACAGGGAGAACGCAGGGGCGCTGAATCAGCCGAAGAGCAAAATCGGTGTTCTCCGTGAGCCGGCTTATTCCGCTGCGGTGCGGGCCGGGCGGTCGAGCGAGTCTTTTACCTTGTCGAGGATGCCGTTGAGGAAGCGGCGGGAGTCGGGATTTGAAAACGCCTTGCCCAGTTCGATGGCTTCGTTGATGGTCACGACGGGCGGAATGTCGCGACGGTGCAGCAGTTCGAAGACGCCGAGGCGGAGAATGGCCAAGTCGACGCGGGCGATGCGGTTGAAGGCCCAGTTGTGGGCGTGATTTTTAATCAACTCGTCAATCGCGGTTTTGTGCTGGATGAGGCCCTGAATAAGCTCTTCGGCAAAGGCGTAGTATTCGCGCGGATGGTCCTGGGTGGCAAAAAAACTCAGGAGCACGCCCGGCAGGTCGTCGCTGGGGTTGGCGTCCCACATGTAGAGGAACTGCATCGCAGCCACGCGGCAGTCGCGCCGCCGGCTGGATTTGGCCGGGGCGGGGGCGGCCGGGGCTGGTTCGTCGTTGGCCATAAAAAGTTTCCTTCAGTTGTTTTTAAAAAGCTGCTTGGGGTCGAAGCCCTCGTCCTCGTCGTCCTCTTCCTCGTCGAGGTCCTCCTTGTGGTCTTCCAGCTCGTCGAGCCGCTCGACGAGCTTGAGCTTGTGTTGGGACATGTACAACGCGGCGCGGGCAAACTCAGCCCCCCGGTCGTGCGACCCGCTGATGCGTTCGCGCGCCTGTTCAAGTGAATTCACAGTGAGAATACCGTTGATGACGGGAATCTCCGACTGCATGCCAATCGAGTGCAGTGAATAGGCGGTGCCGTAGCTGATGACTTCGTGGTGGGAAGTTTCGCCGGAGAGGACCACGCCGAGGGCGATGAGGCTGTCGAACTCGCCGGTGGCGGCGAGCATGTGCGCCACGTAGGGGATTTCATTTGAGCCGGGCACGCGCGCCACCTCGATGTTGCGCTCGCGCACGCCGTGCTCCTTAAGCACTTGCAGCACCCGCGCAAGCAGCGCGTCCACCAGCTCGCCATTGTAGCGCGCCGCCACGATGCCGATGAAAAAATCCGCGCCGTCAACTGGCGCCGGATCGGGAGGTGAGTCGCTCATGGGAGGGGATTGAGACAGGTTTTGCGGAATTAACCAAATTTTTGTTCAACAATTAATTCGGCAAGCAAGGGCCACGGCGGCGGCAGTCCAGCTTACAGCGCGACGATTTCAATGATTTCCAGGCCGTAGCCATCAAGGCCGATGACGCGGCGCTGGGGCGAGCCGGAGAGCAGGCGGATTTGCCGCAGGCCGAGGTCGGCGAGGATTTGCGCGCCGACGCCGTAGTCGCGAAAATCCATCCGCGAGGGCGCGGGGGCCAGGTGGCCGGGCGCGCCGGGCTGTGGTTCGAGGGTCAGTCCGCCGGCGGGTTGCTCGATGTAGACGAGCGCGCCGCGGCCTTCCTTCGCAATGCGTTCGAACGCGGCGGCCAAGGCGTGGAACCCGCCGAACTGGCGCGAGCGGAACACATCGGCCAGCAGGTTTTCACTTTGTACGCGCACGAGGGTGGGTGAGCCGTCGAGCGTGCCGCGGGTGAAGGCGAAGTGCGTGCGCCCGTCCAGCGGTGTGCGGTAAACATGCAGGTCAAAATGCCCGAACTCGGAATCGAACGGCAGGGTGGCGTCGCGCTTGACCAGCTTTTCGCGCCGGTGCCGATAGTAAATGAGCTGGGTGATGGAGATGAGCTTCAGATTGAAGCGCTGCTTGAACTCGGCCAGTTGCGGCAGGCGGGCGAGCGTGCCGTCCTCGTTGACGATTTCGCACAGCACCCCGCTCGGATGCAGGCCGGCGAGGATGGCCAGGTCGACGGCGGCTTCGGTGTGGCCGGCGCGTTGCAGCACGCCGCCGGGCTTGGCGCGCAGCGGAAACACATGCCCGGGCTGCACGAGTTGGTCGGACGTGGCGTAGGGGTCGGACAGAATGCGGATGGTTTTCGAGCGGTCGTAGGCGCTGACGCCGGTGGTGATGCCGTCGGCGGCGTCCACGCTCACCATGAAATCCGTGCGGTGCGCCTCGCGGTTTTGGGCGACCATGGGGCCGAGGCCGAGGCGTTTGAGCTGCGGTTCGACGGTGGGCACACAGACGATGCCGCTGCCGTAGCGGATCATCATGTTGATGGTCTCCGGCGTGGCCTTGGCCGCCGCCATGATCAAATCGCCTTCGTTCTCGCGCGCTTCGTCATCGGTGACGATGACCAGGCGTCCGGCGGCCACGTCGGCAATGGCCGCGTCGACAGGGTCGAACGGCGGCGCGGGATGGTCAAAGTCAGGGACGCTCATGGCCGGGTGGGGAAAACCCGGCAGCCTAGCGGGCCGCAGGCGGAGGCGTCAAGTTGGCATCGGTCGGCGAAACTTCAATGCCTGCCGCAACCTGCGGATTTTAATTTCGGTCCACCCAGCGCTGGCGGAGCAATTGCAGGGCGTGGCCGTGAATCTGGCACACGCGCGCTTCGGTGACTTTGAACACCTCGGCAATTTCCGACAGACGTCGTCCGTGGTAGTAGTAGAGCAGGATGACTTGGCGGTGGCGTTCGGGCAAAAGTTTCAGCGTGCTCATCAGCGCGGCCAGGGTTTCTTCCTGTTCCAGGCGGAAATGCGTCGGCGGAGTGTTTTCGTCGGCGATGCATTCATGCAGATTCATGAGCAAACCGGCGCCTTGGTCGCGCTCGAGCGGTTTGTCCAGCGGCAGGAATCGCACCGGCGTGATGCGCAATTGCAGTTTGTCGAAATCCAGGCGGTTGAGGCCCAATTGCTGGCGGGTTTCCTCGTCGGTGGGCGCGCGCCCGAGCATCTGCTCCAGGCTGTCCACGGTTTTGCGCATTTCGCGGGCGCGGTGGCGGGCGGAGCGCGGCATCCAGTCGAGGCGGCGCAATTCGTCGAGGATGGCGCCGCGGATGCGCATGGCCGCGTAGGCTTCGAAGGTCTTGGTCTGGCTCGGGTTGAAGCGGCGCACGGCGGCAATCAGGCCCGTCAGCCCCACGCTATGCAGCTCGTCGAGGTCGGCGCAACTGGGCAGGTAATGGCGCATTTGCGTGACCACGGAGCGGACTTGGGGATAATGCCGCTCGACCAATTGGCACTGCTCCCTAGTCAATGGGCGGGTGGCCAGCGCCGTGGGGTTTCCAATTTCCGGTGAATCCGAGGCATTTTCGAAATTATTCATGGAAAGTATTCGATTCTGCTTAAGTCATAACCACGCCTCGTGCCAACTTTCTGACACAAAGCCTAACATTCAGATAAAAAAAGACTTACAAAAGATTTTTTTAATTTTAATAACGCTTTTACGTCATGACTTAAAAAATGGAGTTGCATTTGAATTGCATAAGTAATGCAAATAATTTTTCCACGGGGGTATAGAGTGGTAATCGAGTATTTTCTCGAGCGAAACCGGGGATGGCGGCTCCGCAGGAATGGGCGGTTATCGGTGAGATTTACATATAGCGAGGCGGAATGGCCGATATTTCCCGTAATTCACCCCAGCGTCACGAAATTGTCACAATACCCCTCTAGTATGGGCCTGCTGCCACGAATTTGCTTAACGTGGCATTAATCTCCTCACCATTAAAAAAATGAAAAAACTCCTTCTCGCCGGCCTTCTGGGCCTCGCTACCCTCACGGCCAACGCCGCGGACTCCGCTATCACGCTCACTGGATCGGGTTCTTCCTTTGTGAAGCCCATCATGGACAAATGGGCCGACGCTTATGGCAAAGTGGACGCCAGCGTCAAAATCACTTACGCGGGTGGCGGCTCGGGCAAGGGCCAGACGGACATTTTGGTTCCGGCGGTCGAATTTGCGGGCACGGACGGACCGATGTCCGATGATAAATTGAAAACGGCGAAGGGTAAAATTCTGCATCTGCCGGTGGTCGCCGGTGCGGTGGTGATTGTCTATAATCTGCCGGGCATTTCGACCCTGAAGCTCGACGGCCCGACGCTGGCCAACATCTACCTCGGCAAAATCACCAAGTGGAGCGACGCCGCCATCGCCAGCCAGAATCCGGGAGTCAAATTGCCGGACATGGACATTGCCACGGTGCACCGTTCCGACGGCAGCGGCACGACGTTCATTTTCACCGACTATCTCGCCAACGTCAGCGCGGACTGGAAAAAGAACATCGGCACCGCGACCACCGTGGAGTGGCCGGGCACCGGCCAGGGCCAATCCCAAAACGCGGGCGTGGCCGGCCAAGTGCAAAAGACTCCCGGGGGAATCGGTTATGTCGAGTTGATTTACGCCCTCACCAACCACATCTCGTTTGCGGACATGAAAAACGCCAACGGCAAGTATGTCACGGCCTCGCTTGACGCCGTGAAAGACGCCTTGGGCACGGCCACCATCCCGGACGATTATCGTTTTTCGTTTGTCAACGCCCCGGGCGACACCTCGTATCCGATTTCCGGCGTGACCTGGCTGCTGGTCTACCAGCAACAGAAGGATGCGGACAAAGGCCAGAAGCTGGTGAGCTTCTTGAAATGGATCTACAACAGCGCGGACGCCCAGAAAATGGCTCATGACCTCAATTATGCGCCGATCCCCGCCAACGTGGTCCAGCGCGTCCAAGGCACCATCGCCACGATAAAGTAACCAAAATCTGCTGGCCCTCCGGGGGCCAATCCTTCATTACCAAACCGGGCGGGGAGTCCCATCCTTTCCGCCCGGTTTTTTGCGCCATGAGTAAAGCAATCTCTCCCGCCCTGCCGGCCAACGCCGCTGAATTGGCCGAGCCCAACCGTTTGGGCAACCGACTGTTTGAGGGCATCACGCTGGTGTCTGCCTCGATGATTGGGATGCTGTTTCTCCTGGTTGCGTGGGTTTTGATTTATGGGGCGCATTTGGCCATGGGCCGTTATGGTTGGGCGTTCCTGACCAACATGCATTGGAACCCGGTGACTGAAAATTACGGCGCACTTCCCTTCATCTATGGCACGGTGGTCACCTCGGCCATTGCCTTGCTGATTGCGGTGCCCTTGAGCATTGGCACGGCGAGTTATCTCACGGATTTGGCGCCCCTCTGGCTGCGCCAGCCGCTCACCTCCATTATTGAAATGTTGGCGGCGGTGCCCAGCGTCATCTGGGGCCTGTGGGGCCTCTTTGTGCTGACACCCTGGCTTAACGAATACCCCTATGCTTGGCTGAACAAGCATTTTGGAACCATCCCGCTCTTTAGTTCGCCAGTCTCCTCCTCCTGCATTATGTCGGCGGGCATCATCGTGGCGATCATGATCTTGCCCATCGTTACCTCCGTCTCCCGCGAGATTTTGCGCTCGGTGCCGGATTTGCAACGCGAAGCCGCCTACGGCTTGGGCGCAACGCGCTGGGAAGTCACCCGCATTGCCGTGCTGAGTTACGCCCGGCGCGGGTTGATGGGTGCGGCCGTGCTCGGCCTGGGTCGCGCGCTCGGTGAGACGATGGCCGTGACCATGGTGGTGGGCAACAGCCCCAAAATTGCCGCCTCTTTGCTCCAACCCGGTTGGACACTCGCCAGCGTGATTGCCAACCAATTTGGTGAGGCTTCGACAGACATTCAGCGCAGCGTCCTCTTCGAGGTGGGGCTGGTGCTGGTGGGCGTGACCATCCTCGTCAACATCGGCGCGCTCATCCTGATTCGTTCCATAGAAACCCCCGGTTCCCGTCGGGCTTAACTTAATTTTCTGCCATGCTTTCCCGTTACGACCAATATCGAAAATTGAAAAGCGCCTGCATGAGCGGCTTGGCGGTTTTGTGCGCGGTGCTCGTGGTGCTGCCGCTGATTTTGGTATTGTTCTATTTGTTGAAGATGGGCGTCAGTTCCCTCAACTGGAATTTTTTCACCAAGTTACCGGAGCCGGCGGGCGTGGAAGGCGGCGGCATGGCCAACGCGATTGTCGGCACGCTGGAACTCATGGGCCTGGCTTTGGTCATGGGCGTGCCCATTGGCCTGCTCGGCGGCATTTATCTCTCGGAATACGGCACGGGAAAAATAAACGCCTGGATTCGCTTCGGGGCGGACGTGCTCAACGGCGTGCCTTCCATTGTCTGGGGTTTGATTGGGTTCACGCTCGTGGTGGCCCCGATGGGCGGGTATTCCGCGTTTTCCGGCGGGCTGGTGCTGGCGTGCATCATGATTCCGCTCGTGCTGCGGACCACGGAGGAAGTGCTGGTGCTCGTGCCGACTTCCTATCGCGAGGCCGGGATGGCCCTCGGCATCCCGCGCTGGAAAATCACCTTTAACATCGTGCTGCGCACGGCCGCCAAAGGCATCGTCACGGGTGTCCTCCTGGCCCTGGGTCGCATTGCCGGCGAAACGGCCCCGCTGCTCTTCACCGCCTTGGGCACCACGCTCTGGAACACCAACCTCCGGGAGCCGATTGCCGCGTTGCCGCTCCAAATTTATAACTACGCCATTTCCCCCTATCCCGACCAAAACCGCCAGGCCTGGGCCGGCGCGCTGGTGCTGATTCTGCTGGTCTTTTTACTGAGCGCGTCCGTCCGCATTCTCTCGGTCCGCCGCAAAAAGAACTGATGGATTGCTGCTCGCCATTTCACCATGAATTCCGTTATTACCAACCAGCCTTTCGTCATGAGCGACACCGCCAAGCCCGCTGCTGAACCGGCGCCGGTCCATCCGACGGCGCCGACGCCCGCGCCCGCATCCACGTCCGCCACGCCCGCGCCGAAGCAGGAAATCGCTTTCGATATCCAGGACTTGAGCATTTTTTATGGCAGCCACCAGGCCGTCAAAAATGTTTCGATGCTCATTCCCGCCGGCAGCGTGACAGCCATCATCGGCCCGAGCGGTTGCGGCAAGTCCACCGCGCTGCGCGCGCTCAACCGCATGCACGAATTGACGCCCGGCGCCCGCCACACCGGCAAAATTTTGATGAAGGGCCAGGATCTCTACGGCCCCGGCATCGACGCCACGGTGGTGCGGCGGCGCGTCGGCATGATTTTCCAGAAATCGAATCCCTTTCCCACGCTCTCCATCGCGGAAAACGTGCTCGTCGGCCTGCGCCTCAACGGCGTGAAGGACAAGGCGTTTCTCAGCAAGCGCCTCGAGGAATCCCTGCGCATGGCGGCGCTCTGGGACGAGGTGAAGGATCACCTTAACCGCCCCGGCACGGGCCTCTCCGGCGGCCAGCAGCAGCGCCTGTGCATCGCCCGCGCCCTCGCCGTGCGCCCGGAAATTTTGCTGATGGACGAGCCGTGTTCCGCGCTCGACCCCATCGCCACCGCCAAGGTCGAGGAGCTTATCCATTCCCTCAAGTCGCAATACACCGTCGTCATCGTCACGCACAACATGCAGCAAGCCGCGCGCGTTTCGGAAAAGACGGCTTTCTTCTACATGGGCAAGCTGATTGAATACGCCCCGACCGAGCAGATTTTCATGAATCCGAAGGATCCGCAGACGGAGGCGTATGTGTCGGGAAGGTTCGGTTGATCGGCCCCGGCGGCAATTTTTCCAGATTAATTTTTTCCGAATTTTTATTCTCCCGTCTATTTTACCATGAAGCGTTATTTTCATCACGAACTCGAAGACCTGCGCAAGCATCTCATCCTCATGGGCGAGCGCACGATTGATTCGGTGCGCCTCTCCATGCAGTCGCTCCTCGCCGACGACGTGTCCATGGCCGGCCAGGTCATCGCGCTCGACGACGAAATCGACCGGCTCGAGGTCCTCATCGACGCCGAGTGCGTGCGCTACATCACCCTGCGCCAGCCGGTCGCCCACGACGTGCGCCTCATGACCGTCGCGATGAAGACCAACCACGAGTTGGAACGCGCGGGCGACGAAGCCACGAGCATTGCCAAGCGCGCGCGCCGCCTCGCCGAGTTCGGCAAGGTGGATGAATTCTTCAACATCCCGCGCATGGGCGACCTCGCCCTCGAGCAACTGCGCGATGCGATGGACTCCTTCATCGCGGAAGATGTCGAGAAGGCCCTCCTCGTGCCCAAGCGTGACAAGGAGGTCGACGACCTCAACCGTGATAATTACGTCAAACTCACGGACAAAATTTCGGGCCACCCGGAAACGTCGCATGCGACCATCGAGCTGATTTTCATATCGAAGTCGTTGGAACGCATCGCCGACCACGCCACCAACATCGCCGAGGAGGTCGTGTATTTGCTCAAAGGTGAAGACGTGCGTCACACCAATGAAGTCCGGCGTTCGGTCATGTAGGCTGGAACAAGCTCGCGGTTTTGGGCGATCAGAATTCGCCGCGTTTCGCCAGCAACACGCTTAAACCGGCGATGAGCGCGGTTTCCGAGCGCAAGACGCGCGGGCCTAGGTGCGCGAGCTGAAATTGGCTGGCCCGTAAAATATCCCGTTCGCCGGCGGACCAGCCGCGTTCCGCGCCGAGCGCCAGCACGACCGACCCGGCGGCGGGCGCAAAATGGGACAGCGGCGCGCCGGCTTCATACACATCGAGCGCCAGCCGGGTGGAATCGCCGGGGGCGGCGGCCAGAAGTGTTTCCAGGGCTTCGCGCAATGATTCATGCCGCGCCACCGCCGGCACAGTCGTGGCAAAAGCCTGGGCCGCGCCTTCACGCAGGCGCTGTCGCCATTCGTCGGAACTCCAGAGAGTGCTTTGCGCATACGACGGCTCGCCTTTTTCCGCGTTAAAAAAATGGAGTGCGGTCACGCCCATGGTCGCGGCTTCACGCAACAAATCGCGGGCGGTTTGCGGCCGGGGCATCCCCGCGAGGATCCAAAACGGCCGCGGCGGGTCGATTTTATCTTCCCACTGGACGGCGAGCCGCAACCCGCCGTCAACATCATCCGCGAGGGTGGCACGCCCGCGCGGGCCGTTGACCACGCCGACAAAGAGTTCGTCGCCCGGCGTCATCCGCAGCACCTCCCGGATGTGCCGGGTGCGCGCATCACCGGGCGCGAGGTGCGCGGCGTCGGCGGCGGTCTCAAACAGGATGAGATTCATGAGGAGAGCGGCGAGGGCCAGGCGCAGTCAGCGTATTCGGCCGCTTGCCAAGGGCAGGCTCATGATGTAAAATTCAATAATACTGACGGGAAGGCGAAACATCTTTTGCCCTTGCCGGTCTAAATACCAACGATGAAGACCATCCTGAAACTTTGCGCTCTGGCCGTCCTGTTGGCTGGTCTCCCCGGTTGTCGAAATGTGGGTTATAACGACCAGTCCCTCAACAACGACATGACCTCCGGGGTCGCCCCCAAAGGTTTTGTGCGTTCATACGACCAGAACGGCAATCCGACGGTGACGCCCGCACCGACGCCGGGGGCCACTGACCCCGCCAGCCCGAACTATCGCAGCGCCAACGGTTCAAACTAACCACGGCGATTCCGGCGGGAAGGGCACCCGGCTATTTCATTGCGGGCGACGGATGGGAGGGATCAACGTTATCCAGTTGGACGGCATCGCGCTCGGGGAAGGCCGACCAGCCGCCGCCGAGAGCCTTGAACAGGGCGACCAAGTCCGTCGCAATGTTGGCGTCGCTTTGCTCGAGTTGGTTCTGCGAGGATGCGAGCGAGAGTTCCGCGCTGAGCACATTGATGAATTCGACCGAGCCTTGGGTGTAAAGCTGGAGGGACAGGTTGTAGGACTGTTGGTTGTCATCCACGACATTGCGCAGGGCGGCGCGGCGTTCCTGTTCCTTGTTGAAGTCCATGAGCGTTGTCTCCACCTGGTTCAGGGCGGTCAGCACGGTGTTGTGGTAGGCGAACAAGTCGGCTTGCAGCGTCGCCCTCGCTTGTTCGACTTGCGCGTAAATTTTTCCGCCGGCAAAAATCGGCCAATTGATGCTCGGCCCCCAGGACCACGACCGCGCGGCCCACTGGGCCATCTGGCCGACGGAGACGCCGGTGAAATTGAATGAGCCGTTAAGGGTGAATTGGGGGAAATACTGGGATTTCGCGACGCCAATGTTGGCGGTGTCGGCGTGCAACTGCGCCTCGGCGGCGCGAATGTCGGGCCGGCGGCGGAGCAAATCCGCGGGCAGGCCGATGGGAATCTCGCTGGGAGTTTTGGGGAGCGGGGCGGCGGTGCCGAGTTCACCGAGCAACGCGTCCGGGTCGCGCCCGAGGAGCAAGCCCAGCGCGTAAATTTGCGTGCGAATGGACGCTTCAAGGGAGGGAATTTGGGCGCTGGTGGAGTCCGCGGCGGACTTGGCGTTTTCGTAATCGAGTTTGCTGGCGAGGCCGGCCTGCCAGCGGTCCTGCGTGATTTTGAGCGTGTGTTGCTCGTCCGCGAGGCTTTGGTGCGCGATGTTCAGCAGCTGCTGTTCGGAGCGCAGCGCAATGTAGTCCGCGCCGATTTCAGCCAGGACGGTGATGAGGGTGTCGCGGCGGTTTTCCACGGTTTCCTCCAGACTGGCGTTTGCGGCTTCGGCGGCGCGCCGGGTGCCGCCGAAAATGTCCAGATTCCACACCCCACTCAGGCCGGAGCGGAGCGAGCCGTGGGACGCCGATTGCTGCGGCTCGCCGTTGACGATCTTATTCGTCGTGCCATCGGAAAATGCGCCCGTGCCCGTCACCGACGGGAAAAAGCCGGCGTCGGCGGCGGTGATGGCGGCGCGGGAGACGCTGATGCGCGCCTCGGCTTCGAGCACGGTCAGGTTTTGCGCGGCGGCGTCGCGCACGAGTTTGCTCAAATTTTCATCGCCAAAAGTTGTCCACCATTCCACGGCGGTGATGGGCGAGGGCGCGAGGCGGCTCTCGGAGGCGGCGTTGGCGGGTTGGTTCGCATCCACCCAGGCGGGAGGGGTCTGGACTTTGGGCGGCGCAAAGTCCGGCCCAACGGCACAACCGGCCAGGGCGAGCAAACCGGCGAGGGCCAGCGGGCGGGCGTCGAGCGCGAACGGGAAAAATGGCGAGTGGGGTTTCATTCGTAACGCAAAGCTTCGATGGGGTCGAGGCGCGAGGCTTTCCACGCCGGGTAAAATCCAAAGACGATGCCGACGCCGGCGGACACACCCAACGCCGCAATGGCCGCGCCGTAGGAGGGTTTGGTGGGCCAGTGCATCACGGCGGTGACGACGATGGAGCAGACCCGGCCAAAAATCAGCCCGACGATGCCGCCAATGAGGCACAGGACGACGGCCTCGACGAGGAATTGCCGCAAGATGTCGCGCGCCTTGGCGCCGACGGCCATGCGCAGGCCGATTTCGCGGGTGCGCTCGGTGACGGAGACCATCATGATGTTCATGATCCCGACGCCGCCGACGACGAGGGAAATCATGGCCACGACGAGGAGCAGCTGCGTCATCATGCGGCTGGCGGAGGTCAGGGTCTTGGTCATTTCCGTCATGTCGCGGATGGTGAAGTCGTCGAGTTCGTCCGGCTTGATGTGGTGGCGGTCGTGGAGCACGGTGGTGATTTGTTCAATCGCAAGCGGGATGTCTGCCGAGGAATCAGCGCCGGCAAGGATTTGGTCGATGTTGGCAAACTTGGTCATTTGCGGATTATCCAAGGCCTCCGTGCTCGAAGCGGCGGGGTAAAGAGTCTGGCTGGAGTCGGGAAATGTGGCCATCGCGCTGTTGGCGGTGGATGTGGAACCGCCGCCGCTGCCGGATCCCGAGGTGCCGCCGCTGCCATTGATGCGGTATTTCACGGTCGTCCAGGGAATGATGAGCACGTCGTCCTGGTCCTGGCCCATCAAATTCGCGCCCTTGGCGGTGAGCACGCCAATGATTTTGAGCCCGACATTTTGCAGGCGAATCTCCTGACCGATGGGGTCTTCCTCGCCAAACAATTCACGCTTGATGGTCTGGCCGATGATGCAGACCTTGTTGGCGTTGCGCACATCGAGGTCGCTGAAGGCAATCCCTTCCGCCATGGCTTCCCAGTCACGCAGGGCCAGGTAGGACGGGGTGGTGCCCTGCAGATTTTGCGGCACCCAGTTTTTGTTGCCGTAGACGACCTGGCCGCGGGCGCGCACCACCGGCGCCACATTGTTGACGGCGGAACATTCCCGCTGCACGGCGTCGGCATCGTCGGGCGTCAAAGAAATTCCGGTGCCGGCGCCGAAGCTGATGCCGGCGCTGCTCGCTGCGCCGGGAAAAATCATCAGCATGTTTGAGCCCATGCTCTCGATGGTTTTGCTGATGGCGGTCGAGGAGCCATTGCCAATTTCCACCATGGCGATGACGGCGGCCACGGCGATGATGATGCCCAGGCACGTCAACGCCGAGCGCATCACATTGCGCCGGATGGCGCGAATGGCGGTGACGAAGATGACGTAATAAATGTGCATGGCGGGCGCAACGCGGCGGGATAATTAATGCGCGGCGGCGGGGTTGGCGAAGAGGCCGTCGACCATCAGGCCGTCCTTGATATGGATGACGCGGCTGGCGTAGTCGGCCACTTCGGCGGCATGGGTCACGAGGATGATGGTGAGGCCGTCCTCGCGGTTGAGCTGCTGGAACATTTTCAGAATATCGATGCTCGTCTTCGAATCCAGATTGCCCGTGGGTTCGTCGGCAAAGAGCAAGGACGGCTCGTTGACCAGCGAGCGGGCGATGGCGACGCGCTGCTGCTGGCCGCCGGAGAGTTGCGAAGGCTCATGGTCCATGCGATCACCGAGGCCAACACGCTGGAGCAATTTGGTGGCGCGGGCCTTCGCCTCGCGGTCGGGAATGTGTTTGGGCGAGTAGGATAGCGGCATGACCACGTTGTCGAGCGCGGTGGTGCGGGCGAGCAGGTTGAAGCTCTGGAACACGAAGCCGATTTTGCGGCTGCGCAAAACGGCGCGCTCGTCATCGTTCATCGCACTGACCTCCTCGCCATCGAGCATGTATTTGCCCGCGGTGGCGTGGTCGAGGCAGCCCAGGATGTTCATGAGCGTGGTTTTACCGGAGCCGGAGGAACCCATGAGCGCGATGAGTTCGCCGCGTTCCACCGTGAGCGACACCCCCTTGAGCACCGGCAGGGGGACGGTGCCAAGCATGTAGGTTTTGCAGAGGTTGGTGAGTTCGATGAAGGCCATGGCGGAGTTCGAGTTAGCCAAGTGCTGAATGGTTTAACCGCCACCACCGCCGCCGCCACCGCCCCCACCCCCGCCACCGCCGAAGCCACCGCGGCCGCCCCGGACGACCGTGGGCGCAAACGGGTTGGTGGTGCCAGCCGTGCCACTGGCGACTTGATCAGCCAAGGTCTGGCCGGTGATGATTTCGTCGCCTTCCTTCAAATCGCCGCCGAGGATGGCGGTGTTCACATCATCGGTGATACCCGCTTGGACCGCCACCATCTTGGCCTCGCCATTTTCGAGCACATAGACCGAGGACGACTTGGCTTTGCCGCCGCCCTGGCCGTTGCCACCCCGCCGGCCGCGACCGGTGCCGCCGCCGGTGGCCGCTGCGCCATCGGTGGCACCGCTGCCCGCCGCTCCGCCCGCCGCTCCGCCCGCCGCACTGGCCGAGGTGGCCGCGGCGGAAGCCTTGGGGTGCCAGCGTAGGGCGGTGTTGGGCACGAGCAAGACATTCTTCGATTCATTGGCCAAAAATTTCACATTCGCCGTGCGGTAGGGGATGAGGGCGCCATCGGGATTGTCCGCGTTGACCTCGACCGTGTAGGTGACGACATTCTGCGTCATGGTGGCGTTCCAGCGGACTTTGTTGACGGTGCCAATAAATTGGTGGCTGATGCCTTCAACTTCGAACAAGACGGGCATGCCTTCCTTGATGCGCGGTATGTCGGCTTCATTCACCGAGACCCAAATTTGCAAATGCGACAAATCCTTACCGATGAGGAACAGGCTGGGGGCATTGAGGCTCGACACCACGGTCTGGCCGATATTCACGCGGCGGTCGATGATGGTGCCTTTGACGGGTGAGGTGATGGTGCAGTAGTCCAGATTGCGCTGGGCGCGGAACTGGTCGGCTTCGGACTGGCTGATGGCGGCTTGGGCCTGGCTGATGGCCGCGGCGCCAACGTCCATTTGCGCTTTGGCGGTTTCGTAAACGGCTTTGTAGCTGTCGTAGGTGGTTTTGGCCAGGGCTTCACCGGGGCCGAGAGCCTGGGCGCGGTTCCAGTCGGCTTCCGCTTCGTCGAGCTTCGCCTTATCTTGTTCGAGATTGGCTTTGGCCACCGCCAGATTGGCATTGGCCGAGGCCAGCGAGGCATTGGCTTGCTTCAAATCGGCCTGATAAAGCGAGTCGTCAATTTTGGCGAGGAGCGAACCGCTCTCCACTTCGGTGCGGAAGTCAATCGTCTTGGTGGGGTCTTTGGGATCCTTGCCGAATTCGAGAATGATGCCGGCGACTTGCGCGCCAATGTCCACGGAGTCCACCGGCTCGAGCGTGCCCGTCGCCGGGATGAGTTCCTGAATATCGCCGCGGGTGACGGCGGCGGTCTGGTAGGAATTGTCGTCGGAGGCGGAGTGATGCAACCACCAGTAGCTGGCGAGGACGCCCGTGGCGGCAAGTGCGACGATGAGAATGATCCAGAAGCGTTTCATGGCAGGGGGTTAATCCAAGGGGTCGGAGGTTTGGCCCGCGAGGGCAACAAGCTGGGTGTGCAAAAGTTCGTATAAAGGGTCAAGGTCTGGTCTTACCCGGTCAGGCAGGCGGCCCCCGGGAGGGCGGACATGATTCGGAAAAACGGGTGGAACACGACCCACCAACTTTTCGGCTTTCGGCGTCCGGCGCAACTCGAAACCGTGCGCTCCATTGCCTCAAGTGGCAGGCGAGGGGGTGTGTTGGGGGGGGTAACTAGCATGGGGGCAAAGGGAAAAACAATAGTCCCAGCTCTCTAAACATCAACCAAGAAGTGAGGTTTCAGCCGCGCTTTTCCCGATTTTTACTTAGCCGATTTAATGGGCATTATTAGCCGTTGGAAAAACGCCATGGCGAAATGCGGAAGGGCGGGTTTCAGGGCGGGGCAAGTTGGCTTTTCAGCCATTCCGCGCGCCGGCCATGGAGGGCGTCCTCGACCTGCGAAGTAATGAGCTCGCCGGCGCGGCGAGATTGTTCGGGCGTCAACAGCGCAATCGAAAATGGGCCGAGGGTTTCGACCTGGAGCGTTCCGCCACCGAGCCACGTCGTCAATCCAGCCTGATCCAGTCCATTGAGAATGACAAATTGCGGGTTGGGTTGGCGCAAGCCGCGCCCATCTTCGCGCGCGGGGAAATAATCAAAGGCATTATTGCACCAGAAATAGACGAAGTCCCGATCGCGAATCTGGCCGAGGTCGGGGCCTTGGAAGTCCCATTCCACCCGCAGGAGTTGCGCGTTCCAGAAGTCCGCCAGACCTTCGCGCAAATGATGTTGGGTGCAATAGTCGCGCAACGCCAGCGCTTCGGGCGGGCGGGAGATTATGAGTTTGGCGCGGTCGATTTTGGGCAACGCGTAAATCGCCCCCAGCAAGCCCGCGGCCAGCGCCAGGCCGGGGAGCCAGCGTGCGCGGTCGGGATTTACGCAAATCCAGAGCGCGAGCATCCACGCCGGCACCACGAGCCAGTTGAGGAGGTAGCGGAAACTGTCCGCATCGTGCCAGTAGAGGGTTATCATGGGGGTGGCCCAAGCCAGCGCCAGGCTCCCCAAGCCAGTGAGGAGAGCGAGGCGGATTGGCACCGCCGCGGCGACTTTGTACTGGGTGCGCAAAATCTTGGTCGCCGCGAATAGGGCGGCTGCGGCCAGCAGGCCAAACAGCCATAGGCTGGCCAACAGACCGTGCTGGGTGAAGTCAGCAAAAAATTGCGTGAGGGTTTGCCCAACTGATGCGGGCAGCGGCCAATCGCGCGCCAGCCGGTAAAACAAAAACCATTGGGCCAGGGCCAAACCGCCGCGCACCAGCAAACATAGGCCAAGGGCGATTCCGGCCCGGCGCAAAAATCCGACGAAGATGGGTTTTAGCGCGGCCTGCCGCCGGGCCAGCCAGCCGAGCGCCACGGCCAGAGGAATTATCCAATGAAAAACCAGCAAAGCGTCGGAAAGCAGCCCGAAAGTCATGAGTGTGATCGTCGCGCAAGTGCGGGCGCGGCTCCATCGACTGCTCCGCGCGGCGCCAAGGGTCAGGGCCACCAGGGCGAAGCCGGTGGCGAGGTTGCCGCCATGGCGACCGGGAATGCCCACGAGCCAAAGCCAGCGGGCCTGTCCGGGAATTATCTGGCCCAACAGAACGACCTCCAGCGCCAAGAACCCGGCGAGGGTGGCCCGCGTTTGCTCGACGCCGGCGGCGGCGAGGCTCCACGCGAGGGTAATGCCGATGAGCAAATAAATCGCGACTGTGTAGAGCGGATAATTAAAACCGGAGCTGCCGCAGAGCCAGTAAAGCGGCAGAAAAATGACATCGTCGGGAAACCAAAACGTGGCGGAGCCGAATTTCCAGCCGGACAACGGATGCGCCGGGTCGATCAGACTGTGTGCGTAAACCTGCGGCCACAAGAGGTCGCTATTTTGCCCGGGTTGGAATTGGCTGCCTGCCAGAGCCAGCGCCAGCAGCACCGCGACGCCGCCCAGCGCAAGCGCCAGCGCGCACTCGATGGCGCTTCGACTGCGCGGCGCGGCGGAAGGGGCCTGAATCATGGGGCGGGGGAGGCCGTCGGGGTCTGTCTTCGACGGAAGAAAACTTGCTGAAGCCCCAAGGCGGACAGCGGCATCAGCAGAACATAAGTGGGAAAAGCGTAGGCGGCGTGGACGGAGGCGGAGGATAAAAGCAGATAAGGAATCATGTAGGCGGCGATGCCGAAAAGCAAAAGCCGGGCGGCGGTTTGCTGGATGCTTGAGGCCAAATTTCGCCAGCCCAGCACGGCAAAAATCCAAAATGCGCCATTCCCAAGGGTGATGGCCCAGTCATACCAGAAGGTGGCCGTTCGGGGGGTGGCGGCCTGATATACCGGGGATTTCCAGAGATAGTGGATGCCGGGGAAAAACATTTGCAGGCCGTTGTAAATAAATTTGGGCAGCAAATGCAGCGGTGCCCGACGCATATCCTGCATCATCGCTTGATCCAGTCTTTGCTCGGTGTCCGACTCCGGAAAACCGCCGTAGTTCGAAGTCTTGATGAGATTTTTGTCGAGTCCGGCCATTTCCAGGGCCACGACATCATCACTGTAAAAGAAGGGGTGGGGAGTCGGCGTAATGGACGGGTTGAGCGGAGGGAGTCCGGCAATGGCATTGCCCAGAAAATAGGCGTGACCCGCGCCTTCCACCACCGGGATGAAGCGGCCGCTGACGAGATAATTGCGCCAAGTCCAAGGCAGGACGACGAGGGCCGCCATGGCGCATGCCAGGGCGAAAGAAACCAAATTGCGCCACGCCTTGGCCCACCCAATCCACGCGGCGACTCCGGCGGCGGCCACGACGATGACGATGAGATATGCTCCGTGAGAAAGTATCGAAAGGCCGGCGACCGCGCCCAGCCCCAGCGCGGACTTGGCTGAAAAATTGGCGCGGGACGCCCGCCAGAACGAATAGGCCAGTGCGGCCATGCAGAAGATTTGCAGAATCCAGCTCATCGGATTTTTCAAGCACCACAGGATGCTCCCGTTGAGCCAGAGCAGGAGAACCGCGATTTTAGCGACGGGAGACGAATAGACGCCGCGGGCCAGCCCATACATCAAACAGCCCGCGCCCCAGAACAGTCCGCTGTTGAGGACGATGACCAAGGCGGGCTGCCACGACTCCGGAAATAAAACCACGGGCAGCAGCAGCAGCACGTAGGCGGGGGGGCGAAACAGAACCGGGGTTCCGTCAGAAGAAAAGCGATAACCATGGCCGGCAACGAGCGACCGGGCGAGTTGCAGATAACCGTCGTGGGCGGGGTTGTCAAAATTCGTCCTCACCATGCCGTGCAGCGCCAGGCTGACGACCAACGCGACCACGATAATAACCCCGAGGGCGCAGGCCAGCATCCGGCGTTCCTTCGGCTCCAATGTCGGGAAAAACATCTTGGCAATGATGGACATGGCGGATGGGGGGATGCTCAAGCTAAGTGCTGGCGGGTGGATTAGGGCCGTGGACGATTGACCAGGAAAAAAGCAGGTTAGGACTGCAAATCACCCAGGTCATTCAGCCAGGCGGCGAGCAGCGGCAATTCATCTACGGGCAGAAATCCGGCCTTGACCAAAACTTCGTAGCACAACGCCAGATTGTCCGCCACGGCTCCGGGACCCGGACGCAAGGAAAGGCGGGTCAGGCAGTCGGCGATTTTTTCATTTTGCAGGTAACCGGGAACTTCATCTTCAAAATCATGGAGGAAATTATGGGCATTGCGTTGCTGCACCACTTCGGCGGCGTGAAAGACGACGCCCTGCCCCAATTCCCACAGGCAGCGCTGGGCGACCAACGAGCGCCAGATGTCGGTCATGCGAAAGGTGGAAAAACTGGGCAGGTAGAGCAGCGGATACGCCACGGGCCACCACCAGGTGCTTTGGCTGTTAAACGGACACCACGCGCCCGGCGCCAGCCACAGACTGGGTCCGGGCTGGAAATTAAATTCCCGATCCAACACCAGCCGCCAGACGGCGTCCACATCCGGCGCGCCGTTGGCGAGGCCCTGTTGAATGGGCGATTCGACGGATTGGCTCGCGCACCGTTTTTGGGGTTGGAAGGTGGCGGGATCGTTGATGAGCCGGAGGGGAAAGCCGCGCGGCCAAATTAATTGGTCGGTAAAGCAGCGGTAGGGGTTGGCCCAGCCCGGGTGGTGCCAGGGCTGCGCGGTCGTGGCCAACTGGCGGGGGCGCCAATTATCGGCGGGCATGTTGTCGTCGTCGGTTTCGTAGATGCACGCCGCGCGCCGCCGCATCGCTTCCAGGTATCCGAGGTTTTTGCGCGCGTAGTGCCCCACGGGCAGTTTGGCCGCGAGCGAGTAGGGCAGCTGGGTTTGTTGTTCGAGGGTAAAAAGATCGGCGGTGGGCAGCGCAAAGCGGGCCGGGCCTTTTTTGTCCCCAATGATGATGACGCGACTGCTGGTTTCAGCCAATTTTTCGTCGAGCCGCCGCATGCACGCGGTCGGTTCCTGGATGGTGGTCACAACGCAAATTAACGCGGGGTCGCTCATGGGCATGTCATCTTCTAGGCCCGACCCCCCGGCGGGCAAACACTTACTTGGGCGGCCGGTTTGATTTCTGTCGTAATTCGCGCCGGAGCTGCCCGAGAATGCGCAAGGCTTCCTTCAGGCTGTCACCGCCGAGCCGCTTGCTCGGGTTCGTATAGTGAATGGGCACTTCGACCCATTTCCAGTCATGGAGCATGAAGCGGATTTCGGTCTGGAAAAAATGCGCCTTGCTGCGCACCCGGCGCGCCAGCACCTCCGCCATTGCCCGTCGGGAAAAGCACTCGAACCCACTCGTCATGTCCGCCATGCGCGTGCCGAGCAATAGATTGGTCAGCCACGTGCCGCCCTTGCTGACGAGGTAACGCGACCACGGGCCGGCGTAGCCCCCGCCGCGGGTGAAACGGCAGCCGGCGGCGAAGTCCGCCCCGTTCTGCATGGCGGCAATAAAGGCGGGGATTTCCTCGGGCAAATGGCTCAAGCCGCCATCCATTTCCAGAATCCATTCCGCGCCGGCGTCATACGCCGCTTGGTAGCCGCGAAAGTAGGCATCCACCACGCAGCGATTTTCCGGCGCCCACACCAGCGACACGCGCTGGTCGCGTTGCGCCCATTCGGCCACCTTGTCCCGGGTGCGATCGCGGCTTACGTTGTCGAGCACACAAAAAACCCGGTCGCCTTCACCCAATTGCGCCAGCACCCGCGGCATCCACTCATCGATGCCCGTTTCTTCGTTGGCCAGCGGGGTGATGACCGCCAGACGCAACTTTGCCCTCGCGGGAGTGGGGGCATTCATGAGGGAAGGCAGGGGGTAAAGAGCGCGCTGGGGTCTGGCGAAACTAAATAGTGTCTGCGCAAGCGGAGGTCACGATGGAAAAGCCGGTGGTCGAGTCAAGAGCCGAAAAAATTGGCCCCGACTTTGGGCAGGCTTACAATTCAGCGGCTCCCCTCACTTGAACAACTCGAGATCTATCGAATCGGCAATCAGTTTATAGCCCGCGGAGGTCGGGTGGACAAAATCCTTGGTGACATCGCGCCGGATGCTGAGGGGCTGCGCGGGGTCGCGGACGGCGGCTTCGAAATCCAGCACGGCGTCGAAGGCATGCGAGGTTCTTATCCATTGATTGACTGCGGCGCGAGTGGCCTCGTTCGCCGGGGTGTATTTGCGCGAATTCAAAATGGGTAGCAGCGTCGCCCCGTAAACTTTGATGCCTTTCGCGTGCGCCTTGGCGATGAGTTGCTGATATGCGCCAATGAGCTGCTCCGGCGGGGCGTTTTCGTAGCTGATGTCGTTGATACCCTCGAGCACGATGAGGTGCGTGACGTTGTCCCGCGCCATCACGTCGTCGTCAAAGCGTTTCACGCCCGCCGGGCCGGCGGCATCCGCCGAGACAATGCGGTTCGAGCCGATGCCGACGTTGACGACGGAGATGGACGAGCCGTCCGGAGTCGCCGCCAGGCGTTTCGCCAGCAAGTCAGGCCATGACGAATTGGTGTCGATGTCCGAGACGGCGCCATCCGTGATGGAATCGCCAAACGCGACGACGACGCGCGAGCGCGCGGGTGCCATGACTTGGAGGTCGGAGACAAAATACAACGCGGTGGTCGTGGGCGTGCGCGGGGGGCGGGGGAGGGACGCGGCCGCGGTGAAATCGCCGGTGGTCGAGAGATACATGGTCTTCAGGCCCGTCGGATGGAAACCCGTCGGCTTGATGACCTGGGGCACATACACGCTGATGGCCACGTCGGAATCCTGGGTGATGGCGATGTTCGCCGGGTCGCTCCAGATTTCCGCGCCGGGCGCGAGGGTCACGGACGGCGAGCCGCCAAAGGTCAGCGGCCGGTCGGTCTCCGGCAGGATGGCCGGGCCTTTATCGCGCAGCGCAATATGCGCCGCGCCAATTTGCAGCGGCTCGGAGCCAAATTTATTCGTGAATTTCACCCGGGCCTGCGCGCCGGCCAGTTTGGCAAAAACGTTGAGGCGATACGTCTGATGATCAAAGGTAATCGCCGAGGAGGGCATGCCGTTGATCGTGGTGGGCAGGAAGCTGGTGCCCCAGGCGTCGACCCACTTCATCGACGAACCCGCGCCAGCCGAACCGCCGCCGGCGTCCGCGCAACCGGCCAAGGTCAGCAAGGCCAACGCAGCCAGCAGGGCCTGGCGGGTGCGATTGGCACAAAGGATATTTTTCAATGAATTATCGTTGGAAGGGGTGGGGTGCATGGCAGCCAAAATTGCCGTCATTCCCCATCCGTGTCGAGCACCTTAAGAAAACGAAAAGACGGGCCGTCCGGGCACAAAAAAAAGGCCGTCGCGGGACGGCCCTTGCAATCGGCGGTTGCGGCGGCGGTTACGTCTTCATGATATGTTTGCCGGCCGGACGATTCTTGACGGGGCCTTTGCCGCCGCGCGATTTGGCGGCGCGGGCTTTGGCGGCGGTCATGCGACCACCTCTGCTTTTTTTAGCCATGGGAAATCCTGAGTGGAGGGTTGATCTGGGTTTGCGCCGACATGATGACGGCATTGTCCCGATTCGCCAATGGAGTGTAACCCTACCGCCGATGGAAATAAGCGCCGGCGAATCAACCCGCCGCCCATGATTCTTCAAACCGTTCGGCCTTAATTGCCAGGCCGCTCACGGCGTCGATTTCGACCAGGCAGCCGCAGAGGCGCACATCGCCCTCGGCGACTTCGCTTTTGCGCGGCATCCCGTCGAGAAAGCGCGCGATGCCCGCCTGGATATTGCGCCCGATGACCGACGCATATGGGCCGCTCATGCCCAGGTCAGTCAAGTACGCCGTGCCGCGCGGGCGCAGCGTGAGGTCCGCCGTCGGAATGTGCGTGTGCGAGCCGAGCACCGCCGCGCACCGCCCGTCGAGATACCAGCCCAGGGCGACTTTTTCCGAGGTGGCCTCCATGTGCGCCTCGACAATCCACGCGTCGGCTTCCTTGCCGTGTTCGCGCAGCAACTTGTCGGCGGTGGCAAAGGGGCAGTCGGACTTCATGTTGATGAAGTTGCGCCCCAGCACCGTAAACACGCCCAGCCGGAATCCGCTTGGCGCGGTCACCACGAGGTAAGTGCGCCCGGGACACTGCGCGGGCAAATTGGCTGGCCGGCACACGCGCTCCAGCCCGGTGATTTCCGCCTCGAAATTCCGCTGATCCCAGACATGGTCGCCCAGCGTCAACGCATCGAGGCCCGCCCCGACCAATTCGGCGGCGATTACGCCCGTCAACCCCGCCCCCGCGGCGGCGTTCTCGGCGTTGGCGATGACCAGGTCGAGGCCCAGCTCCGCGCGCAAAGCCTTGGCGCGGGCGCGGACGGCGTCGCGCCCCGGCCGCCCGACAATGTCCCCGAGAAATAAAATTTTAGGCATAAGGATAAACCAAGTGTTCCGGTGCTTAGTGCTCTAGTGCATAGTTTCGTCTACGCAACTGCAAAGGGCGGCCCCGCCCGGCGGGCATCCCGAACC
>Ga0265320_10000696_pt1 | contig 25617 bp, 23 predicted proteins | sample 4827metaG_FD_202087 | JGI IMG/M metagenome (GOLD analysis project Ga0265320, IMG submission 202087) | Rhizosphere microbial communities from Carex aquatilis grown in University of Washington, Seatle, WA, United States - 4-8-27 metaG | ecosystem: Host-associated > Plants > Roots > Rhizosphere >...
CTGCAGCCGGTCGATCTTCACGTGCGGTTCGTTGATGGGGGTGGTGATCATTTTAATTTACCATCGCCCCGGATCGCACCGCCGCCACCGGTGAGTCCGGTTTCTCGCTTTTTAAAATCGCGTCGTAAATGTCATGTGCAATCGGCGCACAGACCAGGCCGCCGGAACCGCGGTTTTCCGACTGTACCATAACCACGACGGCGTAACGCGGATTTTCATAAGGGGCGAACGATGCGAACCAATAATCCCACCGGATCAATTGGCCTTGCTCGTTCTTGATCTGTGCCGTGCCGGTCTTGCCGCAAACGCGCAACCCGGGTACCGGCGCGGCGCGGCCCGTCCCTTCCGGGTCCTCGGTTTCAGCCAGCATCGCGTCGTGCAGGATTTTATAGCTGCGGGGATGCAAACCCAGAGTATCGCGCTCCATCCTGGAAGGAAAAACGGTCGGGGCCTCGCCGCTGGCCGGGTTTTGCGGCTCGATGCGTTCGACAAAACGCGGCCATAAGACCTTTCCGCCGTTGGCGATGGCCGAATACACGACCGCAATTTGCATTGGTGTTACGGAAACTTCGCCCTGGCCAAAGCAAATATTCGCCGAATCGCCATCGTGCCAGTCGGGGTTTCTGATCCGTTCCAATGTCGGGAAATTTCCCTTGGCATCCTGACGGGTTGGCAAACCTTCCCGCTGACCCAAATGAAATTTTTCACCGAGCCGGACGATTTTCTCGATGCCGGTGCGCAAACCGTTGAAAATAAAATAGGCATTGCTGGATTGTACGATGGCGCGCTTGAGATTGTAAGAACCCGGCGGCACGGTGTCCTTGATTTTTCTGGCGCCAACATAGACGCAACCGTGCCCTGGCTCCATCGGATCCGGTTGCACCTGATAAATCTCATCCGGATTCAATCCATTTTCCAATGCCGCGAGAGCGACAATGGGTTTAAAAATCGAACCCGGTATGTAGTTTTCATACGTAGCCCGGTTGATTTGCGGACGCAACTTGGGATCGCTCAAACGCACGGGGTCGTTGGCCGCATAATCCGGGTTGATCGACGGCGATGAAACCAGGGCCAGCACGTCGCCGGTGCGCACATCCATCACCACCACCGCCGCGCGCGCATTCGCGCCCTGATGGTTGGTGAGCGAACGTTCCGCCGCCTGCTGAATGTCGAGATCAATCGTCAGCACCACATTGTCGCCTGGCTCCGGCTTGCTCCAGACGTTTTTCGTCTGACTGTAGCCCAGATTGTTGACGAGCACAGCCTCTTCACCCGGATGGCCGCGCAATTGTGCGTCGAACCCGGCCTCGACACCGACCTGGCCACGATAATCCGGGAGATAGTAATTAAACGGGTTGGCATCCTCGCCTTCTTTGGAGCTGTCATCGCGCAGCACATAACCCAGCAAATGTGCCGCCAGTGTGCCGTAGGGATAGGTCCGGACGGGCTGCAGATCCAGTTCCACCCCCAGGCCGCCGGTGTATTGCTCCTCGAAACGCGCGATTTGCGTGTCGTTCAGATCCGGCACTATGGGATACGGCAGCGCCAGCTTCGTGTCATAATGCCGGTTGAATTTCAACGGCTCAAGGGGCAGCGGCTGGCCGATTTCCCGGCCAACCTGCGCCATGATGGTTCCGGCGACGTCGAGGCGCGCCTGTTCGCGCAGCCGCTTTAATTCCTCCGGCTTCAATTGGAACGATTTTAATTCCGCCTTCGTGAGCGAACGGCCCAGTTTTTTCTCCGCGCTGGCAATGTTCTGTTTCTGCCACACCCGCACTGATTTCAATGCATTGGTGTAAGCCTGGTAGAATGGCTGGCGTAAATCATCGAAGTAAAGGCTCAGGCTGTACTGCGGACGGTTTTCGGCCAGCACCCGGCCTTCGCGGTCGAGGATTTTTCCGCGTACCGCCGGAACCCGGACTGTGCGATACGATTGCGTCTCCATATGACTTTCGTATTTGCGCGCCGAAACGACCTGTACCCACCACAGGCCCGAAAGCAACAGCAACAGGCCGCCCGCGAGCAAAATCGCCAGCAGGCGCAGTTGCGGGTCGTTCTTCTTCAGTTCGTCGAAAATCAGCATCGCTTTATAAGCGTCCGCGCCGGATTTCCCGGTCGGGACGAAAACTGGTTTCCGTCCTCGGCTGGTAGCCGAGCGCATGGTGGCAACGGTCGAACAATGCGAACATCAGCGGCGTCGCCGCCGCGCCGCCCGCCGTCATCACGATCCATTGCCAGAGCGAACCCCAGCCGAGGAGCGGCGTTTTGCCGCCGCTCAGCAACAGCAAAACCGACAACGCCGGGACGACGGCACTGGCGACGGTGCCCAGCACGAGCTGGGCGAATGACATCTCGCGCAAAATCAGGTCCCGCCGCAGGTAAATCAGGAAACCCACGACGGAGAGGGGCAGGATGGTGATGCCGAGCGGGTTGGCCGATAGCGTGTCGAACCATAAGCCGCCCAGCACGGCGAGCAGCGAGACCGTGGCCAGGTCCGCATTCAAGGCCGCATACACCATCAGCACCGGCAGCAAATCCACCTGGGCGCCGAGCCAGTAGCGCAGAAGCGGGAATACCGCCTCGGCAAACACCGCGAGAAACGCGGCGGCCAGAATCAGGATGGTTTGCAGGATGTTCATCAATTGGGCTGGGGATTAAGAATCACCCAGACTTGATCGAGCGCACCGAGATTGACCGAGAGTTTAACTCGCGCCTCGGTGTAAAGGCCGAATTCAACCGGACGCGAATCAACCACCTGGCCGATGGGAATCCCCCGGGGGAAAACACCGCCGAGACCGCTGGTGAAGACGTTCTGGCCGGATTTCAAATTCGCACTGCCGGAAAGATAGGTCAAATCCAGAAGTGACGCGCCCAACGGGCCGCTGGCGCTGATGATGCCCATGTCGCGCCCCGGATTATCAACAATCGCCGAGACACGGCAGTTCGGGTCGCCAATCAAGACCACTTGCGAGCGGGTGTATCCCACGGCGGAAACCCGCCCGACCAGTCCATCGGCGGTCAGCACCGGCAGGTTGGTTTGGATGCCATCCCGGCTGCCGAGGTTGATTTGCACGGTCTGCCACCAGTTGGCCGGGTCGCGCGTGACGACATTGGCGAGCTTGAGTTTCCAGGGCGCCTGCTGCTGCCAGCCGAGCAGCGAGTGAAGCTGGTCGTTTTCCCGCGCGAGGGCGGCGGCTTGCAGAGCTTGAACTTGAAACTGCTGGTTTTCCCGGGTAAGCCGGTCAATTTGACGCAGTAATTCGCGCCGGGGCAGGACACTGTCAGCCAGATTGGCCGGCAATTGCTCCGCGGTGTTGGCCAGCCCGAACAGCGGCAAAAATAAACTGCCCAGGGCGAGCTTGACGTGGCCGGTCACGCGCGGCGGCAGGCTGAGAATCAGCAGTGCCACCAGCGTCACCGCGCCAAGCGCGAGATATTGTTTTTTTCTAAACATCCTGCAACCGCTCCGACCCGCGGGTCGGGGTGTGCAGGTGAACGCAGGGGCGGGAAATCAATATTTGGCGTTAGTCGCGACCCGCTTGAGGAATTCGATTTCCTGCAAGACGCGGCCGGTGCCTTCGGCGACCGCACTCATGGGGTCGTCGGCCAGATGGACCGGCAGGCCGGTCTCCTCCGCTACCAGCCGGTCGATGCCGCGCAACAGCGAGCCGCCGCCGGCCATGACCAGGCCGCGATCCACAAGATCGGCGGCGAGTTCGGGCGGACAGCGTTCCAGCGTGAGGCGGATGGACTCCAAAATGCTCGATAGCGGTTCTTGCAACGCTTCGCGAACTTCCTCGGAACGGATGGTCAGGGTCTTGGGCAGGCCGGAACCCAGGTCGCGGCCTTTGACATCCATGGTCAATTCCTGTTCCAACGGAAATGCGGAGCCGATGCGTATCTTGATTTCTTCCGCGGTACGTTCACCTATCATCATGTTGTAGGCCCGTTTCATGTGCGCAGTGATCGTTTCGTCAAATTCGTCCCCGCCCACCCGCAGGCTGCGGCTGAAGACGATACCGGCAAGGGAGATGATTGCGATTTCGCAAGTTCCGCCGCCGATGTCCACGATCATGTTGCCCGCCGGCTCATGCACCGGCAAACCGACACCGATGGCCGAAGCCATCGGTTGTTCAATCAAATATACCTCCCGCGCGCCCGCGTGGGTGGCGGAATCCTTGACGGCCCGTTTTTCCACTTCCGTAATGCCCGAAGGCACTGCCACCACCACCCGTGGGGCAATCAATTTACGATGATGGACCTTCTGGATGAAGTGGCGGAGCATGGCCTCGGTGATTTCGAAGTCGGCGATCACGCCGTCTTTCATGGGTCGAATGGCCACGATATTGCCGGGCGTGCGGCCCAGCATCCGTTTGGCTTCATCACCGACTGCCAGCACGTTGGTCGTGCCCGCCTGAATTGCTACAACCGAAGGTTCGCGAAGGACGATTCCGCGGTCCCGCACGTAGACGAGGGAGTTGGCAGTACCTAAGTCTATTCCAATGTCATTGGAAAACAGGCTTTTGAATTGCGCAAACATGAATAGTACCTAACGGCGCGTATTTAATCCGGTGCACCCGGAAAGGTCAAGCAGTGAATAAGGTGGTGCCAGAGGAGGGAATTGAACCCCCGACCAAAGGCTTATGAGTCCTCTGCTCTACCCCTGAGCTACTCTGGCACCCGACTGCGAAATCAGGCTGATCCGTTTTTTTGCAACCCTCCGCAAAACCAGCGGAGGCTGCTCCGTCGCCCGGGCTGCTCTGCAGCCGAAACCACATGATATTCCACAAACCATCCCCGCGCTGTCAAATCTGAACCGCACAATCGGCCAGCGGAAATCGATGTCATACTTTCACTCCAGAAGATACGCCAGCGCTATTTCCCGATGCAAAACCGGTTGAAATCGGGCCGGGCAGATCATCCCGCCGCTTTTCGGCCCGAACCACCGGCGGGAACCCGTCAGGGCGCGGATACCAGCCGGACCCCTTGTGTTCCCGTACGGTACTCACGCCCGTCGGACGTCTTGACACTGGCATAGAACGGATGCCGTCCGGCCCACAGGTTTGTTCCTGCCACCGGGAAAATCGCGGTGGATTGATTGGTGACGGTGCCCAACGCACCGCCAGTGCTGTACAAAGTGATCAGGCTTACCGTGTTGGTGTTGGCAGCCACTTGAATATGGTAAGTGCCTTGTACCGGGGCTGGATTCGCCAGGTCGAGCAGTGTCAGGGTCGCGCTCAAGGAACTGTTCTGGATCTGGACGGGCACGGTTGCCTGGGTTTCCGTTCGCACATCACTGCCTTCGTAAGCCACGGCCGTCAGTTCGTGATAACCGTCAGCCAGGAGCGTCGTGTCCAGGGGGAAGGTCAGCGCCAGGCTGGATGCGCCGGCGGTGACATAAAGATGGTTCCGCGGCTGGAGGTCAGACAGGTTTTGCATGAGGGTTCCTTGCGGGGTTGACATAATAACCTTATATGCCGCCGGGAAGATTTGCACTGCGGCGGCCCCGTATCCGGGACTCCGGGCGTACAGATTGAAGGTGACTGCACCCGAGCTTAACACGTAATCGTCGACCAGAACGCCATCACTCCCCTGCAAGCTGGGATTCGTGTTGATCGCGGCAATCAACTGGCTGACCAGCGCAGGCGAATTGTCGCCCGACTGGTTGGTGACAGTCACGACCACGACCTGTCCATTGGTTTTGGTAAAGGTGAACTGAATCCAGGCGTTGGTGGCGGGCGTATTGCTGATCACCGTATATCCCTGCAAGCCGAACGCTTGCGAGGCCAGCAAAGTGGGTTGGCTGGCGCTCAAATAAGTCGAAAGACTGTTGCCGCTGCCCATCGCACTTGCGGTGGCAGTCTGGATTTCGCCGAGGGCAAAGTTGGTTGCCAATGTTGTCACCTGCCCCTGGTTAGTCGAGACCCCAACCAGATACGGCCGCACGGTATTGCTGACCTGGATCAGCGTGAGGTTTGTCGCCACGTTCAGGACCGTGAAGCCGGGGGGTGCCGGAAGCACGCACGCCGCCCGGTAATACCGGCCCGAATTCGTGGCGTAAGCGTCAATAAAATCCATCGCCCCGCCGGGCTGGTTGGTGAAAACAGAGGCCCAATAAACCAGATCGGTGGAAACTTGAACGGCCCAGGGTTGCCCGGGCGTGCTGTCCACGTGCATCTGGAACGTCCCCGGACCGGCGATCCTCGGCGCCGACAATCGGGGAGGTTGGTCCGGCACCGGCCAGGTCATGCGATAAAAACGCCGGGGATAGTTCGTGGAATCATCATCGGTAAAATGCAGCAGTCCCGGTATGTCATTCGTGAAAATGGGTTGCCAGTCCGATAAATTGGTCGAAGCCAGAATGACGTACGCCAAGGTGCCGGGAATGCCGACCTCCATCCGGTAAACCCCGTCTTTATCGGGCCGGACGGGCGTCATCTGTGGAGGATAGGAATCCGGCAGGTAGTTGACGTTGTAGGAAAGGCCGGGAGTATTCGCCGGGGTGGTGTCGGCAACGTAGAAAGGGACCGCCATGGAGTTTTTGGCGATGGATTGGAGCTCGATGCGGTCGCCATGAGCCAGGGCCTTCACCAGGGTGGCATTGGTTACGGCATTGATCCGGGAGGCCAGCCCGGCGGCCACCGTGCTCAAGGTTGAATTGGTGGGGACGGTGTAAAAAATCGGGTAGCCATTCAGGGTGACAGTTAACCGATTGCCGGCACACGGAGCCAGGTTGGTCAGCGTGCTGAAATACACGCCATCCACGAACAAATCAATTTGCTGCAGGGGACGGTCCCCGGACGAGGAATTGAAATTCAGGGAAAGATTTGTCGAGCCGCTCAGCACAGCGTTGGGGAGGTTGGTGTCCCATTGTCCATAACCCGACTGGGCAAAGGGCGCCGCCAGCGGCTCGGCCACCGTGAGCCCAAGGTAGGGCACGTTGATGCTTTGATAATAGCTCTCGGCCAGGCTGAAGCCGCGGGCCTGGTAAAAGTAAACCTGAGGATTGGGAAATTTCTGCGTATCGTTGGCGGGTTCCGCCACGGTGCCATAGCTGCCCGTCGCCCCGCCATTGATAAATGCCAGCAGATTGGTCTGGCTGTTGCTCCCGAAAATAATGCCCCCAAAGGAAGTCAGACTATCCGCAATCGCACCGGGAACGAACATGCCCTGCGGGACACTGAATTGCGCCAAACCCGTTTGATACCCCAGACTGCCGCCCGGCCACCCAACCAAATCACTGTTGTGGCGCAGAATCGAGGCAAGGCCCAGAATATTCACGTTGAAAATGGCGTTGTCGAAATATGCGTACCTGAGGTTGCGATAAGGGTCTGAACTCTTTGCCAAAACCACCGGTGGTTGGGGAAAAGTCCCGTCGCTGGCGACGCCACGGTCCACCAACCGCTCCGCCTGGGCAACCGAATCACCCGTGATCATCGTGGCCAGGAAGGAGTAGCCGGGGGCGCCTACCGGGGAAGTCTGGCGGAAAACCGCCTCGCTGGCAGCGTAACTGTTGGTGAGCCCAACAGGATCGCTGCCGTTTCCCAGGCGCAGACCGTAAAACAAGGCCGCGGTTGTGCTGTTAAGCGTGGGACCATAACTGGTTTGGAAAGGAATATCCATCGAAAGGACAACGTAATCCACCTGGTTCGTCAGCCGTCGGGCTCCCAGCATATTCAACAGAGGCACCACCAGATTGGTTTGAAAATCATTGCTGGTCCAGAGGGCATTGCCGCCCGACCAGTTGATGAATAAAACGTTTTGAGGCGGCACCTGCCGTTGTTGGCAGTAGTAATTGCCCAATTCGCACGAGTTGGAACTGGTCTGGTTGACAACCACGACCGTGTTCAGTCCGCTGCCGCCAGCGTACAGCTTCCCGACCAAGGCACAGCCCGTCAAAACCATTCCCAGCACTCGACGCTGAAAACTGCCGTCCATAAATTAAAACAGTTCCGACGGACAGTACGCTCCTGCCGCCAGGAGCAAGCCTTGACTGCCGAATTCCTGTCAATGCCAACAAAACAAAACTAAAGGCCGGTCAGTGACCGGCCCTGGTCTGCCATTCTGAGTCCGACGAAATTACACCTCACGCCAATTTGCGGCGGCGTGCCAAACCCAGCGCGCCAACGCCCAAGGCAATGATCGCCATGGTTGATGGCTCGGGAACAACTTGTATCGACAAGCTTTTGTCTTTGGTCAGATCAAACTCACCACCATTGGCGGCAAGGGCTGCGGTCCATTGGAATGCCCACGTCACATTGCCCGGCCCCGCGGTTAAATTGTTATTCAGCATCAGCGCGGGTGTGCCACTGAATTCAGCCAGGGTCTGACCGGAGAGTGCTGCCTCGGCGGCGAAGGCATTCGGGTTGGCGACTGCCTCCTGAATGGCGGTCGAACCATTGGATTGGCGGACGGCATTAAAATCTCCGGAACTGCCGAAAATTTGAACGCTATCATTGGCAGCCCCCAACAGATTAAAATTGGAGTATTGGTAAAAGTTCAGATTCAAAACGCTCCCGGAATGGTTTACTGCCATTATCTGCTCCGTCATGTCGGCATTTCCCGAATTGATGCCGCCGCCGATAAGCGTGTAGATAATTTCGACACTCAATTGACTGTTCTGGTAAATGGCATCCAGCGTGTTGCCGTTAGCGACATAAAAGAGCCCGCCAATCGTGTTGATCGGTTGGGCCAGGCCGTTGTCGGTCCGGTACCAAAACCATTGCTGGTTCAATTGATTTTGACCGTTCACAGTCCAATTGTTCATGCCGGCACTGCTCCCCAGATCAATGGTTGCCGTGGATCCCGCGCTGTTCAGGTTAACTATTTGCGCGCTGCCCGGAACCGGCGAAAGCATCAGGCCAGACAAAACCAACCCGGCGCCAAGGGAGGCAGCCTGCTTACGGGAAAAGACACCTGCTTGATGGATACTCATAGATATTTTTTGTTTTTGTCGTTGGTTCAAATTATTAAAAATTCATGCCCGACTGGAACGGCCATCACGCTGACCGACCAACCGACGCCGGCAGCGCAAGGCCAGGGCGAAAATTCCTGATACCGCCAGCGCCATGGATGAAGGCTCGGGCACCGTCTGTATTTCGCTGATTGTGATGGAACTTCCCGGGGCCAGGGTCGCGTCCCATTCATAAGCAAAATCCACGTTGCCCGGCCCGGCCGTGAGCGTATTATTCAGGGTCACGGGATTGATGCCGCCCAGGCCAAACTGCACTCCATCGAACAAACCCGCCTGTACTTCCGACTGCGCTGATCCTCCTCCGGTGACTCCGGTGATCAACCCGATCAGGGTTCTGCCGAACGCGTCCGTCTGAACCACCTGGTATTGCTGCCCGGAACCATTGCTGGAAAATTGCACGTTCTGGCCTCCGGCAATCCCCCCCAAATTAAAATCCGAGAATTGATAGAAATGGAAAACCTGGGTGGTGGCCGAGACGTTATTGATCGTCAGGGTTTGCGCCAACGTGGCCTTGCCGGAACCGACCGGCGAACTCTGAAGCGAATACAGGGTTCCAACACCAATGGTCGAATTGGCATACGTCGTGTTCAGAGCCACGGTGGTATTTGAAATGTTGGTGGTGATCGACGGCGCGGAGGGGGCACCAATCGAAAAAATCGAAGCGGTCGGACCGGATCCGATGCTGTAGTAAAACGATTGCAGGCTCAACTGGTTCACCCCGTCAACCGCCCATTGCGTAATGCCACCGGTAAGGTCGATTTGCATGGAGGTATCCCGGGCACCAATGGTGTAGACCGTCGCCTCGCTTTGAACGACGGTCCCGGCCAGCAAAATCGCGATAAGAGCTTTTTGATATAACCACATCCGACGGGCGAGCGGTTCTCTCAAAAACGTCATGGTTCCCCGTTCGTTTTGGAGTGATTTTATCGTTTTCATGAGCATGCTCGGTTCGTTTCTTCTCTTCCTTGTCGTTGTTGTTAACCGTTTCTGATTCGGCTTTTTGCGGGGGCCTTTTTTGCATCCAGTTTCCGCGCCATGACCCGGGCGACAAAAACTGAAAAGAGCGCCAGCACGTAAATTCCACACCAAAAGACCATCATCGGACTGATTGTGCTTGTTGGCATACGCATGATTTACGGCTGGCTCGCCTTGGTTACCTGGCTGATTTCTACTGGTCGAGGGGGTTGAATCCTCACCGGGTTCTGATTGCTCTGATGATTGCGGGGGTTCAGCTTGAATCCCGGCTGCAAGCCGGATTCGGGACAAGGAAATTGATGCAATTTGATCACAGGCTATAAGGTCAACAGTAAAACCCTCAGGCGGCCGAAGAATCCGGAGGGAGTTCCTTCGCGATCCGCCCGGGCCGGTTTCTGATGCCTGGATTTCGCTTTTTTACTGACGGGTTCGCCCAAATTGGTCGTTACCTGCACGCAACGATCATCCCATAATTCAATCATTCGCTGGTCTTTTACGTTGGTCACCTCGAGGTCCGGCAGCCCGCAACTGACCAGCCATTTTTTGATGGCGACAACCTGTCGCGGCGAGGAGGCACGCGCCGTGAAAATTTTTACGGTATGTCCCTCGGCAATCCACCGCTTCACGCGCATTAACATGGGCTCAATGGGGCTGCCGATTTCGTCCCAGCGTGCACTGCCCAGGTCGCGGGCCAGTGTCCCGTCCAAATCAACCCCGATCCATGGGGAACCACCATATTGGGTCTGGGTGTTGTCCGTGAATTTCTGGCCGCATTTTCTACAGACCGCGCCGAACCGCCCGTCCTCCAGCCAGAAGGGCTTCAAAACCTCGCCACAACAAGCCATCTCGCGACCGTGCATCACACCAGCATCAATCTCGTTTTGATTGAAATCTGGCGCCCAACGCGCAGTCCGCCCGACCACTTCAGCTTTAATCATGGCTTCCATACAACTCCGTCATCCACACCAAGCCGCTCTTTTTATGTCCTTAAGCCGCACCTGTTTCGTTAAAAAAATGCGGGCTTTTGGGTCTACTCTTTTACTTCCTCCTTTATCAATTGCCGACGACGTATTTACAAATTTTTCATATTCACAACGAGGCCTTACTTGCTCACCTCCGGAATGAAGTTGTTCACCGACATGTGAGATATCCACAAATTATTACAAACTTGGAAAGTTATTCACAATTTGCGCAAGTTATTCACAATATGTAATGATTTATTGACAAAAGTGTCATGAAAATCTACACTGCCGTCGTTCTCCGGTGAAAAGTGATCGAGTCCGTCCGGAGAGAAGTGAATTAAAGGTGCTGCCACCAGAAGGTAGGCTTTAGAGAACGTTGTTGTAGCACTGTCTGTCCAGGTTCGTATTTGGACTTGCAGGCAAGGGTTGCGACCAAGCAGGCGAAACGAATAGCAGTAGGATTTGTGAAGCTTATGGCTGAAAATGTCGCCATCCAACCGGCAAATAATTTGTCCCGGGAACACGCCAACACTGGCTTGGCCCGTTTATCGCATGGCAGTTTGACGAATCTGGCCTGCAAATGTTCACCCAAGGATAACGTCGATTTCCTGATCAAGGAGGACCGGATCGTTTGTGCCTTTTGCGGCCGGGAGGTTTTGTGTCTGCCGCCCCTGGTCGGAGTTTATAAGGCCACTTGCGCCTGCTGCAACACCCCATCGGTCAAATCCACCTTCGTCCTGGATTCACGGGGCCTCTACATCTGCACCTGGTGCGGCCGGACAAAGTAACCGCCCCGGGGCCGCCGCGCTTCACGCCCGACGGCGAACCAGTTCGAAATTGCAAAGCCGTAACTCCGGGTTGCCCAGAGTGTCCCGCACCAGCTTTTGTTCCGCATCGAAGGAAATCAGCAGGTGATCGGGTTTGAAATTGAGGTCCTCAAAACCGCAATGCGCCAGCCGGCGCGTGATCATCTGTGCCAGTTCCGTCAAGGTCTGCTCGGAAATCAATTTGCCGGTGAAGGCGCGCTTGGCGTTGAAGGCCTGGTAGAATTTCCCGTCCTGAGCCGCCAGCAGTTCGTCCGGTCCGTTCCAAAAACCCCAGATGGTGATGTAGTCGTATTCCTTGCGGGCGACCGGTTCGCCGTCGGGCGTGTGAAAATCCGCCAGGCTGGCGTAACGCCGCTCATCGGACACCGGGCGGGCGGAACCCCGCGGCCGGCCGGTCATGTAAATCGCGCGCGGATAAACCGTCCGCACTCCTTGGCGACCCATTTCAAGGGCAAAGGCAAATTCCTCGAAGGGACTGTTGAAGCCGTGGGCCTGCGCCGGCTCCTGGTGCGCCCCGGGATGGTTCAACCAGGGCGAGTCGCCCATGCGCGAGACCTTCCACACCAGGTTGATGCTGTCCTTGGTGCGCGTGTAAAAAAACTGGTTGCGGGAGGACAGCTTCTTCTTCGGCGTGCGGCGCCAGCGTTCCGGCAGGAAATAATTGAACAGGTCCGGGTCCTTGCCCGCCACCCAGAGCAGCCCCCCGGTGCTCTCGGCGCGACCGAAAATATAGTCCACCCCCAGCACATTCGTCGCGCGCAGATGCGCCGGCAGCGGTTTGGCGGTGTCCAGGTCGAACCGGCGGGCCATGTGCTTGAGGTAAAGCCGGCGGTTGGCGCTCCGCACCGCCTGCTCGTGCTCGGGCGTCCGTTCGAGCAGTTCGTAATCCACCAGCGCATAGGCAAACTGGTCGTTGTGGTCCCGCAACAACAGCCGGTCCGGTTGCGGACGCAAAATGATGTGCGCCGGCTTCATGTCCACCACCCGGTAACCTTTTTGCCACAGCTCGTGCGTGACCAGGCTGGTCACCCGGGCAAGAAATTCCGCCTGCGCCCCGCCTTCAAACCCGAACTGCTCCGCCGTCTCCACCGCGTCCAGCCCCTTGATCCAGCCGAACAATACCACGTACTGCCGCAGAATATCCAGCTCCACCCCGGGATGACGGGTCACTTTCGCACGAATCTTATCCTCGGACCGGCCCGTCTGCCAGAGTTGCAATCGTTCGCTCGGCACATAGATCGCCAACGGACGCTGCGTGCGGATGCGGATGGCCGGTGGGCCAGCCTCACCGCGGCGCAACTCCATGAGCAGGGAAAATTCCTCGAAGGGACTGTTGAATTCCGCATGGATGAACTTGTTGACCGTGAGCGTGTCGAAGGGCACCACCTCCCCCACCCGCGACCATTTGACAACCAGATGCAGCACCCGGCCGTCTACCGGTCGCGTCGGCACCTTGTAAACCATGCTCGTGCCCTCCAACCGCTCGCGCTTGGCCTCAAACCACTCGCGCGCATACCAGTTCTTCGGCAGCAGGCTTTTCCAGAACGGCAGCCCGAATCGGGTAAGATAAAGGTCGCCGCCATCGTTCGTCTTCAAGCGGAAATAATCCACTCCCAGCAACGTCATGGCACTGCATGGCAGGGGCAAATCCGCCGGTAATATCGGCGGCGGCTGGCTGAAAACGGATGCCGTCGAGGCGGAAACCTTTGATGCCGTGGTAGACATGGAAAATGCCGGGAATCGATTTTTCTTCGATCACAACATCCGCCGCCGTCATCGGGGCGTCTCACCGGATTTTGGCGCATGCTTGACCTCGTTTGCCGCCGGACCGGTACCCACTGGAATCGCCGCAAGAATCGGGTGGCTGGCCGGCCCCGGCATGGCATGCTGGGGCCATGAACGATTATGAACGCATCGCCCGAGTCATCCGCTACCTGGACGAACATCACACCGAACAACCGGATCTGGCGGACCTGGCGGCCGGCGTGGGACTGAACCGGTTCCATTTTCACCGCCTGTTTTCGACCTGGGCCGGCGTGACCCCCAAGGATTTTCTCCAATGCCTCACGCTCGCCCATGCCCGGGAATTGCTCCGCCAGGGCGAAAGCATCATGGACACGGCATTTGCGGCCGGACTGTCCGGACCGGGACGGCTGCACGATTTATGCGTCAATCTGGAAAGCGCGTCGCCCGGCGAAATAAAATCCGGCGGCACACCCTGGACCATCACCGCCGGGTTCGCCGAAAGTCCGTTCGGAACCTGTCTGGTGGCCGAAAGTCCACGGGGCATCTGCCATTTGTCTTTTGTCGAAACCGGGAAAACCGGCGCCGCCTGGGCGCAACTTCGGCAAGACTGGCCGAACGCTCGGTGGCAACGAAAGGATCCCGTCGCAGCCAGTCTTGTCCAACGGATATTTTCGCGCCCGACCGGACAAAATCCGCGTCCGCCGTTGCGGGCCTTCGTGCAAGGCACGGCCTTCCAGGTGCGAGTCTGGCGCGCACTCCTGCAAATCCCCGCCGGCCAGCTCACCTCCTATGGCCGGCTGGCGGAAGCGGTGGGCCATGCCGCCGCCGCCCGCGCCGTCGGAACGGCCGTGGGGCAAAATCCCATCGCCGGCCTCATCCCATGCCACCGGGTCATCCGCGATACCGGTGTGATGGGAAATTACCGCTGGGGCCGGGTACGCAAGCGCGCCCTCGTGGCCTGGGAAACGGTAACGTAATCCTGCCCGCAAATGATGCAAATGGACTTTCACCCCGCGCCGGATCACCGGCCATTCGCGGCTCCGCGTCAATTCAACATCAGCCGCGCGCCGGATTCCTCCGGCACGATCTCCAGCCGCAATTTCTCCGTGTCGCGCAACACCACCATCGGCGAACGCACACCCACCCGCACCCCGGTAAGCAGCTTGTGCAGGTCGTCAATGCCCGCGATCAGCTGCCCGTCATACTCCACAATCAGGTCGCCCTCGCGCAAACCGGCCCGGCCCGCCGGGCTGCCCGGTTCAACCTTGATCACCAGCAGGCCGGTCTCCGCCGGCAATTGATGATATCGTATCAGCCGCCGGTGGATTTGTGCCGTTTGCCCACCCACCCCGATGTAGCTGCGGCGGATGACGCCGTCCTTGATGAGCCAGCCGGCAATGTATTTCGCGGTGTTGATGGCGATGGCAAAACAAAGCCCCTGCGCCGGCAGAATCACTGCCGTGTTCACCCCGATGACCTCTCCCTGTGAATTGGCAAGTGGTCCGCCCGAGTTGCCCGGATTCAACGCCGCATCGGTCTGGATGATGTTGTCCATGAGCCGGCCCGAACTGGCGCGAAACGATCGCCCCAGCGCGCTCACGACGCCCGCCGTCACCGTATATTGAAACCCGTAGGGGTTGCCGATGGCGATGGCGAGCTGGCCCACACGCAACCGGTTGGAATCACCCAGTCGCGCCGGTTTGAGATCCGGCGCATAAATGCGGATGACCGCCAGATCCGTTTCCGGGTCCGAACCCACCAGCCGCGCATCCGGCCGCCGGCCATCGGCCAGCGTGACTTCAATCCGGTCCGCGCCATGGACAACGTGGCTGTTGGTGAGGGCGAACCCGTCCGGCGTGACGATGAAACCCGACCCGCTGCCGCCCCCCTCGTGACCATTGCGGCCGCGGCTCTTGTGCACGTCGATCTTTATGACCGATGGACTGACGGTTTCCGCCGTGCTGACGACGGCATCTGAATAAGCGTCGAACAACAACGCGTCCGCTCCCGGCGCTCCCGGCGCGTCCGGCCCGTCGTTCAATATCCCGGCTTCATCCGTCACCGGCCGCACGTTAAAATCTTTTTCTGCCTCTCTCATGTCCTGCCGCTCCTTCGGGCGGTGGGTAACATGTAATCCCATTTGCGAATCTGTCAAACCGCAGCCGGGTTCCGTGCTGGGCGACCGGAAACGGACCGGTGATATTTCCCGTTTCCGGCCTTTGGCCGCGTTAGGCCTTCGGGACTTTTTCGATGACGTGCATGCGGATGCGCTTGCATTTCTGGCAACGGCCGAAGGTGTAGGTTCGTCCCGCGGCCTTGAGACGGATGCCGTATTTGCCCCACGGCTCGGTGACGTCGCATTTCAAGCAGCGAATCTGCCAGCCCGGCGCGAGCTTTTCCGGAGTCATCAACTTTTTTGCCGCTTTCTTTCGGGTCGAATCATTTGAGCTCATACCGCAATACTTCTGCCCCTTTCCTCACCCGCTGGCGAGTTTTTTCCCGTCGCCAAATGCCCAGCTTCAGCGCCGGGAAAATTTGATTGCCTGGCACGCTTCCCAAATGGTCACCGCCATCCCGACCTTCAAGGCCGGAATCAATAACCCGGTCGCCGGTTCATTCCCGGCTGGCTGGACTTGGTTTTCCCGCCCGGCCGGTTTGAACCGGTCGATCGAACCCTCGCCCCGTCACGCCCGGCCGCAACAGCGGCCGGCAACTTTAGTCACTTCTGGGCGACAATCACCTGTTGGTTCATGCCGTTTAAGGAGCAGCTGTATACTCCCTTGGGGGTCGATGCCGTCCAACTGACCGTTTTGCCCTGCTGGCTGATATTGGAGACATTGACCTGATTCGGTTTGACTCCATTGACGTGACTGGCCGTCAAAACGGCGAGGCTGGACTCTGATTTGTTGCAGCTGCTGCCCATCACAAGGAGCGCTGTCGTTGCCACTACGAGTAGTTTTTTCATGGTCGTTTTTTGGTTCGGGTTTGTCCTGATGCGCCTGGACTTTTTCCTGACCATTCGAAATTAAATAATTCTATGAATCGATGCAACTAATTCCAGCGCTCCAGCGGCGGGGTGCTCCTTCCGTGCGGTCAGGGGCGTTCGGGAGGGTTTCCAGCCCCGGCGAGTTCGTCGTCTGATATCTCCCGGAGCACACGCCAGCCGCTGTGGGTGTTCGTCACGAGCAGGTTGATCCGGTCGAACGTTCCGTCCGGCAATCGGCGCAGTTCCGTCACCGCCACCATGCCGCGGAGGTAAACCTGACGGTCGATGAAAAAACTTTCCACGCCCTTGAAATCCGGCCAGGCCTCGGCGGTTTCCTTCCGGAATTGCCGTTCCAGAAGCACGGCGTTCCGTTTCCGCAACTCCGCGTTGCGCGCCAGGTTCGGGTCCGCATCCAACAGCGCCAGTATCCCCTCGATCAAAAAATTCTTGCACGCGCAGGCGGATTCAATGCTCTGCCGGCGATAGGCGTCCTCCAGGCAGAGGATGGCGCCTTCCGGCGTCGTGAAATCCATTTCGGCCGGCGGCAGCGCGCGCAACTGCTCCAGCGTCAGCTCCGGTTGTACGTTCTTCAACATGGGTGGGGTCAATCTTGTTCTTTATTCCCGGGCACGCGAGTTTTTTTGGTGCGCTTCCGGCCGGCGGCCGACCGGACCAGCCGCCGCAGTCAGCCCTTGAGTTCGTCGTCCGACACCAGGTTGAGCACCCGCCAGCCAGACTTGGTTTTCGCCACCAGCAGGTTCAGCTTTTCGAACGTGCCGTCCCGCCGTCGGCGCAGCTCCGTCACCACCACGATCCCCTCGAGGTAGGGTTGACGGGCAATGAAAAAACTTTCCGCGCCTTCCAGGTCGGGCCAGGACTCGGTGGTTTCCCTCCGGTAAGTCCGCTCCGCCAGCAGGACGTTCCGCTGCCGCACCTCCGGGTCCCGCGCCAGGTCCGGATCGAAGTTCACCAGCATGAGCGTCCCCTCAATCGAAAAATCCTTGCACGCGACGGCCGATTCGATGCTCCGGCGGCGGCAGGCATCTTCCAGGCAAAGAATGGCCCCTTCCGGCGTGTTGAAATCCACTTCAAAGCGGGGCAGCGCGCGCAGCTGCTCCAGGGTCAGCTTCGGCTCGATTTTCTCTGGCATCGGTGAGGTCACCCGGTTCGTTCCGTTTGCCCCGGCATCCTTGCCCCTTTTTTTCCGCAACGCGAGATTTTTTTTTGCGCCGCCTCCGGTATGCTGTCCTCATGCACAAGCTGCCGCGTTCCTTCTACGACCGGGACACGATCACGGTCGCCCGGGAACTGCTCGGGAAATGGCTGGTCCGCGTGGAACGCGGCGTCGAACGCATCGGGCGGATCGTGGAGGTGGAGGCCTATCTCGGCCCGCACGACCTGGCCGCCCATTCGGCGCGGGGATTGACCGAGCGGACGAAGGTCATGTTCGGCCCCCCGGGCCATGCATATGTCTATTTCATCTACGGCATGTACCACTGCATGAACGTGGTGACGGAACGCGAAGGCCATGCGTCCGCCGTCTTGCTGCGCGCCCTCGAACCGGTGAAAAATGTCACCGGCCGGACCAGCGGCCCCGGCTTGCTCTGTCGCGCCCTGCACATCGACCGGCGCCTCAATGCCCACGACCTGCTCAGCGACGATTTCTTCATCGCTGCACCAGCCAGAATGGAACCGTTAGTGATAGTGAAACGACCGCGCGTGGGCGTGGATTACGCCCGGCATTGGGCCCGGCGGCACCTGCGATTTTACCTCAAGGGCAATCCGTTCGTCTCGCGGCCTTGAGCGGCCAACCCATCCGGCTGAAACCTTGTTCTTTGTGTTGGCGTCCTTATCTTCTATCAATGAATTATTGCTTCCACCCTTTCCGCACCGGTTCCCTCACCTTTCTGGTCGTCCTGGTCCTGATGGGCGCCGGCCGCGTACCCGCTGCTGGTATCCCGTTGCCGGTCATCACCAATACCACCTTCAATGTCACCAGCTACGGCGCGGTCGGCGACGGCAAAACCATGAACACCACCGCCCTTCAGAAAACGATTGATGCCGCTGCTGCCGCCGGAGGCGGGACCGTTCTGATCCCCGCGGGGAAATTCCTGACCGGGCCGTTCACCCTCGCCAGCAGCATCAACCTGCACCTCGCCCGGAACGCGACCATCCTCATCAGCGATGACCTCGCGAATTACCCGGCAGTCAAGGAACGCTACCAGGACAGCATCACTGCCAACGGCGCGCATGATCTCGAAATCAGCGGGGAAGGAACCATCGACGGCCAGGGCCAGGCCTGGTGGACCGCCTTCCGGGCGAACCAGTCCATGACCCACCGGCCGTACCTGATCAAATTGTCAAATTGTACCCGCGTCCATGTCCACGGTGTCACCTTGAGCAACTCGCCGATGTTCCACCTCGTCCCGCAGAATTGCACAGATGTGACCATCCAGGGAATCACCATCCAGGCGCCGGCCAACGCCCCCAACACGGACGGCATTGACCCTTCCGGCTGGAATTTTCTCATCACCGGTTGCACGATTGACACCGGGGACGACAATATCGCCATCAAGCCTGTCGGCGGCCGCGCCCCGGGAAACAAGAATTTTCAGGTCAACCATTGCATCTTCCGGCACGGGCACGGATGTTCGGTCGGCTCCGGCACTGCCGGTGGGCTCGACGGCTTGACGGTGAGTGATTGTACTTTTGACCAGACGGACGCCGGGATCCGCATCAAAACTCCCCGCGGCAACGGGGGTTTGCTGCAAAATTGCACGTATGAAAATCTCCGGATGACAGCGGTCAAGAACCCGATTTACATCATTGACTGGTATCCCGAACGGAATGCCCCCAAGGACCCGGCCACCGAAAAGCCCGAGCCGGTCACCGACCGGACGCCCGTCATCAAAAACATCATAATCCGCAATCTTACCGCCATCAATTGCACCAACGCCGGCATCATCCGCGGCCTGCCGGAGGCGCCCGTCACCGGCGTGACGCTTTCCAACGTGAATATTTCAGCCGGCACGGGAATGAAGATTTATCACGCCCGGGGAATCAAGTTTGCCGGATCGAAAATCACCGTCGGCAGCGGAAAGCCCCTGACGACCTTCGACGCGGAGATCACCGGGCTGGAATAGTTCAAAAAAAGCGGGGCCCGGTTTTACCCGGGCCCCGCGTGAAAACTCAAATGCGGTCAATACCGATCGCGACCACCGCCGCCGCCGCCGCCACTGCCGCCGCCGCGAAAGTCACGACGCGGGCCGCCGCGACCGCCACCGCCGCCGGCCGGACGATCTTCGCGCGGACGGGCGATGTTGACCGTGAGGGCGCGACCGTCCAATTGCGCGCCGTTCAGCGCCGCAATGGCCTTCTGCGCCTCTTCGGGCGAACTCATGGTGACGAAGCCGAAGCCTCGGGGACGGCCGCTCACGCGATCCATCATCAGGTTGGTTTCTGTGACCGTGCCGTGCGCCGCAAAGGCGTCCTGCAGGTCGTTTTCCGTGGTGTTGAAGGAAAGGTTTCCAACAAACAATTTGCTGCTCATGTGATGCTTAACTGTCCTAGACTAAACTTTGCTTTGACCAGACTGTTCCCGTTAATCGGATTTCAAATCATCACTGAACCTGAATGAAGTTCACCTGAAGATTTACCATGCCTTGCAAGCTTAAAGCCAGCTCAGACGGGGAAAGGTTCGCACTTTTTCAGGGAAAGGCAAGGATTATTTGAACAAATTTCCCCGTTTAAGGAGGCTTACCCCCGGCGCCAGCCATACTAAACCTTGTCACTCAACCGGGTGGAATCAATAATCCCCCCATGCTGATACGCCTCTCCCGCTGGACGATTATTGCCGCCGGGCTGATCCTCGTCCCGGCCAATCCGGTTGACGCCGCGGATGTCCCCGCCAATACCCTCTGGTATGCGCAACCGGCAAAAACCTGGACCGAAGCCCTGCCCATCGGCAATGGCCGGCTGGGTGCCATGATCTTCGGCGGCCTCCCCGACGAACGCATCCAGTTCAACGAGGACACCCTCTGGAAAGGCCAGCCGCACGATTACGTCCGCCCCGGCGCCCGCGACCACCTGGCCGAAATCCGCCAGTTGCTGTTCGACGGGAAAATCAAGGCCGCCGAAGGCGTCACCCGGACCAATTTCCTCAGCGACCCCGTGCGCCAGAAAGCCTACCAGGCTTTCGGCGACCTCCGCCTGCATTTCACCGGCCCGGACAACACCACCGGTTATCGCCGGGAATTGGATTTGGATTCCGCCATCACCCGCGTGTCTTACAACGCCGGAGGCGTCGCTTATCAACGCGAGGCGTTCGCCAGCCGGCCCGACAATGCCATCGTCCTGCGTTTCACCGCGGATAAGCCCGGCCACATCGGCTTCACCCTGGCCATGGACAGCCCGCACAAAAATTCGCAGACCCGGGATGCCGGCCTGGCCACGCTCGTTCTGACCGGACAAGTCGAGACCAACGGCCTGCGGTTCGAGTCCCAGGTGCGCGTGGTCGCAATCGGCGGCCAGAGCACGACCCAAGGCGATGTCATCGTGATCACGAATGCCGACTCCGCCACGTTGTTCCTGACCGCCGCCACCGGTTTCAAAAATTTCCAGGACATCAGCGCCGACCCTCATGTCCGTTGTGCCGCGGACCTGGAAAAGGTCAGCCGGCGGAAATTCGATGCCATCCGGGCCGATCATCTCGCAGACTATCGCCGCCTGTTCCAGCGCGTGAACCTCGACCTCGGTCGCACCGGCCGCGCCAGCCTGTCCACGGATGAGCGGTTGCAACAGGCGAAATCCTCCGGACTGGAAGACGATCCGGCGCTGGCCGCGCTGTTTTTCCAGTATGGCCGCTACCTCCTCATCGCCAGCAGCCAGCCGGGCGGCCAGCCGGCCAATCTGCAGGGGCTCTGGAACCAGGAACTCAACCCGCCCTGGGAAAGCAAGTGGACCCTCAACATCAATTGCGAAATGAATTACTGGCCGGCCGAGGTCGCCAACCTCTCCGAATGCACCGGGCCGCTGTTTGATATGATCGATGACCTGGTCATCAGCGGCGGACGCACCGCGCGGGAACAATACGGCGCCGGCGGCTGGGCCGTTCATCACAACACCGACCTCTGGCGCGGCTCCGCCCCCATCAACAACATCGACGGCGTCTGGCCCACCGGCGGCGCCTGGCTGTGTTACCATCTCTGGGAACATTACCTCTTCACCGGCGACAAAAAATTCCTCGCCCATGCTTACCCGGCCATGAAATCCGCCTCGCAGTTCTTTGTGGATTACCTGGTCAAGGATCCGAAAACCGGCTGGCTGGTCACCTCTCCATCGTTCTCGCCCGAGGAAGGGACGCTGTGCTACGGCCCGACCATGGACAACCAGCTCATCCGCGCCCTGCTGAACAGCACCATCGCCGCGGCCGCCATTTTGGACACGGACAAAAAGTTTGCGACGGAACTGGCCGCCGTGCGCGACCAGCTTCCGCCCAATCAAATCGGGAAACACGGCCAGTTGCAGGAATGGCTCGACGACGTGGATGTGCCGAACAACAACCATCGCCACATGTCGCCGCTTTTCGCGCTGTATCCCGGCGCGGACATCACGCCTGCTGACACCAACCTGTTCGCCGCCGCCAAGGTCCTGCTGAAATGGCGCGGCGACGGCAGCACCGGCTGGAGTTTCGCCTGGCGCATCCCCCTGTGGGCCCGCGTCGGCGACGGCGACTTCGCGTACCGCCAGCTCGATGGCCTCATCCAAAAACGCGTGTTGCCGAATATGTTCGACCTGTGCGGGCCGTTCCAGATCGACGGCAACTTTGGCGCCACCGCCGGCATCGCCGAGCTGCTCCTGCAAAGCCAGCAAAGGGAAGTGAGAAGTGAGAAGTCCGAAGTGCGCATTCTTGAGCTGCTGCCGGCTTTGCCGAAAGTTTGGCCCACTGGCTCGGTCACGGGTCTCTGCGCCCGCGGCGGATTTGAAGTGGACCTCACCTGGAAGAACGGCGCGCTGACGCATGCCGTGATTCACTCAAAACTCGGACAACCCTGCCTCGTCCGTTACGGCAGCCGCCAAATCGAATTAAAAACGGACGCCGGCAAATCCTACACCTTCGACGGAACGTTGACCCCTTTGGCCATGTTTTGAATGAACGAATCCAGGTGAAATTAATCCCAACAGTACTTGGTATCTGCCTGATTTGCGCCGCCGTCAGCCGGGACGCATCACCGACGGGCCAATGGCAGGGCGTCGGGACGGCAAAAGCACTCAACTTTACCGTGCTGGAACCGGCGACCGTTACCAATCAAGCGCCGTTGCCGGTCATCCTTTACCTGAAAAACCTGGCCGCACCGCGCACGGGCACCGAAAGCGACGATGCCATCCTCCACGATTTTCATACCAACGGTTACCTCGTCGTGACCCTCGATTTCAACCACCGACCCGATGCCCACGTCCCCTTCATCAATCGCGACCTCGGAAAGCTTCGTGACGATTTGCGCGCCAAAAAGTTCCTGGCCCAATACCCGCTCGACGACGCGCATATCTTCATCGTCCCGGAAAGGTGCCGGCTCAAACGCGACGTGCTGTTCTACCCGGACGATAAACGGCCGCTTTCCCTGGACATCATTTATCCGTCGCAGCCAAAACAACCGGTCGGCGCGCTCATCGAATTTTCCTGCGACAACCAGAACCGCATGGGCAACACGTCGCTTTCCATCTGCAGTGATACCATCCTGGACGCCGAAGCCACCGAGGGTTTGGCCGTGTGCATGGCCGATCATCCCGTGACCCCGCCTTACAAGGGGCTGGACGCCATGCCCGACTGCGCCTGGAAGATCAAGGCCGCCGTCCGGACCTTGCGCGCTGAAGGAGCAAAACTTGGATTGAACGGCAAGATCGCGCCCATCGGTTTTTCCCGCGGCAGCGGCATGGCCCTTATGCTCGTGACCACCCGGAGCCTGAAGGAATTTGAAGGCCACGGCAAAAACCCCGGCACCAACAGCGACGTGCAGGGCGCGGTCGTGATGTCCGGTCGGTTCACCTATCTCGACCTGTTGCCGGACGACCACATGCTGCCGCGTTACGCCGCCGCCTGGGGCGCCCTTACCAACAACCTCGACACCTGGCGACGTGCCGGTGCGCTGGATTACCTGGACCACGCCACCCTGCCCTTGTTCCTCACCATCAATTGCTCCGAAAGTCCCGATGCCTTGCACCAGATGGCCGTCCTGCGCAAACGTCTCGCCGAACTGCGCAGTGACGAAATCTTCCTGATGGACCCCGAACCTCGCGGCCACAAAGTCACGCTGGTGCCGGAAATCCTGGAACCCATGGACCGCTACCTGAAATCGCAGCTGAACTAAACTTGTGCCGTAGCCGCCGAGGTAACGAGGCGGAAACGTGACGGATGTTCTCATGGCTTCCGCCTCCTCAAGTCGGCGGCTACAGTTTTTTGAGGCCAGCTAGACTTCCTTCAGCAACCCGTCCAAATCCAGCACCCGCGTAAACATCGCCACCCCGCCGTCGGGACTCCGCGGCCATTGTTCCTTCGGCCGGTCCCAATACAACTCCACCCCGTTGTCGTCCGGGTCGCGCAAATAAAGCGCCTCGCTCACCCCGTGGTCAGACGCACCGTCCAGCTTGATGCCCGCCGCCAGCAAACGCCGCAAAGCGTCCGCCAGCAAGGCGCGCGTCGGATACAGGATCGCCACGTGAAACAACCCCGTCGTGCCCGGCGCCGGCGGCTTGCCGCCCGCGCTCTCCCACGTATTCAACCCAAGATGATGATGATAGCCGCCCGCGGAGAGAAACGCCGCCTGCCGGCCGATCCGCTGCGTGATTTCCAGCCCCAGCACGCCGTGATAAAACGCCAGGGCGCGGTCGAGGTCGGCCACTTTCAGATGCACGTGGCCGATGCGAACCCGGGCATCTATGGGAATGGAATTTTGCGCCATCCCTCCATGTAAGCGCAATCCGGCTCAACGGCAAGTGCCGGCTCACTGGGCAGTGTCCTGATTTCAAAAATCCGGGTAGGGCGGGCAGTCCCCTGCCCGCCGTCCCGCAGAGCGGGATGTTGAACGGCGCGCACGGAGTGACGCGCCCTACCGGAAATTAGGGCGGTACCCTCCACTTGTCAGGCTATCAGAACTTGATGCACAATCCGGCTTTGAGCGAGAAATAGCCGAAGTTGTGAAAGACATCATTGTCAAAACCCTGTCCGGTTTGAGCATCAAATACCGTTCCGCCCAGTCCCGCCTCGGTGAAGAAATAGAGATGGCTGTTCCGCTGGAAGGCGAGGCCAAACCCGGCATAAACATTAAAGGCCGGCAGGTCATCGGAATTGACTTCGTTGCCGTCGATAAAAACCGGATTGCGATAGTGCCAGAACAGGTACTGGACGCCCAGGCTGCCCGAGATATAGGGACTGATGAAAGCGTGGGGCTGGTTGAGGAAATACTTTCCCGCCAAACCCACCTCGTACATCCGCGTCTTGTTGATGGCGCTCGCCGGTAAACTGGAGGGCTTGAGATCCACGATGTCGCCTCCCACATAAACGCCAAAGGTGGCCTGATCTTCTTCCAAAGATATGGGTGTCAGTGTAAATCGCGTGATGGAACGAAATTCTCCGCCGAAAGGAACCACATAAGACACATCCAGCGGAATCGTCAGGTTAAAATCACCCACCGATCCGGCGCTCGCGGACGCCGCGCCGGCACCCGAGGCGACGGCCGCCGTGCTGTCCGAACCGGGATTGTAATACGTATGGCTCGACGACGAACCCGAACTGTGCAACGACTCCGTGCTACCACTCGCCGAAGCATGCATCGCCGAACTCAACGAAACGCCATTCGAGTGTGAAACTGTCGTGTATCCACCTTCATCATCCAGAAGGCACCCGGTTAGCATCACAGGCAGCGACAGCAAAATGCCGGCCTTGAGGCCAAGAAGCAGCAGGGATTTGCAGGGCACGGTTTTCGATAAGATATTTCCCACCAACCCGTCAACTGCGAAATCGCTTCCCCTTCGGCATTCGATGCCAAACGTTGAATGTTTTACGCTTCCCCCTCATGCTTCTACCTAATCCGATATTGGTGTTTCGACAGCAACTTTTGCTTTGAGTCTCCCGGGTGCCGGGGTTAAGTT
>Ga0265320_10000698_pt1 | contig 25604 bp, 19 predicted proteins | sample 4827metaG_FD_202087 | JGI IMG/M metagenome (GOLD analysis project Ga0265320, IMG submission 202087) | Rhizosphere microbial communities from Carex aquatilis grown in University of Washington, Seatle, WA, United States - 4-8-27 metaG | ecosystem: Host-associated > Plants > Roots > Rhizosphere >...
ACCCGTACGGCACGACGATGTTGCCGCCCGAATTGCCGAATCCCCCGGTGTCGCCGAACCCGCCGAATCCGCCGGCACCACTCGAGCCCGCCGCCGAGCCGTCGGGTTCGACGAGGGACGTCCGTGCCCCGCACGCGGCGGTTCCGACGCTCGCGGCGGCGAAGGTGACGAGGGCGGCGCGGCCGAGACGCGCTTGCGGTGCGAGCCGTCGCGGGGTGAGGGCGATCTTCTCGGCGACGGCGGCGGCGCAAAACGGGCAGACGGCTTCGGTCCGTCGGATATGCCGATGACATTCGGGGCAAGGGCAAAGCTCGTTCATCGGAAGTGAGCGTGCTCTCTCCGTTCGGGGCTCGCAAGCGCGGGGCCGAGGCCGCTCCTTTTCGGTCGAAAAACGTGCTGGCGCGGCGCCCGCCGAGCAGCTAAAAACCGCTTCGCCATGATTGCCGAGACTCGCAACGTTCTCGCGGACCTCAAGCGGCGCGTCGATGCGCTAAGGGGGCATCTTTGACGTCCCTCAACTCGAACGCGACGTAAGCGAGCTCGACACGATCACGAGCGAAGCCGGGTTCTGGAACGACCAGAACAAGGCGCAAGCAATTCTTCGGCAACGAGCGACCTTGGTCGAAAAGATCGAGCTCGCGTCGTCCTTGACCAAGGAAGTCGGCGAGGCGTTCGATCTGTTCGAGCTCGCCGCGGAAGAGAACGACGAGGGGCTCCTTGCCGACATGGAGCGCCAGGCGAAGACGCTCGAAGAACGCGTTCGCAAGGCGGAGCTCGCGCGCATGCTGTCCGGCCCGGCCGACCACGCGCCGGCGATCGTGAGCATCCACCCCGGGACGGGCGGCACCGACGCCAAGGACTGGGCGGAGATGCTCCTTCGCATGTACCTCCGGTTTTGCGAGCGCAAAGGCTACCGAACGGAAGTCATCGACTATCAACCCGGCGACGAAGCGGGCATCGACAGCGTCTCGTTCACCGTCAGCGGACCCTATGCATTCGGGTACCTGCGCGCCGAGGTCGGCGTTCACCGGCTCGTGCGGATCAGCCCGTTCGATTCGAATGCGCGCCGGCAAACGTCGTTCGCCGCCGTCGAAGTGACGCCGGACATCGAGGACGAGATCGACATCGAAGTAAAAGACGAAGAGCTCGAAGTGACGACCATGCGCGCCGGCGGTAAGGGCGGCCAGAACGTCAACAAGGTCGAGACGGCGGTGCGCATGAAGCATTTGCCGACCGGCATCCAGATCGTGTGCCGCGCCGAGCGAAGCCAGCATCAGAATCGGCGCATGGCCTTGAAGATGCTCAAGGCGAAGCTTTACGAAATCGAGCTCGCGAAGCGGGAAGAAGATCGCGCGCGCTACGAGGCGGCGAAAGGCGACATCGCCTGGGGGAATCAAATCCGGAGCTACGTGCTTCAACCGTATCAGCTCGTGAAAGATCTGCGCACTCAGTACGAGACCGCGGACGTCGACGGCGTTCTCGACGGCGATCTCGAGCCGTTCATCGAGGCTTATTTGATGCAACACGCCCGCAAGGCGGAGGCCTCATCGTGACGAGCCTCGACGTAGACGCCTCGGTCCAACGAGGGTACCGAGTCGTCCGATGAAACCCGAGGGCCCTACCACCGGGGGCGAAGAGGGATTGCTCGCCGCGCGTCGCGGCAAGGCCGAAGGCGTTCGGGCTCGCGGCGAGAACCCGTTCACCAACGTCGTCGAAGCCGCCGATCGAACGCTCGTGCGCGATCTTCGAGCCCGCGTCCGCGGCGCACTCCTCGCCGGTGACGAGCTTCGCTATCGGCCCGAAGGGGTCGACGAGCTCGCCGGCGGCGCCGAGTTCGTCGTGCTCGGCCGCTTGGTCGCGCGCCGCGGGTTCGGCAAGGTCGTGTTCATGGGCCTTCGCGATCGCAGCGGCGAGATCCAGCTCTTCGCGAAGAAGGACGTCCTCGGTGACGGCTTCGCCGCGCTCGACGACGTGGACGTCGGAGACCACGTCGAGGCGCGCGGGCGGCTCATGGTCACCAAAACCGGCGAGCTCAGCATCGAGACGAAGGCGCTCCGGCTCGTCACCAAGGCGCTCCGGCCGCTGCCCGACAAGTGGCACGGCCTCACCGACGTCGAAGCGCGCTATCGCCAGCGATACGTCGATTTCGTCGCGAGCCCGGAGGCGGCGCTGGTCATCCGCGCCCGCTCGCTCGTCGTGCAAGGGCTCCGCGAATTTCTCGACGGTCGCGATTTCGTCGAGGTCGAAACGCCGACGCTCCACGCCGTGGTCGGCGGCGCCGCGGCGCGTCCGTTCACGACGCATCATCATACCCTCGACCTCGAGCTGTTTCTCCGGATCGCGCCGGAGCTCTATCTGAAGCGGCTCTTGGTCGGCGGGTTCGAGCGCGTCTACGAGATTGGACGCTCGTACCGGAACGAAGGCATCAGCACTCGGCACAATCCCGAGTTCACGATGCTCGAGTTCTACGAGGCGTACGCGACGTACGAGACCTTGATGCCGCTCGCCGAAGCCCTGTTTCGACATGTCGATCGGCACGTCGAAGAGCATCTCGCCGTACTCGGGGGCGGCGATTTCTATGCGCGCGTGAAGGGCGAGCGAAAATTCACGCTGTCCGAACCGTTCGCGCGCGTCTCGATGCGCCGGGCGCTCGATGGCGCGCTGGCTCACGCGGGGCTTCCGGCTTCGTTGGCCGATCGCCTGAGCGAGCTTCCAGCCGCGGACGGCCTCGTCGCCGAGCTCCGCGGCGCGTCGGAGCGCGCGAAGCGAATCGATTGGTCGAACCTGCGGCGCGCCCTGTCGAAGTGCGACCTCGCCGGCGACCGCACGTTCGTCGCGTACGAGTACCTGGCCGAGCCCTTCCTTGCCGAGGATTACCGCTCGACGGACGGAACGAAGAGCGTCCCGGTGTTCATCACCGATTACCCGGCCGAGACGTCTCCGCTCGCGCGCCGCAAAGACGGCGAACCCGGCCTCGTCGACAGGTTCGAGCTCTTCGTCGAGGGCCGCGAGCTCTGTAACGCCTTCAGCGAGCTGAACGATCCGGAAGATCAGGCCGCGCGTTTCCGCGACCAGGTCGAGCGCAAAGCGCGCGGCGACCACGAGGCGATGGACTACGACGCCGACTACGTGCGGGCGCTCGAGTACGGCATGCCGCCCGCGGCCGGGTTCGGCCTCGGCGTCGATCGTCTCGCGATGACCCTCCTCGGCCAAGCGTCCATTCGCGACGTCATCGCGTTCCCGCTTCTCCGCCCCGGCGCGGACGAGAGCTAGAAACGAGATGCCCGTAGACGACGTTCCTCGGGTCGATCACGGTTCGCACGTCGTTCTCCGGGTGTGGAACGCGCTCGGCGTCTACGGTCACCTGGCGATCATCGGTGCGGCTGCCGCGCTCGTGATCTGGCTCATCGTCCTCGGGCTCAGGCGGCTCGGGCGCGCGGCGCGCCGCAGTCTGCTCATCGGGTTCACCGGGATCTGTCTCTTCGGCACCGTCGCGCTCGGCGCGTGGTCGGCGCGACTTCCGGAACCCGGCGGCACGTACTTCGTGCTCTGGCATCAGATCGTGCGCGTCGGCGCCGCGCTGTCCGCGGCGGGGTTCGTCGTCGGTTTCGTCGCGCTCGCGCTCCCGACGGTGCTCGATCGCCTCGAAAATTGGCGCTTCGTTTCGTTCATCGCCGTGCGCCACGTACGCTCGCAAAAGAGCGGATTTCTGACGATCATCTCGATTCTGTCGATCCTCGGGGTCGCCCTGAGCTCGCTCGCGTTGTGTGCCGTGATCTCGATCATGGGGGGGTTTGGTGCGGATTTGAAGCGCAAGATCCTCGGAAACAACGCGCACATCCGGATCGACACCGAACAGGTCGGCGGCTTCGACAACTGGGATGTCGCGCTTCGCGAGGTTCGCTTGACCAAGGGCGTTCATGCGGCCACTCCGGTAGCCGGAGGCGAGGCCATGGCGTCGAGCATGTCGAACACCGCCGGCGTGCTCATCCGCGGCGTGGACCCGACGTCGATCGGGACCGTCATCGACCTCCAGAAGAACATCGAGGTGGGTCGCTTCGAATACCTGACGGACACCGACAAGCTCGCCGATCTCCCGCCCGATGAGCCGATCGGCGTGGGGCCCGGGGGCGAGCGGTACTTGAAGGGCCCCCGGCTCAAGCCCTGGATCAGCAAAGACCTCGACCCCGGCATCGAGGAAGCGGTGCGGCCGCCCGATGTGTTTCCGGGTCTGATCATCGGCCGGGAGCTCGCCAAGACGTTGCACGTGTACGTCGGGGACGAGGTTCGCCTGGTCGCCGCGCTCGGCGACCTGGGTCCGATGGGTGTCATGCCGAGAACGAGACGGTTTCGTGTAGCGGCCATCTTCTACAGCGGCATGTACGAGTACGACTCGAGCCAGGCCTACATGCTGTTCGACGCCGCCGAGGATTTTCTCGATCTCGGGGGCCACGCGACGGCGATCGACGTGAAGGTGGACGACGCGGAAGCCGTGGATGGGGTGCGCCCGCGCGTCGCCGCGGCCCTCGAGCGCCCGGATCTGCGCGTGCGCGACTGGAAGGAGATGAACAAGAACCTGTTTTCGGCGCTCGCGCTCGAGAAAATCGCGACCTTCGTGATCCTCTCGCTCGCCATCGCCGTCGCGAGTTTTTGCATCATCTGCACGCTCCTCCTGATGGTGACCGAGAAGAGCAAAGAGATCGCCATCCTCAAGGCCGTGGGAGCGAGCGACGGCTCCATTTTGCGGATTTTCGTCTTCGAAGGCCTGGTCATCGGGGCGATCGGGACGGTTTTCGGCGTGCTCACCGGGTTCGTCCTTTGTTACGCCCTGGAAAAGTTCGGCGTCAGGCTCGATCCGGAGGTTTACTACATCGACCGATTGCCCATCGAAGTGAACCTCGCCGAGTACGTTTTGGTGGGGGCTGCGGCTCTCTTCATCACGGTCGTCGCGACCATCTACCCCGCCGTCGCGGCGAGCCGCTTGCGTCCGGTCGAGGGGATCCGTTACGAGTGAACCGTGACTGAAGCCCTGGTCATCATCGAGGACTTGAAGAAGTCGTTCCAGCACATGGGACGGACTCTCGATGTGCTGCGCGGCATCGACCTCAACATCTACGAACGCGAGATCATCAGCATCGTCGGCCCCTCGGGCGCCGGCAAGAGCACCTTGCTCCACTGCATCGGCACGCTCGACCTACCGACGTCCGGCAGGATCCGGCTCGGCAAGGAGGAGCTCACGATGATGGGTTCGGCGCGGCTCGCCGCGATCCGCAATCGGACCATCGGGTTCGTGTTTCAATTTCACCATCTCCTGCCGGAGTTCGACGCGCTCGAGAACGTCATGATGCCCGGGCTCATCCTGGGAAAGAAGAAGCGGGACGTGCAGCGTCGCGCCGCCGCGTTGCTCGAGGAGGTCGGGCTCGGTCATCGTGGGACGCACCGGCCCGGCGAGCTCTCCGGCGGCGAACAGCAGCGCGTCGCCATCGCACGGGCGCTGCTCCTCGAGCCGAAGCTCGTGCTCGCGGACGAACCGACCGGCAACCTGGACAGCGCGACCAGCGACGCGATCCACGACCTGTTCTTCCAGATCAACAAAGACCACGGGACGACCATCGTCGTGGTCACTCACAACACGACCTTCGCGGAGCGGATGCCTCGCGTCGTGCACATGCGCGACGGCAAGGTGGTTCGCGACGAACGCGGCACCCTCGCGCCAGAAATGGCGCCGAAGGGCGTCCCCCTCGAAGGCGCTGAAGGGAGCCCGTCGTGATTCCGTCCGTCGCCGATCGTCTGATCGGAGCTTACCCAGTTCTTCCCACGCCGTTTCATCACGACCAGAGCCTCGACCTCGACGGGCTCGGGCAGCTCATCGAGCGAGTGTTGGCTCGCGACGTTCGGGGCTTGATGCTGCTCGGTAGCCAGGGCGAGGTGACGTACCTCACCGAAGAAGAGCGCTACCGCATTCTCGAGTTCGCGCTGAAGCGAGTCGGTGGGCGCGCGCTCGTGCTCGCCGGGCTCGTGCAGTTCGGCACGGCCGCCGCGGTCGAACAGGGGAAACGCTATCGCGACCTCGGCGCCGACGCGCTCGCCGTCGCGTTCCCGCAACACTACGAGACGCCGCTGCCCCTCGTCATCGCCCACTACACGTCCGTCGTCCGCGACGTCGGATTGCCGACGCTCTACTACCACTTCCCCGAGCCCACGCATTTGCGTCTGGAGCCGGAGCAGGTCGGTACCTTGTTCAACGAGGTAGCGTTGGTCGGAATCCAGAACGGCGCGCTCGACACCGAGGTGGTGCTCGCGCAGATCCGCGAAGTGGGGCGCCCGGTGGCGGTTTTTTCGGGGTCGAGCTTCGACTGTCTCGCGTGCCTCGACGGTGGCGCCGCCGGTTCCATCTGTCCGTCGGTCGCATTGATGCCGCAGTCGGCGGTGCGCCTCGTCGATGCGCACCGCACCTCGAACACGGTGGAGGCCGAAGCCCTCCAGAAGAAGCTCGTCGAAGCGGTCCCGATCCTGACGCCGGAAGTGGAAGAAGGACAATACGTCCCCGCGCCCCACGCCGGAATCAAGGAAGCACTCGTCGCCGCCGGCGTGATCCAATCCGCGAGAGTCCGCGACCCGCAGCTCGGCGTCCCGGACGATCTGCGCGGAGCAATCAGGGAGCTGGCGCTAAGGCTCGTCGAGCTGTAAGGGGTTTTTGTGATTCGGTAGACGCTTCTGTGCCCGGTCGCTGGCGTCCGGTGGGCGATTCCAGACGGCAACCGGTGGGCGATTCCAATCTTCGAATCACCCTATGCGCGACTCGATCCGCGGATCCGGCACGATCCACATGAGCGCCACACCTACGTACAGCGCTTCGCTGATCCAGACATGCACGAACGCGAGCGGGATCGCGAGTGCGTAGAGGATCGGCGAGAGCTTTCCCTTCCAGTCGGTGCCGATCGCGGCGGCGAGCTTCGAGCCCGGCCCTTGGTGCGCGATGATCGCTTGCTGAAGGATGACGTACGCGATGCCGCTCACCAGTAAGAGCGCGCCGTAGATCGCGGTCGGCAGCGGAGCCCATTCGCTCTCGCCCATCCACCCGGTCACGAAGGGGATGAGCGAGAGCCAGAAGAGCAGGTTCAGATTCGCCCACAGGATCTTCCCGTTGATCCGATCGGTCGCCTGCAGCATGTGGTGGTGATTGTTCCAGTAGATTCCGAGGAACACGAAGCTCAGCGCGTATGTCGCGAAGATGGGACATAGGGGGACCAATGCGGCCCAGGTTCCGTCGTGCGGTATTTTGAGTTCCAGCACCATGATCGTGATCAGGATCGCGATCACACCGTCACTGAACGCTTCGAGCCGGCCCTTGTGCATCGCTTGTCGCTCCGTCTCGCTCTCGTCCGCGTGATCGTGCCCGTTTCCCGCGGTTTCGCGCGTGTCGCGTCGTGAACTACCACGGCGGACGGAACTCGCGCGTCAACTATCGGCGCCGAGCACGTACAGGCTCCCACATGGGGACGGGTCCAGATCTCGCGCGCCCGTTGTTTTCTCATATCGCGTCGAGGTCGAGACGCGCGGCGAATATGGTAGGTTTATCGTTGATTCGATGAGCGCCGACGCGACAGCTCCGTTGCCTGCATCCGAGCCGAGGATGATCGGTCGCTATGCTCTATTCGGCGAGATAGCGACCGGCGGTATGGCGACCGTCGTGTTCGGTCGACTCGTCGGGCCGAGCGGGTTCTCGAAGACCGTCGCGATCAAACGGTTGCATCCGCAATTCGCCAAGGACCCCGACTTCGTGTCGATGTTCCTCGACGAGGCGCGCCTCGCGTCGCGCATCCAACATCCGAACGTCGTCGCGACGCTCGACGTCGTTGCACTCGTCGACGAGGTGGTGCTCGTCATGGAGTACGTCCCCGGCGAGAGCCTGTCGAAGCTCATCCGGAACACGGTCGCGCTCGGCGAGAAGCTCCCGGTGGGACACGCCGCCGCCATCGTGTCCGGCATGTGTCACGGACTCCATGCGGCGCACGAAGCGAAGAACGAGCGGCGTGAACCGCTTCACATCGTGCATCGCGACGTGTCTCCACAGAACGTCCTCGTCGGTGTCGATGGCGTGGCACGCGTGCTGGACTTCGGCGTCGCCAAGGCGGCGATGCGCTCGGCCTCCACCCGCGACGGGCAGCTCAAGGGCAAGCTGAGTTACATGGCGCCCGAGCAGCTCGGAGGCAGCGGCGTCGATCGCCGGACCGACGTGTTCGCCGCGGGCATCGTGCTGTGGGAAGCGCTCGTCGGGCAGCGGCTCTTCGCGGGAGCGGATCCCGGCGAGATCGTCGCGAAGGTGCTCAATGAAAAGTTGAAGCCGCCGATGGCGCTCGTCGCGAACGTCCCTCCGGCGCTCAACGCCGTCGTGATGAAGGCGCTCGAGCGCGACCCCGAGAAGCGCTACCAGACGGCGAGAGATTTCGCGAACGAGCTCGAAGCGTCGGTGATCTTGCCGCGACCGAACGCGGTGGGGGAATGGGTCGAGAAGATCGCTGGGGTCGATCTCGAACGACGCGCTCAGGTCCTGTCGAAAATCGAGACGATCTCGACGAGCCCCGAGGACGTCGCAAAGCTCCAGGGTGAGCTCGCCGCGTCTCCGGACGCCGCCGTCGACCGCTCCAGCACGATCAGCAACGTGAAGAGCGGGTCCGGCTCGCGACCGAAGCTGCCGCCGCCGCCGCGTCGCATCCTGAACGTCGAGAGCGGCGACGAGAGCGGGTTCCGGGTCACGACACCATCGACCGCAGAGATCGAGGCGCGAGTGGCCGCGCCCGATCCGCCGCGAAGGCGGTCGGGGATCGCTACATGGTTCCTCGGGGCCGTCACGTGCGCCGCGATCGGCGTGCTGGCGTCGATCTTCGCGCCTCGATTTTTTCACGATGGTTCGGGAAGGGCCGGCGACGCCCCTCGCGCAACCTCCGCGTCGTCAGCCGTCACCGCCGTCAAGGCGCCACCTGCGCCGACGGTGGAAATCAAGGATCTGCCGCCCGCCGGATCGATCGACGACGTCGAGGAAGCAACCCCCACGCCTCCGAGCGCACCAAGTGCGGCGGCGCCCGAAGGGCGAGCTCCGAAGGCGCAAGATGCGAAGACGAAGGGCGTCCGCAGCGCCTCGAAGTGCAATCCCCCCTACACGGTGGACGCGAACGGAATCAAACGATTGAAGCCTCAATGCTTGTGAACGGTGTGTCTGCGACCTCGCGCCGGTGCTGTCCGCGGTGGAATCCGTCGGGTGCGCTCGACGGTCGAATGCGGGCGCTCTTCGCGATGTGCCTGGGTGTGTTCGCGTTCCTCTACGCGACGGGCGCGTTCGCGCGCGACTCGAAGAAGAAGGAGGAGTGCGCGGCGGCCTACGAGAAGAGCCAGGAGCTTCGGGCGAGCGACAAGCTGCACGAAGCCAGGGACGCACTCGTCGTGTGTGCGCAAGACGCTTGCCCCTCGTTCGTGCAGGCCGACTGTACTCAGTGGCTCGCCGAGGTGCAGCGCGACATGCCCACCATCGTGTTCGCCGCGAAGGACCAGAACCGCGTCGACACGGCTGCCGTCGTGGTGACGCTCGACGGCGCGATGCTCCTTTCGGAGCTCGACGGCAAGGCCGTCGCGATCGATCCCGGGCAACACACGGTTCGCTTCGAGCACCCCGGTGCCGATCCCATCGAACAGCAGATCGTCGTTCGCGAAGGCGAAAAAGACAGAGTGGTCGAAGTTTCGTTCGCGCCGGTCGGTGCCGACCTCGGCCGAAAGGAAGATCCGTACGGCATGTCGACGTCGACGGCTTCGCGTGACGCGGGCACGAAGGCGAACCGGCCCTTCGATCGCACGCGCCTTCGTCCCTACGCCTACGTGGCCGGCGGAGTGGGCGCCGCGGGGCTCATCAGCTTCGCGGTGTTCGGGCTCGTCGGGAAGAGTCAGCAATCGGACCTCGAACACGCCGGGTGCCGACCCGATTGCTCGCAGAGCAAGGTCGACGCGATCCACACGAAATACACGCTCGCCGACATTTCCCTCGGGATCGGCGTCGCGGGGGTGGGCGGCGGCGTGGCGCTCTACTTCTTGTCGCGTCCGAAAACACCGACCCACGCGAGCGACGCGGGGCTTCGACTCGACGTGAAGGCGGCGCCCGGGTCGGCGCGCCTCAACTTATCGGGCGCATTTTGATGCGTCAGGTTCGCTGTTACGCGCTCTTCGTTTCGTTCCTCGTCCTCTTCTCGGCGTGCACGCCCGGCGATCTCGACGAACTCTCCGCCGGTTCGCACAAGAGCCACCCGCGTCCGCCCACGACGCTCACCGACGGCGGAAATTCCGACGGTTCGAGCGCGCACACCGACGCGGCCGTGCCGCCGCTCTGCTCGAACGGCGTCATCGACGTCGGGGAAACGGACGTGGACTGCGGGGGCTCGTGCCCGAAGTGCCGGCCCGGGAGCAAATGCCAGACCGACGCGAACTGCGCGGGCGTGGGCTGCATCAAAGGGATCTGCGAGGCCGCCGCGTGTTCCGACGGGGTCAAGAACGGGACCGAGACGTCGATCGATTGTGGTGGAACGGTCTGCGCCAAGTGCGGCTCCGGCGAGACGTGTATGCTCGCGTCGGATTGCGAGAGCGGCGTCTGCTCGAGCGGCACCTGCGCCGCCGCGACTTGTTCCGATAGTACCAAGAACGGGACCGAGACGGACACCGATTGCGGCGGCGGCGGCTGCCCGCCCTGCGACGCAGGTGGCGCTTGCGTCGCCAAGGGCGATTGCGCCTCCGGCGTCTGCAACGCCGGGAAATGCGCGGCCGGTGGGTGTAGCGACGGCGTGAAAAACGGAAAAGAGACCGACGTCGATTGCGGCGGCGGCGTTTGCGAACCGTGCGCGACGCGGCGCACCTGCTTGGTCGCTTCGGACTGCGTCGTCGGGTTTTGCAGCGACGACAAGTGCCAGGCGGCGCACTGCGCCGATGGGCTCGCCGACTCGACGGAGTCCGACGTCGATTGCGGCGGCGCCGATTGTCTCGGCTGCCCGTCCAATTCGGCGTGCCAGAAGACGACGGATTGCGTGAGCCACGTTTGTCAGAACTCGGTTTGCCAGGCGCCCGCCTGCAACGACGAGGTGCTGAACGGCTCGGAGACGGCCACCGACTGCGGCGGCTCTTGCCCGACATGCGGCGATTCGCAGACGTGCACGTTCGGCGGCGATTGTACGAGCGGCGTCTGCAAGAACGGCACGTGCCAGCCCGCGGCCTGCAACGACAGCGTGAAGAACGGCGCCGAAACGGGGGTCGACTGCGGCGGCGGCACTTGCGGTACGTGTGACATCGGCGACGGGTGCAGCGCGGCGTCGGATTGCAAGACGGTGTTCTGCTCCGTCGGCGTTTGCACCGATCCCTCGTGCGCCAACGGCACCAAGGACGGTCAGGAGACCGACGTCGACTGCGGCGGCGCGGTTTGCCCCAAATGCGACACCGCGAAGGCCTGCTCCATCGCATCGGACTGCGCGAGCGCGAGCTGCGTCTCTCAAGCCTGCGTCGCGCCGTCGTGCACCGATTCGCTCCAGAACGGCGGCGAAACGGACGTGGACTGTGGCGGCCCGTGCTCGCCGTGCGGATCGAGCCAGCACTGCAAAGCCTCCACGGATTGCGCGAGCGCCGTGTGCGTCGGTGGGACGTGCCGCGCTGCCACGTGTGACGACGGCGTCCAGAACGGTAGTGAGACGGCGACCGATTGCGGCGGCGTCGCCTGTTCGAAGTGTGGATCGGGCGCCGATTGCGCGGCGAACGCCGATTGCAAGACCGGTGTCTGTGCGACCACCTGTCAGGTCGCGTCGTGCTCGGACGGCGTGAAGAACGGTTCGGAAACCGACGTCGATTGCGGGAGCACCTGCCCCAACAAATGCGCGAACGGCAAGGCCTGCTCGGCAACCGCCGACTGTTCGAGTGGATATTGCGCGGCCAGCAACGTATGCGCGGCGCCGGGCTGCAACGACGGCCTCTTGAACGGCACCGAGTCGGACCTCGACTGCGGAGGCAGCGCGTGCCCCGCGTGCCCCGCGGGAAAAAAGTGCAAGGTGGCCGGCGATTGCGCGGGCCTCGTCTGCGCGTCCCTGGTGTGCCAAACGCCGACCTGCAGCGACAACACCAAGAACGGCAACGAGACGGATCAAGATTGCGGCGGGGCCGACAGCTGCAACCGTTGCGGTACCGGCAAGGGGTGCTCGGCGGCTTCGGATTGCACGAGCGGCGTGTGCACCGGCAACAAGTGTCAGGCCCCGGCTTGCCCGGACGGCGTCAAGAACGGCAATGAAACCGGAGTCGACTGCGGCGGCGCCGGTTGCGCGGGTTGCCCCGCCGGCGGTCCTTGCAACGGCCCCACCGACTGCGCCAGCGTCGTCTGTGTCTCGTCGGTTTGTCAGAGCGCGACGTGCGGCGATCAGACGAAGAACGGTAGTGAGACCGACGTCGACTGTGGCGGAACTTGTCCGACGCAATGCAAGCCGAATCAGCATTGCGGCACGAGAGCGGACTGCACGAGCGGAGTTTGCACGAACGGCACCTGCCAATCGCCGACGTGCATGGACCAGGTGAAGAACGGACAGGAGACGGCCCAGGATTGTGGCGGCCCCACCTGTTCGAAGTGCGCGACCGGTCTGTCGTGCTCCGGCGCGGGCGATTGTCAAAGCGCGGTGTGCTCGAACGGCGTGTGTCAGAGCGCGGCGTGCGGCGACGGAGCGAAGAACGGGAACGAGACCGACGTCGATTGCGGTGGGAGCTGCTCCAAGTGTCCCGTCGGCGAAAAGTGCGCGACCGGCGCCGACTGCACCACCGCGAGCTGTCCGAGCGGCACCTGTCTCGCCGCGAGCTGCACCGATGGCATCAAGAACGGCAGCGAGACCGGCACCGACTGCGGCGGAAGCTGCTCGACGAAGTGCTCGACCGGCACCTCATGCAACGCCGGCTCCGATTGCTCGAGCACCGTTTGCTATCAGAGCACGTGCTGCGCGCCCAAGACGTGCGCCGCGCAGAGCCTGCACTGCGGCTCCGCGAGTGACGGCTGCGGTGGCACGCTCAACTGCGGAACGTGCTCGAACCACCTGCAATGCCAGAGCGGTCAATGCAACTGCGTGCAAAGCTCGTGTCCGGGTTGCCTCGGGACGCCGTGTTGCAAGTCGACGACGGCCTGTGGCTGCAAGTTATTGCTGCTCAGCTGCCAATAGCTCGACTTGCAGCGACTCTTCGATGCGGCGCTCCGTCGTCCGCAGGTACACCGTCAGAAGATTCATGGGACCGAGAATGAAGAACCACGAAACGAGCGCCGCCCCGCGATAGAACGGCGTGAACGCCGCCGCGATCAGCAAGAACGTCAGGTGAATCGCGAGCCCGTTGTAACTCCAGAGCCGCATCGTGTTCCGGAATTGGTCGCGGTAGTATGCGCGCTCGGCGCCCGTCGCCGGTGCGGGTAACCCGAGCCCGATCCGCGTCGCCTGGAAGCCGGTCCGTTGCGCGCGCGTGAACCGCAAGAAGCCCGAAAGCACGAGCGCGCCGAACGCGTCGCCTCGCTCGCGATGTGCGTCGCGTTCACGCCGGATTTCGTCGTAAGTCGGCAGCGGCTTCGAGCGCTCGCTCGGTGGCAGCACGTTGGCCAGGTACAGATTCTTCGCGTGGTCGTACGAGTGGACGTGCCACTTCAGGCAATAGCCGGCCGCCCACCCGACGACGTTGAGGAAGATCGGGTCGTATCCGGCGCGCCACATGAAGACGAAGAATCCGACGAACACCGCGCCCGTCGGTACGACGTCGACGCAACCGTCCAGCATCCGCCCGACCATCGACGTTTCGCCGCGCAGCCGCGCGAGCTGCCCGTCGGCGCAGTCGAGCAAGATCGACAGGTAGAGGAGCACGCCGCCGAGCGGAACTTGGAGCGACGGCCCGAGCGGCGCGGTCGCGATGACGACGCCCGCGAGGAGGCCGACCAAACCGGAGAGCAACGTCACCTGGTTCGGCGTGATCGGAAGGGGCGCGAAGAACCGAACCAAATAGTGGGCAAGGGGGCGGTTCATCCAGAAGTCGATGGGCTCCTCGACGTCCTTCGGTTTGAAGGTCGACCGCGCCTCACGTTCCGCCCACTCCTCGTCGCGTTCGGGCAGGGCGCCCGTGGGACTGCTGATCACGAACCTCACTTGGGGCGGGAGATCGTCATCGGCAAGAATCCACGAGCGATGTTCTGACGTGTGGCGTCGTGCCACACTCCCCGGCGAAAGAGCGCGCGGCCGCGACCGATGCGCCCCGGACGGTGCGGGCCTTCTCGGGCTACTTGGGCTTCAGCGCTTCGCGAACCTTGCGAGCGAGCGCCTCAGGCATGAAGGGCTTTTGAAGGAAATGCACGCCCGTCGGAATGCCGCCCTGCCGGAAGACCGTGTTGTCCGTGTACCCGGAGGTATAGAGGATCCGGAGGTCGGGCCTCAGCGTCGAGACGCGCTCCGCCAGATCTCGCCCGCTCATGCCGGGCATGACGACGTCGGTGATCAACAGATCGAACAAGACGTCGCCTTGGCAAATCTCGATGGCGCGCTGCGGACCATCCGCCTCGACGACTTCGTAACCGTAGCGTCTGAGCACGGCGGCGACCGCGCGACGGACCGTCGCTTCGTCTTCGACCAAGAGCACACGCTCGTTGCCGCGAAGGTCGGTACTCTTGGGAATACTCGATGGGCCGGACACCATTTCGTCGGTTCGCGGGAGATAGATTTTGAAGGTCGTTCCCTTGCCGGCCTCGCTGTAGAGCCAGACCGTGCCGCCGCTCTGGCGGACGATCCCGAACACCGTCGAGAGCCCGAGTCCGGTGCCCCGCCCGACTTCCTTCGTGGTGAAGAAGGGCTCGAACACGCGTAGCTGGATTTCCGGAGTCATGCCCGCGCCGTCATCGGTGATGGCGAGCATGACGTGCGGGCCAGGAATCACGTCGGGATGCTCGGCCGCGTACGCCGCGTCGAGATCGACGTTGGCCGTCTCGAGCGTCAGCGTTCCACCGCCGGGCATCGCGTCCCGCGCATTGACGACCAGGTTCAAGATCACCTGCTCGATCTGACCCGGGTCCACTTTGATTCTCCCGAGATCGGGCGACAGGGCGGTCACGAGGGTGATGTCCTCGCCGATGACGCGCCGGAGCATGCGCTCGACCGAGGTCACGGTTTGATTGAGGTCGAGCACCCGCGGGGAAAGAACCAACTGACGGCTGAAGGCGAGCAATTGACGAGTGAGCTCGCCCGAACGCATCGCGGCGCGGTGAATCTCGTCGAGCTTCTCGCGATCCGGATTTCCCTCCGCGCAATCGGCGAGCAAGAGCCCGCTGTATCCGGCGATCACCGCGAGCATGTTGTTGAAGTCGTGCGCCACGCCGGCCGCGAGCCGGCCGATCGCTTCCATTTTTTGCGATTGGAGCAGCATTCGCTCCGACAGCGCGAGGCGCTCTTCGACGACGCGCCGTTGCCGCCGTTGTGCGGCCTCTTCGAGCTCGCGCTCCACCGTCGGAACGAGTCGAATGAGCGCGTCTTTCAGGACGTAGTCGCGCGCACCGGCGCGCACCGCCGCGACGGCGAGCTCTTCCCCGACCGTGCCCGAGACGATGACGAACGGCGTCTCCGGGCAACGACGCCGGGCGAGCTCGAGGGCTTCCGGTCCGCTGAAACCGGGCATGCAGTAGTCGGAGAGGATGAGTTCCCAATCCGATTTTTCGAGCGCGACGTTCATCGCCTCCGCGCTTTGCACTCGTTCCCACGTGGGGGCGTAACCGCCTTGTATCAATGCCCGGAGAACCAAGGACATGTCGTCCTCGGAGTCTTCGACGATCAGAACGCGAAGTGCCTTGCCTCTCGTCATCACACGCGCGGACGACCCCTGCCGCGCTCTCTGCCCGACGTCGGCAGCTTCTTCCCGAATCTGGTGCTCTGCCATCCCTTGCATGACAAGATAGCCGCGACTTCGGGTCTTCGAAATGTAGGTGCTCTTCGCACTGCGAAGAATGCGAGTTCGCATTTTCGAAGGCTGACGAGGTTCGACAGGTGCGACTTGCAACGTCGCCTCGATAGACGGGATCACGTTGCTCTCGTCCGCATGGATAAATTCCGATGATCGCGACGTGAGGCGCGAAGGGCTCGATGCGCGCGACCCGCGTCACGTCGCGCGCGCGGGCCGCTGTTGCGAAACGCGACTCATCTGAATCGTTGCCAGTGTTGCCTGGCGGAATCCGCCGATATCCATGCAATCACCGCATTGCGGGCAGTTCCAGAATGCGCGTCAGCGACCGGGATCCTCGCCGCGGTCGTTCTTGCGAGCCGCGTCCGCGCCATCGTCGGGTCCGCCGGGACCTTTGCCACGATGTTGCTCGGCCGCGTCGGCCTCGTCGCGATCATCGTCGCCCTTTCCGGCGTCGCGATTGCCGTGATGCTCGTCCTGGTCGTCGCCCTTGGCGGCGTCGCGCCCGCGGTGCTGCTCGTCGACGTCGCCTGCATCGTCGAGGTCACCGCGGTCCTCGTCGAGGCCATCATTGTCGTCGCCGCGATCGCGATCGTCGTCGCGGTCGACACCTGCGTCGTCCTCGGGATGGGCACGCTCGCCCTTCAGCGACTCGTCTCCCGAGTTCGCGTTCACGGGTGACAGCGAGCCACTTCCCGAACAACCAAGAAACACTGCGGCAGTGAAGGTCGCCACCGCGACCTGAGTGCAAAGACGGATAGAGCGCATAGTCGATACCTCCGTTTCAAAATCGCGACCGGGATGTCCGGGCACACCTTCGCGTCTGCGAAACGACGTCCGCTTTTCCGGACGCCCATCGCGCCTCCGAGCCACGTTCCCGGCGGCTTCGGGAAGGTAAGTGTCTCGGCTCGGCGCGGTCAGGCACCCGATGTCCGACATTCGTTCCTTCGCCGATGATCGGCGTTCTGCCTCCTCTTTCGCGTGGTTCGCGAGGGGCGCCGAGTCGGGATTCGTTCCCCCTTGACTCCTTAGAGGGCCGCGCAATGGTAGCGCGAGAACGAGCCATGTCCGCGGGACCTATCGGAGAAACGCCTTACGACGACGACGCGAAACGGTTCTCGACCGAAGAGGTCGCGCGCTTGCGGCGTGCCTTCCTCGAGGACGGCTACGTCGTCCTGAAGGACGTCGTCCCGAAGGAGAAGCTAGCGACCTTGTGCACCCGCATGCTTCGGGAGTTCGAGGTCGCGAAGCGGACGATGTTTTCCGGCGGGGGCGGGCTGAGCGGGCACCTGAACAGCTCGCCGGGCGAGGAGGCGCGCGTCATCTACGACACGCTCGAGCAGCGCGGGGTCATCGCGTTGGTTCGGGAGCTCTTCCCGAGCGCGACCCGGCTCCCGAACATCGGCTGCAACTTCAACCTCCCGGGGAGCGTCGCCCAGCACTACCACTCGGACAGTGCCTTCAAGGAGGCGTTCGTCATCGTCAACGTTGGGGTGGTCGACACCGACCTCGTGAACGGCGCCATCGATTTGCTCCCCGGAACCCAGAAGAAGTTTTACAAGTTCTGGCGATACGCGATGGAGCGAGCGTATCGGCGCACGACCCGAGTCCCGATGAAGCAGGGGGATGTGCTCATTCGGGTGTCGACGCTCTGGCACCGCGGGATGCCGAACTACAGCGCCACGCCGCGGCCCATGATCGCGTTCACGTGGGAGCACGGCGGCAGTCGCCTCGCCGATCCGTTCCAAGCCGACGACGGCAAGATCGTCTTCAGGCCGAATTGGTACCGTCCGACGCGTCTCGGGAGGCTGCGCGAACGGACGTTCGTCGTCGCGCCCATCAGCTATTCGGCGTATCGCTTCGTGCGCTCGCTGGTCGGCAACAAGGGCTTCGAGAGTTACTGAGCGCGGCATCCGGCGCGGTTTCGCTGGCGGCTGCGCTTTCTTCTACGCGTCGACGACCGGGAATCCCAGCGCGATGGCGCGCGCGACGAGCCGGTCGTAGTCCGGATCCGTGTCCGCGAGGCGCCACGCGCCTCGGCGGCGCACGTCGGCCAGTGTTTCGCGTGCGCCGTGCTCGAACCCGATCGTGGCTCGGAATTCAGGGATGGCTGCCCTTGCCTTCGCCGACGAATACGCGCCGTGAAATTGAGACGTGTCGCGCAGAAACGGAAACCGCTCCGGCCGCTCCTCGAAGAGCCACCGCGTCGGGACGAACATGACGCGAACCGCGCAATCGAGCGCGCGCGCCGCTTCGCGGTAATAGTCGCGCCACGTGAAGACTCGGTCGAGCGTCGTGTTGTACGCCTCGCCATACGTCTTCGGGTTCAGCGCGGCGTACGCAAAGGCTTTGCCGCAGTCGTCGCGGTGCGTTGCTTGCCAGAGCCCGAGGCCGTCGCCGGCGCACAGAACGGGCAAGCCCCGAGTCACTCGATCCCACGTCGTGCCGTCGAGCTCGAGCTGATCGATGAGCGCGCCGCCCGGGCCGTAGGTTTGGCTCGGTCGCACGATCGTCGCTGCGAAGGCTCCGCGCGCGGCCGCGCGCTCGAAGACGCGTTCCGCCTCCAACTTGTTCTGCCCGTAGCGTGTCGGCGGCTCGAGCGGGCAGGTCTCGTCGATGAGAACGCCGGCCGGCGTCTCGACGCCGTACACGCACACGGTCGAACAGAACTGGACTTGTGCGCATCGGCCAGCGAACGCCCGCGTCGTGCTCTCCGCATCGGAAGGCGTGAAGCACACCAGGTCGACGACCACGTCGTAGTGAGACGTTTCGAACGTCTGCTCGAACGCCCTCGCGTCGGAGCGATCGCCGACGATGTGACGGACGCGAGCCGGAAGGGGGCCCCCGCGCCGGTTGCGGTCGTAGGTCGTGACGTCGGCGTCGCGCGCGAGGAGATGCTTCACGACGCCGCCGCCGATCACCCCCGTGCCGCCGATGACGAGCGCCTTCATTGCGTTCCCGGGCTCTCGAAGAGGGGTGATGCCTCGGACGACACGCCCAAAACGTACCACGACGGCCGAAATCGACGTTCCCCGTCGCGCCGCCGTCCTGCCCTGTGAAGCTCGGGGCCGAGGCCGACCGAGCCGTTCTCGCCGTCGCTCGCCGAGGCCGAAATCGGCCTGCGCGCCGACGATTGGCGCTTCGGATTGATCCGCTGAGCAGAGCGCGCTCAAGTCGGGACTCCGAATCGCTCCGACGTGGTTCCCTGCCAATGAAGACTCTGGACGAAGCCCGCAAAGCGATCGCGCAAGCATTGTCGCGTGCGTACGGCGTGAGCGTCTGGCCCGTCGAAATCGACACGACGCGAACGGGGGAAGACGCGCGGCGTTTCATCGCCAAGACGGCGGGGCGCCCGCACAAGGATCTGACCGTTTTCGAGGTCGGCGGTCTGGCGATGGCGCGCGCCGACCGAATGTCGCCGGACGAGGCGCTCGCGTCGACCCTGGCTGACTTGATGGACGGGGGCGTGAGCCTCGACCGGCAGGCAGCGGCGTTTCGAGGACTCGGCGAGCTCGTCGAACGACACCGGAAGGCGCGCGCGCGCGCGAACCCCTTGCCGAGCGACTTGATGGCGAAGGCTCGCGCCCAGGCGCCGAGCGTCATTCGTCGCGGCGGCGGTTCGGCGGTGCGCGCGGAGCCCAAGCCGCCGTCGCCGCCCCCTTCACCAGCGACGCCGCCCGTCGTGACGCGCCAGCCAGTTCCGGCGCGTGCCCCCGCCAAATCGGTTTCGCGTTCCGCGTCCACCACCGCGCGGACGCCCGTCGTGATTCGTCGCGATGTGGGCCCGAAGGTCGCTCGTGTCGAGTCGGGGTCACGCGTCACCTACCGACGTCTCGACGACGATTCCGAGCATCACGTGCAGATCGGCGCCGCGTCCGCGCCGCCCGGTGTTCGCGCGATCCCCGTCGGGAGCCCGCTTGCGACCGCGCTCCTCGGCGCGACCACGGGTACGGTCGTTTCGGCGACGATCGGCGGCGAGGCCGTCGAGCTAGAAGTACTCGCTCTCGAGTGATCCAGGGCACCCGCGCGAATCGAGGCGCGGGTGCGAGCACTCGGCGCTCGTGTACCGCGCCGTAAAGCGACGCGTTCGGTGTCGCGGGGTTTCCGCCGGCGAACCCGTCGGCCATCCGCGCTGCTCGTGCGCCGCGCACCGTGTCGAGAGCAACGCAGCGTCGAACGTGAGGAATGCCACCGAGTCTACTATCGACATAGTTACTACGTTTCTATCGGCGAAGCGTCCTCTGCACACCAGCGACAATTAGCCACGTATAGCAACGTAGTTACTTAGTGGCATTGATTGGTGTGAGTCGGCGTGGCTCACGAAGTGTCCTGATTCATGCTGACTCGAGTGATGTCGAATCGCGAGGTGCTCAATGTCGGGGCGATCGCGAGAACGAACGGTACTGCCATGTGAGATCCCTCGAGAGAACACCCCTGTCGGTGCTCTCGTGATGCATGGAGTCGTCCGCGGTAACACAGCTTCGTAGCTTGGTTACTCACTTGAAATTGCACACTTTTTCGACGTTCAGACCTTGTCGAAAGCGCTTTCGAAATGCTACCGATCTGTACGTGCGGCGCCGGGGTTGCCCCGGTGCTCATAGGCGTCGATGTCGACGGGGTCGAACGCCCAAGTGGACGAGTGTTGTCTGTCGCGAGGTCAACCAATATGGCTCTCAAAACTCCCTCAGTACTGCTGCTGGCAATTCCCCTTTCGGCGTTCTCTGTCGCTTGCGGGGGCGGCGATAGCAGCAACACCGGCGCGCAAACGGGCGCGAATACCGGCATCGCAGCAGGCCACGCGGACGCCTGCAAGACGCCCATTCACTCCGGCTACCCCGGTGACGATCTCTGCATCGATCCGCCGCCTGCAGCCGAAGGGTTTCAGCTCCACTTCGGTCCGGCCGACTACGACAACCCGGACGAGGTCGCGAAGTACGTGCTCGCGCCGGGCGCCGAAGCGGTGAAGTGCGTGTACCTGCACACGCCGAACACCGACCTCAAATACTACGCCGAGTATCACAGCCGCATGCGCAGCGGGACGCACCACATGATCTTGTGGGCCCCCACGGCCGACAACCACGACAAGGTGACGCCGCCCGCGGATGGGACGCTCACGGATTCGTGCCGCGACCTGACCTACACCTTCGCTCTCGGCGCGCAGTCCGCCCTCGGAGCCGCCGGAGGCGTCCTCGACGTTCCGCTCCCCGGGAAGAACGCGGTGGCTCCGGAGAACGAGGGTCTCGCTTATCAAGAGCTCCCGACGACCTCGGTTGCCATGGAGACCCACTACATCAACACCACGCCCAACCCGATCTTGCGCGAGGTGTGGCTCAACATCAACTACGAGGACGCCAGCTTGGTGAAGACGAAGATCGATTCGGTATTCTTCATCGGCGGCCTCGGTATGAATGTGCTGCCGCATACCCAGCAGAACATTACTGCAGGTCCCGCGCAGCAGCCCGTGGTCCCCGCGGGGCAGCAAGTTCGGGTGCTGGGTCTTTCAGGTCACGTGCATGCACACACGACGCATGAAACCGTGTGGCTCAACCATGCCTCCGGCGGCAAGGACGTGATCTACGACACCTACAATTGGCAAGATCCGATCATCGCCGAGTACGACACGGCCCACAAAAATCCGGCCCCGGGTGCGAGTCCAGGAGCCGACGGTGCCGCCACCGGAGATCTCATACTGCAGACTGGGGACACCATCTCTTGGCAATGCGACGTGAACAACACCACGGACGCGGCGCTCAAGTTCGCCGATCTCGCCTACACGGCCGAGATGTGCAACGTGTTCGGGTTCTTCATCCCCGGCACGGGCGGCGAGTGGGCGTCGCTCAACCCCTGATCGTCTCAGGGTAGGCTCGAGTCTGGGTCGCGGCGTCCGAAACCATCGGGCGCCGCGTCGTTTGAGCTGCCCCGCGCGGACGGCGCGGCGTCCGCGACCGAGCCATCGTCCGTCGATGCTTCGTTCGCGTCGTAAGGCGCGCCGAGCTCGATCCACCGCTTGATTTGGTCGACTTCGCGCGGATCGAGCGGCGGATTGCCGTAAAAGTTCGGCATCCGGCTGCCACAGGGCGCGTCGGTGATCTTGCGATACAGGAGGCTCTTTGCGGGGTCGCCCGGCGTCACGTGGGGAATGCCCAGCGACGCGCAGTCGGGGCCGACCTTGTCGTGAAACATGGACTGGTAGCCTCGCTGCTCGTTCACGAGGACGAGGTAGTCGGCATCGCTGCCGCCGTGGCAAAATACCAGCGCACACGTTGGGATGAAGATCTCGTCCCAGATCGCGGTGTAGGTCGGCGCATAGGTGTGAACGATCGGCGGCTCCCCACTGCCATCGGGCTGAACGATGGGGGTCTGATTTCCTGGCGCCGCGTCGGGTGCTTCGTGCCGTGGAATCGCGGTGCTCGTGCAGGCGACTAGCGACGGGAAGAGTCCGATGAGAGCGGCACGCTGCATCTTCGATAGAACACCACCCTGTGGCGCCGCCAACTTCGTTACACAGTCACCCAAACAACTCTCGATCATCGTCAATTCGTCCGTTGTAAACGCGATGAGCAGCGTGCTAGCACGTTCGAATGAAACGGGGACTCCAAACGGCAGGGCGTGCTGTGTTGGCGGCGGGAGCGTTACTGGTCGGGGCAGGCGTCGGTTGCAATACCGATCGAGCCGCGCCGACCGACCTTGCTTCCGATCCGCCGGCATCAGCTCCGGTGGCAGAGGTCAAGCAGGCATCGACCACCGACATCTTCACCACGCTCGGCATCACGAAGCCGAAGTATTCCGAGTTCCTTTACTCGAGCGTGAAGGATCCGTGGACGGCGAACACGGCTGCCGCGTGCAACGCGTACGACACGCGTTACCCGACGCTTCGATCCTGCATCTGTTCGAACTGCATGAATCTCATCCACCAGTGCGACGCGCTCGCCGGCTGCAAAGAGATCTTCCAGTGCGCGCTCGACAAGGGATGCCGAACGCCGAATGCCTGCTATCTCGCGCCGACGGACGGCACGGGCTGCATCGCCCAAATCGACAAGTGGGGAACGGGAAGCGTTTCGACGGCCCTCACTCAAGAGCTCGGCGCGTGCATGACGACTGCCAACTGCCCGACTGCGGAAATGTGATCGGAAACGAGAATGAAAAAATTTCCTTGGATCCGGCTGCCCAAAAAAACCGACCCTGAGTCGCCGCTCGAACCGCCGGTTTGGTTCGGCAACACGTCGAACGGCGAATACTTTCACCTGCAGACCAAGCACGAGGCGAAGCTCCGCAAGGAGATCCTCACCCGGGCCGACGAACAGGCGCGCTATCTCGGTATGGATCGGCGCGACTTTCTCGCGAGCAGCATGGGCCTCTTCGCAACGATGGCGGCGATCAACCAGTTTGGTTGCAGCTCGGACGACGGCACCGCGGCGAAGGCGTCCGGCGCCGCGGGGGACGGCGGGCCGCTCTTCAGCTTCGGCGACGGCCCTTACGTCGTACCGCCCGGCGGCACCTGCGATCCTGCTCACGAGATCGCGCTGTCGAGCTCCGAGGCAGGCGCGGACGGCGGCGTCGGCGAGTTCATCATGGACGTGCAGACGCACTCCTTCGACAACGGCGAGTGGCGAACGAAGAACATCGTTTACCCGACGTTCCTGAACCTCATCGCAAACTGCAGCGATGAGACGAACAAGCTCGATTGCTTCGACCAGAATCACTACGCCGAGCTCATGTTCGTCGACAGCGACACCACGATGTCGGTGATCACTTCGTGGCCCGCCGCGACGTGCTTCGACGAGCGAAAATTGCTCGGCAACGACGCGATTGCCTGCGGTCTTCCCCTCTCGAACGTCGGCATGCGCGAGCTGCGCGACTGGTTGAACTCGAAGGTCGCCTCTCAGCGCATGATCAACCAGGTGCAGGTCATGCCCAACGACATGCTCGAGCATCAGCTCGAAGGCATGTACGCGGCGGTTCAGGATCCGACGTGGCGCACGGGATCGTGGAAGTGCTACCCGGCGTGGACCTCGGACACGTACCCGGACGCGAACGGTCACGCGCAGGGCTACTTCTTGACGGACCCGGTCGGCATCGCGTTCGTCGAGGCGGGCCTCAAGCTCGGCGTACCGAATTTCGCGATCCACAAGGGGCTCCCGATCCCGGGGTTCGACGTCGAGCACAACAAGCCGACGGACATCGGCCCGATCGCCAAGATGTTCCCGACGGCGAACTTCGTCATCTATCACTCGGGGATCAACGCCGGGACCGGCGGAACGGCGCTCGCCGCGCTGAGCCCGACGCCCACCGAGAAGGTGCCGTACGACCCGAAGGATCCGGCGCCGCTCGGCGTGAACATGCTCATCCGCTCGCTGTTCGACGCGGGCCTCCTCACGGACACCGGCGACGGCGGCGTGATCCGCGCGCCCAACCTGAACGTGTACGCCGAGATGGGAAGCGCCTGGAGCCAGGTGATGCGCGACCCGAACCAGGCGCAGCACTACATCGGCAAGCTCCTCAAGTACTTCGGCCCCGACAACATCGTGTGGGGGACGGACTGCATCCTCTACGGCAGCCCGCAGGTGCAAATCGAGATGTTCCGGTCCTTCCAGATCACGCCGGAGTACCAGGACACTTACGGGTATCCGGAGATCACGCCGCACATGAAGCGGAAGATCTTCGGGCTCAACGCCGCGCGCATCTATCACATCGACACCGAAGCGAAGCGCTGCATCGCGACTCAGGACACGTTCGCGATGATCAAGCGCGAGCTCGACGAGACCATCGGCAATCGACGCTGGACCGCCAAGCCGCCGCTTGGCCCGCGCACGTTCACCGAATTCGTCGATCACGCGCGCGAAGAGGGGCGGAAGGGGCTCCCTGGCTGAAGCGCGGCGCGATTCCTGGTGACGCCGCGAACGGGCGCAAGGCAGAGTGAGCCATGCGCCCGTTTCGTTTTCGTGCCGGAATTTTTCTCGCGCCGTTCCATCCGCTCGACGAAGATCCGACCGCGGCGATCCACCGCGACCTCGACCTCGTCGAGTTTCTCGATCGGGTCGGCTACGACGAGGCCTGGATCGGCGAGCACCACTCCGGCGGCTTCGAGATCATCGCGTCGCCCGAGCTATTCATCGCCGCCGCAGCGGAGCGGACGAAGCGTATCCGGCTCGGTACCGGCGTCATCAGTCTGCCGTACCACCATCCATTGATGGTCGCCGATCGGATCATCCAGCTCGATCACATGACGCGAGGGCGGGTGATGCTCGGCGTTGGACCGGGACTGCTCCCTTCGGACGCGTTCATGCTCGGCATCGACGTCGCGACGCAACGCGATCGCATGATGCAATCGCTCGACGTCATTCTGCGCCTCCTCAAGGGTGAGACCGTCAGCGAGAAGACCGATTGGTACGACCTCCGGAACGCACGCTGTCAGCTGCGCCCGTACACCGTGCCGCATCCCGAAGTCGTCGTGGCGAGCTCGGTCACGCCGTCGGGCGGCCGGGCGGCGGGCAAATACGATCTCGGGATGCTGTGCGTCGCGGCCACCGTCGCGGCGGGATACGACGCGCTCGACCTCAACTGGCGCGTGGCGAACGAGCTGGCGGCCGAGCGTGGCGCATCGATGGATCCGGCGCGCTTGCGAC
>Ga0265320_10000699_pt1 | contig 25600 bp, 25 predicted proteins | sample 4827metaG_FD_202087 | JGI IMG/M metagenome (GOLD analysis project Ga0265320, IMG submission 202087) | Rhizosphere microbial communities from Carex aquatilis grown in University of Washington, Seatle, WA, United States - 4-8-27 metaG | ecosystem: Host-associated > Plants > Roots > Rhizosphere >...
CGCGGCGAGGAGGCCTTCTGGAGGGAGCTCTCGGAATCGGTCAGCGTCGTCGATAGCGTTTTGAGGCGCGATCCCGCGTCGGTCTACGGCGCCATGGATCTGGACAGCCGCGAAGGCTACCGCCGCGAGATCGCCCGCCTGGCGAGGCGTTCGAATCGTACCGGGGCCGAGATCGCGGAGAGAGCGATCGCGCTGGCCGCCCAAGCCGACGGCCTCCACGTGGGCTTCTTCCTGGTGGGGCCACGCGCGAAGGAGTTGCGTGCCGCCATCGGATACCGCCGCACGCTGGCGGACCGTCTGGCCGGCGTCCCGGTCGCCAACCCCGTCCTTTACCCGGCGACGATCGAGGCGCTGACCTTCTTCATCGTGGCCGCCCTGATCAGCCAGTTGCACGCGCCCGGCGCGCTCCTGGCGGCGGGCTTGCTCCTGCTGCTGCCGGCTTCGCAGGCCGCGGTGGATCTGCTGAATCAATTCATCGGCCTTCTGGTTCGCCCGCGCGCGCTGCCCAAGCTGGATTTCTCCGAAGGCATCCCGGAGGATTGCGCCACCATCGTCGCGGTCCCGGCGCTGCTGCTGAACGAAAGCCAGACGCGCGAGTTGGTGGCCGATCTTGAAGTCCGTTACCTGGCCAACCGCGACCGCAACCTGTATTTCGCGCTGCTGACGGACGCGGCCGATTCCGACAGTGCCATGGACGAGCGCGACGCGCTGGCGGCCGTCTGTGGCGACCTTCTGGAAGGCCTCAACCGCAAGTACAGCGCCGAGGGCCGCACGCCGTTCTATCTGTTCCACCGCAACCGGGTCTTCAACGCGTCGGAGGGCCGCTGGATCGGCTGGGAACGCAAGCGCGGCAAGCTGATGGACCTGAACCGGCTGCTCGGCGGCGGCGAGAATCGCTTCTCGTTCAGCGCGGGCGACCTGGCGGCGCTTCCTCGCGTGCGCTACGTCATTACGCTCGATGCCGACACGCAGCTTCCGCGCGACTCCGCGGCCCGCCTGATCGGCGCCATCGCGCATCCGCTGAACCGCGCCGTGGTGGACCCCGCCACGCGCACGGTGGTTGAAGGCTACGGCATTCTCCAGCCGCGCATCGGCATCAGCGTGCAATCCGCTTCGCGAAGCCGGCTGGCGTCCCTCTACTCCGGTCAGACCGGGTTCGACATCTATACCCGCGCGACCTCCGAGGTTTACCAGGACCTGTTCGGCGAAGGCATCTACACGGGCAAAGGCATCTACGACGTGGACGCGATGCGCGCGGTGTTGGAGGACCGCTTTCCCGACAACGTCCTGCTCAGCCACGACCTCATCGAGGGCGCGTACGCGCGCGTGGCGCTGGTATCCGACGTCGAACTGATCGACGACTACCCGTCGCACTTCAGCGCCTACAGCCGCCGCAAGCATCGCTGGGTGCGCGGCGACTGGCAGATTCTGCGCTGGCTCCTGGCGCGCGTGCCGGACGGACAAGGCCGCGTGATCCGCAATCCGATCAGCGTTCTGTCGCAGTGGAAGATCGTGGACAACCTGCGCCGCAGCGTTCTGGAGCCGGCCATGTTGCTGCTCTTCGTTGCGGGCTGGCTGTGGCTGCCGGGCAACTGTTGGTACTGGACCGCGGCGGCGCTGGCGATTCTGCTGCTGCCGCCGCTGGCGGACCTGTTAACCTCGGTCACGCGCGAGCCCGCCAGGGAGCTGGCTGCGCGGTTCGCCACCGGCTGCGCGCGAGCGGTTCTGAGCCTGGTGTTCCTGCTGCACCAGGCCCTGCTCTCGATCGACGCGATCGTGCGCTCGCTGCTCAGAGTCTCCGTCACCCGGCGCAAGCTGCTCGAATGGGAAACCGCCGCCGAGGCTGAAACGGCGACCACAAAGAAATCCACCGTCGATACCTACCTCGAGCGAACGCCCTGGTTCAGCGCGGCCATCGCGCTGGCGGTGTGGCTCGTCCGTCCGTCAGCGCTCTCCGCCGCGATTCCGATCCTGCTGCTGTGGTTTTCCTCCCGGGGCATTTCCGCGTGGCTCAATCGCGCTCCGAGCGCGGCCGGCCGCACCCTTCGCCCGGACGACCTGGAGCGCCTGCGCGAGTGCTCCAAGCGTATCTGCCAGTTCTTCGAGGACTGGAGCTCGCCCGCCACCAACTGGCTCATCCCCGACAACGTGCGCGAGGATGGCAGGGCCGATTTGAAGCTCTCCCCCACCAATCTGGGCTTGTTGTTGAACGCGCGGATTGCCGCGGTGCACTTCGGCGCGCTGTCCCTGGAAGGCTTCGTCTCCGCCACAAAGAAGACCCTCGAACAGGCGGACCGGCTCACGAAATACCGCGGGCATTTGCTGAACTGGTATTCCATCGAATCAATGGCGCCCGTGGGACCGCTGTTCGTCTCGACGGTGGACAGCGGCAACCTGGCGGCCTGCCTGTGGACGCTGAAGCAGGCCGCGCTTGCATTCGCCGCCGAAACGCCCGCGCTGGCCGGCGAGCTCCGGGAAATCGCGGAGACCTGCGAGCGATGGGTGCGCGAGATGGACTTCGGCTTCCTGTATCAGCGCAACCGGAAGGCGCTTTCGGTGGGGTACGACGTGGCATCCGAGCGGCTGGAAGCGGCCAGTTACGATCTGCTGGCATCGGAGGCGCGCATCGCCGCTTTCGTGGCCATCGCCAAGGGCGACGTGCCGCTCGACGCCTGGATCCACCTGGGCCGGACGCACACGGCCCTGGATGGAGAGCGCGCGCTGCTCTCCTGGACCGGCACCATGTTCGAGTACCTGATGCCGCTCCTGTGGATGCGCCACCGTCTGGGCACCATCACGGAGCGCAGCGCCGTTATGGTGGTTCGCTTCCAGAGGCGCTTCGCGGCCCGCAGAAGGGTGCCGTGGGGCATCTCCGAATCGGGTTTCTGCGCCGGCGAGGGACTCGACTACGGATACCGCGCGTTCGGAATTCCCGCTCTCGCGCTGAAGCGCGCGGAGGCCGACGCGCTGGTGGTCTCTCCCTACTCGACGTTCCTGGCGCTGATGGTGGATCCCGCGGCGGCGATCGCCAACCTGCGCCGCGAGGAGTCGCTGGGCTGGCTGGGCCGCTACGGCTTCTACGAAGCGGTGGACTACGGCCACCCGAGCCCCGAGATCGTCCGCTCCTGGATGGCGCACCATCAGGGGATGAGCCTGCTGGCGGCCTGCAATCTGCTGTTCGACCGTCCGATGGAGCGCTACTTCCACGCCGAGCCTCAGGTGCTGGCGACGGAGCTGCTGCTCGAAGAGCGCGTGCCGCGGGCGTCGTTGGCGGAAGCGGAGCGCCAGGCCGCGCCGGCGGAGGAAGCGCTCGAAGCGCTGGCGGGGTGATGCGAACGCCCAGCATGTTCGTTTCACCTTGTCAGGCTTCTTGTTTCAGGCGGCTCGCCAACGACCGACTCTCACGAAACGCATCAGCAGGAGCACAGCGCCGCCTCTGACTACTGGTATTCCAAACGGTGGGTGGTGTCGGCAAAGTGCGTCGACGGAGAATCGGAGGGGCCGCGAATCTACTGACGGAGAAGAAACGAGTAGAACAGGAACGCCAGGAGAGCCATACAGACGACCAGAAACACCAGGCAGGGAATCGAGGATGCCCGTGGCTTCGGCTTGGGAAGTTCAACCTGTTCGTCAGGCTGGTCTAGTTCGGTGAACGCTGTAGTGCGACAAGGAAACCGAGGTGTGCGACACTGTATACAGGTGAGCACAACATGAGCGAAACGCTTTCCATACGGCTTGACGCCGGGACGAAGTTGCGGCTGGACACGCTGGCAAAGCGCTCGAAACGCTCGAAGTCCTTCCTGGCGGCCGAAGCGATTGCGGCATACGTCCAGGCCGAGGAGTGGCAACTGGGCGAGATAGAGGCCGGACTCGAGGAGTTGAACGCCGGCCAGGGCGTGGGCCACGAGCGGGTTTCGAAGTGGCTACGGTCCTGGGGGCAGAAGGCCGGGACGAAAGCGCCGCGATGAAGGCGGTCTGGTCCCCCCGCGCGATCCGGCACCTCACAGCTCTTCGAGAGCATATTGCGCGGGACTCAGCGCAGAACGCGGCGGCGGTGGCGGAACGGATTCTCCGCGCCATCGAGGTTCTCAAAACGCAACCAGGGATGGGGCGGCCGGGCAGAGTAGCCGGGACTCGAGAGCTTGTCATCTCAAGCGCGGGGCTCATCGTTCCCTACAGGGTGCGTGACGGCGGCCTGGAGATCATTGCGGTATTCCACGGCCGGCAGCGTTGGCCCGACGCGCTATGAGTGTAGGTCCTGGAGGCCTCCCGTTTTCGCACTCCAGTCACAACCTGTGGCTTTTGAACCACAGTCCCGTAACCACTAATCCACTTAGAAACAATCACTTGGCCTTTGGGGCCTCGATTGCCCTAGTAGCTATTTGAGATTCGAAACCACCGTCCAACGGCCCGTCCAGACAAGCGGCGTAGGCCTCCACAGCGGCGTCCCGGTCAGCATCCGAATTGTCCCTGCCCCTCCCGCCACCGGCATCGTCTTCGTGCGCACGGACCTCGACCGCTTCCCGGTGCAGGCCACCTGGGAGCACGTCGCCCGGGTCAGCTACGCCACCAGCCTGATGCGGAAAGGCGTCCTGATCTCGACGACCGAGCACCTTCTCAGCGTGTTCTACAGCATGGGCATCGACAACGCCTATGTCGAGATCGACAACCTGGAAGTGCCGATCCTCGATGGCAGCGGTCTGCCCTTCGTCGAGCTGCTCCAGCGCGCGGGCCTGCAGAACCACCGGCGGCTGCGGCGCTATCTGCGGATCCGCCGCCCGGTCGAGGTGGTGGACCGCGCCAAGCGCATCTGCATCCTGCCGTCCGACAGCTTCCGGCTGACCTGCGAAACCGATTTCGGCCATGCGCTGGCAGGGGCTCAGACGCTCGAGATGGAGGTAACACCCGAGCGTTACGCCTCCGAACTGGCCCCCGCCCGGACCTTTGGTTTCGAGCGCGATCTCGCACAGCTCAAGGACATGGGGCTGATCCGCGGCGCCTCGCTCGAAAACGCGGTGTGCTTCAACGGCAGCACCGTGCTCAATCCCGGAGGCCTGCGGTTTGCCGATGAATGTTGCCGCCACAAGGCGCTCGACCTGATCGGCGACCTGGCGCTGCTCGGCCGGCCGCTGCTGGGGCACGTGATCGCCGAGCGCGCCGGCCACGCTATGCACGCCGCGCTGGTCCACCGCATCATGAGCGACGCCTCGCTCTACGAGATTCTCACCTTCGATCAACTTGCCACCCGTGTTGCCGGGGCGTTGGTATCCTGAGTGGTACTGCCGCGCCCATGCGGAACCTCAACCTCGCCAACCTCCTGACCTCCGCCCGCATCGCCCTCGCTCCCGTGGCCGTGTATGCGATCCTGGCGCAGCGGTTTCGCCTGGCCCTGGCGGTCTTCTTCGTCGCGGCGGCCACTGACGGTCTGGACGGTCTCGCCGCCCGCCGCTTCAACCTTCAAACCCGCCTCGGAGCTTATCTCGATCCGATCGCCGACAAGCTGCTGCTGAGCGCGTCGTTTCTCGCACTGGGCGTCTGTGGGGCGGTCCCGTGGTGGCTGGTGATCCTGATCTTCGCGCGGGACCTCGTGATCCTGGCGATGGCCGGCGCGGCGCTGCTCCTCAGCCAGCACCGCGATTTTCCCCCCAGCATCTGGGGTAAAATCAGCACCGCTCTTCAGATTCTTGCCGCCGTGGCGACGCTGACCAAGGGCGCCTTCGCCGCCACGAGCCTGCCCCTGGCTCCTTTCTTCTGGGTCGCTGCGGCCGCAACCGTGTGGAGCGGAGCAGGATATGTCTGGCGCGCCGTCGCACTAGCGCGGGCGGGCTTCTCTCGCTGAAGAGGCGGGTCTGGAGACCCGCTGCAGGACTGGAGTCCTGCCCCACAAAAACGGCCTAATTCTCCGCCGCATTGACGATCGCGCACCCGTAGCGTAGTCTTAGAATGGAGAAGGGGGAAGCGCCAAAGTGAGCCGGTACGTACCTTCGCGCCACTTTCTGCAGGCGGGCCTGGCAGCGATTCTGCTGGGAGCCTTCACCGTCTGGTGTGCTCGCTTCTGGACGCCGGCCTATGCGGCCACCGCCCTCTTCGTGCTCTCCGCAGCCGCGCTCTTCGCCATCGCCTTGCGCCCGGCCATCGAGATCCAGGACGTGTACCTGGCGATTGGCCGCCGCCGCATCCCCTGGGCGGACATACGCCGCGTGGACCACTCGGGCTGGCTTTCGCCGCTGGTGGTTCGTCTGACCCTGGCAGACCACTCGCGAGTCCTGCTGGTCTATCCCGGCGACGTGGATTCCGGCAACAGCCTGCTGCACTATCTGCGCCGCTATCCGCGACAGGCGTTGATCGACGGTCATCCCTACCGGAAGTTCTGGAACGAAGAGCCGCCTCCCGGGAGTGAAGGGAAACCCCTCGCTTCTCCGCGCTACCGGCTGCTGCTGCCCGAAGACGAGGCTGAGGTAGAGCGCCTCTACCAGCGCCTCAAGGCCGTCCGCCGCCTTGACCCGGACAACGCTGTCGACGAAGAATAGTTCTTGCCTCCGCCGAAGCGCCGCCACCTCCGCTGGGCCGTTCCCGTCGCCTTTCTGCTCCTGGTCATTCTCACCCATCCGCTGTGGCTCCGCGCCCTGGGCGAGTTTCTGGTCTCCGCGGACGCGCCGATCCATGCGGAGATGATTGTCGAGCTGGCGGGGGACGAACACGGCAACCGCATTCTGATGGCGGCCCGGCTGCTGAAGGAAGGCTACGCTCCCAAGGTCCTGGTGAGCGGCCCCTCCTGCTGCTACGGCCGGCACGAGAGCGAACTGGCCATCGCCTTCGCGACCGCCCACGGATATCCAGCCGATTGGTTCATTCCGTTTCCCATCCGAGGCACGTCTACTATCGAGGAGGCGCGCGAGATCGTCCCCGAGCTCGACCGGCTCCACGTAGGACGGTTTATCATAGTGACCAGCAACTATCACACGCGCCGCGCCGCTAACGTCTACGCCCGGCTGGTGCCCCGTGATCGCTTCCGCGTGGTGGCCGCGCCGGACTGGATTTTCCGCCCCGAGGATTGGTGGCGGAGCCGCGAAGGCCGGAAACAGTTCTTTTGGGAATGGAGCAAAACACTCGCCAATTGGGCAGGTCTGTGATGCGCGACACCGCGCGCTGGCTGTGGCCGTACTATCGCCGGCATCGCCGCGGCCTGTGGCTCGGCTTCGGCTCGCTGATCCTCAAGGACCTAACCGCCGCCGGACTGCCCCTGCTGATCCGCGACGGCATGGACGCGCTCAGCCGCGGCTTCTCCTTGCGGGTTGTCTTCGACCTGTGCGGCATCCTGGTGGGCCTGTCCGCCATCAAGGGCCTGTTCCAGTATTGGATGCGCGTCATCCTGATCGGCATGTCGCGCGACATAGAGTTCGATCTCCGCAACGACCTGTTCTCTCACCTGGTCGATCTGTCGCCGGATTTCCACTCCCGCACACGCACCGGCGACATCATGGCGCGCGCCACCAACGACCTCAACGCCGTGCGCATGATGCTCGGTCCCGGCGTGATGTACTGGTGCGAGACGGCGCTGACCTTCGTTCTCTCGATAGCGGTCATGTTGTTCGTCGATTGGCGGCTGACGCTGATCGTGATTCTGCCCGCGCCCCTGGTGAGCGTGGCCGTGAGCTACATGGGCCGCATCATTCACGACCGCTTCCAGCGCATCCAGGCCATGTTCTCCGACATCAGCAGCCGCGTCCAGGAGAACCTCTCCGGGGTGCGCGTGATCCGCGCGTACGTGCAGGAGGACGCTGAGCTGCGCCAGTTCGAGATCCTCAACCGCGAGTTCATCACGCAGAACCTCGCGCTGGCCCGCGTCTCAGCGATGTTCATGCCGATGCTCCAGGCCCTGATCGGTGTCACGTTTCTGATCGTGCTGTGGGCAGGCGGCGACGGCGTCCTTTCCGGCAAGATTTCTCTGGGCGGCTTCGTGATGTTCAACCTGTACATGGGCTTCCTGGTGTGGCCCATGATCGCGATGGGCTGGGTGGTGAATCTGATGCAGCGCGGCACGGCGTCGCTCGACCGCATCCGCCAGATCCTGGATGAGCGGCCGTCCATCGTCGCTCCGCCGGTTCCCAAACCCGTGCCGCAGCACAGCGGGATCGAGTTCCGCGGCGTGAGCGTGGAGGTATCGGCGGGCCGCGCGCTCGACGGCATCGATCTCGAGATCCGCGAAGGCGAGACCGTGGCCGTGGTGGGCCACACGGGCTGCGGCAAGACCACGCTCGTCCGCCTGATTCCGCGACTGCTCGATCCGACCCAGGGCTCGGTGCTGCTCGGAGGCGTGGACCTGCGCGAGCTCTCGCCCTCCGAACTGCGGCGCCAGATCGGCTACGTCCCGCAGGAGACGTTCCTGTTCAGTGCGACGCTGGCCGACAACATCGCTTTCGGGGTCGAGAGTGCGACGGAGGAACAGATCCGCCGGGCCGCGGAGCTGGCGGGCCTGGCTTCCGACATCGAGGGCTTCCCCGAGGGCTACCGCACGCTGGTGGGCGAGCGCGGCATCACGCTTTCCGGCGGCCAGAAGCAGCGCACGGCCATCGCCCGCGCCATCCTCCGCGACCCGCGCATCCTGATTCTCGACGACGCCCTGGCCAGCGTGGACACGATGACCGAGGAGCGCATCCTGGAGGGCCTGGCGGGGGTCATGCGCGGCCGCACCAGCATCCTGATCTCGCACCGCGTCTCGACCGTGCGGCAGGCCGGCCGCATCGTGGTGCTCTCGGCTGGCCGCATCGTCGAGCAAGGCACCCACTCCGAGCTGATCGAAACCGGCGGCTACTACGCGGGGCTTTACCAGAAGCAACTGCTCGAAGAGGAGCTCGAAGCGATTTAAGTGGGGCAGGACTCCAGTCCTGCAGCGGGTCTCCAGACCCGCCAAGTCTATTTTTTCTGCTGCGCACGCAGCTTCTCCTGAAACGCGCGCTCGCTGCGCGCCACGAATGCCCGATACCCGGCCGGATCCACGAATGCCTTCCAGCCCTCCGTGCGCGAGCGCGCGTACTTGTCCGCAAGGCCGTAGTAGCCGCCGTGCGCTCCCAGGAAGACGTCGCAATCCAGGCCGGCCAGGGTCCGGAAGGTGGCGGCGAAGTCATCGGCGATGGACGGATATTTCGTATTGCCCACCAGGCGGAATCCAGGATTCACGCTGACGCCGCCCACGATCACCACGTGGAGCGGCTTCCCGTCTTCGGTCGCGGTCATGGTCCAGGTGGTGCAGCCCTTGGTGTGTCCAGCGGTGCGGTGCGCGATCAAAGTCGTGCCGCCCAACTCCACGCGGTCGCCATCGGCGAGCACGCGATCGACCGGGCACGGGGCATACCGCATCTGGTCGGCATAGTAGAAGTCGCTGGCCCCGCCGTCGCGCACCACGCCCTCGTCGCCCTGCATGACGAACACCTTCGCGCCCGACAACTTCCGCGCCAGCGCATGGCCGGCCACGTGGTCGTAGTGCGCCTGGCTCGTCAGCAGAATGCGGATGTCCGCGAACCGGAAGCCCAGCTTCTCGACGCTCTCGCGGATCAGCGGGACGCTCTGCTCGAGTCCCGTGTTGATCAGAATGTGCCCGGCCTTCGTCGCGACCAGGTAGCAGCCCAGGTCGTTCGTCCCGACGTAGTACAGGTTGCCCACGATGCGATGCGGCGGGAAGGGCTGGTTCCAGTTGCGCAAGTCCTCGGCGGATTGCGCCGTCAGAATGGCGGGGGCCAGTGCGAGTGAAAACAGAAGGAGTGGACGCATGCTCCCCCGATTATGCCACCATGAAAAGCGTGATTCTGCCCGCTGGCGAAGTGCACATCTGGCGCGTTGACCTGGGGGCCTGGAGCGGCTCCGGCGACGAACTCGACGCCGCGGAGCGCGCCCGGGCCGGACGCTTCCGCTTTCCCGACATACAGCGCCGCTGGATCGCAGGCCGCGCGGTTTTGCGCCAGCTCCTCGAACGCTACACAGGAATCCCCGCCGCGGAGATGTGCTTCACCCGCGGCGAATTCGGAAAGCCGTACCTGGCGGGCTCGCGCGTCTACTTCAACATGTCCGACTCGCGCGACGTGGCGCTCTACGCCGTCACGCTCGACGTCGAGATCGGCGTGGACGTGGAGCGCATTCGCGACATCGAGGGAGCCACCATCGCTCGCCGTTTCCTGCCCGAAGCGGAGGCCGCCGCCGTGGACGACGATCCCGCGTCCTTCTTCCGCATCTGGACGCGCCGCGAGGCTTATCTCAAATGCATCGGGGTGGGATTGCGCCGCCTTGACCTGCCCATCGAGCCAGGCTTCTCGGTCGCCGATCTCGAACCCCTTCCCGGCTACGCGGGCGCGGCTGTCTGGCAAGGCGAGGAGCGCAGCATCGTGGTGCGCGACTTCTAGCGTGGCGCGGGCACTCGTGCCCAATGCCACTTAGTGGGGCGGCTCTCCAGCGCCGGACGTCCACGTCCGGCTTCCTTCGTTTCAGGAAGTTGGACGGAGGCGGGTCTGGAGACCCGCTGCAGGACTGGAGTCCTGCCCCACTTCGTCAGACGATCCGGTAGGGCGTCTCCTCCGCCTGCGCCTCCACCACCGCCGGCAGCTCACGCGCCAGTGTGGTCACGTCCAGCGGGATCAGCTCGCCCTCGACGCCGCCGATCACCTCGGCCGTGTGCTTGTACGCCATCACGTCGCCCGTCACGTAGTGCGTGATGCGCCCCGGCGCGCCGTTCCCTTTCGGCATCAGCGCGTCTTTCACCATCTCGGCCGTGACCTCCGCGCTCGAAACCAGCGACACCGAATTGCCCGTCACCTGCTGGATCACCTCGTGCAGGACCGGATAGTGCGTGCAGCCCAGGATCAGCGTGTCGATCTGGGGCCGATGGCCGAGGTAGTAGCGCGCCATCATCTCGGCCTCGGGCGAATCCGCCAGGCCTTCTTCCACCAGGTGCACGAACATGGGGCACGCCTGCGCCCAGACCTTCAGCCCGCGCGCTTCCAGGCGCTTCTGGTACGCGCCGCTGGCGATGGTCCCCTTGGTTCCGATCACGCCCACGCTACCCGAGCGCGTCCTGCGGCACGCCGCTTCGACGCCCGGCTCGATCACGCCCCAGACCGGTATCGGAGTCCGCTCCGCCAGTTCCGGCAGCGCGCAGGCCGACGCAGTGTTGCACGCGATCACCACCGCCTGCACGCCTTTCTTGATCAGAAACTCGACCACCTCGCTAGCGAACTCCTGCACCATCTCGCGCGGCTTGCGCCCATAGGGCACGCGTGCCGTATCGCCCAGGTACAGAAAATCCTGATGGGGAAGCCTCTGGCGAAGCGCCTTCAACACCGTCAGGCCGCCGACTCCCGAATCGAAAACTCCGATGGGCCGGCCCGGATCGTACTCGTGCTGCAACATGCTTCTCCTAGTGTAGCGGCATGGCGCGCTACAATCCTTTCATGGAAGACCTCCGCTACCCCGTCGGCCCTATGACATTCGACACTCCGATTTCGGAATCGCTCGTCATCCTCGAAGAAGCGCCCGCCCGTTTCCGCGAAGCGGTGCGCGGGCTCGACGACGCGCAACTCGACACGCCCTATCGCCCCGGCGGCTGGACCGTCCGCCAGGTTATCCATCACATGCCCGACAGCCACATAAACATGTACTGCCGCTGCCGCTTCGCTCTGACCGAGGACTCGCCGGCCGTGAAATCGTACAACGAGGCGACCTGGGCGGAACTCGCGGACGCCCGCGCGCTGCCAGTCGAGGTCTCGCTTGGATTGCTCGAAGGCGTCCACCGCCGCCTGGTGGCGCTGTTCCGCACTCTGACGCCCGAGCAATGGAAGCGCGCCTACCTCCACTCCGAAATGGGTCTCGTGCCCCTCGACCATGTGGTCCCCATGTACGCCTGGCACTGCCGCCACCACGCGGCCCACATCACGGGGTTGAGGGAACGGATGGGATGGAAGTAGTCGACCTCCGCTATCCCATCGGCCCCGAAGCCACCGGCACGCCGCTCGCCGACGCCATTCGCGATCTGGAGGAATCCCCCGCCCTCCTCCGCCAAGCCGTCCGCGGACTCGACGACGCGCAACTCGATACCGCGTACCGCCCCGACGGCTGGACTTTACGCCAGGTGGTCAACCATCTCGCCAGCAGCCACGCGCACGGCTACACGCGTTGTCACTTCGCCCTGGTCGAGGATACACCGGAGGTCAGAGGCTACCATGGTGAATTGTCCGACGACGCCGCGCTGCCCGTCGAGATCCCTCTAGATCTGTTTGAAGCCCTGCAGCGCCGCCTCGTGGCCCTGTTCCGCAGCCTCACGCCCGAGCAATGGAGCCGTACGTTACGCCACTCCCAGCGCGGCCTGATGACCGTCGAGCAGCTTGCCGTCTTCCTGGCCTGGCACGCGCGCCATCACACCGCACACATCACCAGCCTTCGTGAGCGGATGGGCTGGTGACGGCATTCCCCAAATGAGTTCTTCAGAGCCGCCGCAACAGCAGCGCCCAGTCGCCACCATCCGGGGCCGCTGGCGAACTCCACGAAGGCCCGCTCGCCGTGCCGATCGGAACCTTCTCCCCAGTGAACGCACTGAACCACTCGGCGCGGTACTCGCCCGGCTCCAGCTTCACCGTGACCTTGCCGCCCGCAGGAAGGTACACGGCGTAAGTCCTGCCTAACTCGGCCAGGCAATACGCGCCGCCAGTTACTAACTCGTCGTGTGGCTCGGTCTTCCACCATTCGAAGCTGGTGAAGAAGTCCACCATGTGCGCGTAGCCCGCGAGCATGGTCATGGTATCGTCGCCGCGTCCGTTTACCCAGCCGCCGCCCGTATCGGGCCAGATGCCGGTGCCGCGCCGCGCTGTCTCGCCCGCCGTGCTATAGGCACCCGCCATGGCGATCTCCCACGCCGTCCGCCGCAGAGTCTCGGCCGAGTCGCCGGGCGGAGGCGGAGCCCACTTCGGGTAGTGATCCTCGTACCCGTATTCCTCGTTCGCCTGGGGAATGATGCGGCCTGCCTTCAACTGCAGCCGCCGGCTCTCCAGCATCAACGCGTGCTGGGCCCGCGACCATTCCTGAAGGGACGTGAACCCGAACCACTCCCCCGCCCGATCCTGGTGCTCCGGGTGGACGGGATGAGTGGTGGCCAGATGCTTGTATGGATCCCAGCTCTCGAGCAGGGTGCCGGTTTCGTGCGCCCACTTGTCGTCGCGGAACGTGTCCAGATCGTCGCCCAGGTCCCAGGTGACGTTCGAAAACGCCGCCAGTCGCGCCACGGCGTACCGCATGTAGCGGCGCTCGTCGTCGCTGCCCGCCGCCAGGTGGATCTTGCCGTCCGCGATATCAAAGATCACCGAGATGATCATGTCCCGCTCGCGCGCGAACGCCAGCATCCGCTCGAACCTCCGCCAGTGGTCGATGTTGAAGCGCGTGTAGTCGAAGCCCGGATGATCGTAGTCGTCCGCCTTCACCGCCGGCCATGGACTGAGGAAAATGCTGAACTCGCCGGTGTTCATGACCGGTTCGCCGTACATGGTCCAGCTTCGCCCGCTCAGGAGGACGCGCACCCGATTGACCTCGAGCCGGTGCAGCCGCTCGAGGCTGTAGCGGATGACGCGCTCGTCCCGCCAGCCCATCAGCCAGAACGCCGTCGTGCCGTTGAAGAAATAGTGCTCGCCGGTACCTTCCCAGATGAAATGCCAGCGATATTGCGGATCGATCCGAATCGGCCCGCGGCGGCGCGCGGCGGTGGCCTGGAATGTGCCCTCGTACTTACTCTGGGCGTAAGTGACCGAGTAAGTGTAGTCACCCGGGGCCGACGGCATGAAGCGTATGCGGAACACGGAGCCGTCGGGCGAGTCGCAGAATCCGTCCACCCGCAGCCGTTCGGCGGAGCCGGCCGGACCAAACGACCCTGTTACCGAAGCCTCCGTAAACGGGTTGCCCGCATCGGGAGCGCCGACCCGCGCGGTCACCTCCACGAAGTCGTAGACCTCGACCGACTGCGCCGACTGCGAGAACGTGACCTGCCCCCACGCCGTCGCCCCCCAGCACAGAACCGCGAGCGTCAGGGAGCGGACCCTCATATTGCAACCCCGCCCGGAGCCGTGAACGTCGCGTCCGTCACATCCCCGGTGTTGAGGACCCCCGCCGGCTCGAAGCAAATCACCTGCGCTTCCTCGTCCGCCGCCGTGCGGTGCTCCACCCCACGCGGCACCACGATGCACTCGCCCGCCTCGAGCTCGACCACCCGGTCGCGAAACTCCACGCGGAACCGGCCGCGCCAGACCAGGAAGAATTCGTCCTCGCTTTCGTGACGATGCCAGGGGAACTCGCCCTGCACCTTGATGATCTTGACCTCCTGGCCATTCAAGCGCGCGATCACCTTCGGCCGCCAGCGCTCACTGAACAGACCGAACTTCTCGTCCAGGCGGACCTTGTCCGTCATGACGGGCTCCAGAACGGCTCGGGCGCGGCGACGAACTCGACCGGCACCTCGGTAACGAACGACCGCAGCCACTCGGCGCAGTACTTCATCCCCGATTGTTCCGACGCAACGTGGCCCATCACGATAAGTGCCTTCTTCTTCCCCGTCGCGATGATGTCCTGCGCATACTCCACCACCTCCCACTCGCGCGTCTCGCCCCCGATCAGGACGTCCACATCGGGCCGCGCGAGCAGTTCGATTCCCCGCTCCTGGCTCACGTAGCCCCAACTCGCGATTGCCCGCCGCACCTCCAGGCTCGGATCGCCCACCACGCGCATGGTGCGGATTTTCAGCCGCGCCGCGATCTCCTTCGCGAAGCGCCCGAGCGGAGTGCCCGGGAACGTGAACAGGCGCAGGTCCGCGGGATCGGCATTCGCCTCCCACCCCAACTCCCGCGCCATTCCTAAAGCGATGCCATCGGGATGGTGCGCGTGCCAGTGATCGTGAAAGCGGAACACGACCATGCCGTGCCTGCGGATGAAATCGGCCTTGAACTGATACGTTGCGTCCGCGACCAGCGGCTCGGTCTTGTCCTGGTGCAGGTAGAACGTAGGCTCGTGGGTGATCACCAGGTTCTTCCCCGCCGCGGCCGCGCGCTCGATCACATCGAGCGTCGACATCATAGTGGTCGCGATCCCCGTGACCGGCGTGTCCGGATTGCCGGCGATGACATTGTCGACGGTCTCAGCGCGCCACGGCACGCCAACGTTTTTCTTGATGCGCTCGATCACCTGAGCCGCGGTCAGCGGCCCGCCGGCAGCGGCAGCCGCAAGACTCGCCCCGCCCAGCACGAAGGCGCGGCGTGAAGGCTGTTTTGTGTCCATGCGGACTCAGTTTCGCATGTCCAACACAACCCGCGTTGGAATCACCTCACCTCGAAACATCCCCGCCTTGATTGTCGGGTCGGCGTCCAGCAGCGCCCTGGCTGCCTCGGCATCCGCGGCATTCACGATGATCACGCCCCAAAACCCCTTGGGATCGAAGACCTGCGCTGCGAGCGCGAGCTTCCCCTCGGCGTGCAGGCTCTTCAGGTAAAGGAAGTGGCCCTGGGCGATCTTTCGCTCGTCCGCGTTCATGTTCAGCAGCGTGAAATCCTTCCGAACCGGCTCGATCCTCAGCAGGAACTGCTTCTGGACCTGCGTCTGTGCCTGTGCGAACGCACCGGCAGCGATCAGAAGTGCAAGTGCAATTCTTCTCATCATCACTGAGAAGACGAGCTGCGCGTGGGTTTTGTGCCGTAGCTGACAACTGACCGCTGATAGCTGACAGCTGCGAGCGAGCTCTGCGAGCTCGCTACATCTCCCGGCGGTTCTCGAACGACTTGGTCAGCGTGACCTCGTCCGCGAACTCCAGGTCGCTGCCCACCGGCACGCCCATTGCGATCCGCGTCACCTTCACGCCGAGGGGCTTCAGCAGCTTCGAGAGGTAGGCAGCCGTGGCCTCGCCCTCCACCGTCGGGTTGGTGGCCAGGATGATCTCCTGCGCCTGTCCCGCCTCGAGGCGCCGCAGCAGGCCGTGGATCTTCAGCTGCTCCGGACCGATGCCGCGCAGCGGCGAAATCGATCCGTGCAGCACGTGATAGAGCCCCTCGTACTGGCGCGTGGTCTCGATCGGCAGGATGTCGAACGGCTCGCTCACCACGCAGATCACCGCCGGGTCGCGCCCCGCATCGCGGCAGAACGGGCACAGCTCCGTGTCGCTGATGTTGTTGCAGACTTCGCACAGCCCCAGCTTGTCCTTGACGTCGAGGACGGCCTCGGCCAGGCGCGCGGCGTCCTCCCGCGGCGTACGCAACACGTGGAACGCGAGGCGCTGCGCGGATTTCTGCCCGATGCCCGGCAGGCGTTTGAACTCCTGGATCAGGCGGGCGAGCGGTTCGGCGTAGTCGGGCATGTCGGAGCCGTTAGAAAAGACCCGGAGGCAGACCCAGTCCGCCAAGCATGCCACTCATCTTTTGCCGGGCTTCCTCGTCCACCTTCTTGGCGGCTTCGTTGAACGCGGCCATCATCATGTCCTGAAGCATCTCGACGTCGCCCGCCACTTCGGGGTCGATCTTCACGCCCAGCACGTTCTTCTGGCCGTCCATCTTGACCGTGACCATTCCGCCGCCGGAGGTCGCCTCGACGCGGATCAGGGCGATCTCCTGCTGCATCTTCTCCTGCATCTGCTGGGCCTGTTTCATCATGGCCTGCATGTTTCCACCGCCGGGCATTTTCATGACAGTGCTCCTGACTCCTATGTATACCGCATCGCCCCACCGCTCCCTGGCGGTCGCGGCTCGGAAACGAAGGCGGCTATGTATACCCTACCGCCGCTTGTGGGGCAGCTTGTCAAGCTGCGCGCGGGTTGACAACCAGGTTGACAACCGGCCGCAGGCTGCCAGCCTGCCCCACGGTCCTACTCTTTCAGATTCCGCGCCACGCGCACTTCGGCATCCGGGAAAGCCTCGCGGAAACGCTGCACGTCGGGATGCGCCAGCGCGCGCTGCATGGTCTCGTCCCCGCTCGCTCGCGGAGCCTCCGCCGGCGCCGCCGGGGCCGCGGCGTCTCCCTTGCTGACCTTGATCCGCCGCTTCCCTGCCCCGATATGATCGAGGGCCTTCTGCACATCGGCCGGACGCATTGCCAGCTCGAACTCCGCCGGCGTCGTGAACTGCAGAAGCCCCGCCGATTCCGCAAGCACCGAGTGCTCCACCGCATCCGCCGTGAACGCCATGCCCAGCTCGCGCATCGCAGCGGCCAGCCGCTCTTTCAATCCGCCCGCCGCCGGTGGAGCCGCCTTCGGAGCGGCCACAGGAGTCGCGGGTGGCGCCGAACTCGCCTTCACCGGCGCGGGCGCGGGTGGAGCGCTCACGCCTCCGGAGCCGGCGCTCGCCAGGGCTTCCTCGATCGAAATCAGCCTGCCCGCCTCCACCAGCCGGATCAGCCCCAACTCGAAGTGCAGCCGCGGCTGAAGCGAGAACTGCATGTCCTTGAACAGGTCCAGGGTGAGTTGCAGGTAGCGCGTCAGGTCCTGCTCGGAGAACGCGGCCGCGATCTCGGCCAGCCGCGCGCGCTCCTCCCGCGAGGCCGGCACCAGCCGCGGGTTGCCGCCCGCGATCTTAGTGACGAGCAGGTTCCGGAAGTACCGCGCCAGCTCGCGCACGAAATGCTGCAGATGATGTCCGTTGCGCACCAGCGTGTCGGTGATCTCGATCATCCGCGCCGAGCTCGCGTCGCGCAGCGCCTGCGTCACCTGGTCCAGCGTATCGAGCCCGAAGGCGCCCAGCAGCCCGCGGATCTCCGCCGCCTTCAGCTTGGTGCCGCAGCACGCGATGGCCTGGTCGAGCGCCGAGAGCGAATCGCGCACGCTGCCCTCGCCCGCCTGCGCCAGCACCGCCAGCGCCTCCGCGTCGGTCTCGATGCCTTCCTGTTTGCAGATCCACTCCATGCGCGCGATGATCTCGTCGAAATCCACCGAGCGGAAACTGAAGTGCTGGCAGCGCGAGGCGATGGTGGCGGGAATCTTGTGCGCTTCCGTGGTGCACAGCACAAAGACCACCCACTCGGGCGGCTCCTCCAGCGTCTTCAGCAGCGCGTTGAAGGCTTCGCTCGTGATCTGGTGCGCTTCGTCGACGATAAAGACTTTGTACCGGTCGCGGGCGGGCCGATAGCGGACATTCTCGCGCAGCTCGCGCATTTCGTTGATGCCGCGGTTCGAGGCCGCGTCGATCTCGATCACGTCGACGGCGTTGCCGGCCGCGATCTCGGTGCAACTGGCGCACACGCCGCACGGCGCCGTAGTGGGGCCTTGAATGCAGTTCAGACAGCGCGCCAGAATGCGGGCCACGGTGGTCTTGCCGGTGCCGCGCTGCCCGGAGAAGATGTACCCGTGCGCAATCCGGTTCTGCTCGAGGGCGTGCGCGAGCGTGGTTTTGACGTGTTCCTGGTTGACCAGCTCGGAGAAATTCTGCGGGCGGTATTTTCTGGCGATGACCTGGTACATGTGACGGGTGTCAACGACGGGCGATCTATCCAGGCCCCAGGTGATCCGCGGCACACGGACCGCACCGCTACCGTTGCTTCCTTCCGGACCTGGCGGGGTTTGCAGCCGCCCATTGCACGGAGCCCGGAGCCTGGAATCATTATCGTAGCATGTAGGAGGAGGCAGCCCATGTTCACCACCATCGATGATTTCCTCAAAAGCTGGAAATACGAATCCGAAGCGACCCTGAAGGTGTTCCACAACCTCACCGACGCGTCGCTCGCCCAGCGCGTCGACCCCCAGGGACGCACGCTCGGCTTCCTGGCTTGGCACATCACGACGTCCATGCCCGAAATGTTCGGCCAGGCCGGTGTTCCCTTCCCGGTGACAGTAGACAAGGCGGCGCCATCGACCGCGGCGGCCATCTCCGAAGGCTACGCGAAGTGTGCCCGGGCCGTGGCCGAAGCCGTGCCGGCCGCCTGGAGCGACGCGCAGCTCCGTGACGAGATCCCCATGTATGGCATGAGTTGGGCTAAGGGCTCCGTGCTGGTCTCGCTGATCGCGCACCAGGCGCACCACCGCGGACAGATGACGGTGCTTATGCGCCAGGCGGGGCTGAAGGTGCCCGGCGTTTACGGTCCGGCGCGCGAGGAATGGGCTTTGATGGGCATGCCCGCGCAGCCGTGAAACTACTGAGCCTTTTCCTGGCGCTCGTCGTTCCTGCCCTGGCGCAGGACACCGCCGCATACATCCCGCGCCTAGAGCACAACCTGCGCGACAACATCGTCGCCTTCTGGTACCCGAAGAGCATCGACCGCGTCAACGGCGGCTACATCATCGGCGCCGATGCCAACGGCGTCTTCAACCCGCTCGCCTCGAAGACGCTGGTCACACAGGCGCGCCAGGTCTGGCTCTTCTCGCGCCTCGCCCGCGAAGGGGTCCGTTCCAAGGAAATGCTCGAAGCCGCCGCCCACGGCTTTGATTTCCTGCGCGACAAAATGTGGGACCAGCGCTACGGCGGCTTCTACTGGGAAGTGGACGCCTCCGGAACCAAGGCGCTGATGCCGAAGAAGCACATGTACGGCCAGTCCTTCGCGCTCTACGCGCTGTCGGAATACTACGAGGCTTCGAAGGACCCGGCTGCCCTCGACCTCGCCAGCCGCCTCTTCGGCCTCTTCGAGCAGCACGCCCACGATGCCCGGTACGGCGGCTACCTGGAGTCCTTCAACCAGGACTGGTCGCCACCGCCCGCGGGCGAACCCGGCTACATGGATGTGCCGCCGGATATGAAGCTCATGAACACGCATCTGCACCTGCTCGAATCGATGACCGCCTGGTACCGCGCGTCGCATTCGACAGTGGCGCGGGACCGACTGATCGAGCTCATCGCCATCCAGTCGAACGCCGTCGTACGCAAGCAGCTCACCGCGTGCACCGATAAGTACGATCGCGACTGGACGCCGGCGCTGGGGCGCAACCCCGCCTGGGATCGCGTCTCTTATGGGCACGACCTCGAGAACATCTGGCTGCTCACCGACGCCGCCCGCGCCGCCGGCATCCCTGCCGAGCCCTTCCTCGACCTCTTCCGGCAGCTCTTCGCCTATTCGCTGAAGTACGGCTACGACCCCGAACACGGCGGCTTCTACGACTCCGGCCCTTTCAACCAGCCCGCCAATGCCAGGATGAAAACCTGGTGGGTGCAAGCGGAGGCCTCGGTGAGCGCGCTCTACATGTACCGCCTCACGCATGACCGCCGTTACTGGGACGTGTTCGCCAAGACCTACGATTTCATCGACCGGTATCAGACCGATTGGAAGACCGGCGAGTGGTGGGAATCGGTCTCCGCGGATCTGAAGCCCTCAGGCGCCAAGGCGCACGGCTGGAAGGCCGGCTACCACAACGGCCGCGCCATGCTGGAGTGCCTTCGCACCCTGCGCGAGCTCAAGTAGCAGTCGTGCGGAGATTGTGGGGCAGGTTGGCAAACCTGCGGCGGGTTGATAACCCGCCTGTAGGTCTCTGCTTAACAGGTCGGCCGGGCGCCGGTTCGCAACCGGCGCGCAGGATGCCATCCTGCCCCACAATGCGTGCCGATGTTCGATCGCGGGATAACTAAGTGGTCAACCGAAGAACCGCGCATCGTAGTCGAAGGGCTCCGGCGGGTGCACGCGAATGCGGGGGAATTCCGGGTGCAGAGGGTTGATGAGCCAGTTCGATTCCGACGGGACCAGGGCCGAGGGGAGCACCAGAACCGCGCTCTTGCGCTCCGCGACGAACCCGTCTCCGATTGCGGCGAGACCGGGCGGGGCGGGAACCCGGCGCCAGTAGGCGGGCAGCTTCCGCGGAGTCAGGACCACGCGCGAGACATCGTCCGGGATATCGGCGGCCACGATCACCAGGTCCTTCGGCGGGTCGCTGACCTCGATGTGGACAAAGTATTCGATCATGGCGAGCGAAAGGTGTTCCGCGGTGTAGGCGATCCGTGTGCCCGGACTCGACCAGCGTCCTCCGAATCGATACGGGCCCTCGCCGTCGAGCGGCGTCTTCGAGTACGGCTTCCGGACGATTCTGTAGACCCGGATCAACTCACGCCGCCGAACGCGATTCTGCCCAGAACGTTCTCGACCGCTCGCGCTCCCGGTTCGGTGTCGATCAAACTGAGCGGAATATTGCCGCCCAGCGCCCGGTTCGGCTTCTTGAGCCATCGGGCCGCGGTTTCCTGGTCCCCGATGAGTCGCTTGGCGAGCGCGACGATCCGCGCCAGCCGGTAGAGGCGGTCCGACTCGTGCCGCGCCAGGCGGCCTTCATGCCGACGCCGCTGCAGGCTGCGCGGTGAAAGGTCGAGGGTCGCCGACAACTCCGCCAGAGTCAAACCGGCGGAGCTCATCACGCTGCCCACGACCTTTTGCGGGAAACCCTCGCGGATGGCGCTCCGCAGGTCGGTGTCCGTCCGCAGGGTGCGGCCCAAAGCCTTTTTACCTCCCAGCTCCGCGATCACGCCCTGCAGTTCGTGTGCCATCTGTCGTCCAGTATAGCGCCAAATGGCGGCGGCCACTTCACCCACTCTTCCGCCGTCCGGCCGTCAGCACAGCACCAGCCGTCCACACCAACGGCGCCGCTAACGTCGCCAGCAGCTTCAAAGGGTTCTCTGGAAGCAACACGGACACGGCTAATCCTGCCAGCAGGAGTAAAACGCTACCCGTTGCGAATGCCCTGCCGATCCCGGCCCGTGCGTTGGGATCGAGGGGTGCCGCTGGCAGGTCCGGGAGTGGGAGACCAGTCAAGACGGGATCGGCCTGGGACATATCCGGCTCGCCCGTCCACCAGTCGAGCCACTGTCGCTCGCGCGCCGCCGCTCGACGACGCGATGAGACATGGAACGGGTACTTCACGACAAAGCTCCCACCCTGCCAGTGGACCAGCAGGCCTTGCCGGCGCCCCCAGCCGATTCCATCGCTCACCGTATCAATCGATCGGATCGCGGCCCGAGGAACGAAAAAACGCGCCCGCTCACCCGCAAAGGCGATCCCGTCCGCGGCTAAGAAAACCCTCCCCAGGTCCCAGGCAAAGAACCCCTGAGCCGAAAACAACCGTTCGCCGGGACACAAGCCAACGAACTCGCCCCTGGTCCCGGCTGGCAACCGCGGTTCAATGGCAGCCATCATCGCCCTCAGAAAACGTTCGTTCCGCCAGGCGCTGGCGCGTAGCGAAAGCCACAGCGCCAGTGGCAACCCGAGCAGATATGCACCGGCCTGGACCAAAGCGGACTGGCCCGCCAGAAGCCCCGTCACGGCATAGCAGAGTCCGAAAACGAAGAACAGCACCGTGGCCTGGTGCATCCAGGCTGCCCCGACAAGGTGGATGCCGATGGCTGCTTGCGAGAACTGCGGCTCCGATTCGAGCGCGTAGTGGCCGGACGGCGCTTCGCGGTCGAGAAGATCCGGATCCTCCAGAATCGCGAGCGCCCGCGGCTCCGGAATCCCAAATCGGTTCGCCAGCATCAGAACCCGGTTTCGCATCGAGGGGTGCGAGATGATCAAGCCTTGCACCCAACCCCACGCCACCGGTGTGTGGCGGATCCCAGCCAGGCGCGCCAGCGCCGCCATCATGCCTTCGGGATCTCCGGTGACTTCAGACGAACGCCGGTCGGCCGTCATTTCCCGCTCACGGCTGATCAGCGCCATCAAGAAGAACAGGGGCACGGCCAGCAGGGGCACGTACGGTTCGAACCCGTAGAACGCCTGGTTGCCGTGCGCGAGGCGCGCGGAGACATAGCACACCATGTACGCCAGGAAGAATGACGGCCCAACCTGCGCGAGCCGTCCCTGAAGGTGGCCGATTTCGTGAGCAATCACCGTGTCGACCTCACGTTTGGTCAGACCCGTCAGCAGACTCTCGGAGATCATGACCTGGTGGCCGCGTCGGTCCGCGAACGCGTTGGCTTCTGCCGGGCCCAAACCCCGCAGCACCGTGACCCGGGCCAGCCGCACCCCGGCTTTGGCCGCAATCGCCACCGCGCGCTCCCGCAATTCCCCTTTTTCAAGGAACATCACCATGCCGGACCGGCTCCGCATCGTGAGCCACATGATCCCGCGGATCCCGACAATCGTAGCCACCATTGCAACAACGATGCCTCGCCAGGTAGCCTCGGACAGCATTCCAAAAAGCAGGAACGCGAACAGCAAAGCCAGCGCTGCCCCGGGTGCGAGAGTCCTCTTAAGGGCGCTGCGCAGATCCTTCAGACCCCCGGCCGTCGTCAGAACCGCCAACGCGATGGCATAGGCCATCATCGGCGGCAGCGTGAACACCAGCGCCCCCGCCAGCGGGTGAAGGCCGAGATCGTGCCGGGGCAGGCCCGCCACCAACGCTGCGATCCGGCCAGGCGGCAGGGCCACGATCCAGAACAACCATGCGCCGAATGTCACCCATGCCAGCCACACCACCGCAGCCGATGAGCCTTTCCCTCGCGCCCGCAGCCGCAAGACCGACGCGACCACGCCTGTCGCCGACAACAGGACCAGGAGCGGCACGAGCGGCCTCGGCGGAGCCGTCCGATTTCCTAGCAGGATGTGCAGCGGAGGCGGCAGTGCGATGCCCGGTTCCCAGAAACACCCGTAGTGACGTTCGCCGCTAAGATCTGTGATCTTCCACAACCCGCTGGCTTCTGCCGGCTGCCCCGGCCAGCGCTCGACGTCTACGGAAAGATAGACCCGGCCAGCGCCCGCTCGGGCGAGTTCGAGCGCCATAGGCGTGAGCCACAACGGGCCATCCACTAGCCCGGATTTGCGAGCGAGCAGGCCCCGGCAGGTGAAGGTCGCGGACAGCGCGCCGGGACCGCTCCCAGTACCGCAATCGCAGCCCATCCAGTGGCGCGCCAGGGCCGCCAGATCGACCTGCCCCTCAAGGCCGCCGGCGCGGATGGAAATCTCGACGTCGCCGCTCAGATTCGGATGCGCGCGGATCACCGCCCACCCGGTTGCCCCGTAAGCGCTGGCATTGGAAAGCGCCGTAATCCAGAGCGGCAACAGAGCTACGCTTAGGCGAAACAGCGCTGCCATATTCGGATAAGCGTATCATTTTCCCGCCTTACTCTGATACTCGACATGGACGCAGCCGATGTCAGGCAGAATTCCCGGATGAATTTCGATCGCCATCCGCCCACTCTTGACCCCGGGGTCGGCCTCCGCGAGCGCGCGCGCTTCCTGCGCCGACGCCGCGTTGATCACCGCCATACCGCGAATCTGCCCGCCGTCCGTAAACGGACCGACTAGCAGGTATTTCCCCGCCTCCACCTGCGAGCGAAGGTAGGCCGTGTGCTGCCGCACGAACGTGTCGCGCTCTTCCTTGCTTTGCGGCGCGTCGGCCTTGGCGCCCTTCACGTACAGCGCGATGAAATACGGCTTGAGGTTCTTCGGGAAGTCCGGGAACTGCTCAGATGGCTGCGGCACCTGGCCTGCCATCATCCCCGAGATAAGCAGCGACAGCGCGACCGCCGCTGTCGTCAAGTTGAAACGTGGCATTCGCAGTCTCCTTAGCGGCCCAGCCGCAAGTGAACCATCGACATGATTCTCAGCGCATCGCTAATCGTCGTCCCCACCTTCTCACGGATGCTCAGCCCATCCTTGAAGTTCCGGAAGATCGGGTACTCTTCAAGCACGGCGATCCGGCTGTCCCAGGATTCCAGATCGCTGGCGCGCCGCAGCGCCCACGTGAGCTTCGCGCCCTGGTCCATGCCCCCGGCTTCAATCACTTTCTTGTTCGCGATCCTGAGGCCGCGCGGCGAACAGGCTTCAAAGAAGACCTCCGCGCCCGGAAACGCGTCCGCAAGCCTGATGAGCAGCGTCCTGACCTCGGCTTCGCGCAGGTAGTAGAGGACACCTGCCGCCACGAAGAGCGCCGGACCGGCGGTCTGCAGCTGGCTCAACCACGCCTCGTCGAGGATCGAGCACGCAATCGAACGCCGTCGCGCCCTCTCCGGGATGAACCTCCGCCGCAGTTCGATCACGTCCGGCATGTCCAGGTCCACCCAGCGAAGACGGCCGTTGTCTACACGCTCGAAGGTCGTATCCAGGCCGCATCCCAGGTTCACGATCGTCGCGCCGGCGTCCCTCGCCAGAAACTCCCGTATCGTGCGGTCCGTATGCACGCTGCGAGCGATCCAGGCCAGCTGCGTGATGGGGCTGAGGTTGCGGGCCATGGTCGAAAAGTCATAGTCGATCGCCGCGATGATCTCGACCGCGGCCCGATCCACCAGCAGCGGCCGCGCTTTCCCGGCCTCGACGGCGCGGCCCCACAGGGGCAGGAGCATCGTCTTCTGTACACTTCCCAATTCGAGCGCGGTCATTCGCAGAACACCTTGACCTTGGTCTGGCCGCGGCTCTCGTCCACATCGATGGTGAGGTCGTTGAGCTGGTCGATCAGCTCTTCCAGATTCTCGGGCTTGATCTGGCTCAGATCGAAAGGCACGCCCTTCTCGCGCATGGCGTCGTTCACCTGGGCGCGCGCCTGGGCCGGAATCAGGCTCGCCAGCTTCACCCCGGCGCGAAGCAACTGCATCGGCACGCGGATGTTGACCGAGGTCGGCCCGTGGTCTCCGTAGATGTGCTCAGAGTCCACCACCACCCGCAGGTACTTGGGTTTCGCCTTCGAGCCCGTCTCGGAGTT